>ENA-OPSV01000590-OPSV01000590.1-human-gut-metagenome-genome-assembly--contig:-NODE-590-length-29028-cov-9.545473_pt1 | contig 29028 bp, 20 predicted proteins | sample MGYA00241460_ERZ501912 | MGnify/ENA primary metagenome ERZ501912 (study PRJEB25962, sample SAMEA2042402) | human gut metagenome | biome: human gut; feature: human-associated habitat; material: faeces...
CCGCCGCCGGTACAATGATAAGCTCTGTCGGCATAAGGTGCAAGATCGACCGCTTCGGCGGCTGCGGCCTCTCTGCCTCTGAAAGCGTAAATGTCAGTTCGCCCTCCGGCAGACCCGGCAGTGTCAGCGCATATCCGCTGTCTGTCCTTGTAAAGCCGTCAATGCCGCATTCCGTCATGTAATAGGGCGTATTCACCGTGATATCCAATTCCCCGAACTGTGTCCATGTTTTTGCCGGGGAAAGCAGATAGGTATACGCATAGATGCTCGGTGTATAGTCCGCATCAATGGCGGGATACAGCGGCGCTGTCACCGCATTTTTCAGCGTCTGCCCCGGCTCCAGCGTGATGGTGTACTCATACCACCGCATCAGCGAAAATGCCCCGGCTTCAATCTGAACCAGACCATTCCCCCATATTTCGGAACCGAGCCGCAGAAGCTCGACCTGAGCATTGTACCAGTCAGACTCCAAAATGCCGGAGTTTTCGTCATAGCCGCGCAGAGCATAGTCCTTGAATGTCATCTCCGAAAACTCCGACGACACTGTTCCTTCGATAACCTTTTCGCAGGCGCCGTTTTCATACAGTGTCCATATAAGCTCCTCCTTCGGCAGCTCGCCGAAGATATATACCGTGATCGTATCGCCGTTTTGTACCCAGCAGGAGGCTTGACTCCCCTTCTTCAGCCGCGCTCCGCCGGTTTGCTTCTCACACATTACCCGCGTTTTTGCGCTGTCCGCATTTATGACAAATGCGGCGGTGGCTGCGCCGTATTTTTTATCTATGCCCGTGACGGAATACCTCTGCACCCGAACCGGCATATCGGGGACGAAAAAACTGTCGCAGATATAGCTGTCTGCCGGCTTCGGCAGATCCTCATCAAGGGAGAAAGAAGTGTGCCGTGCCTTCAATGTGTGTCGGACAGCCGCCTCTATCGGCTTCCCATCCAGCGTTACGCCGTATTTCAGGGCGTCGGAAACATCGAACGGCCGACCCGTTGCTTGGTCATAGATGTATTCTCCGTAATGTGGAGGATTACCAAACGGGAAAACCAGCGTGGCCGTGACCGTATAGTCGGCGGGATTACGGAAGGTGTATTCCGCCGTGACTTTCCCGGTATAGGCAAGGAAGCTGTCCGTGTCCGGATAATACTGCTCCGGGAACTCCTGCACATCGAAGGTCAGAAGTTCTCTCTCCACCACGATGGGGCAATCCTCTCCCGTCACGACCGCGCCTGTAACGTCCGTGCCGCTCCAGTGCCGCTGGGCGGAATTGGCATAGGCCGGCTGTGCACAACCTCCTGCCAGCAGCAGGAGCAACAGGATTCCCGCAGTTATTTTCTTTTTCACATATATCGCCTCCTCTCGTTTGAGTTTCGTTTATATTTGCCTCATCGCCCGCTGATAATAAAGATTTTTTCGGGAATCCGAACAGCCGCTGTCTGACATGAAGGTCTAAAGTATGTATGCTGCAAAAGCCATAAAGGCTGCAAGCACAAGCATCGCAGCATACATATATCTTATTTTTCAGACTATCTCCTCAAAAATCCGATTGGCTTGTTTCCGGAAGAAATCAGCTTTCTTCCTGCTGCCTGAGCCACTCGGTCATATCCCGCAGAGTTTCCTCTATGGGACGAGGTTTGTAAGAAAGCACTCCGGATGCTTTCTTATGGCTGAAGTATCCGTTTGATCCGAGAACGGCAATCGAATACGGCGTAAAGAACAGCGGTTTCTTCTTGCGAATACACCTCTTTTCGTAATATGGAGCTGCTAATTTGGCAAGTCCGAGCGGCAAGCAGAGAGGCCGGTGACGCAGCCCCGCTGCTTTGCCTATTATATCAAGCATTTCCTTGATCGTGATATAATGCCCGGACAAGATATATCCCTCTCCGGACTTCCCGCTCATTGCACAGCCAAGGATGCCGCCTGCAACGTCTCTTACATCAACGAAGTCATATCCGCCGCGAACGGCAAAGGGCAGCTTTCCCTTGAGAAAGGATTTCGCCATTGCTGTGAAACTCCCGCCTTGGAAATCTCCCGGTCCGATTATCCCGGAGGGGAATACAACGCAGGCGTTCAGCCCATGACGTGCTGCGTCAAAAACCAGATTTGTGGCAATGGCTTTACTCTTGGCGTATGCCCCGTTAACAAGATCGGAAGAGAAATACCAGCCCTCCGTGATAACATGATCCTTCGGGATATCCGGCATTACATGAACGGAGCTGACATAAATCAGTCTGCCGACATTGTGTTCTCTGCACTTGCAAATGATGTTGTTTGTCCCTTCCACATTGACCGTATAGATGATCGGATCGGGATTGGAAGCAACGGAAACGATACCGGCACAATGAATCACGCAGGTGTGTATTCCCGCGCCGTCAAAAAAGGCCTCAAGCGATTCTTTATCGAGAACATCGCCGGTGACGCGTTGAACCCCCTTTGGAAGCTGCTCCGCATACGGGTCGTTGGACAAAACCAACGCCCGAACCGGGATGCTGCAAGAAGCCAGTTTCTGAGATACAGCTCTGCCGAGGAATCCGGTTGCGCCTGTAATCAGATACCTGTCGTACATACGGATCCCGTTCATTGACCGATTGAGGAACACATTATGAAAGCTTGTAACGGAGTTCCTGTCATACATATGAATACCCCCCTTATAACTCATCCGGAAGCCATGCAGCATCCTTTGAGAGTTTTTTAATGAATGCCCGTCCGCAATCCCGGTCATTTTTCGCCTGATGGAACTTAAAAACCATCGACTCATCGTTCAGTTTTCCGATAATCTCTATCTTTCCTTTCGGATGCGACATGCAGTACTTGAAGCACTTTCCCTGACCGCTCTGCATCGCTTTTGCTCCCTCAACTATGTCATATCCTTCGGAAAACGGCACCTGGAAGATGTTCTTGACGCCGCTCACCGGGCGGCACTGGAATATGTAATACGGGACTATTCCGCAAGCGGTCAATTTTCTCAACAGCGTGCCCAGTACGCCGGGAGAATCGTTTACGCCTTTCAAAAGCACTGTCTGATTCTTTACAACGACCCCGCAATCAAGAAGGGCGCGTATGGCAGCGGTGGCTTCCGGCGTTATTTCTCTCGGATGATTGAATTGGGTAACAACATACAGCTGCTTCTTTCCACTGTATTTTTTCAGACAGGCCAGCAGCTCTTCATCCATATAAATCCGCATGGGGTACACTGCCGGCGATCTCGTTGCTATTCTGATGAGATCGAGATGCTTCATCCTTGAAAGAACATCAAGATAGTGCTTGATGATACATGTGGGAAGGGTAAACGCATCGCCGCCGCTGAGGATAACGTTGGTCAGCTCGGTGTGCTCGCGGATATAATTTACAACGGATTCAAGATTTCCGGCTATCTCCTCATCCGAACGCCCTACAAGCCGCTTGCGGAAGCAATGCCGACAGTACATGAAGCAACGATTTGTTGTCAGTATAAGGGCACTCTCGGTGTATTTGTGCTGGACACCCTGACACACAGTGTTAGACTCCTCATCGCTCGTATCAAACTCTCCGCTCATGTCCGTTTCAAGGAACGTGGGGATGCTCATTCTGCGGATTGGGTCGTCCGTGTCGCTCCAGTCAATAAGTGACAAATAGTATCTTGTGACGGACATCGGGAATTTTTCACACAGTTCCCGCATCTGCTGTGTCAGTCTGCGATCAAACCGGAGCTTCGCTTCAAGCTCTCCTATGTCGGTAATGTTTTCGATTAAATCTTTGCTCCATGTCATAATCTTGATTATCCTTTCTTTGTTTTTCGTTATATGAACAGCCGGGCAACGGTCAATTCGGCAAGAACCGATCACCATTGCCCGGCTGAGTGAGGGGGAAGCGAAATCACTTTTTGTTTTCCCGGAAGCCGCCTTTGAGTACACACACCGTGTTTTTCACGATTCAAAGGCAGCTTTTACGAGGCAAGGGGTTTTACGGTTCATACAGTCCCATTGCAATGCGCATTATGAGAACTGCGTCTGCGATCGTTATTTCTCCGTTCATGTCCACGTCTGCGAGAATGAGGCTTTCCCCTTCAAGCAAATATACACCCAACGCATGACGGGCGGCAAGGATCGCATCCGCGATCTGTACAATTCCGTTGCCGTCAACATCTCCGAGGATGCCGGTTACGGGGGGCTGACCGCTGTCGTAGGGGATGAACATTCCCGTCCATTGACTGCCGTGACCTATCGTTCCTTTGGATTCTGCCTGCATCGTCTGCAAATCAATCTTGAAAAGCAGGTTGGACGGATTCCATGTTTCCGAAAATGTTGCATACTGTGCCCAGTATATATGTCCGGTGGAATGATCCATAGTCATGGACTGATAGTCGTAGCTCTTTGCCGGAACGGTCATGATTGTCTCGTACATTCCCGTGTCGAGATCAAGACTGCAAAGTTCCGATACGGAGAAGCCCATCGCCATGCAGTAAGCGTTGCCTTGCAGGTCTATTGCAAGTGTCTGCATTGTGTATGGGATGCCCTCCCCGTTGTTCATGTAAGGAAGCGGGATCCCTCCGCTCTCAAGATTCAGCATATTGCCGGTTTCAAGATCGACTTCGCATATGCACTGCGTCCCATCGCTGCTGTTTTGCAGGATGGCGAACATTTTGTTCCGACTGTAGTCATATTCCATATCGAGAACATTGAATCCACCGTTCTGTGCGAAATTGGTATCGAGAAAGTACTGCTGCGTTGTTTCCCCGGCAACCATATCGTCAAATCGCACCCTGAAAAAGTTATTATGCCCCGTATACCCGTAAATATACCCGTCATGATAGGCAGCAGCAGCAACGAGGCTTGAATATCCGCTCCCCGTTTCGGCGGGCATACCGCAGTGCATAGTGACTTCTTCCGGAGAATCGGCGTTAAAGCTCGACCAGGTATACCAGTTCGTATGGAACTCCGGATCGTTCGGTATGCGCTCCGAAACCCAGAAGCCGTATATGGTAGGCTCGTCCTCCTGTGCAGGGGGCGGCGTGGGCGTGGGCGGTTCGGGAGAAACCGGCGGCGTAGGCGTGGGCGGAATGGGAGTTGTACCGTCAAACTTAGCCGTAAGCATGGTAGCGGGGATATCGATGTCCGCGCCGAGGGGGAGCCGCAGACTCGAAGAAACAAGGGATTCACCCATATACCAGCCTCTGAACGTTCCGTTGGGGGTGGCCACGGCGGTTATCCTGTTTTCCCAATAGTTGTCGCTCACATATACACGCTCCCAGTCCACGCCCACATAGCCGTCGCCTTCTGAAAGGAGGGTTATGTCAAGGGAGAGCCCCGGTATAATGCACTTCCATTCGAGCGACATCAGTTTCGCATCATAACAGCGAAGCTTGTCTATGTTCGTGTTCTGTGAAAGATCCAATACGCTTATGTCGGTATTGTTGCAGAACAACCTTGCCAATGCAGGGTTGTTGGAAATATCCAGCTCGCTTATGTCGGTATTGTTGCAGAACAGATCCGTAAGGTTCTCGCATTTGCTTACGTCAATTGAAGTCAGATGCGTGTTTTCACAGCGAAGTTCCCGCAGCTGCGGATTTCGGCTGACATCGATCTGCGATATCCCGGTATTTCCGCAGAAAAGATACCAGAGATTTTCAAATGGTGAAACGTCCAGTTCGGTAATGGGGTTTTGATAGCAGTGGAACTGGCGCAGTTTCGGGAGATTAGACAGTGAAACACTTGGCAGCATGTTTTCTTCACACCAGACAAGACGCAGCTCTGCACAGTTGCTTACGCTGAAATTTGTCAGCAGATTCTGCGCGACATTCAACTCATCGAGAAGCGGACAGTCACTTATGCTGACGGCTGTGATGGAGTTTCCCGCGCAGCCAAACGCACGCAGCTTTGAGAAGCCGGAAAGATTCAAGGTTCCGACAAGATTTCTGTTGGGGAAATCATAAGTGCTGAAGAAGATGTATTCGGCATGTATGAATCCCGTTGGTGCTATGTACCAAAAGATGCCTCCCCATGTTTCCGGGTCGTTGGGATCGTATGCGGAGCTCAGCTGCGTGCCGTTCTTTACGCCGGCTGAGTTGGTCTGCTCCATAAAAGCAAGGAGCTGATCGTATTCGTGCTCCACATATCCGTAGGGTGCACGGCTTTCCGCACGTTTGCCGTGTGCGGCGGTTGGGGCGATCATGAGCAGCATCATCGCTGCCAAAATCACTGAGATAATTCTTTTCATCGGTCGTCCTCCTGGGGTATTCTTTTTTATCCTAATGCTTCAAAGTCCCGACATATCGGTGACTTCTCCGCTTAATTTAACGAGGGCGTTTGATTCAACGGATTCTTCTCAAAGGGTTCCCGTTTCTCGCCTGACGGGAAAGCGGCAGTCGTTCTTCCTTCATATTGCACATATTGCAGCCAAATCCTCTTCGCATTTTGAAAAGAAGAGGATTCATTTACCGGAATGCAGCTGCGTATTTCAAAGCGTTATCCGTCCCTCGTTCCGACAAAGATGCTCTTCGACCGGTCGAAAGAGTTCTTTGTCGAAACGGACGTTAGGGACGGACAGCGTAACGGGATCAGAGCTATGGATATTGGAGGAGGGTGCGATTCCAAGAACAGCGTGCTCCTCTCCCGCAGACACTACGCATTGATAAAATTGCTGATAAGCCGCAGATATTGCCCAAAACCCTACACTTTTTTTCCTGCGCATTTTCTTCTCTGCTGCAAGCTCTCGCTGTCCGCAGATGTAAGAAATCCGGTGTTTTTGTAAAATCGGCTGTTTTCAAGCAACGAACTTCTTCTTTTCTCTTGTAAGAACCACCGGCAGGCTCATATGCGGCCGCAGAGCGTATATTATTTCGCTCGGCTGCATGAGGCGTTCGTGCAATAAGGATAGTCTGCACACAGCTCATGTTATAAGCATAATGCAAGATATTCAGGTAAATCTTCCCGCTGCTTGTATATACTATACGCGATTTGGGTGACCAAAGTCAATACACGCGAATTAATAGTTATGCAGTTTTAATTATATATTATTCACTTGCAAGTGAGACTTTCGTTACTCTTTCGTTGCAAGGGGAAGTCTTATTAGGTCAACAGTACGGGCAGCGACAGGAGGCAAATCAATCGTCATCGAAAATATCTTTTCTTTTTCACATTTTTTCTGCAAGGTTCCGCCTTTTCCGCAGTCTAATAGGTAAACAGGGGGGAAAATCCCTAAATACCGGGGGTGATTTGTATGGCATACTTCGGGCTTTGTCGGATGAGCAGATCAACCGACAACGGCAAAAAAGGAGTTTTCGGCTTATTTACCGTCTTAGTATATAGCATATAAGGCGTGTTGAACAAAGATCTGCATACCGCATCTTGAAGAATGCGGAGGTTCTATGCTTCGCTCCGTTGTACCCGCAAATCCTGCTGCCTTCCTGAATAAGTCGGATTCCCAACGGAAACGCTTCGGAGGGTACATTCCGATAGGTAAAAGTCCCAAACACGGTTTCATATTTTTTCTTCTTTTTCTTTTCAAAAGTGGCGGAAGTAACGGTATACACCGTCTCCGAAATCAGTCCGTAATGTTCCAATGCGTATTCAAGCAAAATGCAGGGAGGACCGTAAATACTGCCCGCAGACAGGTGCGCAGGAGTGTTCCAGTCAGTTTCGGACAGTTCCATTGTAATGCGAAAGTACTCACCGCGCTCTGCCATGCGTGTGGCTTGGACTTTGAAAAACCGTATCTCTTCGGTTCTGCCGTCAGCATTGATGCCGTTTTTATCATATTTTCACCTCGCAGTCTTATTACGCGCAGCTATTCGGTGAAAATCCGGTGATTTCAAAAAACAGTGCGAAAACTCCGCTCTCACTTTACGCACTTCCCGTGGATGTTACACACTCGAACGGACAGCTTTCGTAAAGAGAAAAGCAGACCGCATCTATTTAACATTTTGGCGGGTACAAGTATTTTTGCCCGACAGTGAGACGGTGCAGACAAGCGAAGCATCACCGTCTGTTTCCCAAAATCAATTTTTTTCGATTTTGGGAAACAGAATCGCGGAAGCAGCCGACATTACAGATATTTAACCTGTGGTTTTATTCGCTGCCATACTGTATCGGAAACTCTGCCGCAATGACAGTGCCGTTTTTTGAGCTCTCCTCCACGCGGACGGAGCCGCCATGGATGTCGGCGATCTCCCACACCAGTGAGAGGCCCAGCCCCGCGCCGCCGTATTCCCGGCTGCGAGACTTGTCTACGCGGAAAAAAGGCTGGAAGATGCTTTGCTGATACTCCTCCGGGATGCCGCAGCCGTTGTCGGAGACGCGGATCAGGAGCTTTTCCGGCTCCTGTGCGACGGAAACCCGCACCGAGCCGCCCGGTCGGTTGTACTTGACGGCGTTCTCCGTCAGGTTGAAGATCAGGCGGTAGATCAGCGCGTCGCTGCCGGTCATAATGCCGTCGCCCTCTGCCGTCAGCGTAACGCCGCACTTATCCGAGAGCGGTGCGAGATCCGTAAAGATCTCCTCGATCATTGGAGCAAGCCGGATCCGCTCGTTACGCGCCACCTGCCGCAGATTACTCATTTCCAGCAGGGTCTTGGTCAGCCGGGTAAGCCGCTCCGTCTGCTCCCGCAGAAGGGAGAGAAACTCCGCCGTCTCCGGCTGCATATCAGGATGTTCCGCTGAAAACAGCTCCAGCTGCGCCTGCAGCAGCGCCAGCGGCGTGCGCAGCTCGTGGGCGGCGTTGCCGGTGAACTGCCGCTGTGCGGCAAAGGCATCGTTCAACCGCTCAAGCATTTGATTGAAGGACTGACTGAGCAGCTTAAACTCCGGCAAGGCATCCTCATCGATCCGCATATCCGCCAAATTGTTCATCTGCACTCTCTCCACCTGAGAAGCAAAGCTGTGCAGGGGCTTGAGTGCGTGTCCGCTGACAAAGTAGGCAAGAATGCCGCTCAATACCGTAACCACAGCCGTGATGTACCAGTTGGTGGTGCGAAATCGTCCCTGCACACCATCGACAACGATTGTCAGTTCCTCGCCGGGTTCTGCGAACTGCGGGTCGAAGCTCGCCGTGCCTTCATCAGTTATAATAACAGTACCGCCGCCCCGCAGCGCGTCCGCAATCCTGTCCATATAGTACACGCCGGAGGAGCAGAGCATCAGATTCATGGCGATACAGGTCAAACCGATGAGCAGGGCAGTCATCAGGGTGATGCGCCACTGTAAGGAGAACTTCTTCATACGCCGTCCTCTTCCATCAGATAACCCTCGCCGATGCGGTTGCGAACGGGGTCATAACCCAATGCGGCGCGGAGTTTCTTGCGCAATGCGGAAATATGCACACGAATGGAGTTGCTGAAATTGTCCACGCTGTTGTCCCAGACATGTTCAATCAGTTCTTCCTGGCTGACGGGCCGCCCCCGATGCACCATCAGATATTCCAGAATTCCCGTCTCCTTTCGAGTGAGCGTCAAGGCTCGTCCGTTCACGGAGGCCTTTCGCGCACGGGTATCAAAGGTCAAGGTACCGCAGGTCAATATCACATCCTGCTGGGTGAACTGCCGCAGTGTCAGGCTGCGGATGCGGGCTTCCAACTCAGCCAAATGAAAAGGCTTTGCAAGATAGTCGTTGGCACCTGCATCCAGTCCCTCCACCTTGTCCTCTACTTCGCTGCGGGCGGATAGAATCAGCACCTTTGTTTCCCGGTCTTTCTGCCGCAAGGTGCGCAGCACCGTCATTCCGTCCTTCCCCGGCAGGTTCAGATCCAACAATACAAGATCATAGCGTTCTATTTCCAACAGTTCCAGTGCTTCTTCGCCGTCGCAGCAGTAATCCACACTGTATGCGGCGCGCCGCAGACTGCGGACAATGGTTTCGCATAGAGCGCGTTCATCCTCGATCACTAAAAGGTGCATAAAAATCTCCTTTATATACGTTTATATGTTGCGCTTAACCCGCTGTTCTCATTATACAGGAAACGGATAAATTTTGTGTAAAAATTTTTCTTAACAGGAACCTTATATCGACAATGATATGATAACGGCACAAACCGGAAGGAGAGCTAAGTATGAAATACGGAATAAAAACTGCTGCACAGGCTGCACTGCTGGCAGTTGGAATTGTTATGGTATGTCTGGGAGTATGCCGTAACGAGGTGGCTACGGTGCTGAGCAAAGCCATCAAATTATGTCTGGAGTGTGTGGGCATTGGGTAAGAAGGTTTCGGTAATCTCTCGGTTTCTGTCCCGTTTCCGAGGCTGGATACAGGCGGGAGCAGCTTTGTTGACCAACCTGCACCTGCCGAACTTCCTCAAGGGAGGACTGTATCAGGGCGCAGGGAAAGCCGTCTGCGTGCCCGGACTCAATTGCTATTCTTGCCCGGCAGCGTCGGGAGCCTGTCCCATTGGATCATTTCAGGCGGTGGTTGGTTCGTCAAAGTTCAGCTTTTCCTATTATATCACCGGCTTCCTCATCCTGTTGGGAGTTCTTTTGGGACGGTTTATCTGCGGATTTCTGTGTCCCTTCGGGTGGTTTCAGGATCTGCTGCATAGAATTCCCACAAAGAAGCTCTCCACAAGGAAGCTGAAGCCCCTGACGTACCTCAAGTATGCCATTCTGCTGGTGATGGTCTTTCTGCTGCCGGCGTTCCTCGTGAACGATGTGGGCATGGGCGACCCCTTCTTCTGCAAGTACCTCTGCCCGCAGGGCGTGCTGGAGGGAGCCATCCCGCTGTCCCTTGCCAATTCCGGCATCCGAGCGGCACTGGGGAGCCTGTTTACCTGGAAATTCGGCATCCTGTTGGCGGTGATCGTGCTGAGCGTGGTATTCTATCGTCCCTTCTGCAAGTGGCTCTGCCCACTGGGTGCATTCTATGCGCTGTTCAACCGGGTGTCCCTCTTCCGGATTAAGGTGGATAAAAACAAGTGCGTCTCCTGCGGAAAATGCGCCAAAGCCTGCAAGATGGATGTGGATGTGACGAAAACGCCCAACCACACTGAGTGCATCCGCTGCGGTATGTGCATACATGCCTGTCCGACGGGCGCAGTGTGCTTCCGCTATGGCTTCGGCTCCGATAAAAAAACGGAAAAGACGGCGGAAACATCAAAAAAAGAGTAAGAGCTAAGGAGGAAAGCCCATGAAATCAAGAAAATTTCAGCGCCGGTCTCGGCGGTGATGCCGGCATCGGTGCTGATATGCAATACGAATGTTTGTGTGAAAAAATAAAAAAAGAAAAGGATGGAAAAAAGAAATGGTCAAGAAGAATTATACAAGTTGGTTGATTATGTTGCTGATATCCGCTGTGCTGCTGTCTCTGATGGCCTGCGGATCAAAAAAGGGTCCCAAGAATGCGGAAGAGGCTTCTGCAATGCATAAAGACCTCATGGCTCAGGAAAACGCGATACTGTCGAAAAACACTCAGCTTTGGGATAAGGTGTTTATGGCAGCGGATAAAGGCATGGCGATGATTGAAGACGGCAAAAATTACGGAGATTTTTTGCTTAAAACGATTGAATCCGCCAAAGACCAGTTTACTGCAGATGAGCTGAAACTGCTTAAGGCTGAGGCGGAAAAAATCCGGGAAATTGAAAACGAACTGACAAAGTTAGAGGAAAAATTCCCGGAGATTGCGAAAAAAACGCCTTCTGAGAGCACCACAAGCATCCCTGCGGAGGGGAACATCGGTACGAAAAAATTCCCGTCCTTTGTCGGAAAAGACTTAGAAGGAAATGATGTGACCAGCGATGAATTGTTTTCCCGCAATGCTGTCACGGTGGTGAATTTCTGGTTTACCACCTGCGGGCCGTGCGTCGGGGAAATTGCCGAGCTTGACGCATTGAACAAAGAACTTGCAAATAAGGGCGGTGCGCTCATCGGCATCAACTCCTTCACATTGGGCGGAGACGAAGCGGCAATTTCCGAAGCAAAAGATGTACTGTCCAAGAAGGGCGCAACATACCGGAACGTGTACTTCGACTCTGACAGTGAAGCCGGAAAATTCACCGCGAACATCTTCGCTTACCCCACCACTTATGTGGTAGACCGCAGCGGCAATATCGTCGGTGAGCCCATTGTGGGTGCCGTTACGGAAAAGAAGCAGGCGGAAACGCTGCAAAAGCTCATCGACCAGGTTCTTGCCGCCGACAAGGGATAAGCCTCGGATTATCCTGCCGGGTGAGAAACATCATAGTTCGGAAAGAATTTCCGCTTCTGCTCACTGCGGTGCTGCCAAGCGGCTGAGACGGACAAAGGCATCTCCCGTTCCTGCTTGAGGGACGAGGACCGGCAGAGGACTGTATTAAGGAAGAACAAAGGGCTGCTGCATCAGCCCCGAAAACAAAACCGGGCAGCTCAAGAAGGGTTGTCCGGTTTGTTGCTTTCGTGCATAATTAATTTGCACAAAACAGATATAAAGCGGGCTGCCCGAGCAGGTCTGTTTGACGTACTCAAAAATCACGCTTTCCGCATGAGTCCGTTTCGCTTGAACCGGAAAATGCTGATGATCGGCACCCCCGGATTGCCCTCCTTAAAAAAGAAAGATGCTGCTGCAAATATGACTTGATTTTGCAGCAGCACATCTTTGGTTTTTATTCCGCTTGCTTTGTGAATGTGAGCACCGTGCCTTCAAAGAGAGGGCGGTACTTGTAGACATTCTCGTTGCGACTGAATGTAAGAGCTGAGTATGGCGCGTAGGATTCATTTCCATCGCCGTCTTTCCCGTCGGTGAAGCGAAGATCTCCGAACTTCTGCAGTCTTACGTCTCCCTCAAAAATGAGTTTTCCGTTTTCAGTGACGATCATATGCGGTTTATCACCTGAAACCTCGATCACGGCTTTGATGTCGTCGTTCTTCCATACGCCGTACAGTACGCTTTGATCTATCGGTACATTGATCATGTCGTCACCGTCATACGGACGCACAGGCTGCGTACGGCTTTCCCGAAGTTTTCCGCAGTCCTCGGGAGTTATCGGTACGGACATGAGGATCACTCCTCCGGGGCGCATCGGTCTCCGACGCGCTCGAGGATCATCGTACCATACGCGATGGTCAGACAGCCGTTCTCATCCACAGGTATTTCGGCGAACGGGTCGACCGTCTCTCCGAGGACCTCGCCTTTGACTTTGGTATCGTAGTAAAACTTACCGTCCTTCTCTTTCCAGGTGGTCTGCTCGATTGCGGCGAAACCGTCCTCGTCGATCACGGCGCCCTGCGACTTCGCGAGCTCGATTTTGTCTTCGGGTACGCGCATCAGCGTTTTCATGAGGCCGTCCTCGGTAAATTGGGTTATGCTCATGAGCAGCATGATGATTTCGTCAGCGTGATCTCCCACCGGCAGATTCTCCGGCGTGTAGGACGCCATGCCGTTGGGGGTGGGGAAGAGCAGCTCCTTGACTTTCCATTTTCCGATAATGTTCATTGTAATTTCTCCTCTCTGTTGGTCGTTTTATCGTTGATCCCGAAGGCGGGTTATGCCCGGGGGTCTCGGATTTCGGTGTGCGGACGCCGGTCAGCAGGTACTGGCTCCCGCAGGAACCGCTTGCCGTCGGAACCACGCTGACGCAGCTTTATCGGGTGCGGGGAATACGCTCCGCCGCAGGGGATGAAGAGCTTCATGCAGCCGGGCTCCTCGTTTGAAACGTGGTTCGACCCGATGACGAGCGTATATGGCCGGCTCGGCGTATAGTTGTTGTCAGGCGTCGAGCCGGAGAAGCAGGTGAAGGGCAGATGCGGTTTCCGTCTTAAAGCTTCCGGGTTTGGAACATATTAATTTCCGCTCAGCAAATCGCACACTTGTCAGCCATTACAGTTCTCCTTTTCATTTCCCGAAAGAACCGACTTATTTTTTGCTTTTTCTGCCCGCAAGAGAATAGAATGCGTCGGTCAACTCTCTGCCCGCGCTTATCGGGGCGTGTACTGAGCTGCCGTCCGAAAAAGCAAACGATGTGTTGTATGTGGTTTCGTCAAGAACATATACGTCGCTTTCCGACGGTGCTTCATATGACAGAACCTCGCTTATAAGACGTCTTTCCCTGACTGTTCGGAGTATTTCCTCTGCTTCTTCGGTATCGACAGGAATCTTTTCCGCTTTCGTATGATATCCTACGCAATCTGCCGCACAGTCGAAGGACAGAAACCAGTTGTCTTCCGTTTTTTCGAGACTGAACGAGTATGATGAGGAATGATCCATGCAGCCACGGCTGATATTGACCTCAGTCAGGAATTGTGCCCCCGCAAGCCCATAAAGGCAACAGTTGAGCTCATCCGGCACGGGGAGGGATGAGTTGATACTTCTCCCGCCGGCAAGGCTGAAATCCGTGAAATACACACTCCGATCGGTAATACCATCGACATCCTCCGGCGGTTCGGCATATCCGCTTGCCGCAGAAATCAGGTCATATTTCGCTATAATTCTTATCACATCGTTTGTTTCCTCATTTGACAGCCGGATATTCTCGGACTTCACGGGAGAACCGTCCTCTCCAAAAGAACATTCGCATGAAAAGTACCAGTGGTCGCCGTCTTTTTTCAGAGTGAAGGAATGCGAGCGCCACGGTTCGGTATCCTTCAGACGGATAAATACCGAGGTGAGCTTATTCTTTATCGCTATCAGCTCGGCTTTTTCAGCGGCTTCATAATATCTGTCGGCAAGGTCGCGCAGGCAGTCAATAGCCCTGTCGCAAAGCTTGGTCTCTTTTTCAATGCTGTTTCCGTCGGTGAAAGTCATTCTGGAGCTGCGCATCGGCTCGTCGGCTATGTGGAAGAAGCGTATCGGATTGCGGTATTTCCGCAGCCGCCTGATCTCGTCTTCCTCGCGGATGATCTCAAGGAATTTCTCCGCTTCCTCGGTCGGTATCGGGAAGGAACTGAAGGATGTGTAATAGTCCTCCCGGCTCTCGACCCAGCAGCTTGCGGAGAAGAGCCAGTTTTCATCCTGTTTTCGCAGCGCGAAAGCATACACCGGATTGCTTGCCATGCCATAGTAGGAGGTATGGAACGAGATGATATCATCGACCGTGTATTTCCTGCTTCCTCCACAGCCGAACAGCGCGGATACCGTAAAAACAGCAGACATTATTATCACCGCCCTCAATAATCTTCGGCATTTCATAGCGTCAGGACAGCGGTTTACCGCACTCAGGGCAGAACTTCGGCGGCTTTGCCTGATTCTCCGGGGTGCAGCCGCAGGACACGCAGCGCACCGTTTTAGGAGCCGACCTCGCGCATCCGCAGTTCTCGCAGAAATTTTTCGACTGACCCTCAGAACCGCAGGAATGGCAGACCCATGTCTCATTGACAGAAGTCCGAGCTGCATCAGCCTCAACAGGCACGGTCTTCAAAGCACCGCAGTTGTCACAGAATTTAGCCCCGATGGTCTTTGAACCGCAGGAGGGACAAACCCATTCCCCGCCGCCCGGTTGGGGAGCGGGTGCGGAGACGGGACGGTCATATTCAGCGCGGATCCGGTTCATCATTCCGTCGCCGTCAAAGACACGATAACGATTGCTGCGGCGCATCAGTATATCCGCAAGCTCGCGCATTTTCTGCTCGTATTCGCGGTAGAGGTCGGTGAAGCGGCTTTCAGGACGGTTTCCGTCACTCAGTTCAAGTTCAATCTCGTCAAACCACGGGGAATCAACATGGATTGTAATGTCGAATTCATAATCGCATTCGTAACGGGGCGGATGGCAGCTCTTCTCGTTGCCCTCGGAATCCTTACAGAAGATCTCCTCCTTGTTTTCCTTGATGTCCGTTTCAACATTCCTTACCTGTGAGAAGCTGATAAGATCCGGGTTGCCGCTGCGCCAGTTTGAAAGCCTCGTGACGATGAAACGCTCCCTTATCGGGTCAATATAAACTTTCTTGCTTCCGTCAAAGGTGACAGTCGGCAAGAAATCATCGAGCCGCCGCTTGTTATCTTCGCGGTAGGCGAGCTGCTCCTTTATCTCAGCGACTGTTGAATTCCTGCGATCGCTGAAAAACGGGGAGAGCTTTCCTGCGCAGTCCTTGCAGAGGTTGCCGTCCTCGAGCTTGCGATTCCCGAGAAAACCGATCTTGGCACCGCAGACGTCACAGTATTTTTTGTCGAATAATCCCATTATAAGGATCCTCCTTGTTTTTTGTCGGCCGTCAGCACGACCCATTTGGCGTTATCCGCATCGAGACTGTATCCGCAGAACGAACAGCAGTGTTTTTCGTCAGGAATGAAATTGGCTCCGCAGGACGGGCAGTCCTTTTCGATGAAAAGCTTTCCGTCCGTCTTTCTTTTATCGGGGTGTCTTGCTCTTTGCAGAGTGAGTGTTCTTCCGGTTTTCTTCGTGTACGGTTTTTTGTTTTCGGGGAGATACGTTTCGCTTACGCAGACATCGGCGGTTATCGTGGTTGTGTCCTCCGTGTTGACGACTTTTTTCAGAATGATCGTACCTACGCTGTAGTCAAGCAGCTCATCGCTGCCGGCGTCCTTGTAAAGAGCTTCGGTTATGCAGGATCGGAGGTAGTTTTCCGAATAAAGCTCGATCCGCTTCGCCAGCTTATCGTGCCTCAGCTTCCGGGCAAACGCCAGAGCCGTCAGTGCCGCAAGCACCAGAATCGCCGTGCCCACACCTGCCGCCAGGGATATCTCGGTATCCTTTATCAGGTAGAGGCAGAGAAATTCGGAAAGAAACAGTACCGTCATGCACCCGAGCAGCAGCAGAAACTTTCTGAGATTGTTCCCGATATGCTCGTAGATCTCAAAAACCTCGGTCTGCCAGTCGTAAAAATCCGTTTGAATCCTTGCGCCGCAGTATTCGCAGACTACCTGCTGACTGCTGAGCGTGACCTCGGCACCGCATGACGGGCAGATCACCTTGGCTTTTCCGGCATAGAAGGTTTTTTTGCCGTTACCGCAGTCAACCGTCTGAACATGCCGCGACTGAAGGACTCGCAGACAGGCGTGCTTTCGGTAGATCTCGTGCTCGACCTCAGAGTTCTTCGCGGAGATCAGGCGCTCAAGTGCGCAGCACTCAAGCTCGGCTTCACGCCATTCCCTACCGTCGTCCTCCCATGTCCGGAACCCGATTTTCTGTCCCGGACTGAGGTCAGCCACGCGGATGTCACGGTAAAGGCTGTGCCTTGCGAGACTGTCGATCTGGAGCTCGATGTTTCTGCGGAAGGTTTTATCCATTCTGATCGGCAGCAGTCTTTTATCCGCTTTGGCGAGGGGGCACAAAACATTTTCATATGCGTTTCGGATATTGCGGCGCAGCCCCATATTTGCAAGCGGCGTTTCACGCTTTGCGAGAAGTCTTTCATACTTCGCCTTTTTCCTGTTTTTCGCAAGAAAGCACGAGAAATCGATATCAATGATCTTTTCGCCGATATAATACGCACAGATCACGGCAAAGGCTGCCGCTATCCAGAATGCATCTGACAGACTCATAACTACCTCTTGATCTTGTTATTATCGCTTTTTTCCCCGGCTTCTTCTTTTTTGCCCGGTGCCACAACGCTGTGTGTCATCACCACAGTCAGAAAACCGCCGACAACAACAGCCATACAGTACAGAAGGAAATCCACGGGATTGCCTTCCGGAGTGAGCTTATACTCGCCCTTTCTGGTTCGATAGACCTCGACCGTGACCTTTTCCCCGGAGCTTATATCTCTGTAGAAAGTATCCTTTCCGGTGTAGGTCTTTCCTTCGACGTCAAATGACAGCTTGGCCTCGTACTTCCAATCGGTTGTGTTGCCGTCGGAGTCCTTTATCGCGATTGGCTCGTAATCCTGAACGACTGCGCTGACCTCCCGCACGTCGTCGGAGTTCTTGTACTCATGGCTTGCGGTTCTGCTCGAGACGATGCCGCAGACGCCTGCCACAAACAAGGCGAAGCAGAGCAGCAACGCCAGATAAGAATAAATATCTTTCTTCGGGGGGTTCGGTTTTTCATTCATTGTGACTCCTTCTCGGCAGAATCGGGTAAAGGGACTTGAGAAGCGCGCAGATGGCTTTCTCGCTCGTTCTGCCATATTTCGCGGACATCCTGCCGCCGTCCGCTGTTTTCCGGCATACCGTCAGGCTGCTGCCGGTTTTTTATATTCTCCACGGTACTGCCGGGGTATATGTCGGAGTATTCCGTGATGGTTTCTCCGTTGAGCAGCACCATCGGGGGGTCGCTGAAGCTATAGGAATTGCCCAGCGAACCGTAGTCGTTCTCTGCCGTGACACTCAGAAGAGAGTACTTGACGCCGACATACCGGGCAATCGTACAGCCCTCTGCCGATGTCATGATGCCGAGAGTGCCTGCGGTGACCGCAGCCACTACGGTGACGACGAGCGGTCTTGCAAGTTTGCATGTATTATTTTTATTTTTTACTCCTAATTTGCAATAGCAACTTCCGATCGCTTAACGATTGAAAGACGTACCGAGCATCTTATGATACCATTATAATGCATATTCCGACTCTTGTCACTGTCACAAGGGACAGTTGTTTCGCTGAAACAAAAAATTCTCCGGAGGAAAGTCATCATTTTGTATCCCGCAGCGTCGTCACGACCGGCTTGTTCTCTGCAGCCGTGGTGATCGGATCTTCCTTGTTGTTGAATCCGCCCTTCTCAATCATGTCCGAGATGTTCCGTCTGACACCGCTGACCGACAAACCGAACTTGTCGGCAATCTCACGGCAGGTGAAGCCGCGTATGCAGTGACGGAGTGTTTCAATCTGTATCGGTGAGATATGGCTTGAGAGCATATCACGCTCTGCTCCTGCCGTAAAGCTGCGTATTTCTCCCTCTGCTGCCTATAACGGCTGTAAATGTTTTTGCAGGCCGTGTGCAGCCAATCATCGGCGCCGAGAATAATTGGTATACCCACACCGAAACTGTTGACATAAAAGGTATACTATGTTAATATATGCTTGATGACGGATTCTTTCGGTTGGATTGCCCGAAAGAACATCAGTATTAATCACAAGGAGGTACACTAATGAAGAAAAGAGTTTTGGCACTATTGCTGACTCTCGTTATGCTCGTCAGCTGTTTTCCGATGAATTTGATCGCGAAAACAAGCAGCAGCATAGCAGGCACAGCCGACGGGCCTCTTTCCCTCACGGCACGCGAAAGTAAAAGCGGCTTTGCGACCGGACGTGAAGGCAGGGGTTCGACTGCGAACACACATCATGGAAAGCTGAAGACCGACAGGTTCGAGCTTTCAAGCACCCCCTTCTCCGAAAACGATGCCGCCGCATCGTTGAGAGCCGGCGACGAGGTGACATTCATAGTTGTTTTGAAGTCCGCCTCATTGCTTGGAAACTACTCTGTAAGGGAAATTTCCGAAAGAACAGAGGCAGTCAAGTCTCAGGAGTCGAAACAAATCAAGGCGATTGATTCTGCGAAAAAGCAGGCAGCCGAGGCTCTCGGCAAATCAAAGCACGAGTTTGGTTTTGATTATACGGTTGCAATGACAGGCTTTTCCGTCACGACCGCATACGGCAACAGGAAAAAGCTTGAGGCACTCAACGGTGTTGAAAGCGTTTATGTTGCACCGACTTTTGCTTTGCCGGAAACGGATTATGATCTTGCACCGCTTACAAACAACGCTTCAACGATGATCGGTTCGGACATACTCAACAATTCCGGCTACGGCGGAAAGGGCATGAGAATAGCGATTCTTGACACAGGAATCCTTGTTACACACCCGAATTTCGCCGCATTGCCCGATGACAAGCTTGATGACCCTATCACAAGACAGAGCGTCGATGATATTTGGTATACGCTTAATGCGGGCAAAAGCACCCCGAAGCTTAATCGTTCGTATTACAACACGAAGCTTCCGTTCATCTTCAATTATGCCACAGCTGATTTTGACGTATCGAACACATATGCAGGTTCGGATCACGGAACGCATGTTGCAGGTATTGCTGCGGCAAACAAGATTGAAGGAAGTAAGGCTGTCGGTGTTGCTCCGGACGCACAGCTTGTCGTTATGCAGGTTTTCCAGTCCGGCGGCGGTGCAGGTTGGGCAACAATACTTGCCGCAATGGAAGACTGCGTAAGGCTTGAAGTCGATACCGTAAACCTTTCACTCGGTGCTGCGGCAGGCTTTACCGATGTTCCCACCATGATGGAAACGATGAACAAATTTCTCGAATCCGACATTCAGATTATTATCGCTGCCGGCAACGATACAAACAATGCATACGGCAACAGGTGGGGCATGAACATGTCTCTTCTTCCGAACCCCGATACCGGTCTCGTCGGTACTCCGTCAACGTACAGTGCTGCCATCTCCGTTGCTTCCGTTGATAACGACGGTTACGAACAGCTGTACATCACTGTCGGCGGGGCGGATTTCGGCTATCAGGATACAGCAGCAACCTCTGCAACAAGCTTCATTGCAAATTTCAGAAACCGTGAACTTGAATATGTTATGGTTCCCGGTTACGGCACTGAGGCAGATTATGCAGGCATTGACGTAAACGGTAAGGTCGCCGTTGTTTCACGAGGAGGCAATTCTTTCCCTGAAAAGCAGAGCATAGCTCAGGCTAACGGTGCAATTGCATGTGTCGTTTACAACAACACCATGGGCATTGTAAACATGCAGATAAATGACGGTGCGGGCAATATCCCTGCTGTCAGCGTAACGAAAGCGGCAGGTCAGGCTTTGCTTACCCAAGCAGAATCAGGCAATGCTGTGTTCAGAGTTTGCAATGCGGACACACAGCTTTTCCATATCGACAGAACGATAAGCAGCTTCTCTTCCTGGGGAGTAACCCCGGATTTGAAGCTTAAGCCTGAAATTTCAGGCGTCGGCGGAAGTATTTATTCGACGGTCGATCCTGCAATATCGGGTTCTTATTACGGAAACATGAGCGGAACGTCGATGGCATCACCGCAGATTGCAGGTGCAATGGCTGTTCTTATCCAGTATTTGGATGAAAACTATCCTGAACTTTCCGGGGCTGAACAAAGGCGAGTTGCTGCGGCTCTGCTTATGAGCACCGCAAATCCCCTGTTTGCAACCGACACACTTGAGTATTCACCTCGTGCACAGGGCAGCGGCCTTGCCGATTTGGTTAAGGCAACCACAACAAAGGCATACCTTACCGGCACTTCTGCTTCAGAGGGAAGACCGAAGGCTGAAATAGGAGATAATGACAGTAAAGACGGCATTTTCAATTTCAGTTTCGAAATCAACAACCTCACGGACGAAGTTTTGACCTATACGCTTGACAGTTCTCTTCTGACTGAAAGCATTTACGGAGATAGGTTTATTGCCGCTGCACCTTACGGTCTTATGACCCGTGTAACGTTTGAAGGAGGAAATACCGTTAACGTTCCGGCAAACGGCAGGGTAACAGTTAATGCGGAAATCAGTTTGACTGATGCCGACAAAGAATACATGAACAGATTCCCCAACGGAATATTCGTTGAAGGCTTTGTCTATGCCGTTCCTGTTTCAGGTTCGGAAGCTGAGCAACCCGTTTCGCTGGTAATGCCCATTGTCGGTTTCTACGGCGATTGGTCCGCGGCGGACATTTTCGACAGCGAAAAAGAATCGGAATACAGTCTCTATCCAGTCAGGATATTCACCAACAACGCACAGCTCGGCACAAACCCGTACATCAGAACCGGCAGAGCAGGAGATGCATATAATGCATTTTCCTACAGCAATCCCCTCGCTGAAATTGATTACGGTATGTTAAGAAATGCGCGCACTCTCCGGATCACCGTGACCGACAGGAATACGGGCGATGTTTACTTTGACATCAGCGGAGAATACCAGACAAAGAGCTACTATAACGCTGCTTACGGACAGATTATTCCCGGCTACCTGCTTGCAGGAGAAGGTGACGTTTGGGACGGAAAAGACTTGGACGGCAACGAGCTTCCCGACGGAACTGTTGTAACGTACAAAATGGAAGCCTACCTCGATGACGGCGACGATTTTGTTGACGACAGCATCGTATTTGATGTGACTCTCGACTCCGCCGCACCGCAAATACTGAATGGCGCGGATCTGCAGTCCGCAGTTTCTTTCGACGAAGAAAACGGACGTACCTATCTTAACCTTGAGCTGCTTGAAAATCGCTACATTGCGGCAGTTCTTTTTGAAAGCAGCAACGGCACGATCATGGGCAAGTTCGAGGTTGAAAACACTCCGGGAGAAGTTTTCAGCGGAAGGTTTGACATTACCGGCTTCGGCAATGAATTTACCGTTGTTGTTGCTGATTACGCCTGCAACGAAACTGTTATCGATGCATTCCTTAACCTCGGCGATCATACCGGCGGCGACACGGGTCCCGCTGCGTTGGACAGCAGCCGCATTTACGGATGTGAGACTTACGATGCGGCAGCGGTTGAAGGCGGTTGGTTCAGTGCGAATAAAACTGACCTCTCCGATGCGAGAAACGAAACATTCGATTCTGCGAACAGATATTATTCAGCCGAATATGTTAACGGCTATCTTATCGCGCAGAATGCGGGGACCGGGTCACTGGAGCTGGTGACTCCGTCGGGAACCTATTGGAAAACAAAGACTCTTGTTGCTCAAAGCGGCAAAGTCGGCGAAAACGGCGTATGGGTTCTTTACGATATGGCAATGGACTACTCCGATACAAGAACAGCTCTGCTTGATCCGTGGGATTCCGCTTCCGGAACCGACTTCCTTCTTGCCGTCGGTTGGGCATACAAGGGAGATAACAATAACGACGGAAAGGACGACGGTTACAATGCATTGTACAAGATTTGGACTTCCAAGTGGAACAACCAGGTCTTTGTTGACGAGATTGGGCCGATCACGGGCGAAAACGGTTCATCGGAGATTCTCTGTCTCGGAATAACGACCGAAGGCAGCATCTACGGTATCGGTACAAACGGCTGTCTGTATGCATTGGAACTCAATACAGCCGGCAACGGTGCGGAAACCGTACTCATTGGGGAAACAGATTTTGTAAATTATCCGGGTTTTGGCGGAGCAAACGTTATTCAGTCAATGGGCTACGACCACAACACGGATACAATGTACTGGTTTGCACACAGTCAGGTTCCTCAGGGTGCCGTATATGTAAATATTAACGTAACGTATACCGTCAACCTCGAAACTGCTGCATGCACCGAAGTCGGAACCTACGGCCCCGGCGGTCAAACATGTTTGTTCATTCCAAACAGCATTGAATCCGATCTCTTCCAAATGGGAATCAATGCGACCGGGTTCTCGCTTGAGCCGTATTCCACAACAATGGTTCAAAATCAGACTCGTCAGATTAAAGTCGCGTGGCAGCCGTGGAATGCACAAGCAAACGGCGTCATGTGGTCAACATCAAATGAGAACATTGCCGTTGTTGATGCCAATGGCTTTGTAACGGCAGTTTCGGAAGGAGACGCAGTTATCACCGCAACGGGTCAGGTATGGGATCCCTATCATTGGGATGATGAAACCGGCACAACGGTACCCACTTGGGTGGATTACAGTTCGGAGTGCAAGATCAAAGTCGTGAAAGCGGAGGATGCCCTCTACGGCTTTGTTGTTGAAGATTTTTCAAACATCGGCAACCGATTCACATGGTTCACGTATGCTGACAAAACACCCACTGCAATAACATCACTCGGAAAACCCATGGTAACATATTACGATCCGACATCCGGAGAAAATGTCACTGCCAATGCGCTCTGGCAGGGCGGTGCATATTACAACGGATATGTTTACACCGTAATGGTGCAGGCACGTACCGCTCCGGACGGAACTTTCGGCGGTGCTTCGGTGCTTTATCGCAGTCCTGTTACAAAGGGTGCGGTTCCCGCTGAAACTGTAATCGGTGAACCGGAAGAAATCGGATACACCATCGGTATTGAAGTTGGAAACATCGGCTTTGATTACAACACCGGTCGTATGTACGGCGTTGATCTTACAAACGGCGGTTTGTGCATTGTGGATCTTGAAACGGGGTCGATTGACCCGCTCGGAACTTTCTCCGGCGATATTGGCGGACCCGCCATTGCAACGGCAATGTGCGTCACGGCAGAAGGAATGATCGTCATTGCAGACATGAGTTCAACTCTTTACTCTGTTGATGCCGATACTTTGTCAACAACCCGTCTCGGCAGTGCTTCGGGTGACAGCTGGTTCTATGCAGGCATGACCTATGACTACAACACCGGCAACATCTATTGGAACCCGTGCATGAACAAGGGACTTTCACCCCTCTACCTTGTCACACTCGGTCCGGACGAATGGGAACCCGACAGGACGACCGCAACCATTATTGACATGGGCGACGTGTCAACAAAGGCCGGTGTAGAGCAAACGGTTATTTTCACCATTCCCGACAATGAACCTGAAACGCAGATCATCCCCGTTGAAAGCATTACGATAACCAACGGTGAGTCGGCTGTAGGTCTTGCCGGAGGGACGCTCCAACTCAACGTTGTGACGGAACCTCTCAGGCCTACCAACCAGGTTAAAACATGGGTATCTTCCGACGAAGAAGTTGTCGTTGTCGATAGATTCGGCAAACTGACATTCATGGGCATTGGTACGGCAACCGTTACGGTTACGACGAGAAACAAAAACGATGACACATTGTACACTGACTCCATAGAGATTACGGTTCTTGAAGCAGCCGGCGAATTTAAGGCCTTCCTTAACCTCGACCAGGGAGGAACAAGCTACTATGATTTCTGGATTCACGGCAATGATTATGACCTTAGGCACATGCTTGTTGACAAGAGCATGATAAGCGTCTACTCGCTGCGTTCGGGCGTTTACTATGACGGTTACTACTATGCCTTCAATGATAAGGGAGCTTTCCTCAGGATCGATGAAAACGACCTCTCGGCTTACACAACAATAGGTACGGCGAACATTGATACTTACAATGATCAGATTACCGCACTTGCAATGGATTATGCAGCAGGTACATTGTACGGCCTTACGCTTCACCATACCTACGAGTACAGCACCGATCAGGCAGTTCAGTGCCCTGCGTCGCTTGTGACGGTTGACCTGAATACCGGCAGTGTAAACGTTATTGCACAGCTCGATTTTAACAGACCTGTATATGCTCTTGCATGTGATGCGCAGGGACAGCTCTATGCAGCAGGATCTCCTTCAAACGACTCTTCACAGACCGTTATATATACGGTGGACAAGGTGACGGGCGAGTATGAGGAGTTCATGACGATTGCAGGCGCCGGTGCCTTCACGGGCAACAACTACTACGGCAACATGCAGTACAATTCTCAGATGGCGTATGACTATGGTACGAACAGACTGTATCTCAATGCAACATACAGTACACAGGGGCTTAAGTATGCAAGCGGCGTTGTAATGATTCAGCTTGGCGAGGAACCGTATTCGGTAAATCTCGGAGGAATCAGCCTCTACACACGCGAAGGTTCATCCATTAAGTACGGTGAAGCATTCTTAGGACTTATGGCCTTCATTCCGGATGAGAGCGAGTTGCCGCAGAGCACCGTTAACGGCATATTGCTTAACAAGACTTCTGCTCGCACTTATGTAGGCGGAACTGCACAGCTTGAAGCGAGGGTACGTCCTTCAAACGCGGCAGATACGAGCGTAACTTGGACGTCGGCTGATGAAAGTATTGCAGTCGTTGACGAAAACGGTCTTGTAACCGGTGCTGCAGTCGGCAACACTGTAATAACGGTCACAAGCAACCAAACAGGTGTATCTGCACAATGCACGGTTGAAATAGTTGAACAGCCCGGGGCTTCCTCCGTTGCATACACTGTTTCGGCAAACAGAGATGCTTTGATCGCATTCAATCCCGCTCTGCCCGCACAGACGGCGATAACCATCGCTGAATTCAGCGGCGGTTCGATGATTAAGGGTCTTGCATACGGCGATAACTTCCTGTTCTATGTCGTTGAAAGCGGAGCTTCTTATCAACTCTACCGATACGACATACTGACCCGCCAAAGCGTGAGCTTAGGCGGTCTCGAAGCATGGACGGGCATCAACGATATTGCATACGATCCGGATAACGAACTTCTTTATGCAGTCGGCGGATTCTATATGTTCCAATACAATACTGCAACTCTGCAGGCGGGCGGAACAAATTACATGTCCGGTTATATTATGGATTCCGATTACTGCACAATGGTCGGTGTTGCAGTGAAGGACGGTGCTGTTTACGCAATGGGCAATGATTGGGCAACCTCTGTTCCCAAGCTTATTAGGTACTCCGACAAGTATCTTACAGACAGGACAGTCGTTATGTCGGGCGTTGGCGTTAATGTCTATGCGGGTGCAACCGAAATGGCTTATGATGCAACAACCGATCTCTTCTACATAACGGATGCTTCAAACAACATCTACTCAATGACGGACACCGGAGAGACTCATTTTGTGGACATTCTCGGCAGCGGTATCGACATCAACGGCCTTGCTATTAACTCAACTCCGAGTTATTCTGTAAGGTACACCGATGGTGTAGATGGCGAAGTTATCTTTGCAGATCAGCAGTACTTTGCTCAGGAGGGTTCGCATACTCCGAACTTCAACGGAACTCCCATGCGTGCAGGCTATTCGTTTGCGGGGTGGACACCCGAGGTTGCGGAATTTGTTACCGAAAACGTTGTATATACAGCAACGTGGACGATTAACGACTATACCATCACCTTCGATGCACGCGGCGGCGAAGTCAGTCCTGCGGAAATCACAGTAACTTACGGTCAACCCGTTGGTACATTGCCTGTTCCCACCCGTGAAGGATTTGACTTCATAGGTTGGTTTGATGAGAACGGCACAAGGTATACTGATGAAACTGTTTATCTTGTTGACGGCAATATCACACTGAACGCACGCTGGTCCATGACTGCTTACACAGTGACTTTCGTTGACAGTCTCAACAACAATGCGGTTATCGGCACGCTGACTGTGGGCAGGGGAGATGTTATCGATTCGGGCGAATTCCCCGTTGCACCTGAACATCAGGGTTATGTCTTCTGCGGATGGGATTACGACGGAGAACCCGTTATGAACGATATGACAGTTTCTACCGTCTACCATTTGCTCGGAGATGTCGATATGGACGGCTGCATCAGTGGCATTGATGCTCTTATGGCACTTCGTAAAGCGATGGGCATTATTGAACTCACCGAGAATCAGTGCCGCCTTGCCGATGTCGATTTCAACGGTGAGGTAACGGTGAATGATGCTGTCAGGATACTGCGTCACACACTCGGCATTGAACTGCTCGGATAAGCTGTGATGCAAATAAAAAAACAGCGTTCCGCAAACGGCGGCATCGGATAAGAAAACATTGCAGAAGTCAGTAGAATCAATGTCTTTAACGGTGCGAGCACGGTGCGGAATCGAAACAATCAAATACTGACAAGCTCAAAGGAGCTGCTGCAAACATCACTTGATTTTGCAGCAGCTCCGTTTTTCGAAAGACGGCATCGGAAGAACCAATGATTCGAGCGGTTCAATCGAGGTCGCCCCGGAGATTCAAATCAATGCCGAGTACGTCTTCTTCCTGAGAGGAAGTGCATTGGCAGAAAATGAAGCTTGCTCCTGAACAATGAACAGTCTCTTTATCCACCACGCAGATGCGGAACACTGACGAAGTCTGCTCCGTCCAACGTGAGAAGGTCGCAGCTTGAGTCTGCGACAATACGAAACCGATTCATTGTACGTCCTCCTAATAACAAGAAGCATTTCACCCGATTTTGCAAATCGACACAGGTATTTTATCAGGTTTTTATTATTCCGTCAACAGCTTTCGAAAAACCTGTAAAAAGCTTATATAAAACAGTTGAAAGTTTAACGAAAAACATGTATAATATTTGCATGGAAAAGGAAGTGAACAGCATGATAGAGAATATTGAGGGTTTCCGCTTGCCGCGTTATGAGCAGATCCCGAACGTCGGGCTTTATCTGGAGCAGGTGGTGCGCTATGTCAACGCTCACCTTGCGCCGTTGGGGGAATCGGAGTTGACAAGCTCCATGGTGAGCAATTATGTGAAACAGGGTCTGATCCCGTCCCCGATAAAGAAGGCATACACAGCGGAACACCTCGCACGACTCATGTTCATTGCCGTAGTCAAGCCCGTTGTCCAGCTTGAAGGGCTTCGATTGATGTTCGGCATACAGGAGGATAACTATCCCCTTCAGACCGCCTATGACTATTTCTGTGATGAATTTGAGAATATGCTCGGTGCAGCGTTCGGTATAGCCCCGGCGAGAGATGGAATCGGTAAGACGCAGTCCGATGCAAAGGATCTTCTTCGCAACACGATCCTGGCCACCGTCAACAAGGTTTATCTGGATCGATACCTGGAGGATTATCAAAAGCGGCGGGAAAAGGAGATTCACAGACAGGAATAGGAATCGGTGCAGGGCATTGTATTCATACGGTCACCTGACACATGCAAGAGGTTACTGCTTGTTATACGAGTTTATTTGCTTGTAACCGAATGTTTATAAGCACTTCGCATGGCAGGAGAAAAGCATTGCACAAGCAATCTCCCAATCTTTATTCAATCTTAATGCGCTGCAAATGTCCCTTATCCAACCTTAAAGTCTCCGACCGTATAATATAACGATAACAGAAATAAGGAGATGCCTTTATGCCGGAAGAGAACATTCGTCGAAAACGTCGTCTTTCGTCTTTTCAAATAATAATACTTGGCTTTGCCGGGGTCATTCTGCTCGGAGCGTTGCTGCTGATGCTGCCGATCTCCACAACAGCCGGGTGTGTAACGCCATTCAATGAAACGCTGTTTACCGCGACATCTGCCGTGTGTGTGACGGGGCTTGTGGTGCAGGATACAGGCAGCTACTGGTCAACCTTTGGGCAGGCGGTCATTCTGACGCTGATCCAGATCGGAGGACTTGGCGTTGTGACTGTCGCAGCGTCGTTTGCGCTGCTGTCCGGGCGAAAAATCTCTCTGATGCAGCGCAGCACCATGAAGGATGCAATCTCAGCACCAAAGGTAGGCGGGATCGTCCGTCTTACACGCTTTATCCTGCGAGGGACGTTTCTGATTGAACTGCTGGGGGCGCTTGCCATGCTGCCGGCGTTCTGCCGGGACTATGGATGGCGCGGCGTCTGGATGGCGGTGTTTCATTCCATA
>ENA-OPSV01000604-OPSV01000604.1-human-gut-metagenome-genome-assembly--contig:-NODE-604-length-28504-cov-2.637949_pt1 | contig 28504 bp, 39 predicted proteins | sample MGYA00241460_ERZ501912 | MGnify/ENA primary metagenome ERZ501912 (study PRJEB25962, sample SAMEA2042402) | human gut metagenome | biome: human gut; feature: human-associated habitat; material: faeces...
ATCCAAAGTTGTTGATGAGGCCGTAAAATATCAAAAAGAAAGAGATATTATACTTGCAGATAATAAATCATTGCATAGCCAAGTTGAAAATATTAAAACTGAATATAAGGAAATAGAATTTGATTTAGATTGGAATTATAAAAAGCAAATTAAAAAGTTAGAAAAAGAGATTAATCACTTGCACAAGATTATAGATAAATTTTATGAAACTGTTGATAATTTTATTAAATGGATTTGCCATAAGTTTGGTATAGGAGAATCTAAAGAATTAATCAAAAATTTTCAAGAGGAAACTCATACTTTTATTGATCCTGTAAAACAATTAGAATATGAAAAGAAAGAAAAAGAATGGAATTTAGAAAGATAAAAAAATATAGAATGTCACATTTTAACATTCTATATATTTTTTTAATACTAATCATCCAAATGATCAATGGCATATTGTGCCTGTTCTTTGGTAAATTCTTCAACCGATGAAATTAGCTGATTATAAATACCTTGTTTAGACATGCTCATTGTTTGTTGATAAGACTTTGCTTTGGCTAAAGCATTTGCATTCCAGTCTACATCAATATTATCAATCGCATATTGTGCTGCCTCTTTAGTAAAACCTTCTACAGATGAAGTTAATTGTTTATAAATTCCTTGTTTGGACATATACATTGTTTTAGAATAAGATTCTGCCTTTTTTAATGCATTTTTTTCTTCTGTAGTTGGCTCTTTACCCAATGAATAAGTAACTGTAATTTTATCTCCTTGATGAATCACTGTATTAGTTGTAATACTTTGACCTATAAAACTTCCCTTAGCTATGCTTGAGGAATATTCCTCTGTAATTTTTCCATTAACCTTGTTAGTATCAAACCAAGCTTGAACTTCATCTTTTGACATTGTACTAAAATCTGCAACAGTTATTTCAACAGTAGTATCTTTTTGATAGTTACTTGTTGAAGTATTATTATCTGAAGAACCATTAGATCCTATTACAACTACTAATAATACAATTATTATCCAAAACCACCATTTCTTATAAATAGGTTTCTTGATTTTTTCTGTATCTGCCATCTATAAATCCCCCCTTTCATATAGATTAATAAGCTTATATATTTTTAAGTCTTATTTTTCTAAAAAATTTATAAATCTAGCAACTGTTTTTTCTTTGTATCAAATTCTTCTTGAGTTATAATTCCCGAATCTAATAATTCTTTATATTTTTTTATTTCCATCACAGGATCTTTACTTTTATCTTTTTCTGATTGTTGAATAGTATTTACCATTTGATTTCCTAATGCTACTCCTGCACCTAAACCTGCTAACCCGCCTTCTTGTTTTGATGCATCTCTCATAGCTCTTACTGATTGATATTGGGCATATGTAGCCATATCTTTTGAAACTAATCCCATTCCAGATTGTTCATCAATTAATTTTTCTACTTCATCTGGTAAAGATATATTTTCAATATTTATATTGATAAATTCAATTCCAAGATTTTGGCATTCTTCATTAACTTTTGTTTTTATATTTTGTCCTATTACTTTATATTTTGAAGCCAAATCTAATGCTGGGATATTTAATTCGCTAATTGTTTCAGAAAAAGAAGTTGGTACATAGGAACTTAAATATTCAACAATATCCCATGTCATAACTTTTTTTGAGAACCGAATATTTCTTTCATAAAGCTTTCAACATTGACTATTCTAAATGAAAATGTTCCGAATGCTCTTAATCTTAATATTCCAAAATCACTATCCCTCATCATAATAGGATTTTTTGTTGCCCATTTATTATCAGTTGACTGTTTTGTACTAACAAAATAAAAATCGCTTTTTATTGGTGAATTAAATAAATAAGGAAGAGCCATAATAGATGATAATACAGGTAAATTTTCAGAATTTAATTTGTATGTACCAGGTTTCCATATATCTGCAATTTGTCCACCTTTGACAAAAACACCACATTGACCTTCTCTTATTATTGCTTTTGCACCTTGCTTTATTTCATTTCTTGGCCTATTGTTATATTTATGAACTAATATTTTATCTGATTCATCAATATATTCAATTACATCTAAAAATTGATCTTTAATCCATCACATAAGATACCTCCTATTATTTTAATGGTAGATTATTTGAGTCTTTGAATGAACCACATAAAATTAAAATAATATCTATTATCCATCCAAAACCAAACAATCCATAAGTAAACAAATATAATATTCCCATACCTATTTTCCCTACATAAAATTTATGAGCACCAAAAAATCCTAAAAAAATACACAACAATAATGCAACTATTTTATTTTTTTGTGATATATTTTGTGAATATTTTACATTTACTTCTTGTGGTTGAGAATACACATTATTTATAACTATATTTTCAGAAACATTATTTTTCTCTATTGGTGCTGTATAATGACAATATGAACATGAATTCCCTTGCATTGGAGCACCACAATTTGGACATTTTACCATTTAAATCCCCCTCTTTTTTTACTTATTCTGCTATAATATTAAAATATTAAGTATATAAGCATATTAAAGTGTTAACACTTATAAATATAACATAAAAAAATTATAAAATCAATACATAAAATAACGAAAGTAGGAAAATTATGTCATTGATTGCAAAATTTGATGGAAATCTGAATGTTATAGGAAGATTACTAAAAGAATATAGAATAAAAAAAGATTTGTCTTATGAAAAACTTTCTGCAAAATTAGAATTAATGGGAATTAGTATTCATAAGCAAAGTTTATATGATATTGAAAATAATAAAAGAACGGTCAAAGACTATGAATTATTTGGAATTGCTTATGTTTTAGGAATAGATGTCAATGATTTACTAAAAGATATAAGAAAAAAATTCTAAAATTAAGTTTAAAATGAATTTTAAAAAAACATTTGACATATAATAAAAAATATAGTATACTATATTTAGCTTAAGCAAGAGAATAAATCGAAGAGCTTAAATGTTCACAGAGATATGTTGACCGCATATCTCATTTTTTTGCAAAAAATAAAGGCAGTTGACCAGACTGCCTTTGATTAGTTTGTACTAATCTTGAGAATTTTGGTTTTCATCATCTTTACTATTACTAAGTAATAATAAAACAATTAATCGCCAAATTAAATCGAATGAACTCAAAATGTTCACCTCCTTCCACAAAGATTTCCTCTATGAAAAGGATGTTATTATTATACTGAATTTTTTTATAAATTTCAACTGATCTTAAGTATTTTTAAAATATTTCTTATTTTCATTTTATGAATTTCTACAATGCACCAACATTTTTCAAAAATTGAAGGACTTATATTTTTTATAATAAGTAAATATATCATACTACCTAATAATTCCGAAACATAATATAGTTCATCTTCATCTAGTGCCTTATTTTTCGTTCCACCATGTACATAATAAATTCTTGTTTTTATTATTCTTTCTATAAATTTACTAGTTTCGTAATTGTTTTCACACAAAAATATTTTCTCGAAAAAGAATCTTAATATAAATCTTAACGATATTCCGTTTTTGGTATATAGTTTATTTATTAACTCTTTTTCATTAGGTTCTAGTTTTTCGTTTAATTTATTTATTATTTTATCAGTTTCCTTGTTACTTTTATTTTCCTTTTTATTAAATGCTTTTATTTTATTTAAATATTTCTCCTGCTTTGCTAAAACTTCTAAAACTGAAATTGAAGAAGTAAATTTTAGTACTGAAGATAAATCATTATATAAATATTCATAGTAATTATCTATACATACGCTTATATATTCATCTTCAAAATAACTTTTTACTATTCGTTTTATTAGTTTTATAGAATGAATATCAGTCAAATCAGATTCATTGTCATTACATAGCTTTTTTTCTTTCAAATATCTATATCGTATCTCTTTAAAATCATTATCAAAAATATCCATAGATATAAGGTTTAATTTACTTCCAACAATAAATCCAAAAATATTTTCAATCTTTCTAACATATTCAAATATATCATCATATTCAAGTCTTTTTTCTTTGAATGTTATAACTATTTTTGCAGGTGTAATAATATTTGCTTTATTTCTACTATCAGTCATACTTGGCAACTTATAAACTTCGATTTTGAGTTTATCATTTTCATATAAATGTATTATTGTATTATTTGCTTTAATTTTTAAACCATTTTTAGATAATTTTTCTTTTATTTGTTCCTTTATAAAGACTCTATCTAATTCATAGAAATATAAATATATTTGATTTATGCTATTACTATGAATATTTTCTATCCATCCATCTATAGTATAATTAACTTTATATTTGTATATCGCTACATCATTTTCTATTATATGATTACTGGCTATAAGATAACAATTTACTAATGTTATTTTTTTAGACTTTTCATTATATGAATATATTACCTCATAATTATCTTCTCTTGGAACATCTTCTTTCAATTCTACATATATATAATAATTGTTTTCTTCTTTTCTAAATGTTCCATTTGTTTTTATTTCATTATTTCTTCCTTTTAAAATACATTCCATAATATACCTCAACTATTTATTTTCTACTAACCATTTATAAACTTCATCTTCTGTAAGTTTATTTTTTTTCATCTTATTAATTTTATCTTTAGCTTCTTTTTTCCATTGTTCAAAATCTTTTTGAATTGTTTTGCTTTCTTTATTTCTCTGTGCTATCATAAACTTTTGTCTGTAGATTCTTCTATAAAGAGCTTGTGTTTGATTATTCTCTAAATTCTTTTTATATTGTTCATTTGCTCCTTTTTCTTTGCAAGATGGACTTTGATCTACATTTGCTAAATCACAATATATTTCATTTTGCCTAAATGTTGGAATAAAGTACCTACCACAAATTTGGCAAGTTTTAATTGGCAGATTTTCTTGTCTTACAAGTTGATCTAATATTGTAAAGCAAATACTTCTTAATTTTGTACTTGTATAAACATTATACAATTCTAAGTTTGGGTCTTTATCTTCAATACCTTTCATCAAATGTTCAATACTCTCATTGCGATGACGATTATGTATATTTATATAATTGTCTAAAATTACTTCTACATCTTGTGAATATGTATAAATATCGTTTTTTATTGTGTATGCAACAAACTTTGAATATATAGACTGTTCCTCATATTCTTCATTTCCATTTAAGTTATATACAAAATCTACACATTTTCTAAAATTCTCTTGCCATTCTAATAAATCATCTAAACTTGTATTATAAATATCTTCTAGCATATCCATAAATTCTATATCTGTTATAAATTCATCATTTTTCGAATATATGTAAGGTACATATTCTTTTATAAGTTCAAAACCATAGGCATAAAAGAAAGTATTATATGCTGTTTCATAATTTGTAAAGTCTGCATTTAAAAAATTTATAAGCATAGCACCTAAGCTTTCTACATAATGAATATATATAGTAGAAGGATGTCTTATTATTTCTTTATCTTTTCCAGTTTTAACTTTTGATATATCTTTTTTTAATTTTAAATATAATTTCGTTTCATCACTTGGATTAATTCTATCTCTTTTTACTTGGTATAAATATAAAGGTGTTGCATAATGTTCCTTCTTTTCTTCCAAGTCAAACCACATATAAAAGTCTTCCGATATATTTGCACGAGGCAATTCTCTCATTTTTATTTTCCCCTTTCAAAAATAAATATGAACAATTTTTAAAATATTTTAAAATTGTATTGACAAGTATATTATATCATAGTATAATAACAATGTCAAACAATACTGTTATATTGTTCATAACATTAACCTATAAAAATATTCAACAAATATAAAATGACAATAAGCCGATATTAAACTTTACTATTTTATAGTAATAGTCAATAGGATTTTTATGTTCAAAATCTTACAAACAAAAAGTCAACTAATTTGAAAGGAGGTATTTCAGTTTGGAAAACAAAGAGAATATTTTAGATTTATACTATAATAAACATCTGAAACAAAAAGACATTGCAACAATAGTTGGTGTTTCTAAACAATATGTTTCGAAAATAATAAAAGCTGATAGTAGATGTAAAGAAGAAAAACAAATTCGTAAAGATAATAATGCAATTAAACGAAAAAATTATATGAAGGAATATTTTAAAAGTTATGATAGGCCAAAGAAAGAAAATAATTCTTATGAACAGCTACAAGCATTATTAAATCAAGACTCTTTAGAATTATCATATTATTGTAGTAATATAAATGATTATGCTTTTGTAAAATGGAATTCATCTGCTTATCATACTAATAATAAAGGAAACTTAGTAATAGATAGAAAATTAAAAGTCGGATTTGATGTTCCAAAATCAGTAAATATGAATATTAAAATACCTACACAGAAATATAAAAATAGATGTGTTTATAGTTATTAATGAGATTTATTAAAATTATTTAATAAGTCTTTTTTTATTGTAAATTTTAAAGAAAGGAGGTCTGCTCTATGGAAAGTATTAAAGAAAATTATGAAATGATGTTTACTTCATATCCTGATTTAGTAAACATCACTCAATTAAAAGAAATGCTTGGAATTGGCATAACACTTGCTTATAGATTAGTAAGGAACAAAACAATAAAAGCACTAAAAGTTGGTAGACAATACAAAATACCAAAAAGAAATGTTATTGCTTATTTAACAAATCAAAATGAAATATAGACTAGCTTTTAATTTATAAACCTGGTATTATTATACCAATATCAATAGTAGGTTAAATCTAGTCTGTTATGAGAAAAGAAAGGAGTTTTAATGAATATAACAGCAAGCCTACAAATAAAAAATAATATTTATCAAGTTGTTTTAAATTATAAAGATATTAATGGCAAAAGAAAACAAAAATGGTTTTCTACAGGATTATCTCAAAAAGGCAATAATAAAAGATTAGCTAATCAAAAAATGCAAGAGATTTTAGCTGATTTTAAAGAAAGTTTAAATAATGAAAGTACAAATAATTCTACAGATAAATTATTAACTGCATATTTGCAAGAATGGTTATTATCTATAAAAAATACTATTGAAGAAAACACTTATGATTCTTACAAAGTTATAGTGAATAAAATTTGCGATTATTTTGAAGATAAACAATTACTACTTAAAGATTTAAAACCTGTTCATATTCAAGAATTTTATACTACTTTATATGAAAAAAAATTAACTGGAAATACAGTATTACATTATCATAATGTTATAAGAAAATCATTGCAAACTGCTCTAAAATTAGACTTAATATTAAGTAATCCTGCTGATAAAATTGAAAGACCGAAAAAAGAACAGTATATTGGTACTTTTTATTCTCAAGCTGAACTTAATACACTTTTTAGTTTAATAAAAGATGATCCTTTAAAAATAGTTATTTATCTTGCTAGTTTTTATGGATTGCGAAGAAGTGAAGTTTTAGGTTTAAGATGGGATGCTTTTAATTTTGAAGATAAAACAATTACCATTAAACACAAAGCCATTGAAACTAGAAAAGATAATAAAAGAGTTATACTTTTAAAAGATAAAACAAAAAATCAGTCTAGTTACAGAACTCTACCATTAGTTGATGATATTATTGTTCTTCTTAAAGAACACAAAAAACAAATTGGTGAGAACAAAAAATTATGTGGAAATAGTTATAATAAAAAATATTTAGATTATATATGTGTCGATTCTACTGGCAAATTATTTAGACCAGAATATGTTACAGACCATTTTACTTTGATTATGAAAAAGAATAAAAACATTTTAAGAAAAATTACTTTTCATGGATTAAGGCATTCATGTGCCAGTCTTTTACTTTCTAAAGGAATACCTATGAAAGAAATTCAAGATTGGCTTGGTCATTCTACATATTCTACTACTGCTAATATTTATGCCCATTTAGAAAAAGATACAAAAAATAAATCTGCAAATGTTCTTTCAAATACTTTAACATTCGCAGATATTTAATTACTGGTTGGGGTAGTAAGATTCGAACTTACGAAATGACCGGGTCAGAGCCGGTTGCCTTACCACTTGGCGATACCCCAGTATTTTTAATATTATTAAATTAGTTAGATATTTGGTTAGATGTTTTATAAAATTTTCTTATTAATAAAACATCTAAGCCTTATATTTCAAATGTTTCATAAATTGTTGTTTTAGGGAAACCTACAAGAGTCAGAGTCTGTTGCTTTACCAGCTGAGCTAATGGTGCAACAGGAACTCCTTATATATCAATACTTTGACATATTATTTGCAATTTATTTTTGAGCTCTTTTTGAAAAAGGGGCTCCAGATTTTGTATATTTATAGTAACATAAAATTTTATTTTTGTCTAGTACATGAATAATTTTAGAATTTTAGAATAAAATAAATAAGGTATTGACTATGATACCAAAAAGTATTATAATTAATATAGCTTAAGCTAGTAATTTAAGAAATTCATTTGTGTAGATTCACAAAAAATCCCTAGAGTGCAAGTCTAGGGATTATTTTTTGTTTAATCATCAAACTCTTTTAATATATTAAGAATAATGATTAATGCAAGTAATTTAAGAAATTTTTTCATTTGTACGAATTCACCACCTCTCTACCTTTAAGTGAAAGGCTTTTTTATTATAAAGTATTTTACTCTAATTGTCTAGAGGGTTTTATAAAATAAAAATAGCAGAAATTTAATCTACTATTTATTATTCTTCTAAATTATTTAATCCATATTCAATTATTTGATTTATAACACTATTAAAACTCAAACTATTTTTTTCTGCTAATTCAGTTATTTTGTCAAATGTAGTTCCACTTATTCTAATTGTTCTAGTAATTGTGTCATTACTTTTTGAACTCTTTTGAATTTTTAATTTTTCCATTTTTATCACCTATTTATAGTGTACACAAAAATAAAAATAAAATAAGTGTACAATATGTGTACAAAACAAAAATTATATGGTACAATGATAAAAGAATAGAAAAAAATAGAAGAAATGAGGTGAAAAGATATTTGAAAGAGAGACTTAATATTAAAAATACAGTTGTTTTGGGATTAGTAGGTTCAATAATATCAATTCTAGTAATGACTAATATAATTATAAAAAAACAGTGCGATTTTTATATAGGAATAGGCTATTTAATTAATGATATAGCTTTTGGTATTTATTTTTATACTGTACAGAAAAGAATAAAAGGAAAAAATCTTAATATAAGTATAGCACAAAAATTACTGGTGAATACGACAATACTTCAAATATTAATATATGCTATATGCAATAATTATCTTGTTTGGAAATTAGCATTAGTAAATAGAATAGATATTCCTGGTATTGTACTACTATTAGAATATTTTATTATGGCTTGCGTTATGGATAGCGAATATATTATTTTATTTTTATATTTAAGATATTTATTTTTTAAAAAAGGAATAAGAATTAATACTAATATTTTGTATGTGGTTCTTATATCTAAAATAATCTTGGTATTTTTATTAAGCATTCAAAATGGAGAGTATGTACTAAGAGAATTACTTATTGTTGAAAGTGAATTTTACTTTATTTATCCATATTTGTATGTATATACCAAATTGATGAAAGGGGAATATTAATAATGAATAATGAAAAAAAAGAGGAATTAAAAGCAATCGGAGTAAGTCAAGAGGACATAAATAAGCTAAATGTTGATAAAGAAAAAAGAAATAATACAGTTGCTAATATTTTAAAAAAAATTTCATTCTGGGAGGGATTTATAGGATTTATATGTTTTTGTATAATTTTAATTGTATTTGAAAATGAAGGAATTATACTAGCATTTACAGAAGTAATAGTGTGTGCAATTAGTTCAATTTTTATGTATAGTTTAGGAGAGATTATAGATTTGATACAGGAGAATGTTAATAATACAAAAACTATTATAAAGATGTTAGAGAATGAAAGGTGATTATATTGAAGATTGAAATAGAAGAAAAAAATATGAAAGGCAAGTTAAATAAAAGAATAGCAGTAATTATAATAACTATTTTTATATTAGTAATGGTATTATATAATTTGCAATTCAAAATTTTTAATAGTTTATATAATAAAAAAAATAAATTAGCAGAAATAATATATCAAATTAACAAAAATAATTCAAAATTTTCAATGGAAGTAAATGATTTATTTGAAGAACAGCTGAAAAATATAATAGAGGAATATAAAAAAGATGAAATTAGTAGTGAAGAATTAGAAAATAAGACAAATGAGTTTTTTCAATATAAAGACTCATCTAGTGAAATATCAAAAATAAAAGAACAAAAGAATAATTATGAACAAGCAAATCAATATTTTGAAAATAAAGACTACGAAAATGCTCTAAAATTATATAACAAGTTAGATAATGAATATATGAATTTAGAAGACAAAATAAATAGTTGCAAACAAGAATTGAAACAGACAACAATTTCAACTGCTAATGAATTAAAGGATGAACAGAAATATTCAGAAGCAATACAAGCATTGAGTAAAATAAAAAGTTATTATAAAAGTGATTCAGACATTGAAAGCATATTGTCGGAGTTGGATTCATTGAAAAAACAGGATGAGCAACAAAAAAGGGAAGCAGAGGAACAAGCAAAGGAAAATGAAATGATAGAAAACATTAAAAACTCAATAAAAGTTAGCAGAATATGGACAGCTCAGCCTAACTCAGCAGGAGGGGTTGATTTATATATAAATTGGAAGAACTTATCAGATAAAGTTATAAAATATGCATATTTTACAGTAGAACCATATAACTCTGTAAATGATACAGTTACTTGTACAATAAGACATTATTCAGAATTTACTGCACAAGATGACGGACCGTTTAAAAAAGGACAAGGAACAAGTGGCACAGGATATTATTGGGAAAATGCATGGTATAATCACAGTATAAAAGGTGCTCGTTTAAAAAGTGTAAGAATTATATACATGGATGGTGATAGTTTAGATATTTCAGAAAAATATATAGATTATATAAGATAGGAGTAAAAAATGAAAAATAAAAAGATTTTAATTATAGCATTAATATTAATAATAGTTATTGTTGGGGGAGTGATTATTAAAATTCAGATACCAAAAATACAGTTGAATAAGTCAATAAAATATTTAAAAAATGGAGACTATAAAGAAGCATATTTATATATAAATGAAAAAAATAATAAAGAAAATAAAATAATTATAGAAGAGCTGATTTCTGAAATATTTTGTAATAGAGCTGGAGCTGGAATTAAAAAAGTTGAAGAAATACTACAAAAAAGTACAGCAGTTATTCAAAAAGTTGATATTAATAATATAGATTATACTTTGGATGATGATATAAACATTTATACTGAAGCTTTAGATACATATATAAACTTAGAAAATGAGATATCAAGAAATATGATAGCTGAAGAATTAAGAGAGTGCTATGATTCATATTTTGATATAATGAAATATACTAAAGAGAACTTTTTTAATGTTTTAGACCATATTAATGATGATGAGTTTATAAATCAAATGTCAAATTTTAGCACAGAAATGCAGAAAGATGCTAATGATTTTTTTTCATATGCGGATAATCATAAATTTAAGGCTAAAACACAAGATATATATCAAGAAATAGAAAAATATATAATTAAATAAGAAATTGTATAAATACAGTTGTAAAATATAAAAACCATATAATATGGCAAACAACAAACAAAATACAGCTATTTTATTAATGCGAGGATATAAGTTGTTTAATACTTTAAAATAATGGCTTAAAAACGAAATAAAAAGCCTATTTTGAAAAAATTAAATAGTATGAGAACAGAAGAGCTAGAAGCGGTTATAAGGTAGAGGAAAAATTCAAATATTGAAAAGTACTCTCCCTATGTACCGCTTCTTTAATAAAAAAATAATACGAAAAAATCAATTTCGAAATAATGCAGTGATATCAATATTTTTGAATGAAAAAATATAAAAAGTGTCGAAAAAATTTCGAAAAGTAATAGGTACCACAAAATATAAGAATATGCAAATAAAAACACCTTTAATGAAGCTTGTCTATAAGTTGCTTCGCAAATAAATAAAATATTTTTCTGTATAATTCTTTAAGAGGTGAAACTTAAAAGGCTTGATACATCTGCAATTAGAAAATCAACTCGAAAGATAATACATAAATACAAAAAATATGTTTCGGATTAAAAGAAAACAAAAAAGAAATGATGATTTATATTCAATAAGTTTAATCTAACTACAAAGACATTCTAAGCTTATTGAATATAAATAACACAAAGGGGTATGGGGAAAAAAGGTTTCTGTTTTCCCCATGTATATAGGAAAATTTTTATATAGCATTATTTAGCCAATTTAACAAAAGATTTAGCATTCTTTCACTTGGAATGTAAATACAAACAGGTTTGTTATCACGAATTGCACTTCTCCAAATCCATTGTAGTAGTTCACTCAAAGCATATAAATCTTCATCAAAATTCTCACCACTTGGACAATAATTTTTAATAAAGTTATAGTAATGAGGATTAATAAATCTATTAACTAAATATATTAAGACATTTGCATCTTTATATTGATTAGTTGCTTTTGAATTTATAGGAATGTAATTAGTACTTGAAAAATGTCCGCGACTGTTAGAAAAAGAGTCTTTAGCACAATCAAAAACAGACCAGATAACTCTTTTGTTATTATGCTTAAAAGAAGCGGGCAAATTATCTTTAGTGAATTTGTTAACATTGTTCTTTAACATACTCAAAACTTGTTTATTATTTTCTATATTTTGATAGAAACTATAACTTAAAGTAATTGTATTTTGAACTTTTCTATTTTTATTCCAAAAAAAGTATAAAGTATTTTTTGAATTTGGATTCTTTGCATAAATATTTCTTTGTATATTGTAGGTATATCCTGGTAAGTAAATATTTTTACAAGCTTGTATTCTTTGAGTAAATTCGAAATTTTTATAAAATTTTTTATTATCTAATATAAAAAAGTCTTTATTTTCAAAGTCTATAAAATTTTCTTCTAGATTATAATTAGAAGAATTTATATTATTTAAACTTTCACTAGAGCCTGAAATAGGAAAAGCTGGTACTGGGTATAAGAAGTGATATTCAGAACCGTAAAAATCAAAATAATATTTCATCATTTGAGCATCCCATAAATAAGTCATAATAAAAATATCTTTGAAAACTCTAAAAGTTTTTACAGGGAACAATGAAATATAATAATATGTATCCTCTTCAAGTTCATGTTTTGCAGTTAATCTATAAACATCATTCTGAATGAAGTAATCTCTTAAACATGAATAGATAGAGGCTAATGGTTTTGTATCATCCCAAATAATTAGATTACTAGTATCAGAACTAAGCTTTAAATACCCTTTATTAAATAAAAAAGTTAAATCATCATCACCAAAAGAATATATTGAGGCATTTTCTTTTAAAGTTAAAGTATTATCACTTTGAATTTTGATATCTGTGTTTATTCTTTCAGAATTTATTAATTTAGGAAAATCAAAAACAGATATAAGAGAATTTATTGCTTCATCAATTACTAAAGTATAGCCAGAGGCATAGTTTACGATTAATTCTGAATTTTGCAAGAATAACTGGTGAGTACAAATAATGTCTTTATTTTCTTTTAGATATTTTTCAAGTGTTATTTTTTTGGGAGGAATACTTTTTACTAAGGCTTTAAAACCTCTAAGTGAAGCTGAATATCTTTCTACTTCATCTAAATATGGTACAATAATTAGAAATTTATTATCTGGATGCTTGTTCTTTAAATAATTAATTTTATTTATCATTCCACTAGATTTTCCACTTCCCATAATTCCATCTATAACATTAATTTTTAATTTTTCCATAAATTTCAACTCCTTTACCACATTATAACAGCTTTTAGTGAAAAAGCAACGTTATATACAAATATTACAGAGTTTTCAAATAAACAAAAATGAAATTATCAAACTTAAATTCTAATATACTATTATCCTCACTTTGTGATATATTATAAATCGTTTCAGTTTCTAAGGTAAAAACTTCATTAGTTATACTATCTTTGAATATTATTTTTCCATTCTCTCTTTTGTAATTAGCCGTAACTTTATATAAATTAAAATTGAAATGAATAATTCCATCGATTTCAACATGTATATCTTTTGAATTTAGCTTAGAAATAACTTGTTCTAATTCTTTTTCAAATATTCTTATCATATATACCATCCTTTCTTTATCATTGTAATAGTTTAGTATTAAATATTAATTTTGTAAATTAGAGTATTTTTATTCTTTCTTTATAGTTAGATATATTATCTAAAGGACTAAATACATCAAAATCTACTTTCAAATCATGTCCAAATAAATCAACATACTTTTGAGTTATTTGAATTGAGCTATGACCTAATATTCTTTGTAATTTTAAGACATTACCACCATTTTGAATATATTGTTTTGCAAAATAATGTCTGAATGAGTGAATCCTTGTTGTGTTTACACCTCTTTTGTGATTATACTTTTTTATGATATTGCCAAGTGAATCTTTTGACAATTTTTCTCCCTCTAAATTGCAAAACAAAAAGTCAGTTTTTTCTCCGTTTTCTAATTCTTAAATATTCTAATAATACTTTTTTTATTGTTTTACCCATTGGAATAATAATTGATTTTCTATTTTTAGTAACTTTAATATAAATTAATTCATTGTCAAAATCCAAATCCTCAATTTTTATATTTCTTAAACTTCTACTTCTTACACCAGTTGCAACTAGAAAATTTATAATTACCCAAGTACGATATTCAGCAAAAGAGCATTTTTTCATATTAGGTTTTTTTAGTAATTGCTGTATTTCATTATCAGTATAAAGTTCAATTTCAATATTATTTTCTTTTATTTCAGATATTTTAAAATAATTTATATATTCATTTCGCATTAGATAATACAAAACACAACGAATAGCTCTAATTCTTATATTAATTGTTGAATCTTTTAAGCCTTTAGATTTTAGCTCCATGATATATCCTGATACAACACTTTTGGACATATCTAGTTTTAGATTAAAATTTTCAAAAGTATTATTTATATAATTTATAAAATAAGTAAAACATTCATCATAGTTTTTAATTGTGCTTTTTGATAAATTTTTAACTTTGCAGTCTAATAAAAATTCCTCTTTTGCTTCAGTTAGACTAGAAAAATCTTTTTTAATTGTTATCATATACATTTCACCTCTTTTCTTTTTGGGTGAAATAACCTAAAAAAAGGGGCGCCAGATTAGGATATTTTCACCTTAAAATCTGTTGCCTCTTTTATATATAAAAGAATACCAATGCCGTAAAGACATTGATATTACTAAGATTGGTGCACCATCTCGGAATCGAACCGAGGACCGCCAGATTAAGAGTCGACGCGACATTACATAAAGTTATAAATCTCAAAATGCTTTCTTTTGAACATTTTATCATACAAAAGTAGTGTTTACAAGTGGTTTTGAAGATTTTAAGAAATTTATTATAGTTTATTAAGGTTTACCAAAGTTTATTATAATTTATTATAAAATTACAAAAATGGGGAATTTTTTAGGTTGAATTTGGTGCATATTCCCCAATTTCGACTAAATTTCTCTTGCATATTGTAGAACATAAAATCTTAAAATAGTGCAACTTAAATGTACTATTTTTTATAAGAAGGAATGATTTAAAATGATACAATTTATAATTGGTTTAATTGTAGGGGCTAATGTTAGCCTCTTTTTATATGCCTGTATTATTGCAGGAGCAAAGTCAGATAAGGAGGTGATTTATATTGAAGATACGCAAAATTATAGCAAAAAGCAATGAAGAAATTGCAATACTTGTAAAAAAAGGACATGAATTAATTTCAATTACCATTGATTCCAAAGGTAATATTGAGGTAAATGGTTTTGGTGATGATATGGTATTATTAGAAGAAATTGCTAATTTGCAATTAAAAAATCAACAAATGGAAAATAACCTTATAGATACCATTATGAGAATTGAAGACATAGATGAAAAAACTTTTATGAAGGATGAGGAGGAATAATTTTGAAAGAAAAAAGGTATTATTGGTTAAAATTATATGATTCTTTTTTTGATAACAAAACAAGTAAATTCCTTCGTAAATTACCTGATGGAGATAAGATACTATTAGTTTATTTAAAATTACAATTAAAACTTCTTAAAAGTGAAGGAATTTTTGTATATGAACATTTATGCGATAGTATGGCCGAAGAAATTGCTTTAACGCTCGATGAAGATGTAAATATTATTAAATTATTATTAACAGCATTGGAAAAAACAAAATCTATCGAATTTTTTGATGAAAATACACTTATGCTATCAGAAATGCAAGACTTAATAGGTAGTGAAGGATCAAGTGCTGCAAGAGTTAGAAAACATAGAGAAAAATATAAAATGTTACAATGTAACAGTGAAGTAACAAATAGTAACGAGCCTGTAACAAATCTGTTACGGAGAGATAGATATAGATAATAAGATGATGAATAATATATTTAATTTAATAATAAGTAAAAGCGACAAAATACCTCAAAACTTGTATGAAATAGTAGATAAATTAGAATTTAATTATACTGAAGAAATATTTAATACTCTAAAAGATGATAAAAAAGAAATGCTAAAGGTTATCTTATATACCCTATATGAATTAGAAATAGAAAATTTCCAAAACATATTAGCAAGAGTAAAAAGAGAAGATTTAATAAATTTATATAATCTTTGTAAAAGTTATGATATAGATAATTTTTTATCATACTACAAAAAAACTATTATTAATAAATATACTGACAATAGCACCTAAAAAGGAGATGTTTATATGTTAGATAGTTATATGAATAATATTGAAAATATTGTATCTTCCACCCTATTTATAGGTTTTAAAATTACTTTGATAATATTAGTATCTTTACTGATAATATCTCTAATTTTACTAGCAATAGGGTGTTTGATAAAATCACAAAAGATGAAATCAAAATTCTTAATAGCTGTTCCTAGTTTATTGATAGGAATAATTTTTTTCTTATCAATTCCACCTACCTTTATATATTTTAAGAATTTGATTTAAGTGTATAGTAACTCTCCTTAAAATTTGCCCAAATAATTTATAAGGAGATGATATTTAGTGAATTTTAAAAATCGAAAAAAGCATTTAGTTCCTAAAATAAAAGCAATTGGAACTATGATTACATTGTTTGCTATAAAAGCTAATATGTGCTTTGCGACAGAAGGTGGTACAACTATTGGAACTGCAGAGGTAGAAACAGCAACTGAAAATATAAAAAGAGTAATTACAAGTATAGCAATGCCTCTTGGTGGAGTACTTATATTTGCTAGTGTAGTTATAGCAGCAATAAAAATGATAGCAAACTCAAATAACCCTCAAAAAAGAGCTGAAAGTATTGGTAGTTTAGCCTGGATATGTGGTGGAGGTGTTATATTAGGAGCATCTTTAATAATTGCCGGTATAATCATAAATATTGCAACAAATAATTCTGGAAATTTACTTGGTGGATAGGTGATTATTTATGAGAGTATTTAAAGTTCCTTTTGATATAAAAAGGGAAGAAAAAATTTTTGGTGGTTATTTAAGTTTAAGACAAGTTGTTTATTTAATGCTTGGTGCATCTAGCCTATCTCTTTTTGCTACACCATTACCAATAGCATTAAAAATATTACTTATCTTTTTTATTATAAGTTTCTTTTTATTGTGTACTTTTTTGAAAATTGGTGAGCAGAACTTTGATAAGTTCTTTTTTTATTTCATTAAATATCTCTTTCGCAAGAAATATTTTGTATATAAGAGGTGTTTAAAATGGTAATAATGATTATATTTTTAGTTTTAACTGTTCTATTTATCATAGGTACAGTTATTTATTTAAACAATAAAAAGAAAAATGTAAATGCACCAAAGCATAGTGCAGAAACAAAAGATAAAGATAAAAGTAATAAAAAAGGAAAAAAACAATTAACAGATATTTTGCAGATAAAAATTAAAGATAATATTATTTGTTTAGGTAATAGATATTCAAATGTAATTAAATTAGGAAATATTGATTATAATATGCTTTCAAATTCTGAGCAAGATTCTATTGAAAATGTGCTTATTCAAACAGCACTAGCAATAGATTTTCCAGTTCAATTTTTTAGTACAACAGAATTTATTGATACAAGCAAGGTTATATCTTTAATTAAACAAAATAGAACAAACAATGCAAAGATTAGAGAATATAAAGAATATCTTATTAACTATTTACAAAATCTTATGGAAAACAGAACTATTTCTGTTGTAAAGAATTATGCAATTATCAGTTATGATGGTACATATGAAAAAGCTGTTGAAGAATTAAATAGGAAGTCATTATCTTTTACAGGAAACTTACTTAGAGCTAAAATTGTTTGTGAGATATTGAATGAAGATGACTTATATAATTTAATTTATAGAGAATTAAATAAAAATTCTGCTATAAATATTAGCAACTTAAAGGAAGGAGGTAAAAATTTATATGTTGGGAAAAAGCAAAAATCAAAAAGAAATAAACATATTTAATAATATTCCTACAATGGCAGATATTTTATTACCTGAAACATTACAAGAAAGGAAAGATTATTTAATTTTAGGATATAACAAATATACAAGAATTTTTGCAATGACAATTTATCCTGAACAAACTTGGGTAAGTTGGCTTGATGATCTATTTCATATAGGTAATATAAATATTTCTGTAAAAATTGAACCTTCAAGCAATGGAAATGTAATTAATCAATTAACAAAAAAATTAGTTCAAAGTCAATCTGAATATGCTACATATAGTCGACAAGGAAATATCTTACATCTTCCAGAATTAGAAAAACAAATTGGAGATTTAGAAGATTTACGAATGCTTATACAAACTAATCAAGATAAACTCTTTTTTGCTACAATATTCATATCAGTAAATGCTGAAACTTTAGAAGATTTAAACGAAAAGACAAAGATATTAGAAAGTGAATTAAACAAAAAAACAGCTATGATAAGAACATTAACTTTTAGGCAAGTTGAAGGACTAAAAACCATATTACCTACTGGTGAAGTTCCTATTCCTAATTACGAAAGAAATATGGTCGCAGGTCGGCATTGCTACACTTATTCCTATATCAAACCCTAATCTTTCACATGATAGAGGTATTTTTATTGGAAGAAATATGTACACAAATGCACCAGTATATGTAGATACATTTATTGGTCCTCCCACTCTTCCTAATCCTCATGTATTTATTTGTGGTACTTCTGGTGGTGGAAAAAGTGTCGCTCTAAAAACATTAACTGCAAGAAACATTGCAACAACAGGTTGCGGTGCTTTTTTTATTGATGTTGAAGGAGAATACACAAACCTTACTAGAATGCTTGGAGGAAAAGTTATAAAAATTGAACAAGGAAAATCAGCAGGAGTAAACCCTTTTGAAATCGAACCTGACAAAAAGGGAAATAAACAATTCATAAATATTTTAGATAAAGTTGCAGAGATAAGAGCATTACTTGGCACAATTTGTAGAAATTATGGAAGGACACTGACAGGCACAGAAAATACAGAAATCGAGGTGATTGTAAATCAATTATATGCAGAAAAAGGCATTACAAGTGATGTAAATTCACTTTTTGAAAAAAAAGGTGGAAAACTAGACAATGGAAAATATGCGGTTGGAAGGATACCTAAAAAAATGCCAACTCTTACAGACTTTCAAAAAAAATTGAAAGAAAGAGGTAATTGTGAAGAACTATCAAATATATTAGTTCCTTTTTTGAAGGGCAATTCATTGCGGTATGTTTGATTGTGAAAGCAAAATTTTATCAAGTGAAGATATAATTTGTTTTGATATGTCAGAAGTAAAAGATGAATTTACCAAATTATATTCTAGTTTTGTAATATTAACATGGGTTTGGCAAAAATATGTACTGAAAAATAGAGAAAAAAAGAAAATAATTGTATGTGATGAAGCATGGTTATTTTTAAAATATCAGGAATCAGCTGAATTTTTAGTAAATGTGGCTCGTAGAGGTCGTAAATACAATGTTCCATTATTTATTCGGAAGTCAATTTATTGATGAATTTTTACGGCTGTGATGAACGGAAGGACAATCATTAATATATGTTCAACAAGATATATTTTTAAGCAAAGTCCTGGTAGTGTAGATGCGGTAGTAGAATTTTTTAATTTATCTGAAGGTACAAAAAACTTCTTAACTGCTGCTAGTCCTGGTCAATGCATTATAAGTCTAAATAATAGTGTTACTGCAATCAAATTTGTAATAACACCTTATGAAGAACAATTTGTATTTACCTAAAAATATAGTGTTTCCTACTGCCCTATTATTTAAAGTAGGAGGCAATAATTTGAAAAAAGTAATAAAAAGTTTTGTAATAGTAATTACTCTAATCTTTTTATTATCTCCGTTTTGTTTTGCAGAAGATGTGGATTTCAAAGAACAAGTAAAGCAAGAAGATCGGTAGCCTTTTTGAAAAGATAATTGCAGAATGTATACGGTGGTATTGCACAAACAGTTTTTGATTTTACAACTGGAGAAGATGCAAATGTAGGATTTAAAGACTATGACGAACTGATTTTCAATAATAAACAAAATAGTGATAATTTATCCCCTTTTACTAGTGAATTGTGGAATAAAACTATGAACTGGTACAAAGTTTTTGCAATAATTTCTGGAACTTTAATTTTAATTGCTGTTTTTATCCTGTCATATAAAATTATGAATGCTGGTACTAATACAGCAAAGAAAAATGAAGCCAAAGAAAGTTTAATGAGACTATGTTTTGGTGGAGTTGCAATATCTCTTGCCCCATTATTTATAAAATTTTTGCTATATATAAATAATAGTTTAGTATATTTGCTTGTAACTGCTGCAAATACTGGTACATTAGATGCATCTCTTGGTGATAGTATGTTGACAAGTATAAAAACAGGAAATGCTATAACAACTGCATTAGTAATAGCAATGTTTATATATTTGTTTGTTAAATTAAATATAAAATTTATTGTAAGGCAATTCACAATTATTATATTTACAATTTTCACACCAATAGCAGCTGCTTTATGGATAATAAATAAAAATGTTACAGCTGCTGCAGTATGGGGTGGTCAAATTATAATGAATATATTTATGCAATTTATATACTGCTTTTTATTCCTTATCTACCTTGCATTTCTTCCAAGTGGTGGAGGATGGGCTGTTTCTTTAATTTGGGCAATGATGATATTACCTTTAGCAGATGCTTTACAAAATTGCTTACAAAATTTAACTTCAAGAATTGCAGGTGTTGATAATGAACAAATGACAAATCGTGTAATAGGTATGGGAGCAATGATGGGATTTGGTTTAGGTGCTATAAAAGAACAATTTAAAACACCTTCTACATCATCAGGAAATAACGCAAGTTCAAATAGTGATAATTCAGGAGGTGGATTAAAAGGTTTTGTAACAAGAGCAAAAGCAATAGTAAATCCTACTATGAATTTAAGTTCTGAAAAAGATTATGCTGGAAATGTAAATCCTATTAGAGATGTCATTTCAAAAGAAAAAAATACAGTTAGTATTCCTAAATCAAACGGAGAAAATAGAAATAATTTAAGTAATGGAAATAAAATTAGTCCTAAATCTGTCGCTACAAATATTGTTAAAGGTGGTGCTAAGGCTACAACTGCATATCTTGGTGTTGGTGCAAAAATGGCTGAAGGAAATTTTGATAGTTATAGTCATAGAAATAATCTAAAAAGAAAAAATAATTTTCAAAACACAGAATATGTTAATAAATTAGCAAATGACAAAGCAGAAAACCAAAAATATGGTGGTGATAGTAATGAGCATAAAGAACAAAGTTAAAAATAAAGCAAAAAATAAAATAAAAAAAGTCGCTTTTAAAGTTATTAAGCCTTTTTTACCTTTTATACTTATTATTGGTCTTTTGTTTTTTGCAATTTGTACGATTATAGATGCAATCTTTGTACAAGAAGTTCAAACAGATAGTTCTGACCTGCCACCAGAGCAAGCAGAAATTAGAAATTTATGTATAGAAAAATCAGAATATTTAAACACTTGTCATAATTATATTGGAACTGAATCCACAAATAACTTACTAGATGTGGATAACAGAGAAAATGATAAGTTAATAGAATGGTCTCATCTTTATGCTATAATGGCATTTCATAATATGACAGATAATAAGGATATTAACAAGAATTTGTTAAATCAAGTAGCAAGTAATTTTGAAAGTACTTTTAAATATGAAAAAGATACTGTAATAATAGAAACTACTACTAAAGATAAGGATGGAAAAGAAACTACTACAAAAAGAGAAGAAACGCATTATATACTTGTAGAAAGTGATTCAATAATACGGACATTATAAATATAATTACGAATCTAAAACAATAGAAAATGGAGATACTAAAACAACAGGGAAAATATTCACAAATGAAGAATTAATTGGCGAAAAATACGAAAGATTAAGAAAATATTTAAAAGATAAATTAAGGATAGGAGAAGATGACCTCGATACTGATATTCAAGTAATTATCCAAGCAGCAAATGGCTATTATGAAGGTGAAGAAAGTACGGCTTGGCTACAGGGAAACTCATCTAATTCAATTATAATTAGTGATGGCTCTGGTCTAGTTCCAACTGGTATGTTCACTTGGCCAATACCTGGATATACAAAGATTACTTCTCATTTTGGCATGAGAACACATCCTATAACTCGGTGTATATAAATTGCATAGTGGTACAGATGTTGGTGCACCAGTAGGTGCTAATTTTGTAGCTATGGCAGATGGAACAGTAATTAAAGCTGCTTATAATAATGCTTATGGCAATATGGTAATGATAGATCACCGGCAATGGTATAGTTACTTTATATGCACATGGTTCTGAAATACTCGTCAAAACGAATCAAGTTGTAAAACAAGGAGAGCCAATTCTTAAAGTTGGAAGTACTGGATATTCGACAGGACCTCATGCACATTTCGAAGTTCGTATCAATGGAAATTTTGCAAATCCTGAAGACTATTTTGAATAAAGGAGGAATCTAAAAAAATGGTATTAATTTTTACAGATAATGAGCAACTAGATAGAGATTTAAGTAAAAAAATAGACGATAGTAGAATTGTATATTATCCAGACTATGTATTGGAAGAAAAAGATGCAACTACTCTAATTGCAACAATTCAACCTAATAAATATAATTTCAAAGACTTTATGTTTAAAGTTCGTGAAAAAAATATACAAGTTATTCTTATTTTGGAAAATGAAAAAGTAAAGGAATTAAAAGATGCACTTATGCTTGGTATTTATGACATAATTTTTGATCCTTTTGACTTGGAGGATGTTTGTAATAGAATTACAAATCCTAATCCATTTTCCAAAGTTTCAAAATATATAAAAGAGATGATAAGACTAGAAAATATCTAAGTCTTTTTATTTTGGAAAGGAGGATTTATTTTAAATTTAAAAGAAAGGAGGAAATTTTTTTGAAAGACAAGACAAAAAAAATTATAAAGATTTCACTTATTATTCTATTATGTCTAATTGTATTGTTTACAGGTATATTTTGTGCATATAAATACATACAACATAAGCATATACAAGACAATATAAATAATATCTATAACATATATAATAATGACAATAGACAAGATATTGTTACAGAATATACAACTGAAAACTATCAAAAAATAGCAGGAACTCCTGTCGAATCAGAATCAGATAGTACAAAAACACTTAATGCTATTGCAACATTAGAAATACCATCTATTAATTTTAAAGATATTGTAATAGAAGGGACAACTCAAGAATCATTAGCACAAGGAATTGGTCTTTTTGAACATAGCAATATTTTGCAAGGTAATGTTTGTTTAGCAGGGCATAACACTTCTAGATTTTTAGCTAATCTAAAAAATGTCAAAGAAGGAGATACCATAAAATATTCTTCTTGTCTTGGAAACAAAGAATATACAATAACAACAATTAAACAAATAGAAGAAACAGATTGGTCTATGTTGGAAAAAACAGAAGATAATAGAATAACAATTATAACTTGTGTAAGAAATCAACCAACTCAAAGGCTTTGTGTTCAAGCGTTAGAGGTACTTTAAAATTTTTTTCTCTTCAACATTCCTTTTCGCAAAAAAAAATGTTACCCTAAAAAAGAGGTGATGTTTTATGAAGAAAAAAATATTTATTATTATTGGATTATTAGTTTTAGTAATAAGTGTATTATTATTAATAAGCTATATTAGAAATAAGAAAAAAATTTCTGATATAGAAACACTTACTGATGTAATGGAACAAAACAATATAAAGGAAACTAATACTATTGCTGAAATTAAGCCTGAAGAAAATGAGATTCCATATAATCAGGTGGAAAATGTTATTCAAGAAAACACAATAGATGAAAAATCAGAAACATTGAGAAACAATATGGAAACTAAAGAAAATACAGAAAAAAACAACCAAAATAAAAATGATAAGATACAATCTGAAAAAGGAAAAACAGAAGAAAATAAAAGTACAGATACAAAAGAAAATACCAGTTACACAACACCTACAACAAATGGAAATAGTAATGAAAGTAAACCTACCACCCCACCAGCAAGTAATCCACCAACTACTTCTACAAATACTGATAGTAAAAAACCTACACAAACTATAGATAGAATAACACAGGAAGAATATGATGATGAGATAGAAAGTTATCTAAACGATATTATGAAGATAAAACCAAATCTCAAATATGTCTACGAAAAAAGAGGCCAGGTTTTTTACCCATATAGAACAGAGGAGATTAAAATTGCTGTTGGCAAAGTAAGTTTTGGAACGATTTATTATTATGTAGAAAAATTTGTTGAAGGTAATCAAGAAAAATTTAAGTATTACATAGACTGGGCTGGAAATTAAATATAATTATAAAAATAGGTTTTAAAGAGCCTATTTTTTTGTATTAAAATTTAAAAGGAAAGAAGGTATTGTTTATGAAAAATAAACTATTAAAAAAAGTTTTTTGTATATTCTCTTTAATCACCATGTTATGTACAACTATATTTCCAATATTTTCACAGGTACAGGCTGCAAACATTGGAGATAAAGTAGAAATAGTAGAATTAGGAGAATGTGCAAGGCATGTAAAATATAATTTTGGAAATGGTGTTTATTCTTATATTATTACTCATTATGTAGGATATTATGACAATGGTGTTTTCCGTCCTGCATATTGTCTTAATAAAGATAAACCAGGTGTAGATGATACACTATCTTATGATGTAACTATAGAAGAAGCAATGAGCAACCCAGCAGTTTATAGAGTTTTATTAAAAGGATATCCTTATGGTGGCAATTTAGGATTTGATGATCCAAAAGATGCATTCTTCGCAACAAAACAAGCAGTATATCGTGTGTTAGACGGCGGAGATGTAAATAATTATCAAGGAGCAGATGAAATTGGTAATCGAATTGTTGCTAAAATTAAAGAATTAGTTGATTATGGTAGAAATGGTACAGAAACAAGAATTGATCCTGTATTAAATATTAGTACTATTAAAAACGCAAGTGTTGATGATAAAGATAGCACATATATTTCACAAATATTTAAAGTAGATTCTCCAATAAATTCAAAAGATATTCGTATATATATGAATGGAGAACAAGCACCTGCAGGAAGTAAATTAACAGATATGAACAATAATGAAAAAAGTGAGTTCTCAAAAGGTGAACAATTTAAAGTTATTGTACCTAGAAAAAATATAACAAAAGATGTTTCAATAGATATTACAGCAACAGGAAATGTAGAAACTTTCCCTGTTTTTTATTGTAAATCTCCAAATCCTGAATGGCAAGACTATGCAACTGTATCAGATCCATTTGTATTTACAACTACAAATGCAAAAATGATATATACAGAGCCAACAGGAGAAATAGAAGTAGATAAAGTTTCTAAAAAAGACAATGAATATAGTGGATTACCAGCAGGAAGTGGACTTGAAAATACACTTATTGAAATTGAAAGAATTGATGGAGTTGAAACTTATAAAAAACAATTCTATACAAATGAATTAGGAAAAGTTATAGCAGAATTAAAACTTGGAAAATATAGATTGACTGAAATCAAAGCTTCTGACTACTATCAAATAGGTAAAGAAGGAGCAGAATATGAATTTGAACTTACTTATGATGGACAAAAAGTAATAATTAAAATAGAAAATGATAATGTAACATTAGAAACCGAAGTTGAAAAAGATGGAGACACTCAAGGACAAGGAAATGAAGTTATAAATTATCAAATTTCAAATGTTCATAATGCATCTTCTGTAAGACTTGAAGACTTTAGAATTGAAGATAGTTTACCTAGTGAAGTTCGTTTACAAAGTATTACAACAGGAACATATAACGAAGATTTAAAATACAAAGTAACATATACAACAAATAAAGAAAATACAAAAACAATAGCAACTAATTTAAGTACAACAAAAGATAATACAATAGATTTTACAAAAGAAAAACTTGCTGAAGATGAATATATAACTAAATTTGCACTTGTTTTTGATAGTGTTAAATCTAACTTTAAAAGTACAAAAGACATAACAGTTGCAGCTAAAGTAATTGAAGGACTAGAAGTAAATTCTACTTTCAAAAATTGTGTAGTAGTTGGTGGTACATATATTGGAGTTACTGTTGAAGATAAAGACTGTACACCTACAACAGTTTATGAAAACAAAGTAGAAATAAATAAAACAGCTGCTGAAGATAATCAATATACAGGAGATAAAGCTGGAGATAAACTTTCAAACATAACATTTGACATATTTAATGCTGAAACAGATGAAAAGTTTGGAACAATAAATATTCAAAATGGTTATGGAGAATTAAAATATTTACCTATTGGAAAATGGTATGCAGTTGAAACCTCAAAAAATGATTATTATATATTCCCAGAAAATAATAGATTTGATTTTGAAATTACACAAAAAGGACAAACTGTTGTATTAGATATTGAAAATGATGTTGTAAACTTAATTGTAGATGTTGAAAAAACAGGAACTGTAGAAACTGAGCCAGGAAAAGATATTACATATAATTTTGATATTCAAAATAAATCAAATGATACTGTAACTAATTTTATCTGGGGAGATATTCTTCCATCAGAAGTTAGAGCAAAAAGTATTACAACAGGTACATTTAATAAAGATAATACATATAAAGTACAATATATAACAAATAATAATTCAAATTGGAAAACAATTAAAACATGCAATACAAATGAAAATTCTGAAATACTATTAGATAGTAATACATTAGAATTAGCTGAAAATGAATATGTAACAGAAGTTAGATTTGTATTTGAAAATCCAGTTGAAAAAGGATTCAAAAATGAAGGTACAAAAATAATAGTTACAGCAAATGAAGATTTACAAAATAATCAAATAATCGAAAATCATACATATATTACTGCTGACTATTTAGATGTAAAATTAGATGATGAAGATGAGTTCCATACAATAGTTAGAATACCTGAACCAGAAAAACCAAAGACATTGCCTAGAACAGGTAAATAAATTTAGTTAGTAACTTCTTATAAATTGCCCTTCAAAATAAATTTATAGGAGGATTAAAATTATGGAAATTACAAATGTTAAAATTTATAAAGCAAAACAAAGAGGTCCAGTATTGGCCTATGCTAATGTTATTTTAGACAAACAATTTATGATTAGAGGAATTACACTTATAGAAAAAGATGGTAGAAAATTTATTTCTATGCCTTCAAGAAGAGTTTTAAATGGTGATAGAAATTTTAGAGATACTGCTCACCCACTACAATTTCAACATCACGAAATCGGAACGCCTGCGCGAACACAATATCGCCGCCGTATGCGCTACCTGGTGGTGGACGGGGCACACCGATTACGCCGGCAATCATATCTGCCGCGACGGGTCGCCCGGAGGATACAAGATCTTCGAAGCGACCGGCAGCGACGTACGCTGGTACTACAAAAGCATCGGCAAGGACGCCGGATACCAATTCCGCACCTACGACCTGAACGAGTGTCTGCTCGAGAAATCGGACTTCTGTCCGTCGGCCAGCGACTCCGACTTCGCAAAATACGCTTTCGGGTATGATCGGGCGAACGATAATAACGAAGTGCTCATCAACGTCTTCGACTGGGCGGACGACTGGAAGATCGAAGTGACGGATCTTTCGGACGATTCGTCTCTCGCGGTGCAGCGCGTCCGTACGCACGATCCTTTGCATGTCATCTCCTACAATATGCGGAAACTCGACAAGAAGAGCGCAATGACTTTCCCGACCTCGTATTCGGCCCATATGTTCAAGGTAAAGGCCCGTACGGCCTCTTCGTCGCTGCGCATCGTCGTAATCGACGGTTTCGAAAATCATTACGAACAGATCATGGAGCGCCCGAAAGCTCTCTCCTTCGCCATGGAATGAAATCGTTCCGCCCGTCGCGGCAAACGGGGTTCC
>ENA-OPSV01000618-OPSV01000618.1-human-gut-metagenome-genome-assembly--contig:-NODE-618-length-28043-cov-7.361369_pt1 | contig 28043 bp, 40 predicted proteins | sample MGYA00241460_ERZ501912 | MGnify/ENA primary metagenome ERZ501912 (study PRJEB25962, sample SAMEA2042402) | human gut metagenome | biome: human gut; feature: human-associated habitat; material: faeces...
AGTCGGAAAGACGATTTTCTTTTATATAATTTGCAAACTGTTCACGCACTTTACGCTCAAGCGGATGAAGATAATACTTATTCCTTGCTTCGAGTATCGCCATACGCTCTGCACGATTTTTTGCCGCTGGCATAGATATATTACATATCTTGGCTATCTCTGTGGCGGTTGTTGCGTGTAGCTCGTGTAATACACACGCAGGGGCAAGTAACCGAACGGCAAACATATCTGCGGCTTGTTCTACTTCTGGTTTGTTTTTATCGAATGTTCGAGCATAATAGCCTTTTTTTAGTTCGTGGCCAAGGAATATGTGGCCAAATTCATGAGCTATCGTGAAACGATTCACAGAAGTCTTAATATTATCATCATAAACAATAAGCCATTTGTCTCCGTCATAAACTGATATTCCACGCTCAGTTGCCCTAAGCAAATTTACAACACTATTTTTAACTATTTGTATATTTGATTTATTTGCTATTGACACAAGACTTATAGGCAGCTTTGTTATATTATAATCAATTATGCATTGCCAACTTGCGTTTCTTATATTTTTATATTTGCCATATATCAAGTTTTGTCACCTCAAAGGTAGTATACCCTTTGAGGTGATTTTTTATTTAATTAAATTATAAATCTTCATCTGTCATTGGAGCGTTTTTTAATTTTTCCAATACATCTTTTGACATTTTTACAATTTCATCTTCATGGTTATCTTCCGAATGTGCAGCCCTATATACTTTTACTGTTGTGCAACGTTCGTATTCTTTGTCAAGTATTGTATCAATAACATCTCGTCCAAAATCATCTAACGCATAATATTTTTGTGTAAAACTTGGTGGCATATTTTTTTTGCTTTGCTCTCGAAATTCATTGTAGAATTCTTCTGGGTCACAGTCAAGATATTCACATATTTGCAAAAATTTTTCAATTTCAATTTTGGTATTATCTCGAAGTATCATACTACTTAATGTAGTTTTAGGTATTCCAACAGCTTCAGCGAGTTCAGTCTGTTTTATGCCTTTTTTATTCATTTTTTCCTCTAATAATTTCCCGAAGCCCATTTTACCACCTCACTTTATTTTAATTATAATACAAAGAATTTATAAAATCAATACAAATATACGAAATTGCGTATAAATATATTAAATTTGTACGAAATATATAAATTTTAAATTTGTCTTTGTGCAAAGAGTAGAAAACCGAAAATGCGTACAAAACTACTTGTTTTTGTACGAAAATGAGTATATAATATATTTACAGAACGAAAAAGCGTTCAAATTCTAAAAAATAAAGCGAAAGGAGAATTTATATGTATATCAATTTAAATGAATGTTTAAAAAGAAAAGGTATATCAATAAATGCAGCGGCAGCATTAGTCCATATGCCGGAAGCAACATTTCGTACAAAAGTTCAGGAACGTAGCTTTAGTATAGAAGAAGCTTTTATAGTAAAAGATAACTTATTTCCAGAATTGGAACTCCGATATCTTTTCGAAAAGCAATAAAACGTTTCAAAACGATTTGAACATGAGAGGGGGGTGAGTATATGGAGAATCTTTTATATACAGTACCACAGGTTGCAGAAATACTGCACAGCAATACTAATTATGTACACAAACTTCGCAAAGCTGGGCTTATACCTTTTATGAAGCTTGGCCAGTACAAGTGCCGTAAAGTTGCACTTGAAAAATTTTTAGCACAAGCCGAAGGTAAAGACCTTACAGATCCATTTAATATTACTGAATTGAGGTAGTATTATGACACATTACAAATACCGCATATGTAAGAAATGCTCAACAAAATGGAATGTGAGCATCTTTGCTAAAAATAGTAAAGATTACATATGTCCAATATGCGAAAGGAAAAATCAATGGAAAAGTATCTCAAAGAACGAATGTGCGTGACAATCGCCAGATGGCGTGGAATCAGTATGCAATATTGCCAAGATAGTGGCAAATACATAGTGACAACAAAAAATACAAGCAAAGAATATGACAATCCTCTCGAAGCTTGGAGTTCTTACATGACAACTATGGATATTGCCGGACGCAGATACATTGGCAATATGTTATCTAAACAAGGCAAAAACAGATATACAGGGCAAAAATAACTGAATATATAAAAATCTGTTATTTAAATGTTTTATGATTGATTTATACTGAGTGTTCAAAACACAAGCAAGTGTACAACCTGATACTACATAAAATATATAAATGGAGGTGTTTATATGCCAAAGGCAAGATTCTTTTTTAACGGAAAGTTAATCGGATATTACGATTTAGACGAAAAGAAAACAGTTATGTTTATCAGCAATGATGAACATAAGCAGATACGCAGTAAAATAACCGAAAAGATTGCCGAGACTGCAAGTAATATAGCAATGCAAAATCCAACATCTCCTTTGTTTGATTTTGCAAAATAATGCAAGAGGTGATAAAATGGGTAAATTTAAATATTTTCGCAAGAATATTTGCTTAAAAATCAAAAAGAAAGTTGCAAAGAAAAAAGCTACAAAGTTAGAAAAGAAGATGAATAAGCTAGCAGCTAAGGCTGATAAGATTTGCAAAAATCGCTATGATTTTGAGATACTTGCAAACAAGATATTTGATAAGCGAGATTATCGTATTTACATGAGTAAATTCAAACCATGTAGTTATAAATTCGATGAGTAAAAGGAGAAATAACAATGTCAGAAATAAAAGAAAAATCCGCCCCAGAAGTTGCAGCTTCGAGAGCGGAAAACAAAAGATTTATGAAAAATTCTAAATCTATTTTAGAACAAGCAAAACAAAAAATCAAGTCCTTTGAAGCAAAAAAACTTGGTCAACTTAGTCAAAAAGCTAAAGCTATTGCAGAACCGACCGCAAATGCACTCGTTGCATTTTGTGAACAGTCAGAAGAATTTGCAAGAGCTGTTATTGATGGTGATGATTTTATTAATTGTCTTATCACGATTTCTAAAGATTTTGGCAATGCCGTTTCAGATTTTGAAGTTTACAGCAAAGCTGTTCAGTTTTATTTTCCAGGAGCAGTTATTAAGTTTGAGATGAAAAATCTAATGTCAGAATATGAATTAGAGTCTACATCTAACAAAGAAAACCTATCACTATCACTTGATAGTCTTCTTGATTGGTGAGGTGGCAGTATGATACCTAATGCTAATAGCCTGCTCGAAAACTTGCCAAGAATTAACTGGACCTACGATAGCAATTTGCGACATAATATTTGGCATCCTTTAAAAACAGACAAAGGCTTACCACAATGGAGCTATATGACAAATACAGGTTATGAGGACTCAATAGCAATAACCCCTGAACAGATATATGAAACAGATTTAAAATATAGTGAAATGGAAACATTTTCGAGTAGAGCATATACACAAATAGAATATCTAATCAAGTATATTAAGCACAATAATCTTGAATATATCGTAAAAGCAGGCTTCCTTGGCATTGCGAATGATATTGTGTTGGGATTGAGCAATTCAAAAATAATCAAATGGAAAAGCAATAATTTGCTTAAAATGCTTGGAATAAGAAAGCAAGACATAAACCTTGTGAAATTATGCAATATACAAGAATTAAAAGTGTATCAATACGCTATAAAAAATATGCCTAATGCTGATAACATAGCTGAAATTGTAAAAATAATTTATAGATTTGGAATTGATTATATAGAAGAAATAAAAAATTTAACGAATCTAAGCATGAACCAAATTTTCAGCTATGCCAAGACAATACAAAGATTATCTCAATGGAAAGACTATCTTTATATGGCAAGTAAATTGCCTGGAGGTATTGGAGAAATTAAGCCTAAAAATTTACAAGCTGCTCATGACAGAGTGTTAGCAGAAAGTAATTTCCTCGCTAAAAAGCATCAAGAAGAGCAGATACAAAATCGTTTTAAGCAATTACAACCATTATTATTTGAAACAAATGAGCTTATTATGAAAGCCCCTGAAAGCGGAACGGAAATAATACTTGAAGGCAAGATGTTGCAGCACTGTGTTGGCGGTTATGTTCAGCGTCACGCTGATGGAAAAACAAATATTTTATTCATACGCAAAAAAGATGAGCCAGATATGCCTTATTTCACAGTCGAGGTTAGCAATGATTATCAGATTATACAGTGTCATGGCTACAAAAATGAGGCCACTTGTGCTAAACCAGATGAGATTATTGATTTTGAAAAACGGTATACTGATTTTTTGGAGGAATTAAAGAATGAGCGAAATCAAAGAAATGCAGTCCATATCAAAACAGCCTGATGTGTTATCAAAGCAATATATTGAAGCAAGCAAATTACATCAACATATAATTGCTTCCGCCGAGCTTGCACAGCAGAACATCATCGAAATGTGTCAAGGACTCAAAAAAATGCGTGATGGTAAAGCCTATACTGCTTTTGGCTATGAAACATTTGAAGATTATTGCGAGAACATGGTCGGCATGAAACGCAGCAATGCTTATAAATACATAACCATAGTAGAAAATCTATCGGATGATAAAATCCAGACGTATGGACAAATCGGAATAAGCAAATTATCCTTGCTTGCGAGTTTGTCTCATGTTGAACAAGATGAAATCGTTAATGCTGTAGATGTAAACAATGTTAGTTATCGAGAACTTCAAGCGAAAATTAAAGAAATCGAAAAGCGTAACAATGAACTTGAAAACAAGTATGAGCAAACAACGCTCGAATTGTCTACCGCCAATGAGCGAATAGAAGAACTTGAAAGCCGTCCAGTTGAAGTGTCTATACAAGAAGATACAGAATCTAAAAAACGAGCTGAAGAACTTGAAAAGCAACTTAGTACAGCTCAAAAAGAAAATGAAAAGCTCTCCGAAAGTGTTACTAAGCTTAAGGATGAACACGCAAAAGCAGAAGCAAAGCAAAAAGAAGATTTTGAAAAAGAGCGTTTGAGAATCAAACAACAGCTTCAAGCTGATAGAGATGCTTTCAATCAGCGAATTAGTAGTTTGCAAAATGAGGTTGAAAAAGCACGCACCGAAAACAAGCATTCTGATGCTGATAACAAAGAAATTTTCAAAGCTTATTATAAAAACTGTATTGGTGCATTTAATTCGATGATTGAGTTTGTTAATAATATATCTTCCGATGAGGCTAAGTTTTGTAGTGAGAAAATCAAAATACTTATAAAATCATTTGAGGACAAGCTGGAGGTATTGTGATGAGTTGGCTTGATGAAGAAATTGAAATAAACGGAACTAAAAATACAGTCAGAATGTGGCTGAGAATATCAGGTCTTAAATATGATACTGTAAGAGAAAGATATAAAAAAGGTAAAACGGGAGCGGACTTATTCGCTTCGGTTGACATTAGAAATATCAAAATCCAGATTCGCAATGAGGTTCATACAGTAAAAGAATGGGCGAAAATAAGTGGCTTAGACGAAGAAGTAATAAAGGCTCGCTATTATAAAGGAAAGCGTGGCATAGACTTAATAGCTCCAACACAAAAGAATAAGATTTGGGGAAAATGGTACTATCGAGGTATAACAGCTAAAGCGAAAACTCGACAGTCAGCAGGAAAGATAATCATTGAAACATGGTAAAGAAAAAATCCGAGAGCGGAAAAACCGTTCTCGGATTACTCATAGGAGGATATTATGACAAGTCAAGAACTTAAACAAGCACTTGTAAATAGAAAACCAGTTATATTTAAACGAGTGAATGGTGACAGGTTGGAATATGCCTATATTTCTGGCATTATTTATCGTATGAAGAATGGTAAGCTTGATGTTTCTGCGGAACTTATGGATAAAAGTCTTCATTCAGTCACTATTGTAAGTCCAAGTCAAGTATCATATCTGAATAAGGAGGAATAGTGTTGAATAACAACGATAATGTAAATCACCCTGTGCATTACGAAACTGGAAAGTTTGAGTGCATAGATGTAATGCTCGAAACTCAAGGCAAAGAAGCAGTACAGAACTTCTGCATTTGTAACGCCTTTAAATACCTTTATAGGCATAAGAACAAGAACGGTAATGAAGATATTGCAAAAGCAGTCTGGTACTTAAATAAATACCTTGAATTGCAAGAAAAATAGGAAAATAAAAAGCTCGTCCGCTCCGAACGGACGAGCTAAGAGTGACATATAAGCCACTTGCTGAATGCAATTAAATTATATCATAGCAGTGGTAATTCGTCAATATAATACGGGCATAATGCCCATTGGGGTCTTGTATTGTATATTATCTTATCGACGATACAAAAAGGAGCGCACTGAAATGATTAGACAACAAAAAACAAGGTCAGGCAGATTATTAGAGATAGATTCTTTTCCTGTCTGGAATGATGGAAGGAGGGTAAGCTCAAGAGCACCAAAGGCTAAACCCTCTACAGAGGAGCAGAAAAGATACAACAAAAAGCAAGCTGAGAAAAAACTCATACGCTTAATCAATGCAAACTTTGATGAAGATGATATAATTATGCATCCAACCTACGAACCAGCTAATGCTCCACAAGATGAAAAACGAGCTCGTAAAGATTTAACAAATTATTTTCGCAGACTTAAAACTCGAAGACAGAAAGAATTAGCAAAAGTTAAAGAAGCTTTGAAAGCGTTGCCAGAAATAGAAGCCCTTGCGGAGCAAAGAGAAGAATTGCTTAGACGAAAGAAAAAATTAGAAACTCCTTTCAAGTACATATATGTCATTGAATGTGTTACATACAAAACAGGAGAACTGAAAGACTGTAATAACTATCACTTTCATGTAATATTTACTGGTGGCATATCAAGAAAAGAACTTGAAGCAATGTGGCAAAATGGAATCAGAACAAACGCAGACCGTTTTCAGCCAGATAAGTTTGGACCTGAAGCTATTGCTAAATATATGCTTAAAGACCCACAAGGTTCTAAACGCTATGTCTGCTCGAGAAATCTCGCGAAACCAAAAGTCACGATTCAAGATAATAAAATTACAACTCGTGGATTGGCAAGAATCGCAAGGGAAAGATTAGACGATACAGCATATTGGGAGCGGAAATATAAGGGGTATCGCTTTGTTAAATGCTATGCAAGATACAATGAGTATAATGGGTACTGGTATATGTCGGTCATAATGTATAAGACAGACGGACAAACAGTACCACGATGGGAGGTAAAAGATTGGTTAGACGATTAACAAGTAAAGAATTGACTAAGAGAATCATCAAAGAAAAAACAGAAAATATTGCATTACAATGCGTGAATTGTAGAGCGATGTACGAAATCAAGAGTAAGTTTTCTGATGGCTGTATATGTTCTTCTTGTGGTTCGCCTTGTAAAGCAATAGGCTTTTTAAGTTCTGCAAAATTACATAAAAGTCACACACAGCACGAAGCCGCCGAGCAAGAAGCTTTATTCCGTTGGGCATCATATCAATATGGGATATATCCAGAGTTGCGGCTTATGCATCATATTCCAAATGGCGGAAGCAGAAATAAACAAGAGGCTGCAAATTTAAAAAAGCAAGGTGTTAAATCAGGAGTGCCAGACATATGTTTGCCAGTTCCTCGTGGAAAATATCATGGACTATATATCGAGATGAAAGCAGGCAAAAATAAAGCAACAGACAATCAAAGCAAATGGCTTGAAGCGTTAAACAATCAAGGCTATGTTGCTGTAGTTTGTGTTGGCTGTGCTCAGGCGGTTGAAGTAATAACAAAATATTTAAGCGGAGGAAAATAAAATGAATGATAACGAAAACAAAAAAATAAATTTTGAAGGCATTTGTCCGTTCTGCGGACAGGCTTCACTTAATGAAGAATGTAATTGTGACGGTGCTCAAAGAGAACGAAAAATTCAAAGCCAAATACAGCGTGCTACAGATACTATTTATGAACTATTCGGCCCTGATTGTACAGAGAATGGCTATATTCCTATTGCAGATGAAAGTATAAAACTTATGCGTGAAATTGTAGAACAAGTAGCGTATTGGAAAATGTACTCTGCTTCGCTGCATATTGCGAATGGAGTAAAAGCAAAGATTTCAAGAACTGCAAGCGGTAAAATCAAAATCGAGCGTTCAGAAACTAAAAAGCAATCATTAGAGGTTGAAGATTAGAAACAAGAAAAAGAGAGCGGAGTATGGAGGTGCCTGCCGTGCCTAAGCACAGAGATTTAAAGCTTGACAACATATCAAAATACAGATACAGAGAATTATATAACTGGTGCCTGCAATATTGGGATTGGCAGAAACCGAAAACGAAAGAACTTTTTGTACAGTACAGAAAGAATTGTGATTTGCTCGAATTGACATTACAGCAAGCTATCATTGAGATATATGGAGATAACACTGAAATAATATATCCGATTATGCTCGAAGCGATAACAAATGAAAATGTTACATACGAGTATCTGTCTATGCAAAGGAATATTCCTTGCGGAAAGTACTTGTATTGGAAAATTCGTAGAAGATTTTATTATTTATTGGACAGAAAAAAATAGTATTAGTTTATGCCGCACACTCTTGATATGGTGTGCGGTTTTTATATGCTGAAAATTAGAGTTATTGGTACATACTTTTAGTATAAAATAACAATAAAACATAATCAGAATACCATAAAACCATATTGAATTTATTAAAAATTCGAGAGCGGAATTAAATGGCGGTGGAATAATGGCAAGAGATTTTGCAAAGCAATTTTACAAATCAAAACAATGGCAAAAGTGTCGTGCATCTTACATTTTAAAACGGCAAGGCATTGACGGTGGAATGTGTGAAACCTGCCATCAAGAACCTGGGAAAATTGTACACCATAAAATATGGCTTAGCCCTGAAAATATCAACGACCCGAATGTATCACTCAATCATAAAAATTTAAAATATGAATGTCAAACTTGTCACAACAAAGAGGGTTGTCAAAAAGAAGAAAATGGACGATATTATTTCGGAGAGGATGGTCAGATTTACCCGGTACCCCCCTGAAAATTTTTTCAAAATTTCGGAATGGAGACCGAGAGAGGAGGTAGTAATACAACGCAGGGAATTTTATAGACCCCCCTCCCCTTGATTAAGGAGGCGAAAAAAATGACAGGAGTTGATGAACTTGAAGAGAGACAAGCGAGAATTGATAAAGAACAAAAGAGATTAGCAAGGCTTTACTCGAAGATAGACAAAAAAAGAAAGGCTGTTATACAAGGGCTTATCGAAAGAGCTGCTTTTATGCGAGTGTCTCTCGATGATATGGAAGAAGATTTAAATGTTTACGGATTTACAGAAATGTTTCAACAAGGCGAACAAGAACCATATGAGCGTGAACGCCCAGTAGCTAAGCAATACAATTCAATGAACACAAGCTATCAAAAAATAATCAAGCAGTTGACCGACTTATTACCAAAACAAGTTGAGCAACAAAAAGATGATGGCTTTGATTCCTTTGTGTCAGAGCGTGCTGACATATGATTAAATACCCACTTACATATAATCCAATTCGTAATTATTACGAAAAAATCTGCTCGGGAGAGATTACTGTATGTAATAAACTGCGTTTAACGTATCGAAAAATCATAAGCGATATTGAAAATACTTCAAGCGAATATTTTTATTCAAGCAAAAGAGCTAATCATATACTTGAATTTGCCGAAAATTTTTGCCGGCAAAGTAAAGGTAAATATGGCGGCAAACTTGTAAAACTTGAATTATGGGAACAAGCTGCACTTGCAACAATTTTTGGCTTTGTTGATATTAACGGCTTACGCAAATATCAAAGAGCTGTGCTTATTGTCGCTAAGAAAAACGGAAAATCTTTACTTGCATCAATCGTCGGATTGTATTTACTTGTCGGAGACAATGAACCGGGAGCGGAAGTTTATTCAGTAGCAACCAAAAAAGACCAAGCTAAAATCATATGGCTTGAATCAAAAAGAATGGTGAAAAAATCCCCTGTTTTAAGCAAGCGGATTAAAACTCTAACTCATGAGTTACAGTGCGAAATAAACGACGGAATATTTAAACCGCTTGCATCTGACAGTGATACACTTGACGGATTAAATGTTCACGGCGTGCTAATGGACGAAATACATCAATGGCGAAATGGTCGTGCTTTGTATGACATTATGGCAGACGGCATAACTGCAAGAGACCAACCACTTATTTTCATAACATCGACTGCTGGAACAGTTAGAGAAGACATTTACGATTTTATTTATGATGAAGCAACACGAACCATTAACGGCTATTTTGATGATAATGGTTACAAGGATGAACGCTCGATTTACTTTATCTATGAGCTGGACAGTCGAAAAGAATGGCAAAATCCAGACGCATGGAAAAAAGCAAACCCTGGGCTTGGTACCATAAAAAATGAAAAAACATTGCGTGAAAAAGTCGAAAAGGCAAAGAGAAATCCTGCGTTAGTAAAAAATCTTGTATGTAAGGAATTTAACATACCAGAGACAAGCACAGAAGCTTGGTTAACACTTGAAGCGTTAAATAACACGGCAACTTTTGATTTATTAGAACTAAAACCTCGATATGCTATAGGTGGCGCTGACTTATCAAGCACAACAGATTTAACGGCGGCAAAAGCACTGTTCAGAGTACCAAATAATGATTATATATATGTGCTTTCAATGTATTGGCTTGCGGAAGAACTTGTTGAAAGAAGAATAAGAGAGGACCATATACCATATGATATTTGGATTGAACAAGGTTATATGAGAACTTGCCCAGGTAATACTGTACACGCAAAGTATGTGACAGAATGGTTTGTTGAACTTCAAGAGCAATTCGATGTTTATATACCTTGGGTTGGATATGACAGTTGGAGCGCTAAGTACTGGGTAGAAGAAATGAGGAATTACTTCGGCCAAGAAAGTATGATACCTGTAATTCAAGGTAAGAAAACTCTTTCAGACCCTATGAAACGTTTGGGAGTGGCTCTACAAAGCAAACTTATCAATTATAACAACAATCCTATCGACAAATGGTGTCTTGCAAATACTTCATATGATGAAGATAAAAACGGCAATATACAGCCTTGCAAAACTTCAAAACCAACAAAAAGAATAGACGGCACAGCAGCATTATTAGATGCGTATGTTGTTTATCTTGATAAAGAAAATGAATATCTTAGCTTGATTTAAGGGGGGTGAAATTTTGAAATTGTTTAAAAACAAAAGAAATAAGGATTCTGACAAAGTTACTCAAATTAAAATTGTAACTCAAACAGGAAATGGTCTGTATACATATGGTGGAGATGTTTATAAAAGCGATATTGTACGGTCTTGTATACGCCCTTTAGCTGCAGCTGTAGGCAAACTTTCAGCTAAACATATCCGTGATACTACTAACTCAAATCAAGAGCATATCATCTCAGTTAATCCAGAACCGTATATGAGAATACTACTTACAGAACCGAATCCGCTTATGTCAATGCAAAAACTATTAGAAAAGCTCGCTAATCAGCTTGAGTTAAATAGCAATGCGTTTGCTTTAATTATGCGTGATGCAAACGGCTATCCAATAGCAATATATCCAATTCCTTGCGTTCAAGTCAATGCACAATATAGTAAATCAGGAGATTTATACTTAAAATTTTTGATGCGTAACGGCAAATCATACACTTTTGATTATCAAGATGTTATACATCTGCGAAGTGATTTCTACGCTAACGATGTATTTGGTACACCGAAATCAGATACACTACTTCCACTTATGGATATTGTGCAAACAACGGACCAAGGCATAGTAAAAGCAATTAAAAATTCCAACATTGTACAGTGGCTCATAAAGTATACATCAGCTATCCGACCAGACGATATTAAGAAAAACGCAGAGAAATTCGTAAAAGATTATCTTGATGTATCTACAGAATCAGTTGGAGTTGCTGCAACTGACGGTAAAGCTGATATTCAGCGAGTAGAACCAAAAGACTATGTGCCGAACGCTGAACAAATGGATAGAACATCAAAACGAATATATGCAGCCTTTAGCACAAACGAAAAAATTATACATAGTAACTATACCGAAGATGAATGGAATAGTTATTATGAATCGAAAATTGAACCTATCGCAATAGATTTAGCAAACGAATTTACTCGTAAACTGTTTACAAGACGTGAAAGAGGTTGCGGTAATCGAATTGTATTTGAAGCTGCAAATCTCGCTTGTGCATCAATCAGTACAAAGTTGAATCTGGTGCAGATGGTTGACCGTGGTGCTCTTACACCTAATGAATGGCGTGCAACACTTAATCTTGCACCTCTTTCGGGAGGAGATAAACCTATTCGCCGTCTTGATACGGCAGTTGTAACAACGGAAGGAGGTGAATAAATTGAATATCAATATAAATGGGGCAATCATCAGCAATGATGATAAGTGGATTTATGATTATTTTGAGATGAGTTCTGCTTGTCCTCGTGACATTGAAAAAGCAATAATTACCGCTAACGGAGAACCTCTGGAAGTTTACATCAATAGCAGAGGTGGCAGTATATTTGCAGGCTCGGAAATATATAGTCGTTTGCGAGATTACTCAGGTAATGTAAACATACATATAACTGGACTTGCTGCAAGTGCTGCAAGCGTTATTGCGTGTGCATCACATTGTGATATATCACCAACGGCTATGATTATGATACACAATGTATCTTCGTATGCGAGCGGAGATTACAACACTATGCAAAAAGAAAGTGAAATATTAAAACTTTGCAATGAATCTATATGTAATGCGTACGCACTTAAAACTGGTATGGATAAAAATACACTTTTAGAACTCATGAACAAAGAAACGTGGTTTACAGCTGAACAGGCAGTAGATATGAAATTTGTTGATAGTATTACATCGCCTAAAACGAATATATCTGCTTCAAATTTTGTAGCTTCCTGTGCTGATATAATTCCTCAAGCAATTATAAATCAAATCCGGCATAAAAAAATTGCCGCTCGTGCACAGGCAAAATTAAATCTTATTAAAATAACTGGAGGCATAAAATTATGACATATGAAATGTATAACGAAAAGCGTGAAGAACTTATTGCGAAAGCAGACAAGTTTATTAACGAAGGTAAAACTGATGGAGAACTTAATGGTATATTTGAATCCATAAAGGCCCTTGACAATCAGTATGCAGAAGAAACAAAAGCACAAGCAAATCTTAATGCGATAAAAGGTACAAGCATTCCTCAGCCAGAAGCATTTGCAAACAAAGAAACTCTTGAGCTTGCAGAAAATACAAATGATAATAGCGAAAGCTATAAAAATGCGTTCATTAAGGCTATTCATGGTGAGACTCTTTCTGTTCAAGAAAATCAAATCATTGATGAATTTAATAAGGAATTTAGAAATTCAGACACAACAAAGCAACACGCACTTGTTATCCCGGAAACTCTTATGAGTGATATTTGGCAGAAAGCTGCCGAGCAACATCCTATCCTTGATGACCTTACACCAACTTATATAAAAGGCGATGTTAAGTTTTTATATGATGCAAGTGAAGATAGTGATGCTGACTGGATTGATGAAGCTGATAAAAGTTCAGATGCAGCATTTTCAGAAAATTCTATCTTACTCACAGGTTGCGAATTATCTAAATCAATCACACTATCATGGAAATTGAAAAAAATGGCATTAGATGATTATATACCATATGTAATAGAAAAGCTCGGTAAAAAAATCGGCAACACTATCGCAAAAGCTATTGTTTCGGGTAAAGGAAAACCATCAGCAAAAGAGTTCAAAGCACAGCCAAGGGGTATTGTTACTGCACTTAAAGCAGAATCTGGTAAGCCGAATGTTATTGAATACTCTGGCAATCTTACATATACAACTATCACATCCCTCATGGCATTGCTTAACGCAGCTTATAAATCGGGAGCAGTTATCTATGCTAATTCAAAAACAGTATGGACGGTCCTTTACAATCTTGTTGATGCAAACAAGCGTCCAATTTTTGTACAAGATGTCACCGCAGGGGGTATAGGTCATATTTTTGGTGTGCCGGTAAAAGAAGAAGATGCTATGTCCGATAATGATATTCTTCTTGCTAATATCAACGAAGGATATAGATTTAACTTTAACGAAAGTATGTCACTATATCAGGAAGAGCATGTAAAAGCTCGTGAAACGGATTATATGGCTTATGGCATTGCAGATGGTGATGTTATATCAACAGAACCTTTTGCAATGCTCACTCCTGCAACTACAACAGGAAAATAATATGAATGAAGAACTTATAAAATTTATTCGTAAATCATTGAGAATAACAACATCTGCGTTTGATGATGAAATTAGCACTCTTATTGAAGCAGCGTTGATTGATATGGAAAATGCAGGTGTTTATAACCCCAATAAGGATAATGCACTAATAAAGCAAGCAATAAAACTATACTGCATGGGATATTTTGGCGATAGACCGAATGCAGAACGATTTGTTTTAGCTTATGAGTCATTACGAAACAGCATAGCATTGGCAGGTGATAGTTTTGATTGATACTGTTGTAAATTTATTATCTGAAAAGATAGAACCTGATGAGCTTGGCAATCAAATATCAGTGCTTACTAAAAAGCCTATATTTGCAACTATATCAAGTGTAACACAGTCGGAATATTTCAAAGCAGCTACAATCGCATTAAAACCTCAATATAAAATTGCAGGAGTGTTTTTTGCTGATTACAACAATGAGAAATATGTTGAAATTGATGGTTGCAAGCATGAAATATATCGAACATATCGTGATGGTGATTATATGGAGCTATATGTAACCGAAAGGATAGGTGTTATTGATGGCTGATATTGATGTTGGTTCAGAAATCATGGCCGCATTAACTGACTATACAAATGACATAAAAGAAAGTGTAGATGAAGCGGTTATAAGCACTGCTAATGAACTTAAGGACAGAATAAAAGCTGATAGTCCAAAGAGAACTAAAAAATATAGTAAAGGTTGGCGTGTAAAAGCTTTGTTCAAAGGAAAAGGAAATCACAGAATGATAGTACATAATGCTACACACCATCAACTTACGCATTTACTTGAATACGGTCATGCGAAAGCTGGTGGCACTGAGCGTGTTGATGCTCAACCACATATACAGCAAAATGAAGAATGGGCAAAAAAGGAACTTGAAAAAAGAATTACGGAGGCATTGCAATGACAGAAAAAGAATTATATAACGCACTTCGCAAAACTCATTTCCCAGTTGCTCGCAATGCTTTTGAAGAGCGTCAGTCTCCCCCATATGTTATTTATACAGATATTGATTACAAGACTGTTGCAGCAAGCAGTAAACAAGCACTAATACAACATACAGTTTGTATTGAGCTATATATCAATCGCAATGATGTAACCGCAGAAGGTAGAATTGAAAGTGTATTAAATGAACTTACAACTTACTCAAAATCAAAGTCTTATATATCAGAAGAAAAAGTTTATCTAATAAGATATGAATTTGAATTATAAGGAGGAATCTTATATGTCTAATCAAGCAAAAATTAAAACAAAGCTCGTTGCTGTTGGATATGCACCAATACTTAGCGAAACAAAAGATAAAACAACATATGGTAATCCAGTTTATTTTGCGGCCGCAGAAGCTGGTGGCAGAGAATATTCTATAAGTCCAGTCGGAGAAGTAAAAAAAGTATCTGCAAACTCTCAGCAAGTATATGCCTGCGAGCAAAATGGTGGGTATGATATAACATTGACACTTTTAGCAGTTATTGATGATATTGAAAAAAATTGGCTTGGCAAAACTATTGCTAAAAACGGTGTCCTTGAAATCAATAATAATGTTGAACTTCCGAAATTCGCTCTTATTCTAAGCGACCAAAGCACAGATAATATAGGCAAGACAGAAATTTTGTATCGTTGCAGTGTTTCAGCTCGACCATCAACAAATGGAGCAACAGAGGAAGATGGCACATTTGAATTTCAGTTCCCTGAATATTCTATTTCCGCTACACCTCGAATTAACGATAATTATGTTAAGTTTACTATCCCTGGTGTTGCGGAATTAAGTACAATTCCTGAACCTATTCTTAACGAATAACGAGGGATATGTATGGAAAAAACAATTATCATTGAAGGTAGACAGGTAAAGTTTAAATCTACTGCTGCAACTATGCTCAGATACAAGGCACAGTTTGGCAGAGATATGTTAAGAGATTTTAGTATATTACAAGCGGCTTTTCAGAAAACCAAAAAAGGAATTAAATTAGTTGATATAGATAAATTAGATATGGAAACTATATATAATCTTATTTGGGTGTTTGCAAAAACAGCTGATAACTCTATACCTGATGTAATAGACTGGTTTGATACTTTCGATACATTTCCGCTTATAAATGTTTTGAGTGAGCTTACAGATTTACTAACAAGCAGTCTGAAGGTTGACCGAAAAAACGAGTAAAAGGCAGTAATAGTAAATCGAGCAGCATTACAGTAGAACAACTAATGGCTATGTGCTATGCTCGTGGACTTACTGTTGCAGACTTTGAGGTCTGTACAATAGGTATGTTAATCAATTACTGCCATGAATACGACCGTATGAAACTAAAATCGCAAGGAAAGACCGTTATTGACCCAGAAGAACGTTATCATCAACTTAAAGGAATAGAACAGCAAGTCGATGATAAATTTGCTCGTGGAGAAATCAGTGAGGAAAAATATATAAAGTATAAGCAATCACTTGCGGAATGGGAGTGTAACTAATGGCGAGCAAGAATATCAAAGGCATTACTGTTGAAATAGGTGGAGACACAACAGGCTTAGATAAAGCGTTATCTAATGTTAATAAACAAGCTAATACATTATCCGCTGAAATGAGACAAGTTGATAATGCACTTAAAAACATTGACCCTGATAGCACAGAACTGCTTGCTCAAAAGCAAGAAATACTCAGCAAGCAGATTGAAGTTACTTCGGACAAGCTTGAAAAGCTTAAATCTGTACAAGACCAGGTTAATGAGCAAGTCAAGAATGGCAAAATCAGCGAAACTACATACAGAGGCTTTCAGCGTGAAGTCATTGCTACAGAAGCAACTCTAAAAAAGCTACAACAGCAACAGGAAGATTTATCAAAAGAAACTGTAACCTTCGCAGAAGCTACTAAAAATGTAGTTAAAGCTACAGAGTCAGCCCCTAAAAATGCATATGAACAGGTACAAAATTCTCTTGAATCTTCGGAGGATTATGCTAAATCCCTTGAAGATGAAATGCAAAAAGTTAATAAAGTCCTTAAAGATGTTGACCCTAAAAATCCTGAATTACTTGCTCAAAAGCAAGAAATTTTAAACTCACAAATAAAAAATACGACTAATAGACTTGGCGAACTCAAAGAAGCTCAATCTAAAGTCGAAGAACAGTTTAAAAACGGAGACATAGGTGAACAACAATACAGAGAATTTCAGCGTGAAGTTATTAGCACTGAAAAAGAATTAGCTAATTTATCACAACAGCAAACGGAATTAGAGAAAGCCACTGATGATACTGCTGATGAGATAGATAACTTAAACAAGTCAACTAAAGACGCTGGAGAAGCCGCAGAAGATTCTTCAGATAAATTTGAAGGACTTGGTTCTATATTAAAAGGTATTGGTGCTGCTATAGGTACAGCTGTTGCGGCTGTTGGTGCAGCAACAGTAAAACTAAGCAAAGATTTAGTTCAACTCGGCGATGATTATAACTCTGCTGTAAACGATATTGGAGTGAAAACAGGTGCGACAGGCAAAGAACTTGAAGGACTTGGAGATATTGCAAAAAATGTTTATACTCATAATTTTGGCGATAGTCTCGAAGATGTTGCAGAAGGATTATCTCTTGTTAAACAAAATACTGGCTTAATGGGCGATGAACTTGAAGCTGCAACAGAAGCAAGCTATAAGCTTCGTGACGGTTTTGATTTTGATATGGGAGAAAGTTCGAGAGCGGCGGCAGCACTCATGAAAAATATGGGTGTATCTGCTGAAGAAGCATATAATCTTATTGCCTACGGTGCTCAGAATGGTGCAAATAAAAATGGTGATTTACTTGATACTATCAATGAATATTCAGCTCAGTATGCTTCATTAGGTTTGTCTGCTGACCAGTTTATTAACACTCTTGTAGACGGTGCTAATAATGGTGCTTTTAGTGTGGACAAAGTCGGAGATGCAGTCAAAGAGTTAAATCTTAGAGTAAAAGATGGCTCGGCAAATGAGGCGTTCGCTGAATTAGGTCTTGTATCAAAAGACAATAGCGAAAAAATCGAAGAAACAACAAATAAAATCGCTGACCTTGAGCAAAAACTCAAATATGCCGAAAGAGCACAATCACAGTTTAACGATAAGACTTCAGAACTTACAAAAACCAAAAACGCTGACAGCATAAAAAGCTACAAAGAGCAAATTTCAGAACTAAAAGATAGTCTGAACGATATGAAAAGTGCGACAGACAGTACATTGCCATCAGCAGAAGAACTACAAGCCCAGTTTGCCGCAGGTGGTGAAAAAGCTCAAATCGCATTTAATCAAGTAGTTGCTGCTCTTGATAAAATCGAAGACCCTGTCGAAAAAAATAAAATTGCTGTTGAACTATTTGGCACTCAATTTGAGGACCTACAAGATACTGTAATACCTGCTCTAAAAAATGTATCAACAAACACAAAAGAGGTCGGAGATGTATTATCTGATATAGATAAGATACAATATAACGACCTTAATAGTGCTTTGGAGGGTACATCTCGTTCTATTCAAGGTGTATTTATGGATACGGCAAGCGAAGTATCAAGTGGTATTACTGATGTGTTATCTGGGCTTGGCAACGCAATAAATGAAGCTGATGGTGATTTCGATAAAATCGCAGAAGCAATCGGTACAGCTCTTGAGGGTGTATTATCGGTTGTATCAGCACAGTTACCAAAGATAATGTCACTTGTAACAAACGCTATAAAATCTATTGGAAGTGCAATAGTAAAGAATATGCCTACGCTAATAAGTACGGCTGTAAGTATATTTGATGAATTGTTTAAAGCTCTTATGGAAGCTCTTCCAGAGCTTACGCAAGGGCTTATGCAACTTATTAGCGGATTACTTGATAGCGTAATATCAAACTTACCAACAATAGTAAGTTCTTTGCTTGAGATTTTAACAACTTTGATTACAGAACTCACTGCACAGTTACCAACACTTATGCCAATGCTTATTGAAGCAGCGTTAAGCATTATACAAATGATTATAGATAATCTGCCGACTCTGCTTACTGCTTTGTTACAACTTATGCAAGGTTTAGCACAAGGCATATTAGATTCTATGCCAGTAATAATTGCTGCTCTCCCTCAAATTATACAAGGAATTGTTGATTTTTTAATTGAGTCAATACCGCAAATAATTGATGCAGGTATACAATTATTAACCGCTCTTGTAGAGGCCTTGCCTGAGATTATAAGTGCGATTGTAGCAGTTTTACCAGAGATTATTACAGGTATTGTTAGCGCTCTGATTGAGTCTATCCCTGAAATAGTGCAAGCTGGTATTGATTTACTGACAGCTCTTATAGATGCTCTGCCAGAAATTATAGCAACTATTGTAGATGCTTTACCTGAAATCATTGAAGGCATTTGTACTGCACTTATTGATGCTATACCTCAATTAATTGAGGCTGGCATTAAGCTGTTCATTGCTATAATTCAAAATTTACCAGAAATTATCAAAGGCATAGTTACACATATACCGGAAATTATCAAAGGTATTGTTGAAGGTTTTGCCTCTCTTGTGGGAGAGATGGCGAAAATTGGTGGAAATATTATAAGTGGAATTTGGGACGGTATTTCAGGTGCAGCATCTTGGCTCTGGGAAAAGGTTAGCGGATTTTGCTCAGGATTATGGGATAACATTAAAGGATTTTTCGGTATACATTCTCCATCAAGGCTTATGCGTGATACTGTTGGTAATTATATTGCATACGGCATCGGAGAAGGCTTTGTGCAAGCTATGCCAGAAGTTACTAATGATATGACAAATGCTTTACCATCAACACTTAGCAGTGATATTCAAGCTGATTTCGATATTCAAGATAATCTTGATGAAATCGAAAATCAATCAGTTGTTATATCATTTATTCCTGACCTATCGTTTCTTGATATAATTCGTGATGCACTTAGCGATATATCTTTTCCTGTTGCTTTTTCACCAAATACAACTACAGCAAGTATGTCAGATAATCGGCTTAGTGGTATAAATTTAACTATCACTATTGACACATTTAATAACAATAGTGATAAAGATTTAGACGCAATACTTGATTATGTTTCCGAAGGATTAGCTAATAGGTCGCAGAGATTGGGGGTCGTTTGGGGTGATACATGATTTTAGCTTTAACGGAAAATCTTTATTTGATTTTGGTGTTATAGTGACAAATTCCCCTGAATGGGTTGTGCCTCAAAGAGATGTAACATCTGTAAGCATTCCAGGGCGTTCGGGAGATTTAATAATTGATAATGGCAGATACAATAATCTCTCTATTCCTTATGCGGTTAGTACTATACCTGCATTTATGAAGAGTACATTATATGAAACCATTAACTCTTTAAAAGATTGGCTATTAACAAATGACACATATTGTAAGTTAACAGATACATATAATCCTGGCTATTATAGGCTTGCGAGAGTAAGCAATATAAACAACATTGTTAATGATATAGCAAGTGTTGGCAGTACAACAATCATTTTTGACTGTAAGCCCTATTTGTATCACAATGACGGAGAACAGCTTATCCAAGCAACCAGCACTAACTTTATAATCAAAAATCCTGAACATTGCGAAAGCGAACCATATTTTAAAATTTTCGGGAGCGGAGATATTACAGTAAGCGTTGGAGAATATTCATTCATTTTGACAAATGTTACTGATTATCTTGAAGTTGACTGTGAAATGCAAGACTGCTTTAGAAATTATACGAACTGCAACAAACAGTTTCAAGGCGTATTTCCAAAACTTCTTTGGGGTAATAATAATGTGATAATTAACGGTAATGTCAACAAGATTCAATATAAAGGGAGGTTCAGAAGGATATGATACCGATTTTGTACGAAAGAGGTACAACTGATTTCGATAATAATGGTTTGGGTGCCTTGACAGAAGCTACTAAATGTGTTGTTACCGAGGAACGCAACGGTGCATATGAAGTTGAATTACAATATCCAACTTCCGGAGCTAAATATAATTTACTCAATGAAGATTGTTTTATTAAGTGTAAGCCTAATGAAACATCGGAACCGCAGATATTCCATATTTATAAAAGTAGTTTACCAATAAGTGGCATTGTTACATATTACGGCGAACACATTCGCTACCAGCTTAATGGTATTCCAATACAAATATGCACCGTTGGTGGTAATGCTTCGGGCATTATGCAATCACTTAAATCTAAAGCATTACTCAACTGTCCGTTTGAGTTTTGGAGCAATGTTAACAGTGGAGGCTCTTATAGTGTAAGTACACCATCTACATTAGGCAGTTTACTTGCTGGCACAGATGGTAGTATTTTAGATAGATTTGGTGGAGAATATGAATTTGATAATTATACTGTAAAGTTACACAGTCAAAGAGGACAAGATGCAGGAGTTACAGTCAGATATGGTAAAAATCTTTCTGCATTTACTTCAACTGTGGATTTAACAAATAATTATACTCATGTGTTACCTTACGCTACACAAAATAATGAAACTGTAACAGGTGATATTATCAAGCTCGATAATGCAGATTTATACAGTTATTACAAGTGTTATATGCTTGATTTATCAAGTGAATATGGTAATAATATTTCGATTACGAAGGATAACTTAGCAACAAAAGCTAAAGCATATATTAAAACTGCAAAACTTGATGAGGTCAAAGCAAGCTATAAAATATCTTTTGTACAGCTTTGGCAAACAGAAGAATACAAAGATGTAGCAGCACTACAACGCTGCGTGTTATGTGATACAGTTACAGTAGAGCATAGTATACATAATATTTCGACTAAAGTTAAAGTCGTTAAAACTGTATACGACACACTTTCGGAACGCTATACATCAATGGAACTTGGAAGTGTAAGCACAAATTTCGCAAGAACGGTATCAGAAAATATCGCTACATCAGCAAAACAAACATCTTCCGCCCTTGAATTAGCTGTTGAAACGGCAACGAAGAAGATAACAGGAAATATCGGCGGTTATGTTGTATTCAAACTTAATGCAAATGGTAATCCAGAAGAACTTTTGATAATGGATACAAACGACATCAGCACTGCAAAAAAAGTATGGAGATGGAATAAAGAAGGACTTGGTTATAGTTCAACTGGTTATAATGGAAAATATGGACTTGCGATGACTTCTGGTGGTGAAATAGTAGCGGACTTTATTAAGACTGGTTCATTAAACGCAAGTCTTATAAAAACTGGTATACTCAACGCAGACTTAATAAAAACAGGAACTATAACAAGTGCAGATGGAACAGTCTCGATAGATATAAGTAATGGTGCTATAAAAACAACTGGTTCTACAGCAGGATATACAACAAGGCTTACACTACAATCTGGTTATATCGTTGTGAGCCGTATCAAAAATAGCTTCACACAAGAAGTTGGGAAATTTGGATTTTATTCCGACAATGGAGAAGCTAAAGCTTTCTTGTTGGTCCATAAAGTAACAGCTGATGAAATTGTTGCAAATGATAGTGTTTCTATAGGTGGCATAAAAGTTCAAAAGAAATCAGAAAGCGATAGAGATTCTATATATGCATCGGCATATACTTCGCCTATATACAGGCTTAGCAATAATTCAAAGTCGAATGTTGGTGCATTTTATATTTCTTCCGCTGGTCATTCGGTTCTTGAAACTGATTTATTGCGATTTGATGGGAACGAAATATATAAAAGAACAATGACTATAGACGGTAATACAATAAAATATCTTGGTTGGTAAAAATAAAAGGAGGTTATAATATGCAAATACCACATTATAATATTGTACTCGATGTTAACTTGAAAGCATATCAAGCTGCAACTATTATTGCAAGAGTAGGAGATAAAAAATCTCGTTATATTGACATTGAGCTGCGAGCTGGAAACGAACGCATATTACTCAATAAAGAACGAGTAACTCTTACTGTAGCAGATGAAAACGAAACAATCGCTCTTACAGACTGTACAATCAGCAATAATATTATTACTGTTGAACTTACAGAAAATATGGTAGCTAAATCTGGAAAACTTAAAGCTGAAATTACAGTATACGGAACAAATAAAGAGGTTATCACTGCTGTGCAGTTTGGCATTGATATAGTAGGCAAATTATCAACCGAAGTTGTCGAGCGTGAAAATGATTTTAGTGCCTTGCAAAATGCTCTTGCAGATGTTGCAAACACGAGCAATCGCATAGATGAAGTATCAAGCCGAACACAGCCAATTACGCTTGGTGGCACAGGGGCAACAAAGACTTATGATGCAGTGCAAAATCTTAAAGCCCCATATTTAGGAGCAGTTACAACTATTCCTGCTGATTCCGACCTTAATAATTTCACAACAGACGGTACTTATGATATTGGTGCTTCTGTAAGTGCAAGCATAGCTAATGCACCCGTTACAGGCAGTACATACAAGCTTTTCGTAATGCACGCAGTAGCTTCAACACTTACAGAACAGATAGCTATTGTCCCGGGCAAGGGAGCTTTATATCTGAGAAACTGTTCAAGCAGTACTTGGAGTACTTGGGCGAAAATTACCTCATATACTCCACAAATAGATGAGGTTGGAACATGGATTCCAAGCCTTGATGGAGATGGCACAATTACTGTAAAAAATGCCGACTATGTTTATAATGGCAGCACTATAATGATTACGGTTACAATAACGGCAGGAAGTGATATAACGAGTACATCTCTGACAGTTACAGGCTTGCCAATTATCGCAAAACGAGCTGTTGCCGCAACTGCGTATATAAACGGAAGCAGTGCAAGTGTAGCAAGTATAAATGGTACTGGCATATTGGTTAAATCTGATTCATCTCTTGCAAGTAAATCAATAACAGTTACAGGCACATATTTAGTTTAATTTTGGGAGGATTTTATTATGGAAATTAAGAATGTAATCACAGTTGATAATCTTACAACAGAAAGTGTTTCTGTTAAAACTCAGCGTGTACTCATCGAGGATGACGGTACAGAAACTGCTCTCGGTTTGCCTTCACGCAAGGCTTACACTAATTCAAATGACGGTCGTACAGAGCTTGCCGTAGAGGTACAAGAACCTTATTTTTCTGCTATTATCTCCGTTTGGGGCAATGAAGAAAAGGAGTGATTGCTATGGATTTCAAAATTGTAGCAGCAAAACTGACTGTATCAGCTTTTTTTGCTGCACTTGTAACATATTTAGATGCACTTATAGTACCTATTATAATCTTAATTACAGTTGTTATCTGCGATTATATAAGTGGTCTTGGTAAGGCATATATCGTAGGAGATTTAAGCTCAAGAACTGGCATAAAAGGAATTATTAAAAAATTATGTTATTTTATGGCTGTTGCAGTTGCTATGGGTGTAGATTGGCTTATATCACTTGGATTTATGCATATAGGTTTAGACATAAAAGATAATATGGTAGTTGCACTTATTGTAATTGTTTGGCTTGTGATAAATGAGCTTTTAAGTATACTCGAAAATCTTGCAATCATCGGTGTTCCGCTCCCAAAATTCTTGATGTCAATTACTAAAAAATTAAAAGTTGTTGCTGAAAATACTGTAAAAACAAGTACAGATAATGAAGATGAATAGTGTTGATATTAGTGATTTATATGGAATTCAGCGTGAAATACAGTAGATTTAGGCAGTATTGAATTGAGAAAAACGATACAAGAGAATATCTATTAGATAGCACTGATGTAGATAAGCTAAACTTATTGGAAAAAGCTGAAGATGGCAGTACTGCTTGGTGTACAGATACAAGCGAGCTATATATTAAGCACAATGGCGAATGGAAAAAACAAAAAATATAAAAGTGAGGTAATTTACGATGACAGACGCAATCAGAAAACAAATTATCAAAGCACTTGCATACGGCAAGACGAATGACGAAATTAAAGAGTGTATGGAAATAACTGATGATGACATTAACAGTGTCACAGCAGAGGAAATTGAGGCAGAAAAGGCTTATTATAGGGAAATGGGGTATTTGCAATGAGAGAGAAGCTTATTGATGTAAGTACTTGGAATGGCAATATCGACTGGAATAAGGTTTATAAATCAGGCGTAAGATATGCTATGATTCGTTCGAGTTTCGGCGTAGAAAATCCTAATCAAGTTGATAATAAGTTTGTGCGCAATATTACAAACGCTCAGCGAGCTGGTGTTAAGTGCGGCATTTACCATTATAGTTATGCAAAATCCGCCGCCGAAGCAAAAAAAGAAGCTGATTTTTGCTTAAAAACAATAAAAAACTATAAGATAGATTTACCTGTTGCTTTTGACATTGAAGATTCTTCACAAACAAAATTAGGCAAAGATGCTCTTACAAGCATTGTCATTGCCTTCTGCGATAGAATTAAGTCTGCTGGCTATACACCGATGTTATACTGCAATCCAAATTGGCTTAATAGCTATCTTCACAAAGATAAGCTATTAGGCAAATATGACTTATGGTTAGCTCATTGGGGTGTATCTTCGCCTGGCTTCGACTGCACCATCTGGCAATATTCAGACAGTGGTACAGTTTCAGGAATTTCTGGAAATGTAGACCTTAATTATATTTATAAGGATTATGGTTCAAGCTCAAAACCAAGTAAACCAACTTCTACAAAACCAACTGAAACGCCTGATAAAACTACTTCAACTATTAAAGTAGGCGATAAGGTTACTGTTAAAAATCCGATAATCTATGGCACAAATAAAACCTTTGCTGTCTATGAAAAACAATATGATGTTATAGAGATAGTTGGTGACCGAGCTGTTATTGGTATCGGAAATCAAGTAACTTCAGCTATTGCAGTAAGCAATATTAGCAAGGTTGGAAACACAACTTCAACTACAAAATCAGATAAAATTTATTATACAGTTAAGAGTGGTGATACACTTAGCTATATCGCATACAGATATAGCACAACAGTAGATAAGCTTGTATCGCTTAACAATATCAAGAACAGAGATTTAATCTATGTTGGACAACGAATCAGAGTAAAATAATAAAATTCAAGGGTGAATAAACTGCTATGCGGTTATTCACCCCTTTTTATATAAGAAAATCCTACACCATTATATGATGCAGGATTATTTTTATATAACTTATTATTTCTTGTCCTTTTTAACCTCGCATTTATCAAAGCTTGGATTGAAAGCATAGAAATTTTTACTATCAAGCTTATCTGTCGCTATTCTCAAGCCCTCACCGAAACGCTGATAATGCACTATCTCTCTTTCTCTCAAGAAGCGTATAGGGTCTATAACATCTGGGTCATCACAGAAACGAAGTATATTATCATATGTCGTTCGTGCCTTTTGCTCAGCCGCCATATCTTCGTGTAAATCTGTTATCGTATCACCCTTGACTTGCATAGATGCCGCTGTATACGGAAAACCTCCTGCAGCTTGTGGATAAACACCTGTTGTGTGGTCTACAAAATAATCAGCAAAGCCAGCTTTTTCGATTTCTTCAGGTGTAAGATTTCTTGTAAGCTGATATACTATCGTTCCAACCATTTCGAGATGAGCTAACTCTTCTGTGCCTATATCTGTCAATATTGCTTTAAGCTCTGGAAACGGCATAGAAAATCTTTGACTCAAATACCTTAGAGATGCACCTAATTCACCATCTGGACCGCCGTACTTCAAAAAGATATAAATTCGCTCCTTGCATACAAAGAGCGAATTTATTTTATTAAATCTTTAATCTTCTGTTCTACACAATTCATCAAGAGTAACTTCAAGAGCATCTGCAATTTTAATAGCGTTATCAACTGTACATTTATCACGACGAATTATTTCTTCAAGTGTTCTTTTAGATAATCCAGATAAATCAGCTAATTGCTGTACTGTAAATCCTTTTTCGATTCTTAATTTTTGAACATTCACATTTATCACTTCCTAACAAAGTATAAAATAAGTTTCACTATTCCAATAATTACAAAGAAAATGCCTAATAAAATAATATAGTTCATTTCATTATTGACAAACGACTTAAGAAATATTATAGTGATATTGAGGACGATTTCTCGTCCTCTCACACTACATTTTGTTAATCAATATATTTACCGATTATGATTAACAAAATTCCGACGATTAAGTCTATCAACGCATTTATGAAAAGTTCTTTGCCATTTACTTTTCTTTGCGATTTGGTAGGCTTTTTTCGTTTCTTTTTCTTTGCCATTCATCTTTCTCCTTTCTTAAATATTCAGCTTAACCTTCCTTGCTGTAATTATATTATACCACTATTTTTAGTGGTTGTCAATGATTTTATAATATTATTTTTAAAAAACCGCTCTCAATTTTAATTATTTTGAGAGCGGTTTTTAAATTTGTAAGGTTTATGATTTTATTTTTATGTTTAGTTTATTATGTAGCTTTTAAATTTTAGCATATCGGTGCGAATATATTTATCCTGATTATTGTAATGAATAATGCTCCAACCTGCATACTTTCCAGACTTGATAGAGCATACAACATTGAACTTATTGCCTTTGTTAATGTACGCACAAGGTTTTGTATCCGATGGTCTGGTATAAACTGGCACACCTAAGACAGTACCTTTCTTCCAAGTGGATAAGCCTGTTCCTTTGATTCTGCTGTTTTGGATATATCCAGTAGTATTATCAGCGTGTATCTTAGACCAACCATCGCCATTATCAGTTATAAATTCCCCGACAGTGCCAACTTTAAGAGTTATGAGTTTTCGTGAACTGCCACCAAGGTCATCAAAAATTGGCTGAGAGCGTAGGAAAGAAGTCTTGTTAATAACCTTTACCTTATCTCCATTTTTTGTTTTAGTTGGTTTTTTAGTTATATAATCTTTAAAAATCCAGTTTATATCAACTGAACCTGAAATGCCTGGCACACTGCCATTTTCTGAGTACTGCCAGATTGCACAATTGTAGC
>ENA-OPSV01000639-OPSV01000639.1-human-gut-metagenome-genome-assembly--contig:-NODE-639-length-27576-cov-4.805203_pt1 | contig 27576 bp, 21 predicted proteins | sample MGYA00241460_ERZ501912 | MGnify/ENA primary metagenome ERZ501912 (study PRJEB25962, sample SAMEA2042402) | human gut metagenome | biome: human gut; feature: human-associated habitat; material: faeces...
CCACCGCCACATCGCAGCCCGTATGTTTCTTGACTAATTGTCTAAGCGGCGAGTAGCTCTTCTCCATCCTTGAGTAGTTTTTCGGCTTCTTTGGAAGAATTGCACACTTCGACATAACATTCGCCCGCACGGTTGTCGAAAGCGATCCACTTGCGGATAAACGGTTCGTAAAAATAGCCGTATTCGTTGCAACGTGCGTATTCATAGTTACGCGATCCTTTTTCGCCGGCGATCAGGTGATAAAAGCTGGCGGCAGCGGCATCCCCTAAAAGGAGGCCGTCGAGTGTAAATGAATGTTTCATGATGTAGGATTTAGGATGTATGATTTTCAGGCTGCTTGTTCGATCAAGTCCAGATCGTCGTCGTCGAGTTCGACACGTTTTTCGCCTTCGAACGTCTTGCCCTTCTCTATATAAAGGAAAACTTCGCGCTCGCAACGCGAAAGGGCTTCCAACAGCAGGTCGATATCGTCATATTCGTCGCGGCCGATATAAATACGGGCGGCAAGATTGGCTGCTCCGCAGGCTTCCACAGCGGCATAGATGGTGACAAGCTGTGCGTCACCCATGTTCTGCCGCTGGTAGCCGGTGATATGGATGCGGTCGGGTTCCGCCGTTATCCCGCTGATTTTCAAGACATGGTCGGACAAACGTTGTACGGCGGCGGCAAGGTCGGAATGGACAGGCGTCGCGTTTTCGTATGTGACGACGTGCGTGTCGCCCGTGGTAAAGACCGCAGCTTCATAGCGGGTTTTCAACCGGTTGTCTTTGATGGAAACGAGACTGATTTCTTTCGTTACTTTTTGCATGATATAATTTATTTGTTAAATAATATGAATTTTATCAGAATTTTTTGGAGGTTTAAAAAGAATGTTTACCTTTGTAATATCGGAGAAAAACAAAAGAGCATCCGATCAAGGAGCCAAGTTTTTTTCATAGTTAAAGTTTTGGTTAAAGAGAGAGGTCATCCTGCGAAGGTAACCTCTCTCGCTTTTTTATGCCACTTTGATTTTCGGCTCTGCCACGTAAGAGATGTTGTCGCTGTCTACGAGGATGCCTTTGCGTGCTTGTTTCTTTGCGTACGAGATCATCGGGTGGAAAATACGTCCGAGATCGCTTTCAGGCAGATGGCGCCCGACTTCTTCCCACCAGGGACGCAGCAGGTCGATGTAGCCGTCGGGAGCGGTCACGACCGGGATCAGGTCGGTTTCGATTTGCCCGATTGCGAGTTCGGCTTGCCCTTTTTGCAGCCGTTCGTTCGCACGTTTCAAGGCTGCTTCCTTTTGTCCGTCCGTCAGGTCGCCACGTCCGAGGACACGTTTTTCGGTAAGCAACCGGTTCTTTTCAAGCCGGCGTGCGGCTTCCTCTGCTTCCTCCAATTGTTTCAGCTTGTAGTTTTTCAGCAATCCGGCGATTTCATAAGCGGGGCTTCCCGGCACGTTCGGATCGATATCTTTTTCGATTTTCACAAACTTTTTCTGGATTTCCGTAAGCATCGTCGTAAAAGGTTTGCGCCCGATATTCAGTCGTTTTACCTCGCTGCTTGCAGCAGCGATATAATCGGAGCATGAAGCCGCGGCGGCTTCATCCATGCCTTCGCTTACGATCCGTTTCACCAAGTGTTTTCCCGTAGCTGCTACGGCTACGCTGATTTTGGCGTTTGCTTCGAGTGTCAAGACGCAATTTTCAGTAGAAAGGTTCGGCAAAAGGTTTGCAATTTTGTTCTGTTTTTTGTTCATGGTATTAATATTATATTTATGTTTAAATATCTATTTAGATATTAATTTTGTATGTTAATTTTTGCTTTCATAGTCGATTGTCGGTTATGATTACAATGCAAATATAATCCGTGAAAATGCGAATGTCAAGTAAAAGAATGAAATAATTTTGGTTTATATTTAGTTAACATATATGTGATATTTTGGGATTATGTAAATTATAATTTTATTAATAATGTTCGGGTGCGTATAATATGCATAAGCATGCAATCGAAAATAGACTGGCATGGATTCCCGGATGGATCGGCATGGGATTGGAAATGGACTGGCATGAAAAAAACGGAGATGGCTGTTGGGGGAATGGTTGATGCGAAAGGGGGAACAAAAAAGAGAAAGCCCGAAACATTACCTATGACAGTAATATTCCGGGCCACAAATTTACTACTAATAACTTAATGATTTATCCCATTATTAATAAGATCAAGAGCTTCTTCTCGTTTATCACAACTTATTACAAAATACTTGCCTTTTTTCGTCTGAATAAAGAAGGCTTGTTGAGTATTCCCTACATAAGCTGTATAATTACCAAAGGTTTTATTTTTAAAGGAGCCTATATAACCAAAAAAACCGCCACTACCCATTACTCTAATATCTCCTTGGCTAAAGCTATACTCTCCCATTGTCTTAATATCCGTATAAGCTATTTCGATAGATCCAAGAAGCTTATTGATAATAATTTTTGATTCAGTGAATTTTATTGACATAGGAGCTTGCATAGCAAAATAGGCTAATACACCTATCACCAAAATAACAGTAGCATAGCCCAATAGACTTCTCAAATATCCGTTAGAAATTAAATAGTAAAATAATATCGCTAAAAATACGAGAGTCCCGACAGAAATCAATTTAACCTGACTACTCCAACTAATATTTATCACTTTTTCCATACACTTATTATTTTATAGTAAAATTATACTTCAACAACTCTCTTACTTGAGTCTCTGATACGCTTTCAAAATAAGAAGGATATTCGGATTTTACAAAATCAATAATATCATCTATATATTTATCTATTTGTTCATCAAATGTTACCTGAAAATTTTTCCCTCCTTTCAATACCCATGCATTAATAATCAGATCATCCTGATTACTTGCCGACAAATTACTGTTTTGTGGCCCTTTTACTGCCTCCAGAATAACTACTGCCATTCCAATTGCAACAGCAGCACTAGCAACGATTGCTGCTACGACATATACTAGGACAGGAACTGTGACCAATAAACCTGGAGGTGGTGGCAGCGTAGGTGGCCCTGAAGGTCCTGAATACGGGGTTGTTACTTCCGGGTCTATAGATTTTAAATATTGTTTAAATTCATCTTTCTTCGCAAGCTCTTTGATTTGTTCTTGATAGTATTCATCATTAAAAAATCCAATATTTTCTATAAGATTCTTTTCTTTGCATAATCGTAAAAATTCTTTAATATTTCCTTCTTTTATAGCGTTTGCTATATCTGTATCACTTAGAGCAAGTATAAGCTTCAACAATCCATCATCCAAGTTTATATCTCCTCCATACTGATATTTATTTAGATAAACTTGTGGATTTTTGGAGAAATCGGCCGCAATGGATGGATCACTAATAATTTCTTTACTCAATTTGTCGAGAAATTTCAAATACTCATAATCTCCGTTTTTCAAATTCAGGCTCAATGGTGTTGCAATTCTGTCATTAAGCTGAATCAAATTTTCTGATGAAAGATAAATCATATCTTTTTCATCAATAACAGTTGGACAGCAAGATGTATACAAAATACTTGTCGCTAATCCACCAGATAAAAGTCTTATTGGTTTTCCATAGTATTTCATGTTACAAAATATTTAGTTGTTTAACATAACTTTCTCTTAAAAACAAATATTTAAAAACTACATTCGTGTATATTTCTTTATAATATTTATTTATAATCTCTATATTTCGAGAATCACTGAATAGAATATTACAGGCTTGGCAAGGATGCCAATTGGTTATCGACAAGTCAAGATCTTCATTTCCATGTTTCTTACAAAATTCCAAAATTCTCATAGGACCTTCTGTGTATATCCAGATTTTTAGAAAATCATTCAATTGATATTTATGAAGGAATTTTAATGGGAATTTTTTTGTATTTCCAATATTCAAATATGGTATATGTTTCACTGATAGTCCACAGCAGGCCCACATCTGATGATTGGGACTTATCGTAATAGAATTAAATAGATTAGTGCATCTGTTTATCCTATTACTGGGATAATACCTCTGCTGCTCTATTTTTTTCTCTTTGGATGTTTCAAATTCTACCCATCTTCCACCAATGATTTTCAAACTATATTTTGATGGCGTATCCAAATATTTTCTTAAGCGAATATCATTAAAGATATTGATTACAGAAAAGTTTGATGTATTGCTCGATTCTACATTAATAACAACCGACATACCCAATAGTAATGCTGAAACAGCAGCAAGTATTATGTTGTCATAATTCACCCAAACTTGATGCTCATCACCTGTACTCAAATTTAATTCGCCTAAACCTGCATTTCTTAAATCTTTCAAGGTTAGATAAGCCGTTTTAAATGAAGTAGCCCAATATCCATTAGTGACAACTCTTGAGATTAATTTTTTTTGTGAACTATAATCTACAACCTTTTTTAAATCATTTTTTAAAGCAAAACATTCCCCTCCTGTCAATACTAAAAGTTTGATTGATGGAAAAGACTCCAAAGCACTATCAATGTATTTTCTCATATCTTCAAAAGAAAGGCGGGTATGCTTTTTAGGAGAACATTGCATACAGCAATTTTTACAAGAGGCCGTACAAAAATCAGTTGTCATTAGATTTAAGGAGTACGGTGGCAAGTATAAATTATCAATATGAGATAATATATTATTCATCTGATTTGTGTTTTTTTTAAAAATACAATAAAATATTAATAGTCGACTATTAGTTTGGTTAATTAGTATTAATAAAGCAATTTGTTAGCTAATTTCTTCATCAAATACACATTTTGTATTATGCTTTACATATTTTAAGGTGTTATCCCGGAACAGTAAATCCCCATTTTATATATGCGTTGGAATAATAGCAACAAAATGCTCACGTTAGTTGCATCTATACAGATTGCCGGAATGTGGGCAACCTTTTAGAGGTAACTGCTTGTGTCCGGATAAAGAGTCAGAAATAAACGATATAATCTCTTTTATGTAACTTCTTGTTGAAAAACACGATTCCCATTGAATACAGGTCGATTGTTACCGTTACTTCGGGATGACTGCATACTTTCTGCCAGAACTCGCGCATTTTGCGGCTGGCTTTGATACCTTCGAAGACAAAAACCGTATCGCCGTGCACATGTTTTAGACAGGTCTCAAACAGCCAGCTATTGTTTTGCTGCTCATACAGGGTATTGAAAAAGACAAAATCGAGTTGCTCCATGTCTTTCAAGGCTTTCGGGAGTAAATCTTTATATCCTCCGACACGCAGGTCGACTGGGTTACGGGCGGCTTTGCTGAAAGCGATACGGGCGATGGAGGCAAACTCCGGTACGTTTTCCAGAGCGATACATTTCAGATCGGATGCATATGAAGTCAGATACAAAGTGGACAGGCCCATAGAGGGGCCAATCTGAAGGATATGCTTCGATTTGAAATAGTTGGCAAGACGGAAAAGCAAGGCGCCGTGCTTGGGCCGTATCGCTTCGCGTTCGACAATCCGGCCGATCGTGCGGCGGCGCATCTTCCCCTTTTGCTGGCGGTCGGGATAAGTGATCTCGCCATTCTGGAAAAGCAGCTGCTTACGGATCAGTTCGATGTCGTAGAAGCTATAGTATTGGCAACGCTCCTCGATCACTTTCGTGATCAGGTTGAAGACAAAGGGGGAATGAACCCCGAAGCCTTTGCGGTAACGGATGCCTCTGTATAAAAGTATGCCTTTTCTTAGTGAATTAGCTTTGGGGATGATGCGCATGATTTATGATTTATGATTTATGATTTGTGATTTGTGATTTGTGAACCTCGATCATAAATCATAAATCTAAAATCATAAATCGTTAACTCTGCAAAGTTAATCATTTTCATGGAACATATCCATGATCTTTCCGCTAAGCTGCAAAAGGGAGATTTCGCATATCTTGGTGGAATATTCGGCGATGGATTGGCGCTCTTCTGCTTCCAGTAGGCTGTTCTGGGCTTCACGCAATTCGATACCGGACAGGTCACCCAGTTTATAGCGGTCGATCGCAATCCGATAATTCTCCTGTGCCGCGACTAAATTCTCTTTTTCCAGGCTCCACAAGTCCAGGTTGTTGCGATAAGCCATCCAGAAATTGCTCATATCGGCCCGCAATCCCAGTTCCAGCTCTTGCGTACGCAATTCCTGGTTCTGAATCTGTATCCGGGCATTCCGTTGTTCACGTTTCCGGTTGAAACCGTCGAAAACGTTGATGCCGACCGTCACTCCGTAGTTGAGTCCGAGGCGGCGCTGGAGGTCGGTCGTTCCTACTTCGTACCAGTTCGCCGTATAGCCGTATCCGGCATTCAGTTTGACGTACGGATAGTTACGGCTCTTGATCTTTTTGTAGTCCAACTCGGAAATCACCTGGTTCTTCTTGGCGATCAGCAGGGAAGAATTGGAGGTAAGCGTGCTCTTCCAGAGTTCCACTTCATCTAAAAACGGGTTGGGAGTAATCAGGGAGTCCTTGATCTGTACCTGTTCCTCCACATCTTCCAATGCCATCAGCCGGTTCAGGCGGATACGGGAAGTATGCACTTGTTCCAACTGGTTCAGGACATTGGAACTGTCGGCATTGAAGTCGACTTGTGCCTGCTGGAGATCGAGGCGGGACATCGAGCCGATATAATACCGTTCTTCCACGATACGCAGACGTTCGCGAGACAGCTCCAATGTGGAACGGAGGTTACGTAGGCGGATCTTCTGGCGGATCAAGTTGTAGTATTCGCTCGAAAGGTCGGCGACGAAATCCTCGATCGTCATCCGGGTGTTCAGTTCGCCTAAGTTCTGCAATTCTCTCAGTTTGTCGTAAGTAGCCTGTATGCCTAATCCGTCGAAGACGGTCCAGTTCACATTCAGGCCGACGTCTGCCGTCTCGTTGTGGACACCGTTTGTTTTTTCCGTCGTTCCGTCGGACAACTTGTTATTGTTATTATTAAGCGTGCCGCTGAAACCGCTGCTCAGATCGACGGTCGGCAGGTAACCGGCATTGCCGGGAGTTGCGTTGTTGTCGCTGATCTGTTGTTCGTTACGGATGATGCGGATGGAATAATTGCGTTCCAATCCGGTCTGGATGCAGTCATCCAGGCTGAACACTCGTTGCGCCCCGGCCGGAACGACCGCAAATACTATACATATTAATAAAAGAATCCTTTTCATATTTTGAAATTTTATCTCATGAGAGTATGTCTCACTCTCAACTTTCGACTTTCAACTTTCAACTTTTTTCCGTCTGTCGGTAGAAATAAAGCTGTACATCGCCGGAACGATAAACAGGGTCAGGAATGTCGAAACGATCATACCGCCCACTACGGCGATACCCATCGCGATACGTCCTTGTGCCCCTTCGCCCGAAGCATATACCAGCGGAACCAATCCTAAGATCGTCGAAATACTGGTCATCAGGATCGGACGCAGACGCTGTGTGGATGCCGAGCGGATCGCTTCTGCCATGCTCAATCCCGCTTCCTGGCGTTGGTTGGCAAACTCTACGATCAGAATACCGTTTTTTGCCACCAGACCGATCAGCATGATGATACCGATCTGACTGAATATATTCATGGTCACGCCTGAATAGCTCATAAAGATCAACGCCCCCGCAATAGCCAGCGGAACCGTGAACATCACGACCAGCGGATCTTTGAAACTCTCGAACTGCGCGGCCAGGACCAGATAGATCATGAACAGCGCGAGGATCATGGCAAACATCAAACTGGACGAGCTTTCGCGGAACTCTTTCGACTCGCCCGACAGAGCCGTACGGAAACTGTTGTCCAACGTCTCCGAGGCGATGCGGTCCATTTCGTCCAGGCCGTCACCGATCGTATAGCCCTTGTTGAGGCCGCTGGAAACCGTTGCCGACACAAAGCGGTTGTAACGATACAACTGAGGCGGGGCAACGTCTTCTTTCAGCGTGACGAGGTTGTCCAGCTGGATCATCTCTCCGGCATCGCTGCGGACATAAATGGATTTCAGGTCCAACGGCGTGTTGCGCTGTTGACGGTTGATCTCGCCCAATATCTGATACTGTTTCCCGTTCATGTAAAAATATCCCATACGCTGGCCGCTCAACGCATATTGTAGTGTCTGGGCAATCGTGCGGGTGCTGACACCCAATGAAGAGGCTTTGTCGCGGTTGATCTCGATACGGGCTTCGGGTTTCGTAAACTTCAGGTTTACATCCGCCATTTGGAACACCGGGCTTTCGCTTACCTTCTGCATAAAAGCGGGCAAATATTCCTGTAGTTTCTCTAAGCTGGTCGCCTGTAAGACATATTGTACGGGCATACCTGCGCGACGTCCCCCGAAAGTTGACTGTTGCTGGACGAAAGCACGTGCTTCTGTCTTGCCGCGTACATTCTTCGACAGCACGTCGGCAATCTCCATCTGCGAACGCTCACGATCTTTGATGTCGGGGAGCAAAACGGTGATATATCCGTTGCTGTTATTCGCACGAACCGTCAGGGCTTGCCGCTCGGGAGCCAGCGTGTCGGCCATGGCGGCCACTTGGTCCGTAAAGTCGCGGATGAACTCGAAAGTAGCCCCTTCTTGTGCGCGTATATTGATCGAAATGGATGAACGGTCTTCCAATGGAGAAAGCTCGGAGCGGATGGTCCGCCAGAAATAACCGATGGAACCGAAAAGGATCACGACAATCGGTATGGACCACCACTTGTGGTTCAGGAATGCATTCAGCGACTTCGCATAGATATTGTTCATGCCTTCGAAGAACGGTTCCGTTTTCGTGTACAGCCAGCCTTTGTTCTCGCGTTTTCTCAGTAGCTTGGTCGCCAACATCGGCGTAAAGGTCAAAGCCACAAAGGAAGATATCGTTACGGAGCCGGCGATCACGATACTGAACTCCTTGAACAAGCGTCCTGTCATACCTTCCATAAAGACAATCGGGAGGAATACGGATACGAGTGTTACCGTTGTAGATACGACGGCGAAGAATATCTCTTTCGCCCCGTCTATACCGGCCTCTTTCGGTTCCATTCCCTGCTCGATGCGGACGTAGATGTTCTCTGCCATCACGATCGCGTCGTCCACCACCAATCCGACCGAGAGCACTACTGCCAACATGGTCAACACATTGATGGAGAACCCGGAGACATACATCACAAAGAATGCTCCGACCAATGATACGGGGATGACGACTACCGGGACAAGCGTCACGCGCCAGTCGCGTAGGAACAGGAAGATAATCAATACCACGAGTAGGAAAGCCACATAGATGGTTTCCTCCACTTCTGCGATGGAAGCCCGGATGAAGCGGGTATTATCGTACACCATTTCGACCGTTACGTCTTCCGGCAGGTCTTTCTTCAACTGCTCGATACGTTGGTAGGCTTCATCGGCAATTTCGATCTGGTTGGCGCCCGGTTGCGGGATGATGACGTCGATAACCATCGGTTCGCCGTTCTTGCGCATCACGCTTCGCAAATCTTCCGGGCTTACCTCGGCTCGCCCTACGTCTTGGAAGCGGATGATATTGTCGCCGTCACGCTTGATGATCAAATCATTGAATTCCGTTGCCGTATGCATCAGTCCTAGCGTACGGATAGACAAGTCGATCGTGTTCCCTTCAATGCTGCCGGAAGGAAGCTCGACATTTTCGGCGTCCACCGCATTCTTCACATCCAGCGGGGTAACTCCGTAGCCGGCCATTTTGATCGGGTCCAGCCACAGGCGCATGGAGTAACGCTTTTGTCCCCAGATGTCCACGCCACTCACGTTCGGAATGGTCTGAAGCCGTTCCTTCACCGTCAGTTCGGCGATTTCACTCAGCTCCATCAATGAGCGCTTGCTGCTTCGAATACCGATTTGCATGATCGGGGTAGCGTCGGCGTCTGCTTTTGATACCGTCGGCGGGTCACAGTCGCGAGGTAGGTAACGTTGGGCACGCGAAACTTTGTCGCGTACGTCGTTGGCCGCCGTTTCCAGGTCGACCGAGAGTTCAAACTCTACTGTGATACGGCAACTGCCCTGGCTACTGACGCTACTTAGCGAGCGAATGCCGGGAATACCGTTGATATTCTGTTCGAGCGGCTCCGTGATCTGGTTCATGATGACTTCGGCGTTGGCTCCCGGATAGGTTACGTTGACCGAAATGATCGGGTTGTCCACACTTGGAAACTCACGGACACCTAAGAACTTATAACCGATCATCCCGAACAACAGAAGGATGATCGTCATCACGGTCGAGAGTACCGGCCTCTTTATGCTGATTTCAGAAATATTCGCCATGCTGCTTTGTTACTTCAGGTTATCGATCGATACTTTCATTCCCGTACGAAGCTGCATCACGCCGGATGTAATCACCGTGTCACCCACGCTCAGCCCTTTCAATACCTGGACCTGGCTTTCTGTACGGAGCCCTAAGATAATCTCGGCAGGTTCGGCCACGCCGCTTTTATACAGGTAGACGATGTTCTTTCCCATTTCCGGGATCAGTGCCTCGCTGGGGATCGCCAATGCGTCTTTTATGTCACGGCGGGTGATTTCGACAGAGGTGTAGCGTCCCGGCACGATCGACTCGTCCCGGTTCGGATAGGTCGCACGCACTTTCAGCGAACGGGTTGCTTCGTCGATTTTACTTTCTACGGCATAAACGGTCGCTTTGTAGTCTTGCATCATGCCGACAGACGAGTTCATCCTGAACACGATCGGCGTACCGTCTTTGATGTCGGCAGAATAGCGTTCGGGAACGGAAAACTCGATTTTCAGGGGAGATATTTTTGTCAGCTTGGTGATAACGGTCGAGGGAGAGGCATAGGCGCCTTCGCTGACGTTGCGGAGGCCGATAATCCCGTCGAACGGCGCCCGGAGTTCGGTCTGGGCGATGTTGGCTTTTACCAGTTCGATGTCCGCCATCAGCTTTTCATATTCGGTAGCCACTTGTTCATAGGCCTCCTGGCTGACCGCGTCTTTTTCCAAAAGCGTATGCTGACGGTACACACGGTCCTTGGCTAAAGGCACCTGCGCTTCCAACTTCTTCAGTTCCGCCTGTAATGGCTTGTCGTTGATCTTGGCAAGTAGGTCACCGGATTTCACATGCGTACCTTCCGTAAAATAGATGGCCACGATCTTGCCCGACGATTCGAACGAGAGGTCTACCTCTTCATCCGGGATCGTACTGCCGGTTACAATGGTCTTATCGGTAAGGGACTGATATTTCAGCACTTCCGCATTAATATTCAAAACTTGTTTCCGAACTTGGCTTCCGGCTGGCGGAACCACTTCGGCAGCATCTTTTGATGCTTTCATACGGCTTTTAATCTGCGGGTAAGCGATCATCCCGGCAATCATCAAAACAATCGCAGCCGTCACGCTCCACTTCACTCTCTTCGTCATATTTTCCAGGTATTCTACTTAAAAACACTTATCGACACGTAAATATACACAAGTACGCGAAATTATAGACGGATTATGGGCAAAAAGGTTTAATGGATAGCATTTTTTTATTTTAGTCCGGCAGAAAAAAAGACAGCAAGGACCTTCACAGGCGCTTGCTGTCGAACACAAATTATGTTGAAAATCGTTTAGTCTTCCGTGATAACGGAAAACTCAGCAATTCCAACACGTTTTACGTTATCCACTATTCGTGTTGCCTTAAAAACTAATTTTCGGCCTTTGACAGGCGCAAAGCGTATTTCTTGTTCGATCGGGTTATGTTTGATGTTCGAGAACTCGCCCGAAGCCACGACCTTTCCATCCACAGACAATTGATAGTTTGAAATATGCCCTTGCGAATCGCGTCCCTGGTTAGGAGTGTAAACAAAACCGCTTATCGTATGAGGGGCAGCTAACTCTACTGCTATTTCGTTTTTGCTTTCGGGCAGGTAATAGGTAGAATAACCGTTTCCGTCAAACATGAGATTTGTCCGTTCATCAGCAGGGCTGACCACTTTGTAATCGGCTGCAGGCAAGTCGAAACGGCGGATGGCTACAGGACCGGATTTTCCGGACTGCGCATCATAAGTAATCGCTTTGACGGTTCCTTTCTTGTCCAATATAAACGGAACTTCATATTTTGCAGACTGTGCCGTCGGCTCCGTTCCATCCGTCGTATAATAAATGTCGGCTCCTTCGCTTTCCACATCTATATGAACTTCGTTTTTCGCATTCCGCGCGATACGCGGCTGTTCCAACAGCGGGGGAGCCAGAAAAGCTTCCACATTATTGATACATAACGGGCCTTTTGCTTCTGTGAAATGAATACGCAAAGCATCTGCCGGAGTCGTTTTAAAGCGGACGATACGTTTGTAACCTACTGTCGAAAGCGTATCGGCTGTTTCCACCGGCAGCCATTTCCCATCCTTTTCCACTTCAAGCGTAAAGGCGCATACACGTTGTCCAAGAGGTATATACTCTTGAATCAGCACTCGGTTCAGCGAGGTTCCTGTCGGTAATGGGAAGGTTAGCGAACCTGACGTCACCCCATCGGAAGTTGCCCAATAAGAATCCCAACTGTCGTCTGTCACATTCGATGCCTTATAAGCACCTCCACGGGTTTCGCTTGCCTTAGGCTTGATACCTGCCAACAGATTATCTTTCAACTCTGCCTGGATCGTATGATACCAGTCGACGGCACGCGCCGAATCGACCGGATGAATTTGTCCGCTCAATGCTACCGGGAAGTTCAGCAGAAAGTTGGCATTATGTCCCACACTGCGATAATACAAATCGACCAGATTCGGAACAGTACGAACTTGATGATCTTCACGATGATGATAGAACCATCCCGGACGGATCGATACGTCGCATTCTCCCGGCAACCACTGGTTCCCGTCTTTCATCCCCCATTGGTTTTGTGTATAATGCGTCTCCTTGTCCAACGAATAAGGCGACCAGTTTGTTTCACCAGCCCAACCGGATTCGTTGCCGATCCAGCGGATATCGGGAACCGTTCCGCCGAAGATCATCGCTTCCGGATGTTTCGCTTTGATCATTTCGCGGGCAGTCTCGTAGCCATAATAGGTTTTCGGATCGATCGAACGTGTTTCATTCGTCCCACCGTACCAACCATTTCCTCCGTTCGCCCCGTCAAACCAGAACTCGAACAACGGACCGTAGTTGGAGATCAGTTCGTTGATTTGCTCATGATAGGTCTTCTGGTATCCTTCCCGCCCATATTCGGCATTATGGCGATCCCAGGGAGAGAGATAAAGCCCGAACTTCAGGCCATGCTTCTTACAGGCATCGGACAGTTCCCGCACCATGTCGCCCTTTCCGTTTTTATAAGGTGAGTTAGAGATATTATAGTCGACCGTCTGGGTTGGCCAAAGGCAAAAGCCGTCGTGGTGCTTAGCTGTCAGGATCACCCCTTTCAGGCCGGCAGCTTTGATGATACGTACCCATTGTTCGCAATCCAAGTCTGTCGGATTGAATGTTTCCGCAGGCGTATTTCCATAGCCCCATTCCAAATCATTGAACGTGTTCAACCCGAAATGCACGAATGCATAATTTTCCATTCTCTGCCATTTGATTTGCTCCGGCGTTGGAACAGGCAAAACAGGTGCAGGTGGCTCTATTTCCTTGCAGGAAAGAAACAACCCGGCAAACATACCGGTGATTAAAAGATTCTTTGTGTTCATGTTGTTATTTTATAAATGAGATTTTCCGGTTTTTCCCTTCTTTTATTCGGGAGACTAATTTGTATGTATCCGTTTTCACCTTCCCCTTGACAAATTCCGGAATATTATACGATTTGGTGAGAAGCGTATAGTAGTCCGTTGATTTTTGGGGTAGGACGAACGGCTTCGAGAGAATGCCTCCTTCACCGACATGAGCAATGAAAGGACGTGTGTATAAGCCATCCAAACGACGACTGCTGAATACCACCCATTTACTGTTGGACGACCAGGAATGATAACTGTCTGTATCAGGACTGTTGGCTTCTTCTGTTGGAACTTGCGTACCTGTGCTCAGGTCAAACATACACAGATCCGCATCTTTATGCCAGATAGGGAATGTCCCGTAAGATGTCGTTGTACAAAGTAGATATTTTCCGTCTGGCGAGACACGGGGAAACAAGATGCTTCGCTGCTCTGTTTCCGCCTGAAAGATCGTGTCGACAACAGAACCGAATGTCCGGCTTTCTGGATCGAAAGAAATACGACAAAGGCTATAGCGAAGGTCACGCAATTCGCCCGGAACCTTCAATGCCGGGGCTGAACAAAAGTAAAGTTGTTTTCCATCCGGTGAAAAGGTGGGGAATGTTTCAAAACGCTTTTTCGAGAACAATGCTTGCGTCGTGACGATTTCCTGTTTTTCTACATCGTAGACGACTACATCCGATGCCTTGTCATATACTTCTGTACGATGTACCGGATGCGTATCCTGAGTTGTATTATTGGTGGAAAAAGCAACAAACTTCCCCGAAGGATGCCAGGAAGGATAGACTAATGCCGATATCGTCTGATCGGTTTTTGTATCGAGCGTTTTTATCCGATCGTCATCCACAAGCACGGTACAGCCATACTTTGCACGGACATGGAACAGCATTTTATTCGGGTCCTGCATGCAAAACGAATGGCAGTTTATGCAATTATTATCCGTCAGGCGGTTTTCCAGAATCGGCTCCTGATCGAAAGAAGCCAGTTTTCGCTGATAGATTCCCATCTCGTTCCACAGCTGGTAACCGGGATCGATCAGGCGGTAAGCGATATACGGATCGACCGGATCTTCCGAAACCCGAATATGGAACGGAAGAAAGGCTTTCCATTTCCCCTTTTCTTCTGTCAGGACAGAGATCTCAACCTGCTTCCCTTTTGCCGCAGTTAATAATTTGTTCCAGTCTGCATTGGGAATGGAAAAGGCTCCGTCGGAGGCATAAACGGTAAATGTATATCCTTCGGTTGTAAATACCGCACACGTTTTCCCTTCCGTCCGCACGGCGAAGTTCAAAGGTGCAATCGATTGCGGCACGGTCACGCCGGTATAATCCGGATAGATGGCCGGCAGTTCATCTATCTGTCCGGATACGGCAGGTGGTTGGTTGGAAGAACATCCTCCCAACAGCAAAAGGAATATGCAGAAAAGCAATTGTTTCATTTATTTATCGTAATAAACATATAATAGTACCAATATGTCTTGCCATATTCGGAAGCCAAAGCTACCGCAGGGTTCTGTCCCGAGCGGGAAACGTCCTGCACCTTCTGCATAAAGGCGATCGCTCTGTTTCTTACTTTGATGCTTACTCCATGCTCCAACCAGAAGTGCGGATCATTGGGACTGCAAATTACGATTGCCTCCTGCTGGCATTCCGTCATATCGTGCCAGGCGGAAGAACGGTACAAGCTCTCCTGCAAGGTTTTATAAGTTTCAATATCTTTGTTCAACAGTAAAAACGAAGTCAAATACTGCAAGCCGGCTTTATTATCCGGACAAGCCGGAACCAGATGAATCAGAGTACTGACCGGATCTGTATATATTTCAGGTATAAGTGTTTCCGATTTCCAGCAACGGCGTTTCACTCCCAATTCCTTATCATCCTTTATGGCCTGGTCATTATAGAGGAAACGTCGATGATCGGTAGCCCAATCCTTATAATACCAGGTGTTCTCCAATAACTGGATATATTTTTCTGCGACCGGATAAGCACCGGTAATGAGATTGGTTTCCACCAGCCTTTTCAACATTCGGGGATTTCCGGAAGGGTGTGAGCTGACGAAAGCTTCAAAGGCGAACTTCTGTGCCGTACTAATAATTCCCATACAGTAATAGAGGTCACTATGCAGCTCCGCTGTAAATACCGACTGGTCCCAGCGTAACATCAACGTCTCAATCCCGCGTTGCGGATAATCCAACAACCTTTCCGAAAGTATCCCTTTATGGGCAAGCGCTAAGTTCAAACCGCACATACGGCGCTTGGACAGAGTGGTTTGATTAAACGACGTTATCACCTTATCCCATTCTCCATTGCGAATATAATAGTCTTGTTCGAGATGGTCGATCGTATCTAATCGTCCCCAACGCATAATTCCCTCATAAGCTACGAACCCTATTACCACCCACTGAATCCCGATCCAAATACATTTTTTCTTTAAAGATGTGGGTTCTTTCCATTTTCTTAAATACGCGCCCAATACCATCATAACCGGCAAGGCATACCAGGAATAATAGATCCGGGAAGTGTGTAACATCGGATCATAATAGGCATCCGGTAAAAAAGCGAACTTCAAATTCCTGCTGAATCCTAAATAAGCCCCGATAACAGCAGACAAAATGGCAACAAGCGGATAGACCAAACTTGTATATTTTTTATTTCCATTGGTAAGGAATTCAAACAACAAAGCAGAAAGAGCAAATAAATGAACAACAGGTCCGCCAACCCAATATAATACAGGGATTAAGCAAATTCCGTATATCAACCGAATCTTGGGCTTCAGATTCGTGTACAACCATAAGAAGAATAATAAAAAAAGATAGGCGATCGTTCCTTGTTCTTGATAATCGTAATCCAATTGCATAATAAATAAGGAAAGCCAAGGAAGCAGGCCAACAAAAGGAAGATCGTCCCGCAATGATATTTTTTTTAAAAAGAGAAAAGAAAAAAAGGCAATACCTGTCAGAGTAAGTGCAGCGATAACAGGCCCTATACCTATTACGACATAAAACTGAGAAAGAAACTCTGAAATATAAAGAGCGACACCACCGGCCTGCCCTAATGTAGTAGCTGCGTATTGGTTTGTAAACTGGAACATTTGCAATTGCTCCTTAAAGGGGAACAAATAGCAAAAGGTATAATAAAAGACTGTCACTTGCAAAAGGAACAAGAGAAAACCGGATATTAAGCTTTTATATTTCATATAGATATATAATAAAAAGACAGGAAGGCTATGTCAAAATAATTTTTGACACAGTCCTTTCCTGTCAATTATTTATTATTTCCAACCTGGGTTTTGTTCCAGATTCGGATTCAATGTCAATTCGTCTGTCGGTAATGGGCTTAACCAACGCTTATCGCCGGCAGACCATTTGCGTCCTGCATCATTCAAACTTTTGCTCGGATATTGGTACAAATAAGTTTTACCTTGATATTCAATAACCGGACGACCATCTTCACCTCCAAATGTGATATTTCCTGGTTTATATTGTTCACGAACAGCATCGGTAACTCGAACACCGAACATGGTTTTTGGGTTTTCTAAAGCAGTCATACCATTCCAACGTTTCAAATCGTCTAAACGGAAGCCTTCTGCAATCAGTTCAATACGACGTTCGCGACGGATTTCATAAATCAGGGGAGATACAGAATAACCATAATTGATGGCTGCTGGGTCGGCAACCGGGGTGGTTGTCAAATGAGGCATATCTACACGATCACGCAACAGATTAATGGTCTGATCCAACACAGCTTGAGTACATTGTCCTAATTCTGCATTTGCTTCTGCATTGATCAGCAAAACTTCTGCATAACGATATACAAACCAGTCATAAGAAGTCTGGTTCGCTTCCCATTGTGCCTGTAACGGAGAACGGTATTTTACACATGGATAGCCTGTTACGGCACCTGTTGCACCACAATCAGGATAAGGATTCGTCTGACGCTCTCCATTAATGATCGTGTAAGGCTTATGCTGGTTGTCTACTATCTGATACATGCGCGGATCGCGATTTTCAAATTCATTATCCAACGTTTCATCACCTTTATACTGATCACTGATGGATATTGGTTTTCCATCTATGCAAAGAAATGATTCGACAAAGTCTTTAGACAAACCGGTTCCGTTGCTTCCTGCCTGACGGCCTGTCTCATGCATTAAAACACCTGTTTCATAGATTCGTGCCAAAATGCATTCTTTGTTCTTTGTCAAATCTTCCTGGACAAACTGATTTGAGTAATACAAAGGATAATTCTCAAATGGATCTTGACCGCAACCGGTATCTGAGCCTTTGACAATCTCATAATTTCCTGTTGCGATAATGTCATTTGTCAGACTAACTGCCTTTCTCAATAGCTCTTCTGAAGAAGGAGTACCGCTTTCATTATGGTATTTTTTGTATGTGCCGAAATACAGACATACACGTGCTAATTGAGTACGAGCTGCATCTTTAGTCAAACGGCCACTTTCCTGCTGTCCATAATCAGGTAACCACTGAATCGCAAATTCCAGATCTTCTATGACCTTGCCCAATACGAAATCACGAGAATCCCGACCTTTATAAAGTTCTTCCGTATCAGAAGTCTGCAAATCCTTTTCATACCAAGGAACATCTCCGAATTTTTTTATCTTACCAAAATAATCCAATGCACGGAAAAAACGAACTTCGGCTACATACAGATTGATTTCGTTTTCAAGACCTTCCACACGCTTATAGCGTTGCAGGAAGAAGTTACACGCACGGATATTATTCCATTTCCAATCTGCGTTATCAGCCGTTGTCGGAATTACGATTTCGTTGAACAGTGTTGAACTGTAATTGGTTGTTACGCAATTGTCGCTTGTGTTGTCCTTGTCTACGCCTGGTTTATCCAAATTATCATATAAACCGTTTGCATAATATTTCAGATCGCTAACCTTGGTCCAATACGATTCGTCTGTAAAAGAATCGATTGGCTTTTTATCAGTCACATCGCAGGAGTTCATCAATCCTACAGCTGCAACCATTCCAAAAATATATTTCAGTTTCATATATGTTCCTTGTTTTTTGTTAGAATGTTAAATTAAGTCCGATAGAATACTTCTTCTGAATCGGATAAGACATATTATTCAAAGTCTCAGGATCGAATGAATCGATAAGAGGAGTGAATGTTAACAAGTTTTCGCCCAATACATATACTCTCAGACGGCTGATGCCAACTTTAGAAAGATGCTTTTGTGGAATTGTATAACCGATGGTCAAATTCTTCAAGCGCAAATAAGCGGCATTTTGTAAATAACGATCTGTGTTTTGTCTATTACCGCCGTTTACCCAAGTCGGACGTGGGAAATATGCATCTGTATTTTCAGGGGTCCAATAATCCAAAGCTTCTTTCAAAGGAGTATCCCATTCTGAAGTGATTCCCCAGAAAGCATTGCCGCCGCACATGTAATCACGTTTTCCAATACCTTGCCAGAACATTTCAAAGTCAAAACCCTTGTATTCGAAGCCGGCAGTTAAACCGTAACTGTAGCGAGGAGTATCATTACCGATGATTTTTTCATCTCCCATATTGCTTAATGTTTTACCCTTCGTGATTTTTCCATCATTATTACGGTCGACGTAGCTTACATCACCTGCTGCCCATGTCCCGCCATATAATTCGGATTTGTCTAATTTCTGTGCATCAGCATCTGTTTGATACAAACCATTGGATTCATAACCATAAATTGTTCCAATTTTATACCCTTCGTAATACATGTTTTTATTGTCTTTATCTCGAAGAGTTCCTGTCGGATTAGCAAATCGGGTAATTTCAGATTGATAGTCAGATAAAACACCTTTTACCCAATAGGCAAATCCATTTTCCAAACGATCATTCCATCCAAGGGACAATTCCCATCCTGTTGTTTTCAAATCAGCAGCATTTTCAACTGGAACACTGGCCCCTAATACAGCAGGTAATGCCTGTCCGGCAGTTAACATGTCTTTGGTATCACGACGATACCAGTCAAAACCGGCACTCAAGCGCTGGTTTAAGAAAAGAGCATCGAAACCGAAGTCCATCTGATTAACAGTTTCCCAAGTAAATGCAGCGCTAACCAGGCCTGCCGGTGTAACGGCTACTGGACGAGCACCGCCTAAAATCATACCATAGCTGGTGTTTGTTCCATAAGATGCCAAATAAGGGAAGTTTCCTAAATCTCCTGTAACCTGATTACCCAACGAACCGTAAGATGCACGGATCTTCATATCATCCCACCATGTTCTCAATGGTTCCCAAAATGATTCCCCGGAAATGCGCCACGCTGCAGATACTGATGGGAAAAATGCATAGCGATCATCTTTCGGGAATTTGGAAGAACCGTCATAACGTCCGTTAAATTCAATCAGATAACGTTGTTCGTAGTTATAGTTCAACCGGAAGAAGAAACCGTTGATAGACCAGTGAGTTTCTTCATATCCGACGTTCTTTTCACCTGTAGCTAAATTCATTGCTGGATTAGAATCGTCAATCAATCCTTTACGACCTGCCCAAAAATATTTATTATGCTTATATTCCTGATTATAACCAGCCATCACCTTGAAATTGTGAGAGCTATTGAAAGTTTTTGTATATTCGGCAAAAGCATTGAAAGCTGTATAATAATCCTCGTTGTTTGTCATTACTACACTGCTTGGGTTTGTCCAGGGATAAACACCTTCTGTTCCAGCAACAGCTTTATATTCCGTAAAACTCTGCACATGTTGTTTAGAGCCTTTATTATACATATTGAATGTATAGTCTGCATTTATAATCAGTCCTTCCAATGGAGTAATACGGATAGCCCCTGTCATCCACAAGTCGTTTTGTTTATAATCGTTATTACCGCCTTGTGCCTGTAGGGCGATTGGGTTCGTATAGCTACCCATGCCTGCATAGTAACGTTGTCCGTTATCTACATATTGTTTACCACCAAGTGTTGTAATTCCTAATGACGGATCGTTGATTGCAGCAGCTCCGGCTGTATTATATAAAAGTCCGGTGTGTCCGTGATAAACAGGCATTAACGGGCTTAGGTCGTTTTTCATCATACCACTATAGGCCTCGATCCCAGACCATGCCGTGGAGTTCATTGCTGTTGTTCCACCGGAAGGGTGAGACTCTTTCGTATAGGTATGCATAACTTTGGCAGAAACATTTAACCATTTCGTGACGTCGGTCGAGATGTTCATGTTTACGTTAAATTTATGGTAGCTATCATCTGCCTCTTTTAGCAAACCTCCAACATCATTATAGCCTACAGAGGCATAATAAGTCGTTTTTTCACTACCCCCGTTAACATTGATATTATACATTTGAGAGAAGCTTGCTTTTTTATACAATTCGCGGAACCAGTCTGTATTACCACAGTACTGCCACTTGTTAGGATCGGAAGATTCGTTATAAAATTCAGGATAAGCATACTCACCATTGGCGTATGCTTCTGCGTATTTATAAACATCTTCATTATAATAATGGCCGTTGCCACCACCATTCTGGTAGGCCAAATCCTTCATTGTCAGGAATTCCATTGAATTTGCATTCCGAATTCGTTTTGATGGACTTTGCCAATAACCATTAGCTGTCAAAGATACTTGTGGTTTACGTTCTTTTTTCCCTTGTTTAGTTGTTATCAAAATTACACCATAGGCGGCACGCGCACCATAAATAGCAGCAGATGCTGCGTCTTTCAATACGGAGATAGAGGCAATATCGTCCGGATTAACTAAGTTTGCATCCATCTGTACGTTATCGACCAATACTAACGGACTACCACCATTGATAGATGTTGTACCACGAACATTGAAATCAGATCCTTTACCTGGAGCACCGGATTGGATGGTTACATTTAAGTTTGGAACGACACCCTGCAGACCTTGTCCGATATTAGCGATAGGACGGTTTTCCAAAACATCACCCGCTACTTGTGCAACCGCACCGGTCAGGTTGGCTTTCTTTTGTGTACCATAACCTACGACGACAACTTCTTCAAGAGCTTGTGAATCTTCCTTCAAATTGACTTTTAAAGATGATTGTCCGGTGTACTTGATCTCCTGAGTAACATATCCAATAAAAGAAATTTGGATAATAGCTCCTTTGTTTACACCTTCTAATGTAAAGTTACCGTTCATATCGGTAACGCTACCGTTAGTAGTCCCTTTTACTACCACAGATGCGCCGGCTACAGGACCTAAGGCATCTTCTACAATACCGGACACTTTCCCATTTTGCTGGGAAATGTTCGTTTCTTGCTTAAACGGTGCAGTTTCGGCAAAAGCACCAACGGGGACAGCTAAGGCTCCCGAAAGCAAAATTAAACTGATAAATTTAGTTTTTTTCAACATAGAGTATATATTTAAAAGAAATAATACATCCTACGAAAATGGCTTTCATCCGTTGAGTGTCTTGTTAGATCAGGCTCATTAGATCTGGCATACTTTTATTGCGTTTTCTGTGTTTTTAAATTAGTTCTATCAGAACTATGGTTTTTGGACATCTTATATCCGGGTCAAAGATATGAATTTTTCATTTTGTTGTGTGTTTTTTATTTAAAAAAAATCCCATCGGCCTCAATTTTAACAATTCCAATTTACAGATCCCTAACATATATCAGACAATAATCAAACATTTGAGTTTATTTTTCTACGAAAACCAACTTGTAGCTCATCTGTTAATCGCATCGATTGTAAAAAAATTACATCTATTGCATATAATTCTTTACAAATGCATGAGTTCTGATAGAACTCATACCTTATTTCTTGGTATTAGCCGTTAAAAAATAATCTTATTTTATAATATTGCATATTTGTCTGACTATTTTGTGGTTATGCTATTCTCAATCTGCATAAAATATGATTTTTGTACCTGTTTTTTGACAAGCACAAAAATCATAAGTAATGAAATCCTATATCTGTGTTAAATTATCTAACATCAATTATCCCATATTTGCGAACAAGAAACGGGACGGTAAAGGCGTTTCCGGTATATTGTCTGGCTGCCTCATCGTCTTTATTCATCTGAGGAAAACATACAATAACCTCCCTAAAAGGGAGTGTTTTGTATATTGCTGGTAATCACCGTTATAGTATGTATAAGATTATTAATAAATATTACCCGCTATGGAAAATCAAAAAATATGGGGTAGAAATCTTGTTTTTATGGGGTAGTATTTCGATTTGGACCAACGGGTATTTTGGAAAAATAGACAATAAGACAATAAGAAATGAACCGTTTGTATGTTTGCCTGCGGCTCAATCACGATCGAAATCAGACAGCACTTCTGCCGTAGTGGCGTTGATTTTCTTGTCCAATACATAAATGCGGTAAGACAGGCTCAGTTCTTTGCCGGGTTTCAAGGTGAATGCCTGTTGTTTGGTCGGCGAAAAATTCCACATGACATCACCGGCCGGCTTGTTGACGGTCTTGTCCCATACGCGCAAAGGTTCAGGATAGTTTAGGTTGGAAGGATCGGCAACGATCAGGATGCAAGCTTTTTCATTTCCGGCGTTTCCCTGGTAATAGCACCAGCGGGCTCTCGAACCGTCAGCTTCGTCGCGGGAAAGTCCTTCTGAGGTGAGCATTTCAGCCGTCTGGTCGTTCCAGTCCTCGCGCGTACGGATACATATGCCGCCATAACGGTAGGCTTCCATGGTGATCGGGCTGGGGCCGGCGAGACGGACAGTGGTATGATAGTCGATATAATAGCCCGGTAAGGATGTCGTCCCGATGTTGATTTCCAGGCGTTCGTTCATCGCTACTTTTTCTGCGGGAGAATCGGGGTAGACCACATGATCCAGTGTTGCGACAAAACCGTTGTCGGATACGCGTTCGAAGTTGCGGAAGCGGACTGTCCCTTGTTTTTTGTGGAGGTTCCAGAAGTCGATCTCGTTTCCTTCGAATGTGGTTTTCGTCCAGGCATACCATAAACCGAAATGATGGTAATGGTCGGCGGGAGAACAATTGGTCATCACTTCGCCACCCAATGTCTTCAAAGGATGGATGAAACCGCTGCGTTTATAGACCGAATCGACGCCTGAGACCGGGTAAACCGTAGCATAGTTGTAAGAGAACAACAGTTTTTCTCCCATCTTATAGTCCAGGGCTTTCCCCGTGTCGACAACGGAACAGGATGTTTCGGAAGGCTGGCAAGAGCCTAAGAACAGAGAAATCAAAAAAACACCAATAGAAAAAATAGCAGTTTTCATAATATGACAATTAAATAATAATCAGTTATCCGGCAGGACCTGCCCGTATCGGCTACAAAAAAACGAATTTTTTTCGTTTCACACAATTCATTCGTGATATCAGATGAAAATAAAACCTGCCGGCAAGCTGCGTTCTGATTGATGAAATATTTCTTTAATCGTTTGCGTGATATGGGGATTTAGCATACCTTTGCATAATAATAACCATAGATGGGAAGAAATTTCTAAATACAATTAAATAACTTAAATTATTATCTTATGTGGTTACTTAATTCTTCTATCGGGAAGAAGCTGATAATGAGTATATCAGGTCTCTTTCTCATTCTGTTCTTGGTGTTCCACTTATGTATGAACATTGCGGCAGTATTTTCTGGTGAAGCGTATAACGTGATTTGCGGTTTGCTGGGTTCTAACTGGTATGCTTTGCTCGGTACATTGGTGTTGGCTGCAGGTGTAGTCGTACACTTTGTGTATGCTATTATCTTGACTCTGCAGAATCGTAAGGCTCGCGGTAACGACCGTTATGCTATCAATGCTCGTCCGAAAGGGGTTGAATGGGCTTCTCAGAACATGTTTGTTTTGGGTGTGATCGTTATCCTGTTCATGGTTTTGCACTTTACTCAGTTCTGGTACAACATGATGTTTGCCGAACTGGCAGGTATTCATGGTGACATTCATCCTCAGGATGGTGCAGCGTTTATCAACTTCTACTTCCAGGGCAATATTGTCAATACAGTATTGTATCTGATTTGGTTCGTTGCTCTGTGGTTCCACCTGACTCACGGTTTTTGGTCTGCTATTCACACAATTGGCTGGAACAATACCGTTTGGTTAAGCCGTTGGGAATGTATCTCTAAATGGGTTGCTACGATTATTTGTGGCTTATTCGCTGTTATCACAGTTATCTTCTACCTGAACGGTGTAGGTGCTTAATTTCGGTATTATTTAATTCAATTTGAAAATAAAATAGTATGACTCAAATAGATTCTAAAATCCCTCAGGGCCCGTTGGCTGAGAAGTGGACAAATTATAAAAATCACCAGAAATTGGTGAATCCCGCAAACAAACGTCGTTTGGATGTCATTGTAGTAGGTACTGGTCTGGCCGGTGCTTCTGCTGCTGCCTCTTTGGCTGAAATGGGATTCAATGTATTGAATTTCTGTATTCAGGACTCTCCCCGTCGTGCTCACTCTATCGCTGCACAGGGTGGTATCAATGCGGCAAAGAATTATCAGAATGATGGTGACTCTGTTTACCGTCTGTTTTACGATACAATCAAAGGTGGTGACTACCGTGCCCGCGAAGCAAACGTTTATCGCTTGGCTGAAGTGTCAAACTCTATTATCGACCAGTGCGTAGCACAGGGTGTACCTTTCGCTCGTGAATACGGCGGTCTGTTGGATAACCGTTCATTCGGTGGTGCTCAGGTATCCCGTACGTTCTATGCCCGCGGTCAGACCGGACAGCAGTTGTTGCTGGGTGCTTACTCTGCATTGAGCCGCCAGATCGGTTTGGGTAAGGTGAAGATGTACACTCGTCACGAAATGTTGGATGTTGTAAAGGTAGACGGTCGCGCTCGCGGTATCATTGCCCGTAACTTGATTACTGGTAAAATCGAACGTTTCGCAGCTCACGCCGTAGTGGTGGCAACAGGTGGTTATGTAAATACATTCTTCTTGTCTACCAACGCGATGGCTTCCAACGGTTCTGCTGCATGGCAGTGCTATAAGAAAGGTGCTTATTTTGCTAACCCTTGTATGGTGCAGATCCACCCGACTTGTGTACCGGTGAAAGGCGACTACCAGTCTAAGTTGACTTTGATGTCTGAATCACTGCGTAACGATGGTCGTATCTGGGTTCCGAAGAAACTGGAAGATGCAAAGGCATTGCAGGCTGGAACTAAGAAAGGTAAAGATATACCTGAAGCAGACCGCGACTACTATCTGGAACGTCGTTATCCGGCATTCGGTAACTTGGTTCCGCGTGACGTGGCTTCGCGTGCCGCTAAAGAACGTTGCGACGCTGGTTTCGGTGTAAACAACACTGGTTTGGCTGTATTCCTCGACTTCTCCGACGCTATCAACCGTCTGGGTAAGGAAGTGGTTAAGCAGAAATACGGTAACCTGTTCGATATGTACGAAGAAATCACTAACGATGATCCGTACGAAACTCCAATGATGATTTATCCTGCATTGCACTACTCAATGGGTGGTCTGTGGGTTGACTATGAATTGATGACTTCTATTCCGGGTCTGTTCGCAATCGGTGAAGCTAATTTCTCTGACCACGGTGCTAACCGTCTGGGTGCTTCTGCTTTGATGCAGGGATTGGCCGATGGTTACTTCGTATTGCCTTACACGATCCAGAACTATCTGTCTGACCAGATCCAGGTTCCGCGTTTCAGCACTGACCTGCCTGAGTTTGCGGAAGCAGAAAAGGCTATCAATGCTCGTATCGCGAAATTGATGAACGTGAAGGGTAAAGAAACAGTAGATTCTATCCACCGCAAATTAGGACATATCATGTGGGAACACGTTGGTATGGCACGTGATGCGGAAGGTTTGAAGGAAGCTATCTCCATGTTGAAAGACCTGAAGAAAGAATTCTGGAGCAATGTATTCATTCCGGGTGAAGCTAACAATATGAACGTGGAATTGGACAAGGCATTGCGTCTGGCAGACTTTATCGAAATCGGTACATTGATGGCACACGATGCGTTAGACCGCGCAGAATCTTGTGGTGGTCACTTCCGTACGGAACATCAGACCGAAGAAGGCGAAGCTATGCGTCATGACGATAAGTTCATGTACGTCTCTTGTTGGGAATACCAGGGCGAAGACAAAGACCCGGTTATGCTGAAGGAAGATTTGAACTATCAGTTCGTTGTTCCTCAAACACGTAACTACAAGAAGTAATAATCATCAATCACAAAAATTAGAATCATGGATAAAGATATAAAGGTAACACTTAAAGTTTGGCGTCAGAAAGGTCCGAAAGATAAAGGACAGTTTGAGACTTACCAAATCGACAAAATCAATCAGAGTGTTTCTTTCTTGGAAATGTTAGACATTTTGAATGAGCGTTTGGTTAGCGAAGGTAAAGAACCTATCGTATTCGACCACGACTGCCGTGAAGGTATCTGCGGTATGTGTTCATTGTATGTAAACGGACATCCACATGGACCGGCAACAGGTGCAACGACCTGTCAGCTCTATATGCGTCGTTTCAATGATGGCGAAACGATTACAATCGAACCGTGGCGTTCTGCCGGTTTCCCGGTAATCCGCGACTTGATGGTGGATCGTTATGCTTACGACAAAATCATCCAGGCAGGTGGTTTTACTTCAGTGAATACCGGTGGTGTGCCTGATGCAAATGCTATTCCTATTCCAAAGAAGGATGCTGACTTGGCTATGGATGCTGCTGCTTGCATTGGTTGCGGTGCTTGTGCTGCTGCTTGTAAGAACGGTTCAGCGATGCTGTTTGTTTCTGCAAAGGTTAGCCAGCTGGCTCTGTTACCTCAGGGTAAGGTGGAAGCGGCTCGCCGTGCGAAAGCGATGGTTGCTAAAATGGACGAACTGGGCTTCGGTAACTGTACCAACACACGCGCTTGTGAAATGGAATGTCCGAAGAACATCTCCGTTAGCAATATCGCCCGTTTGAACCGTGAGTTCATCTCTGCTAAGTTGAAAGACTAATACATTTTATTAGTATATATAGAAAAGGCGGTGTGTCAGAATCTCCTTGTCCCCGCACTTGATGCGGGGCCGCAAAAGGACA
>ENA-OPSV01000647-OPSV01000647.1-human-gut-metagenome-genome-assembly--contig:-NODE-647-length-27432-cov-3.298316_pt1 | contig 27432 bp, 29 predicted proteins | sample MGYA00241460_ERZ501912 | MGnify/ENA primary metagenome ERZ501912 (study PRJEB25962, sample SAMEA2042402) | human gut metagenome | biome: human gut; feature: human-associated habitat; material: faeces...
TCAACTCCCGTCGGAACCGCCATTTATTTTGGCTTCATAGCTCAGTCGGTAGAGCAGAGGACTGAAAATCCTTGTGTCGCTGGTTCAATTCCCGCTGGAGCCACCAGTGTAACGATTAATACTCTAACTTTAATAGGTTAGGGTTTTTATTATTTAATTAGGTACATTTTAGATACATATTTTTAAGGTTCTTTGTTATTTTTGCTTTTACTTATTATTTGACAAGGAACATTTATTATTGGAATCTTTAGTTTGACAGCAAAAATGAGCAAAACCATATAATATAAAGCATTGCTCATTTTTTCGTTGTTGTGATTTTTTGATTATTTTATGTATTTTGATTAGATTGGTTCCAGCAATTCTAGTCTTTTATTAGTAGTCTAATTTTATATTAGATAAGGACCTTTCATTTTGTGTATTATAACTGAAGCCGTAAGGGCTACCATCTTCCATAAATATATCATAAGATTTTTTATTTTTGTTTTGTATCTATTTGTTTTATTGAGTTAGTATTTAATTCTTCTAAATTTTTATTATTTTCCAAAATCTCTAATTGTTGTATAGCAACTTTATTTAATTTTTCTATTCTTATAGATTGTGGAATATTATCATTAATCATTATAGCATTTAAGTTCTCTATATTGCAAAGCACTAATAATTGTCTAATATCGGCATAATCTCTTTGATTACCTTTTAAGTTTGGATTTTTTTCTTTCCATTCTTTAGCAGTCATTCCAAATAAGGCAACATTTAATAAATCTGCTTCGGTTGGATATATGAGCTTTTTTTGAAAATCTGTAACTAAATTAGGAATAATTGAATTTTTAATTGCGTCTGTATGTATTCTATAATTTGCCTTAGATAATACTCTACTTGCATTCCACTCAATTTTTTCTTGATACGCTTCATTTCTTTTTAATCTTTCAAATTCTTTGATTAAATATAATTTAAACTCGGGACTTAGCCAACTTGCAAATTCTAATGCAATATCAGAGTGAGCAAATGTGCCACCATTGTTACCTGATTTTGATATAATACCAATTGCATTAGTTTCTTTAATCCATTTTTGTGGAGATATTTTAAACTTATTACTACCAGCTTCATTTTTAAACGTGTCGAATTCGACACCTTTGAAATTTTCGTTATTAAGTTTTTCCCATAATCCTAGATAAGAAATAACATCTTTATTTCTCATCCAGTTTTGTATTGGATATCTAGGATCATCTTCATCAGCATATCTTGCCAAATCGGTTAATGAGATATATTCCTCGTTTCCAATTCTCATAACATTTATTTTATTATTATTAACATTCATTTCAGTTTTAATTAAATTATCTTTCATTCTTTCACTTCCTTTATTTCTATATTTTAAAATGTTCTGTTCCAGCAGTTCTAGTCTTTTTTTATTTAACCTTTCGATTTCTTTGAAAGTTGAAATAATTATTTACTTTCAATTTTTTTCGATTCTTCTTTTTCAATTTCTTTAATTGATTTTTTAGGTGTTGGTAATTTTTCAGGTGTGGTACCACCAACCTTAATGATAGTATTTCTTATTGCTTGCCCTACCATATGATGAGTATTACAAGCATTTTTTTCTCCAGTAATATTATTGTTTTTAATTACTTCATCTGTTTGAGTAATTCTAAATAAATTTGCTGCTAATTCATTGCTACCCATATGATCTAGTATTTCTTCTTTATCAGGGTCAATGCCTTTTCTTTTTGCAATGTCTTTTGCTGTTTCTCCACCATATAGTCCTTTATAACCATAGTCATTAAACTTTGCATAATTATTTACACCTGCTTTTTTTGCAGTATCAAATAAGTATTTATTTTTGTTTTTAATATTTATTCGTGTATATAGTCTTTTTTCGTCTTCGTTTAGTTTATTATATTCTTCTTGTGTTAATTCCATTTTTCTTGTTTGAACAGCAAAATAAGTTTGACCCAACGCGACAGACTTATGTCTTGCTGGGCTTGCATTTTGTACTATCAAATAACAAGCGTATCTACTTAATTTATAATCTATTACTTCTTTAGTAGCACCATTGGGCATTTCGATCGTTTTCCCCTTAACGGGAAAATGTTCTTCTACATTAAAACCGCTCAAATTACAGCTTATTTTTGCTTTGCTTTAGTAAAGTGTTCCCATTTTGAATATTCTAAAGCACTCATTAATTCTCTTGCTTCCCAATATTCATTTCCTAATTCATCAATATGTTTAATTTCTTCAAATGTTTTATCTTTATATTCTTCTAATTCATTCTTCTCTTTAACTTCTGTATTCATTTCATACTTCCTTAATCAATATTATATACAATATTTTACCAAAGTCAATTATTTTGCTTAAATAATAGTCTGTTTTATTTTGCTAAATTATTAACTTTTGATTATTTATTTATGGCATTATACACAAGAAAGTAAAGAGTATTTATTTTGGTGATTGTAATCTTTGCACTATATATTTATGGCTTATATATGATAGACATTATTTTTAGACTACAGGCTAAAAATAACACTCTAAGACCATAGACTTAGAGTGAACATAAAAAAATAGAGTATATAAACTATACTCTACTATAGAATTCTACAATTAGTGATTCATTGATTTCAGCGTTTAATTCGCTTCTTTCAGGATATCTAACATATGTAGCAGTTCTTTTTGCTTCATCATAATTAATAAAGTCAACTCTTTTAATCTTATTAGCTAATGCTATTTCAATTCCTTTGTGATCTGCAGAATTTTCTTTTATAGCAATAACATCTCCTGGTTTAACTCTGTAAGATGGAATATCAACTTTCTTACCATTTACAGTGATATGACCATGGTTAACTAATTGTCTTGCTCCTCTTCTAGTAGTAGCAAATCCAGCTCTATAAACTAGGTTATCTAATCTACTTTCTAGTAAGATAAGTAAGTTTTCACCATGAACACCTTTCATTTTTGCAGAGTCATTTACTAATTTTTTGAATTGTTTTTCAGAAATACCATACATAAATCTAACTTTTTGTTTTTCATTTAATTGAATAGCATAGTTAGAAGGTTTTCTTTTTTTGTCTTTACCATGTTGTCCTGGACCATAAGGTCTCTTTGCAATATCTTTACCATTTTCAAGTATTGAGAATGATACTCTTCTTGCTTGTTTGTTATTTGGGCCTGTATATCTAGCCATTTTTCTTTCCTCCTTCTCTTAGAAGGCATACTATATTTTAATAGGGTGTCTTTAGCATACTTTCGCTATGCAGCCTTAGTTACTTATAAATGACACGTTACTAAAATAGATAGTATCCGCTGCTAAGCAATAATATTATATAATTAATGATATGGTAAGTCAAGAAAAACTTGCTAGTTTTGTTTATAATTTGATATTAAAAAGTGTAAAAAAAGTGTAAAGTAGTTAAAAAATGTCGAAATGTGTGCTATACTTGATATGATGATGATAGAAAGGGAAAGCTATCATTAAATTAGGAGGTGTTTATTAAGGGGGAAATTTCATTACAATTTTACAAAATAATTATATAAAATAAAACAAGAAAGGATGAATATGATGAAAAAGAAATTAATGAAAATGACTAAGATATTTTTAGTTTTAACTTTAATATTTTCACAATTATCATCAGTTACTAAAGTATTCGCAGATGAGATAACTGGTAATGATACTGAAATTAAAGATGAAACTAAAGAACTAGTGGTTAATGGATATTTAATGAATACATTTGATGATTCTATAATAAATGAAACTGAAAATGATGGTGTATTTGAATATAATGTTACCGCTGGTAAATATAGACAGATATTAACTATATCTGGCGATAAAATAGAAGATACTAAGAGTTATAGTGTCAAAGTAAATGATAATGATAGTGTTGTTATGACTGGCGAGGAACTTAAGAATGCTACTATAGAGGGTAGTGAGATAGACTTAACTAATTCATATAATACTATTATAGAATATACTGATAAGATTGTTATTACTGAGGTTAGTGAAGAGACTGAAACCGAAGCTTTAACTTTAGAATATAAGGCTAAAATTACTTATGAAGTAGAAGGTAATAGCTTTGATGAGGCTTTAAATGCTCTTTACGAGGAATATGTATTTGAAAATGGTAACTTTATAGTTAATGCCAAGGAATTGCCTTTATTACCTACTGTTCCTACTATGGAATACTTATATAGTTTATTAAATGAAAATAATGGTATTAAACTTGAAGTATTTGATAAAGATAATAATCTTGTTACATTAGAAGAAGAAACACCTGTAGAAGGAGAAATTTCTAACAATGGAGAAACACCTGTAGAGGGAGATATTTCCGGTGAGGATACTCCAGTTAGTGAAACTCTTATTAAGAATGGATATACTTTAAAATTTACTAAAGGTTTAAGTGAAGCAATTTATAAAGTATATGTAATGGGAGATATTACTGATGATAGTATTTTTAGTGCTGATGATATGATACCTACAATGGAAGGATACCTTAATGGTGAAATGATTCCTACAATGGACTTATATCTTACTAGTCATGAGACTGAAGGAAAAGATGAATATGAGGAAGATCCATTTGGAACTATTACTATTGAAGATATTATGACTATTAATGGATATTTAAATCATTCTGAAAAAGAAAGAGAAAATACTGATTTAAATCTAGTATTTGGTAGTGATACTGATGAATTATATGTTGGCGATACTTTCAAAGTTAGTCTAGTTGTTAATTCTACAGATTTAGAAGACTATATCAATGGTATTGATGGTTTAGTTACTTATAGTGATAATCTTAAACTAATGAATGTACTATTTAATGAGAATTTAATTGGTACTTATAATGAAGATGGTAGATTTGTAGGAGCAGGTACTGAGCTTACAAATGGTACTACTGTTATAACATTTGAATTTATGGCTATTAATGATGGTGAAGGTACAGTTACTTTAAATGGTAGTGTTGCTAATGATATGATTATTAATGAATTTGAAGAAGTTAGTACTAGTGTTAATATTACTAGAAAGAGTTCAATTAATAATTTATATTCACTAAATGCTAGTGTTGGTACATTTGATACTTCATTTGATAAAGATGTTACTGTATATACTTTAACTGTTCCATATGGTACTAAAGAAGTTATATTATCTGGTTCTTTAGAGGATACTTTATCAACAGTGGATGGTTTATTTAAATATGAACTTACTGAAGATAAGACTACCGCGATTATAACTGTAACTGCTGAAGATGGTAGTACTAAGGTTTATACTGTATATATAATAAAAGAAAAACCACCAGTAGTTCCTACACCAGTAGTATACTATTATTCTTCAAATAATTATTTAAAAACACTTGAGGCTAAGGGTTATGAAATTAAATTTGATAGAGATACTTTAGAGTATGAACTAAATGTTAATAATGATGTTAAATCTTTAGATATTACTGCTATTGCAGAAGACTCTAGATCTAGAGTGGAAATTACTGGTAATGAAAACTTTAAAACTGGTAAAAATACTGTTATTATTTCTGTTAAAGCAGAAAATGGTGATGTTAGAGAGTACAAGTTAATTGTAAATAGAAAGAATACTGCTACTACTACTTTAACTGAAGAAGAAGAATCTGGTAGCACTGCTGAAAAGGTTGTTATTATAATACTTATAGTACTTGTAGTATTAGGACTTCTATATCTTATCTTTAAAAAAGATGATGATGCTACTCCTACTGTTAAACCTGAAAATAAGAAAAATAATACAAAAAATAATAGTAAGAAATAAATAAAGAAAAAGAAAGAAATATCTTTCTTTTTTTTCTTTTTTTTGCTATAATGAAATAGATAATAGGGAGAGTGTCTATATGAATAGAAAGGGTCAGGCTTTAGTAGAATTTGTTTTGATATTACCAGTATTTATATTGATATTGTTTGCTATTGTTGATTTTGGTACTATTTTAAGTAAAAAAAATGAACTAGAAAATGATAGTATGGATATTGTTTCACTTGTTAAGAATGGTACTACTATAGAGGATATTAATAGGAAATATACTGATTTAGATATAACTATGAAAGAGGATAATCAATATACTAATATAACTATTACTGAGAATGTTAAAGTTATAACCCCAGGACTTAATTTGATACTTGGTAATCCATATAAGATTACTGTAGAAAGGGTAATACCTAATGCTAACACTTAATAATAAGGGTCAAAGTTTAGTCCTATTCGTAGTTATTATGCCAATTATATTACTTATGTTTGTACTTGTATATGATATTGGTAATGCTATGTATGAAAAGAATAAACTTTCTAATGTTAGTTATATGGTAATAGATTATGCTCTTGATAATATGGATAAAGTTGATGAGAATGATTTAATTGATTTGATAGATAAAAATACTAATAATCTTAGTAGTGTATCTGTACTTATAGATAATGGTAAGGTTAATGTAACTCTTACTAAAACTATAAAGGGAACTTTTGGTAAAGCATTTAATTTTGATTTGATTGAGGCTAAAAGTGAATATACTGGTTATATGGATAATGGTAATAAAAGAATAGAGAAGGTAGGTTGATACTATGAATGGTAAAATAATAAGTGTATCTTCAGTAAAGGGTGGAGTTGGTAAGACAACAATACTTCTTAATCTAGCGGGTATTTATTGTGAACTTGGTAAAAGAGTATTAATTATTGATATGGATTTGTTTTCTGGTGGTATAGCGATATCTCTTGATATTAAGAATACTAAGGATATATTTATGCTAGTGGATAGTATGGCTAATAATAGATTTACGGAACTTAGTAAGTATGTTACTTCTTATAATTCTAATATTGATGTATTAGCTGCTCCTAGAGACCCTAGAGAGGCAATGAAAGTTGATAGTAGGTATATTCCTCTTATATTTGATGCTGCTAAAAAGGAATATGATGTAGTACTTGTGGATACTTCTCATGTACTTAATGATATTAATTTGACTATTCTTGATTATTCTTATATGTCTTTATTTATTGTTACTAATGATTTAGTAGATTTAAAGAATATGAAAAGTCTACTTAGTGTCTTTATTGATACTGATAAGAAGAATTATTTAATTTGTTTAAATAGTTCTAGAGATACTGGTAGGGATTATATGAGTATGTATGATATTAGAGCTACGATAGATAGTAATATTGATTATACTATATCTAGTAGTTATTATATAAAAAATATTGATAAGTATGTTATGAGTGGTGAGATACTTACTTTGAATAAGAAGATTAATACTTTTCATCCTAAAGATGTTGCTAATATGAAGAAGATGGCACTTGATTTGATTGATGATAGACATATTAAGGAGGGAAAGTAGAATGGCTAAGAAGACACTTACTGAGGCTTTTGATGTTAAGCCTAAAGAAACTCCTAAAAATGGTTTAAAAGATTATGATATATTTGGTGATAAGGGACTACTTGATAGTCTTAGAACGAAGATAGTTCAGAACTTGATTGAAGAGAATATTCCTGATGATGGTTTACTTGAGGATTATATTAATAATGAAATTGATAATACTTTAAGTGGATATGATTTGGGTACTTTAGAGAGAGGACATATTTTTAATTTAATTCAGAATGAAATAATGGGATATGGTCCTATTACTCCTTTGTTACAAGATAATGCTATTACTGAGATAATGGTAAATGCTCCTAATGAGATATATGTTGAAATAGATGGTAAGATAGCTAAGGATGAAACAGTATCGTTTATTAATGATAAGCATATTATTAGAACTATTCAGAGGATAGTACAACCTCTTGGTAGAACTATTGATGCTGCTAATCCAATGGTTGATGCTAGACTTAGAGATGGTTCAAGACTTAATGCAGTTATTCCACCACTTAGTTTGAAAGGACCTGTTCTTACAATAAGAAAGTTTAATAAGAAATTAGAATCTATTGATGATTTATTAAGAGGTGGTTCTCTTACTGTTAATATGGCAAGATTTCTTGAAGCTGCTGTTCAAGCTAAACTTAATATTATTATATCTGGTGGTACTGGTACTGGTAAAACGACACTTCTTAATATATTATCTGGTTTTCTAGGAGAAGATGAGAGAATTATTACTATTGAGGATGCGGCAGAACTTAAACTTCATCAGAAACATGTTATTTCGTTAGAGACAAGACTTATTAATTATGAGGGTGAAGGAGAGGTTACTATTAGAGATTTGGTTAGAAACTCTCTTAGAATGAGACCAGACCGTATTATAGTAGGTGAAGTAAGAGGTAAAGAGGCTTTTGATATGATGCAGGCTATGAATACTGGTCATGAGGGCTCTCTTACTACATTACATGCTAATAATTCTATTGATACAATTAATAGACTTGAGACAATGATTTTAATGAATGAGATGGAAATACCAGTGTCTGCGGTTAGAGGATATATTGCTAATGCTATTGATTTGATTGTTCAAATAGATAGATTATCTGATGGTAAAAGAAAGATTACTTCTATTAGTGAGATAGATGGTATGAAAGATGGAGAGATTGTTCTTAAAGAGATATTTTCATTTAAGCAAGTTGGGGTGGCTAATGATGGAAGTGTAATGGGAGAGTTTGGTGTTTATAAGAGAAAACCTAGAGTTTATGATAAAATTACAAGAAAAGGTATAGATATTAAAGATATTTTTAACTAAAGAAGAAAGGGATGATAATTATGGAAACAATGTTTATTTTGCAGGGTATTTTACTTGTTATACTTTTGATAATTATCATTATTTTATTTAGAAATGTACTAGGAGATAAGAAGGCGGCGAGAATTAAGTATTATTCTTTGGAGCCTATTAAGAGAGAAGAATTATCTTTTAGTGATAAATTTGTTAGTGGATATATATCTTTTGTTGGTAGATTTAGGAAAATTGTTAAGAAGAGTAATTATTTTACTAAGAGAAGTAAGAAGTATGAAAGATATATTAAATATAAAGATAGAGATAGAATACAGACTGTTGATTTTATTACTAATAAGTTTATTATATCGATAGTATTTATTATTTTAACTACTATATCACAAATATTTACTACTAATTATTTCTCTTTATTTGGATATATTATTAATTATTTTATTGGATATTATTTGCTTGATATATTGTTATTTTTGAATTATAAGAGAAAGACTAGAAATATAGAGAATGATTTACTTAGGGCAATAATTATTATGAATAATTGTTTTAAGGCAGGTAAGAGTACACTTCAGGCATTACAGACTGCTAGCGAAGAGCTTCCTTATCCTCTTGGAGATGAGTTTAAAAAGATGTATTTGGATATGAAATATGGATTATCTGTTGATACTGTTTTTGAAAGATTTGCTAGAAGGGTTAAACTACAGGAGGCTGTTTATGTTTCTTCATCTCTTACTGTTCTTAATAAGACTGGTGGTAATATAGTAGAGGTATTTTCTTCTATTGAGAGAACTTTATTTGATAAGAAGAAGTTAAAGGAAGAAATGAAGAATATTAGTTCTGCTCCTAAGATTGTAGTTATTATACTTAGTATTGTACCAGTACTATTTATAGGGGTTGTTTACTTACTTAATCCAACATACTTTAATCCTTTATTTAGTTCTACTCTTGGATATATTATTATTGCTATTATTGTGATTATGTTTATTATATATTTGGTAACTTTATTAAGAACACTAAAGGTGGATGAGTAATATGAAGAAGAAAATGAAAAAGAAGAATGATAATTCTTTAAGAAGTTTATATAGTAAGAAAGTACTTAATAAAATTGATGAAAAGATTAATTTACTTGGAGTATCTTCAAGAGTTAGTACTTTGACTTTTTTGAATATTAGATTAATTACGATGATAGTTTTGGGAATAGTTGTATTTGTTTCTTTTGACTATGGTTATATTTATGTACCATTTGTAATGATAATTTATTATATTTTATTTGAGAAGATATTTTTGAATAGAAAAATTAAGAAGAGAACGGAGAAACTTAATAGTGAAGCTATATATTTCTTTGAGGTTTTGACTTTGTCTCTTCAGACTGGGAGAAACTTGAATGAGGCTATATCTGTTACTATTAATAGTGTTGATGGAGAGTTGTCTTTGGAGTTTAAAGAGGCTATAAGACAAACTAGATTTGGTAAGAGCTTGAATGAGAGTTTAAATGATATTCAGAAGTTTATACCTTCGGATAGTATTAATAATATTATTTTATCTCTTACTCAGTCTAATATGTATGGTAGTAGTATTATTGATACTATGCATAGTCAGATTGATTATTTGAGACAAAGAAGAATATTAGAGGTTAAAGCTAGAATTAGTAAGGTACCTATTAAGATAAGTGTTATATCAGTATTTTTCTTTATACCACTTATATTACTTATTATATTAGGACCGGTAATACTTGGTTATATTGGTTAATATATTTAAATATATCTTGACTGTGAGAGAAAATAATAGTATTATATAAAAAGAAAATTATGAGGAGGAATATTTATGTCAGGACATAGTAAATGGTCTACGATTAAGAGAAAAAAAGGGGCAATTGATAGTGAAAGAAGTAAGGTTTTTCAGAAACTTGCTAAAGAACTTTATGTAGCTGCAAAGAGTGGTGATCCTAATCCTGAAAATAATCCTGGACTAAGAATGGTTATAGAAAAAGCTAAGGGTGAGAATATGCCTAAGGCTAATATTGAGTCTGCGATTAATAAGGCTAAGAATGCTGGTAATGGTGAGAATTATGAATCTGTTAGATATGAGGGATATGGTCCTTCTGGTGTGGCTATTATGATTGATTGTCTTACTGATAATAAGAATAGAACTGCTGGATTTGTAAGAAGTACTTTAACTAAAAGAGGGGGTAATTTAGGTACTGATGGTTCTGTTAGTTATTTGTTTGAAAGAAAAGGTGTTTTAGTACTTGAAAAAGTATATGATGAAGATAAACTTATGGAAGATATTCTTTCTTTAGATATACTTGATTTTGTTACTGAAGATGATAGTTATGTTATTTATACTGATTCTAATAGTTTTATAGAGACTAAAGATGCTTTAACTAATATGGGTTATGATAAGTTTATTGTTAGTGAAGTTACTTTTGTACCAAATAATTATATGGAACTTGATGAGGAAAGTACTGAGAAAGTTGTTAATTTGATTGATGCTTTGAATGATTTAGATGATGTTCAGAATGTATATCATAATTTAGATATTTAATTTATTTATTATTAACACTCTAAGCCTAAGGTCTTAGAGTGTTCTTTTTAGCCCTAGGTCTCAAAAGAATATATCTATATATCTATTATATATAAGTCAAATATATATATTTTTATATTACTTGATATTAAAATAAAGTGAAGATAATTTTATTAAAATTATTGATAATAAAATCAAAATATGGTAATATAATAGTAGGTTAATAGATAGAGGTGATAGGAAATGAAATTTAGTAAAATGATTTTTGTTTTGACAATTGCCGCTAGTGCTATATTTGTTTTTATGATGGGTAGTTCATATGCTTACTATACTGCTACTGCTACTGATATAAATGTTAGTACAGGTACTATTAATAATGGTATTTCAGTAGTATTTACTGATAATAATTATGTAAATGTTAAAACTGGTGTTCCTTTAGATGATGATCAAGTTACTGAATATGCTAAGGCTAATGTTTTTTCTATAACACCTAATGCTACTATATTAAGTGGTTATGATGCTTATGTTAATGTTTCATTAATTAATGTTAAGATAGATGATGCTTTAAAAGTAAGTGATTTTAAATATAGTCTTATTTGTACTGATGGTAATAATAGTCAAAAAACTATTGGTAGTGGTGATGGTACTACAATAACTACAGGTACTAATGTTTCTATTGGTGATATGAGTACTATTGCTGGTACACTTAATATTAATACTACTTATCAATGCTCTTTTAGAGTTTGGATAGCTAATAAAGCTGATGTTAGTCAAAATGAACTTATGAATAAGAAGTTTTCAGCCTTATTAAAAGTAAATACTATTATGAGAAAGCAGTGATTTTATGGATAAGAAAAAGAAGATAGTGTTATATATAGTATTTGTTCTGTTACTTTGTATAGTAGTAGGGGCCGCTAGTTACGCTTATATTGTTGCTAGAACTAATGAAGGGAATGTAAATAATAATTCTGGTAAGATGGATGTTGATTATACTATAACAGAGAATATTACTGGTATTCAGTTAATGCCATCAGAAAATAAATCTGGAGGACTTCATTCAGTAGCGACTGCTAAAATAAATAGTGGTAGTGTACCTTCTGCATTTAATATTTATATTACACCTACTAGTATTACAGGACTTAATATTGCTGCTTTAAAGTGGGAAGTTACTGGTACTAATGGTGGTACTACGGTATATACTAAGAGTGGTAATTTTAGTACTGCAGTAGCAGGTACTCCTATTACAATAGTAGATAAATATGTACTTAAGAGTACAAATACAACATTTGATATTTATATATGGCTAGATGCTAATTTAATTAATACAGCACTTAATGATAATAGATTTACTGCTAAAATAAGTGCTGATACAGTACAAATTACTGGTAGTTATTAGGAGGTTATTAATAATAATAGTATCAGTAAGTATTACTTATGCTTGGTTATCTTGGTCTGGAGTAGTTAATATATCTGGTACTAGTGAATGTTTTGATGTTAATTATGTTAAAGGACAAGATATAGGTAGTGATAGTAATCCTGCTAATTTTAGTTTAGCAAGTACTTATACTGAAGGTTTATCTTCAGTAATTAAAGTTAATTTAAAAGATACTTGTACTATAAGTAATGGTACTGGTACATTATATTTAAATACTGATAGTACTACAAGTAGTATATTACTTACTAGTAATGTATTAAAGTATCAAGTATTAGATGGTACTAATGAAGTAGCTAGTGGTATAGTAAATAGTACTGGCAATTTACCTATATATAATAATATAGAAATAAATAATCAAGTAAAAGAGTTAACAGTATATATATGGATAGATGGTAGTTTAGTAAATAATGATAATTCTAATGATATATTATCTAGTGTATATAAAGGAAATATAAGTATGAGTATAGAAAGTGGTGATAAGTAATGAAAGATAATAGAAATAATAAAGCAAAGATATATATGATATTTAGTTTAGTAGTATTAGTAATAGTAGTAATAGTAAGTGGTACATATGCTTATTATGTATGGACTACTAGTGATAGTGATACTACAAAAATAGTTGCAGGAATAGGAGCAGCTACAGTTACCTTTGATGGAGGAAGTGATATAAATGCTAATCTAAGACCAGTATCAGATAAAAGTAAAGGTATAGTAAAGAATATTAGTGTAAAGGGAGATACTACAGGATTAGTATTTAATATGTATTTAGATATAACTAGTATAGATACAGGATTAAAAGATGAAAGCTTTAGATATGAATTATATAAAGGAACTACTAAAGTAAAAGAAGGTAACTTTAGTGATAGTTATCTAACTAGTAATACAGTTACTTGTAGTAAGAATAATACTAATCATATAGTATTATTAACTAATGAAAGTATATCTACATCAAAGACATCATATACATTATACATATGGATAGATGGTGCTAACTATACTAATCCAAATACTATGATGAATAAAACATTTAGCTTTAAATTACACGCTGATGGAGAAGGGGCAATAATGAAAGGACCTACTGCAGCAGAATATATAACTAATTTATATACGAATACCGAAAAGATAACATTAACAAATAACAGTGTTAAATATAATACAGCACCAACAGTATCACTTATGAATGATAGACTAGGTGGTACAACAGAAGATTTAAATGGAGGTAATATTAGGTATTATGGAGCAAGCCCTAATAACTATATATATTTTAATTGTGAAGCATATCCAGATACTAACTGTGAAATATGGCGAATAATTGGGGTATTTGATGGTAAGTTAAAATTAATAAAGAATGAAAATATTGGTACATTTTCATGGGATAATAAAGATACTAGTACAGGAGCAGAAACTGTCTATGGTAAAAATGACTGGACTACAGCAAGATTAATGAAATTACTAAATCCAAGTGATTATTATATAGTAGATACTAATGATAATGATTTAGGACAAAGTTTATATTACAATAGTACATCAGGAAAATGTTATAGCGGTCAAAATAATGCCACAGTAGATTGTGATTTTACAAGTACAGGAATAAAAAATGATGAAACAAGAAATATGATTGCAGAGACAACATATAATCTAGGAGGTTGGAATAATAATTCAGTATACCCAAATCAAATATATGAATATGAAAGAGGGACAACAGTATATACAGGAAGACCTACGACTTGGATGGGAAAAATAGCCTTAGCATATCCAAGTGATTATGGCTATGCAGTAGATTTAGGTCAGTGTAAAGATAAAACATTAAAAGATTATGGCGATGATAGTACTTGCACCTCAAATAATTGGATAAAAACAATTATTACAAACAATGGAGGCAATTATGGATGGTTATTAACCCCCTTTTATAACTACCCGAATACTGTGTGGGATGTAAATAAAATGGGGTATACCAACTACAACAACGCTGTGGGTTCTGCGTTTGGGGTTAACCCAGTTCTTTATCTAAACCCTGACATTAGTATAGTAGGAGGAGGTACTGGAACTATGAATAATCCATTTGTAGTAGAATAACCCACTAAGTATAACCTATTGCTTATATATAATAGGTATGTAGAAACATAATAAAAAGAAAATAAGTAAATTATACCTTTATTTATTTTCTTTTTATATATTGGTAATTTTTTTAAATTAGACAAATTACTTGACATATTTTTAGTAATAATGTTACAATATATATAGGTAACAATAGGAGGCTTACATAATTATGAATGTTGTAGAAAAAATAAATTTAATATTAAAAAAAGCAAATATTTCCAAAGTTAACTTGGCTAAGTATCTAGGAGTATCTAGACAAATGGTTTACAATTATCTAGATAGTACAGACTTGTCAAAATTACCTAATGAAAAGTGTCAACTACTATTTGAATTATTAAATGTAAAGAGCGCTGATGAAATACTTGCTTTAGAAATAAATAAGGAATATTTACAAACAGTAGGAAGTAGAATATTTGATAGTGCTAAAGAAGAAGAAAAGAAAGATAAAACTTGTATTGATTTAACAGGATTAAATAAGGAAGAAATGGAATTAATAAATGATATTACATTAATGTCTAAGAATATTCTATTAGAAAATAAAGGTAGAGAAGGGGAGGCATTAGCCACAGTTACCTACTTACATCACTTTATTGAAAATCTAAATGCTATCAAAGAATTAAAATATATTTTGGCATACTTCTCAAAAAATTATGGTTATACTGACCCAAATAAATTTGCATTTGACGAGAATAATCAGTTTGTATTTGAAAGTATTATGTTCTCTGCGATGACATTATATAGTAATGGGGGAGCATCAAGAACAAGACTTGCTGAATCACATAAAAAATGGGAAAATATGCTTGCTTCTAAAAAAGAAGAAAAATTATCTCGTACTCAGGAATTAAATACCGCTAAAATACAAGCATTAAGAGAACTTGGTTATACTAAGATTGATGAGCGAAATGCTAGTGAAGTTTTAGATAAAATTGCTGAGATTATGGCTCAAAAGTTTTAACTAAAATATTATAATTATATGGGAGATGATTAAACTTATGAAAAAAACATTATTTGCAGTTTTAGTATGTACTCTTATGACATTAACACTTACTGGATGTGGTAGTAAAGTGGAAACAGATAATAGAGTAGGCAATGTAAGTATTGAAAAATTAAATGATATTAACAATAAAATAATCTACTATTTTAATGATAATGGCACATCCATATATAACAATTACAGTTATAACTATGTAGATGAAAAAGATATGGTTGTTGTTGTTGGATTAGTAAACAATAGTAAAGAAGAACAAGAATGGTTTAAAAAAAATATAGTCGATTCAAAGTATATAAGATTTGAACAAGGAAACCACCCTGAAAATGAATAAATAAGTCCCCTACTTTAATTTTAACTAAAAAATAGGGAAGTAAATTGGTAATACGATTAGTGATAACTCTAATGAGTTTAAAATCGTTTAGATGAACGATTATACATTTAAAATTAACTATATAATAATAATTGTAGTTAATTTTATTATGTACATAAAAGATAAATATATGTAGAATAATATTAATATAAATATAATTTATAATTAAAGAATATAGATATTTAGAGATAATTTATTAATATATAAAATAAGTATATTTTATTGGTAATTTTTAGCTTAACAACTAATCATCTTTTAATAAAATATCTTAGTTCCTATAATCAATATTATGTTAACTTCTATAAATAGAAGAACAATATGCCAATTTTTTCATATTAAGTAATTAAAGAATAAATATATTACCTATTGTTAATAATATTAATGGAGGTAATTAAAATGAGTAAAAAAGATAAGAAATCTAAAACTAATAATAAATTAGATAAGTCTAATACTTTTGACTGTAATTGTCATAAAGATGACGAAACACATGACGATACTACTTGTGAATGTCATAAAGATGATTGTAAGTCATGTAAAAAGAATAACAATAGTTCTAAAGATTTATTTTAATAATAAAAGAATAGGGTACTCTACTCTATTCTTTTATTCATATTTATTCTATTCTTTACTATACTTAATAATTAAACTATCAAATTCTTGTTTTATTAGTTCTAGTTTTTCTTTATCAGATGATTCGTATCTAGTAGTTATATTAGGACCTGTATTAGATTTTCTGACTAAGGCAAAGCCATCATCATATAGTACTTTAATACCATCTATTTTAGAATAATTATAGCCTTTTTCCTTACAGTACTCCTCTACTCTACTTACAATAATATCTTTCTTAGAGTCTTCGACTGTAAACTTTCCTTCAGGATAATTATAATACTTAGTTATACCTTCAAGAAGCTTACTTACTTTTTTAGGATTATGTGATAGTATTTCTACTAATCTTAATCCAGCATATATACCATCATCTGTACCGATAAATTTATCTCTAAAATATAAGTGTCCTGATAATTCTCCACCGAATGGGTAATTATTATCTACTGATATTTTTTTAGTATAAGAGTTACCTGTTCTTACTTCAATCGGTTTAAGCCCTAGTTTTATCATTTCATCACTTACTACCTTAGAACATTTTACGTCATAGAAGCCTTCTTTTTTATCTATTTTATTATAAATATCACGCCATATTATGACCATAAATTTATCTATTGAAACAAACTCACCTTTTTCATTGACTACTCCTACTCTATCACCATCACCATCAAAGGCTATGCCACAGTCAGCATTTAATTCTTTTACTTTTTCTTTTAGAATTGTAAGATTGGATTCTACTGCTGGGTCAGGATGGTGATTAGGGAATGTCCCATCTGATTCAGCAAATAATGGTATATACTCTATATTATCATTACTTACAAAGATATCTTTGGCTACGATAGATGTAGTACCATTACCACAATCATATATTACTTTTAATTTATTACTACCCATATTAATATGACTATTTATCATCTTAATATAATCTTCTTTTATATTAGCATCAGTTATAGAGCCATTTCCTTTGCTATAAATGCCATTTAGTATTATATAGTATAATTCTGCTACTTCGTTACCAAAACAGTTATGAATGCCATTATATGACATTTTAAAGCCATTATATTCTTTTGGGTTATGTGAAGCTGTTATCATTATACCACAGTGAATATTTAATTTATCCCATGCATAGTAGTACATTGGTGTGGTAACTAGACCTAGTCTTACTACATCTACACCACCATCAGTAAGTCCTTTTACTAGATTCTTCTCGATAATAGGAGAACTTAATCTATTGTCGTAGCCGACAATCATTTTATTTTTCTTTAAACTTAATAATTTAGTGGCATATGCTCTACCAATATAATAAGATATTTCTTCGGTTATATCTTCATTCCATATTCCTCTTATATCATATTCTCTAAACATTAATTTATTTAATTTCATTGTAATCAGTCCCTTCTTTTATATAAATCATAGTTTTCTTTTAATATGTCATTTGTTACATTTGTATATATTTGTGTGGTAGAGATACTAGAATGTCCTAACATCTCTTGTATTGTTCTTAGATCGGCCCCATTATTTAGTAGATGAGTAGCAAAGGAATGTCTTAACATATGAGGAGTTATATTCTTATTAATATCTTTATCTTTAGCAATTTTCTTAATAATCTTAAAGAAACCTTGTCTAGTCATTTCTTTGCCATGATTATTAAGAAATATCTTCTCAGTATAATAACCCTTCTTCATACTATCTCGGTATTCATTAATATAGATACTTAAATATTTAGAGGAGTATTCTCCTACTGGTACAATTCTTTCTTTACTTCCTTTGCCAAAACATCTTACATAGTTATTATTTAAATCTATATCACTAAGTTCTAGATTTATTAATTCACTTACTCTAAGTCCTGATGAATACATTAGTTCTAACATAGCCTTATTTCGGTAATCAAATGGAGTATCTAACTTTATATCTAAAAGATTATCTACTTCTTCAATGGTTAAGATATTAGGTAGTTTTCTATAGAATCTAGGAGTATTTATCTTGGTACTTATATCTACTACATTATAGTTTTCACTTAAATACTTATGAAAGGCTTTTATAGATACTATTTTTCTAGCTACTGAAGATACTTCATATTTATTATCATCTAAGTATTTTAAATAATCTAATAAATTATTATAACTTATGTCTAAAGCACTAGATATATTTTTACTTTCCATATATTCTAAATATTTATATATATCTTCACTATATGAATTTACTGTTGTATCTTTATCTCTTTGTTTAATTGTTTTTAATTCTATTATATAGTCTGATAATAGTTTTTTATTTTTTATATTTAACTTATCTATATTTATCAAGATATCACTTACTTTCTTATTTTAGATAATTTATTATTTTACTTATTATATGATTATATATAGTATCAGCATAAAACATAGAGAATGATCCTATACTGATAATACTAAACTTCTTCTTGGATATATTAAGAGCAAGTCTTTCTGTGCATGGTATTACTAGATACATTAGAAATAATCCTGCTATACCAAAGAATAATACTGATCTTAGACAGACAAAACCATTTATATTACCAAAGTTTAATATCTCAGTATTATAGTTCCATAGTCTTGTACCACTTATGTGATATAATGTATAACCAATAGTATATTCTAATATACCACTCACTAGAGCACTAATTAAGAATACATATATAGGTTTATCTTTTATTTTATTAGTGGTTAAATATATTAATAAAGTACCATAAGCATATATTGGTATCCATGGTCCAAATGTAGTACCACGGTTAATAAAATAACCTGTATCTATTTTATAAAAGATTACTTCATAAATATAACCAAATACTGCTCCAATAAACATAGATAATAATATTATCAATACTCTTGTTTTACTATCAAAACTATACTTCATATACTCACTACTTTCATATAAATTATATCAAAAAAAGTAAATAGTTGCAATTCTATTTACTTTAATTATTATTTATTTTAACTTTCTTATTTATTATTTACCAGTAACAGTTTATATAGTTTTAACTTTTTTCTTGATAGAATTTTGTAGTTCACTTATTGTAACAAAACTATTATTATGATAAATTAATTGTTTTGTAGTTACATTAGTAATATTTCCATCATCAAAATGGATATCTAATTCTAATGCACTAGGATAACTATAATCATTTACTGGTATATCACTTAGTGGTGGTACAACTATGTGTAGATTGTTTGATAAAGGATTATTTTCTATTTTAAATTTATGTGAATGTCCTTGAAGTATTAGACTACTTTGACTGCATTTTTCACAAAGATATGAATTTATAGTAAATGGATGATACAATGTTATAGAATCCTCTTTTATTTTTAATATATCTTGCATATAACCAATATTTACTATATCATGACGATAATTCTCTAACATTGCAGCTATATTTTGCTTTGTTTCTTTTAATAAAGCTACGTCATGATTACCAAGTATGGTAAATGTTAGTATATTCTTATCAAATGGATAATTTTTTAATAGATATTCTGCCCTTTCTAATCTTGGAACTTGTTCATCTGATACAGAATTATCTATTATATCACCACAGTGAAATATTGTATATATTCCATTTTTAGTACAATAGTTATATATTTCATTTAATAAATCTAGTCTTTCATATTTACTTCCTATATGAGTATCTGATATAACTACAGCCTTTACTCTATTACAATTTTGTGAAGTAGTTAGATATGTTTCTGGTTTAACATTTGAATATAAATAGTCTACTTGTGGTATATATGATATTTCTCCTCCAAAATAGTAATATTTTCTATTAAATAAATAACCCTTGTTTTTTAATAGTGTTAAATGATTAAATATTTGTTTAGGTGTTTTATTAAGTTCAGTGCATATTTCATTTAACTTTTTTCCTTCTTTTATTAATTCTAATAATTTAAGTGTTGTTTCTGACATATAATATTCCCCTTTCAGTAGTTTTATATTATATAACAGAATATATTTATTGTCAATAATACTTTAAAATGATATAATTAATATGTTTAGGTGATGTTATGGAAGAATTATTATCAGTAAAATTAAGGCCGAAATGTATTAATGATATTATTGGTCAAGAACATTTAGTGGGCAGGGATAAGATTATATATAATTTAGTTAAGAATAAGAAATTGTTTTCTATGATATTATATGGTCATCCTGGTATTGGTAAGACTAGTATAGCGACTGCGATTGCTAATGAAATGGGAATGAATTATAGATCACTTAATGCTGTTATTAATAATAAGAAGGATTTTGATGTTGTTATTGAAGAGGCTAAGTTATATAATGGGATGATTTTACTAGTAGATGAGATACATAGATTAAATAAGGATAAGCAGGATATATTGCTGCCTTATTTAGAGTCTGGTCTTATTACTTTGATTGGTATGACTACTGCTAATCCATATCATGCTATTAATCCCGCGATTAGGAGTAGATGTCAGTTATTTGAATTAAAAGAACTTAGTATTGATAATATTAAAGATGGTATTAAAAGAGCTATTAAATCTAATATTTTAGAGGGTATTTGTATGGATGAAGAAACCATTAATTATCTAGCAAGTATTTCTTCAGGAGACTTAAGATTTGCTTATAATATTCTTGAAATAGCCTATTATAGTAGTTCTGATAAGAAGATAGATATTGATTTGATTAAGAAGATTAATAATAAACCTAATTTATTTATTGATAAGAATGGTGATAATTATTATAATATTATCTCAGCCTTTCAAAAATCGATTAGAGGTAGCGATGTTAATGCTAGTCTTCATTATTTGGCTAGATTACTTGAGGCTGAAGATTTAGATATTATTGTAAGAAGATTATCTGTTATTGTCTATGAAGATATTGGTCTTGCTAATCCTAGTATGGGTCCAAGAGTAGATGCTGCGATTAATAGTGCTTTAAGACTAGGACTACCTGAAGCTAGAATACCACTTGCAGAAATTGTTATTGAACTTGCTTTATCTCCTAAAAGTAATAGTGCGGAAGCTGCGATTGATGAAGCTTTAAATGATGTTAGAAGCGGTAATGTTGGTGATGTTCCTAAACATTTAAGAAATCCTTCTAATGATTATAAATATCCGCATCTTTATAAAAATGATTATGTAAGGCAGCAGTATTTACCTGATGTATTACTTGGTAAGAAATATTATCATCCTAAAGAGAATAAGAACGAAAAAATATTAAAAGATATTATGGATAAACTAGATACTATGTAAAAAGAGAATAAAAATATTATTTATTCTCTTTTATAATACTATTTATTACATAAGATGCTGCATATATACCAGCAGTACTTGGTACCATCATCATTGATGTAACCATGGTTTTATTTGTTTTTATAGGTTCTTCGGTACTTGATATACATATTACTTTATCTCTAAATTTTTCGTCTTTGACATATTTTCTTAAGGCTTTAGCTAGTGGATCATAATTTGTATCTCTAATATCACTTATTTTTACTTTAGTGGGATCTAATTTCTTACCCATACCACAGACAGTTATTAGATTTATATGTTTCTTATGACACATCTTTATTAATAATTTCTTTACTATCATGGTATCACAAGCATCTATTATGTAGTCATAATCTTCTTCAAATAATAAATCTATATTATCTTCATTTATTTTTTCTTTAATTATTTTTACTTTGACATTACTATTTATACTTAGTATTCTTTTTTTAAATTCTTCTACCTTACTATTACCAATATTTGAAGATAGGGCTATTACTTGTCTATTGATATTTGATATATCAATATTATCATAATCTACTAGTGTAATGTTTTCTATACCACTTCTTATTAGTGTCTCGACAGCATAACCACCTACTCCACCTACTCCTATTACTAAGATATTACTATTTTTTAGTTTAAGATAATTATCTTCACCAATTAGATTTATTTCTCTTTCAAACATATTATTTTTCCTTATATCTTGGTACTTTTTCTTTTAAAGTATTAGTAAGATTAGTAATATCACTATCTGACATATCTTTTTTATCTACGATTAATGCTCTAGATTTATTTATGTATAAATAATATGCTTTTTTTGTTTCTAATACTTTATATAATGAACTATAGTCTATATATTCATCTTTATTAGAGCTTAGTTTGAAGTTATTCTTTTTAAATAGATATTCTATCTTGGTATTTAAGACACTATCTTTAGCTTTTTCTAATTTATGATAATTTAATTTTGGTAACATAGTGGTATTTAGTTCTATAACCCCAAATAAACAAAATATAAATGTTGTATAATCTAGTAATACTCTATTATCTTTGGTGAAGAAATAGATAATTACTAATAGTATTAAAATATTTATTATTAATCTTGGTACTTTTACTTTTTCAAAATAATATACTTCAAGAAATTTTTTTACATTATCAGGAGTATATATTGTTTTATTTTTTATTTCCTTCATATTATTACACCTCACGTATATTAGTATATCATAATTTAAGAATAAAAAAAAGACCCAGATGGACCGACTCTGTAAGATAAAACCCGCGGCGTAAGTCACAGGTGGGTCAGCACAATAGTCTAATTAGGATCCCTATCAATGATAGGTATTCAACACATAAACTATATTAGCTCCCCGTTTAATATCTTTAGTCGGTTTTATACTAAAGATGTCGTATCCTCTAGGTATCTTAATTATATCATAGGTATATTTTATATTCAATAGATATATTATTATTTGACAATAATTGTACATTATACTATAACTATTATATATAAGCAAAATATTTAATACTGAGATAAAGATGATAATAAATATTTTCATAAGTGAGACCTTAGGCTCACTTATACCCCTTAAGACTACAGGCTTAAGGGGATATAAAGAAAAAGAGAAATTATTTCTTTCTCTTAATTAATTTATATTTACTATTATCACTAATAGTATCTTCACTAATAATAAGTTCTTCGTAAGTATTTGGATTAGTAGCAATTTCAAAAGCCGCTAATGCTAAAGCCTTATCTATTATTTCATTAATTTGACCTTCAGCATAACCATTCTTCTCTATAACTTCAGATATTCTCTTAATAGCAGTTTCTTCTACAGTTAACCTAATATTTAAACTTTCTAGAAATTTCTTAGAAATATTTAAAGAATTATCTTCATCTTTATTTATATTTGCAATATATTCTTTAGTAGTAGGCTTATCTAATTCAATAATATTCTGAATAGATATAACTAAATCTTCTAGTAGACCTTCATTAAGATAATAAATTCTTGTCATTTGCTTACTTTGATTATTTGAAGTATTAGAAAAGCCTTTAATTGTAGGTATTTCTTCTTCATATTTCATGAAATCTCCCATTAGAACTACAAGCATTTTACTAGTATCTATTGTATAACTATCACCATCTATTTCTATAGTAAATGGTAGACCATTAATTAATCTAATTAGATCTGTTTGATATTCACCAAATAACCTAGCGTCGTTTTGATCTAATATTGTTATTGTATCTATATCATCCATTACAATAATACTTGTCTCAGCTTTCTTTATATCATAATTACATTTCTTTAAGAGACTAATTAAGATATCATTAACTGTATTTAGTGTTACATTATTTTTATATTTATTTATAGCACTTGTATTTAGTACTGGAATATTTATATTGTCTTCAATTATATTAAATATTTCTTTTTTAGGAGAACTTTTTTCACCATTAATTAGTATACTTCTTGATTTGGTATTTTGATAGTTGTTAAAGTCTCTCCAGATAATAGATAGTATTTCTTTGATATGATTATCTTGATTTGGAATTTTCTTTTTTATTTCACTATATATTTTATTTATGTCTATTTCTATATTTTGTGGTACATCTTTTTTGTTATTTTCATATGTAATAATTTCAGAAAAATATCTTATATAGTAATTTGTAATGTCATCTTCCATTAACACCTTATTTTCGTCTTTTTTTATATATCTAATAAATGGAGGGTCACTTTCATGTTTGATTCTAATATAAGTACCTTTTCTTAATTCATTTAATATTATTTTTTTAGCTATAAACATAGGCATATATTTATGTTTATTTATTAATGCTGTTATATTTTCTCTATTACAATAGCCATAGTCTTCTCCTGCTATTATATGTTTTAGAGTAATATTATGGGCAGTAAATGTATTATTTTTTTCTAAGTATATACCCTCTGTTACATCTATTGGTAAATAATATTCCACTTCTTCATGTTCAAATTTTTGAAATATTATTGCATAATCTTTATTCATAACTTTGCCCCCTATTAATTAATCTCTTACCTTGATATGTGTTTCTCTAAGTTGTTTTTCAAATACTTCACCAGGACAGCCCATCATAGCATCAGCGCCATTTGCTCCTAGTGGGAAAGCGACCATTTCTCTTATGTTTTCTTCATCCTTAAGTAGCATTAGTATTCTATCGATACCAGGAGCCATTCCTGCATGAGGAGGGGCACCATATTGGAAAGCTGTATATAAGCTTCTGAATTTTGTTTCAACATCTTCTTCTGTATACCCTGCTAGTTCAAAGGCTCTCTTCATTATCTTAATATCGTGGTTTCTAACGGCTCCTGAAGCCATCTCATAACCATTACATACAAAGTCATATTGATATGCAAGAACATTTTCTAGATTATCTTCTTTTAAAGCCTGTAGTCCTCCTTGAGGCATACTAAATGGATTATGACCAAAGTCATATTTATTATCTTCTTCATTATATTCATACATAGGGAAATCGTTTACTATGCAGAATTCATATTTATTCTTATCAATTAGATCTAGTTCACTTCCTAGTTTTATTCTAAGAAGACCTGCTAATTTATTTATTTTATTTTTAGAATCCGCTAGTACGAATAAAGCACTACCTGGAACTAGATGACATTTATCTATTAGTTCTTTTCTTAGACTATCATCTAGGAATTTATCAATTGAAGACTTAAAGGTCATATCTTCATTTACTTTAATGTATGATAGGCCTACTGCTCCTACACTCTTCATATATTCTTCCATAGATTTGTACCATGAATTAGATTTATCTATATTAGTTACTGTTATACCTCTAATATGTGATGTTTTAAATGGTTCAAAAGTACTCTTAGATAAGATATCAGTAATATCTTCAATTATTAGTGGATTTCTTAAGTCTGGTTTATCTGAACCATATTTTAACATTGCTTCTCTATATGGTATTCTTCTAAATGGTCTTGGAGATACTTCTTTATCACTAAAGTGAGTGAATATATCATGAAAGATTTTTTCTCCTACTTCGTAGACATCTTCATCAGTAGCAAAAGACATTTCTAAGTCTAATTGATAGAATTCTCCATATAATCTATCACTTCTTGGATCTTCATCTCTAAAACATGGGGCTATTTGAAAGTATCTATTAAATCCTGAGCACATAAGTAATTGTTTAAATATTTGTGGTGCTTGTGGAAGTGCATAGAATTTTCCTTTATACTTTCTTGATGGTACTATGAAGTCTCTTGCTCCCTCTGGAGATGAAGCTGTAATGATTGGAGTTTGTATTTCAGTAAACTTCATCTCTTTCATTATTTTTCTCATGTAATCTAGTACTTCTGTTCTAAATAGTATTCTATCATGTACTTTTGGATTTCTTAAGTCTAGATATCTGTATTTTAGTCTGGTATCTTCAAATGCATCAGTACTTCTGTTAATCTCAAATGGTAATACATTTAGAGCTTCTCCTAATACTTCAAAAGATGATACTAGCACTTCTACTTCACCAGTTTTCATATTTGGATTAGTCATACCTTCTGCTCTATGTCTTACTGTTCCTGTTACAGTCATAGTACTTTCTCTAGTTATATCTTTAAAACTTTCGATATCTTCACTAATTAGCTGTATTACACCTGTTTCATCTCTTAGTGTCATGAATACTAGACTACCTAGATTTCTCTTTTGTTCAAGCCAGCCTGCCACTCTTATTTCCTCACCAATATTTGCAGTAGTTACTTCACCGCAATAGATTGTTCTGTATTTGTTTTTCATATTTATCCTTCCCTTCTAATAATATAAAAACACATTAATAATCTATAGGGACGAATATATATCCGCGGTGCCACCCTACTTCACTAATGTGCTCTTTTATTTGGTTTTTATCGGGACCAACCGTTTCTATCTTTTTATATACTATTTGTCACTCATAGTAATAGAAAATCTATATTTATTATATAATTTATCTGTGGTGTTGTCAATTATATTTTGTTATTTTTTTATGGACTAATTGGGTAATTCAAATAAGGTAATTGACTTTTTACTAATTTTGTAGTATATTACTTTGTGAAAAGAGTTTGTATCACTGAACGTTTTGGACGTTAGTCTAGGGATTTTGCATTGGACACGGTGAAATAGCTCTTTTTTTATACAATGTTTTAACTTCTAAAGTGTGTCTTTTATCAGAGACATAGCATATTAGGTGATATTCATTTTTAATTTTTTTTATAAATTTTATTATTGGCTTATTTTGCATGGTGAAACCAACAATTTCTACTTTATCATATTTGGTAATTATCTTAGGAATACAAAAAAAGTTTGTTTTTTTTATTGGAATTTGACCTCTTAATACTTCACTACTATTTGAGTGATGATTTAATATATGCCTAACAGACATATTTTTTAGTGAGAGATTATAATTATTTAAATTAATTTTTATTTGTTTATTAATTTTATTAGATAATTTGCTTCCAATTTTTCCAAAATATAATTTTTTATTATTAGAATTAAATTTGGCTTCATCTACAAAAAATAATATATCTTTTTTATCTTTT
>ENA-OPSV01000672-OPSV01000672.1-human-gut-metagenome-genome-assembly--contig:-NODE-672-length-26850-cov-5.064788_pt1 | contig 26850 bp, 18 predicted proteins | sample MGYA00241460_ERZ501912 | MGnify/ENA primary metagenome ERZ501912 (study PRJEB25962, sample SAMEA2042402) | human gut metagenome | biome: human gut; feature: human-associated habitat; material: faeces...
CCCCCCTTCCGCCCGTGGCTATCAGCAGCTCCCGGTCATTGAGAGGGGTGATCCGGTTGACGGCCACATTCCGCAGCGTACTGCCTGCGGACACTCCGTATACAAGTATGCCCTTCCTGAAGGTTCCCACGAACAGTTTCTTCGAACCGGGGTGGTAGTAGAGTTCGCTGACCGGCGTCCGGATGCTGTCCGTGTCCGCAAGCGCCTCAAGGACACCGTCCCTTTCCCGTACCGGAAAAAGTCCGTTCACGGTACCGATGAAAAGGTTTGTACCGTCCGTCTCGCTGATAGCGGTTATATCACCTCTTAAACGGGAGACCAGCCGCTGCGCAATGCCTGTGCGGGTGTCATAGCGGATGATATGGTCACCCTGACAGAGCCATATGCGGTCCCCACGGTCCATATAGGCGTAACAGAGCATGCCCGTGGCGAAGTCATCCTGAAGACCGGGTATCCTGTATACCATCCGGAAACGGTCATGGAGGGTGTCGTAATGGAAAATACGGCCTTTCCTTCCCACAACCCACAGCGTGTTCTCCGTGTCGGTGTAGAGCCAGTTCAGATTGACTTGCGGGGCCACCTTCAGATTGCCGTCAAGAACAGTGTAATGCCTGATCCGCTTGCCGTCATAACGGTCCATCCCCTCCTGGGTGAGGAACCACATGTATCCCCTCCCGTCTTTTTGGATACGGTAAATCCTCCGGTTACTCAATCCGTCCTCTATTCCCAAGTATTTATATATCTGGGCTCCGCACATGGAGGAAATTCCCAGCATGAGGAATGCGGACAGTATTCTTCCCATATTCCGAACACGTGTCATTCTGATGTAAATTAGACAACAACTGTTGCAAATATATAAAAATATAAATTAATATACAAATTTAAACATAACCTCGGATGTCGGCATCAGGCGGTATGTCCTCAATGTCATGTACCCCGGAAAATAGCTGCATACGGGACCGGCCCATGATATGAACATATTCCGAGAGGCGGTTGTTCAATTGACCCGACGGAATTATGGCTTGCCGGGCTCGGGACTGTCCGCAAGGGTACGTTGGTCCGGTGTGCGGAATACCATCCATACCTCCGGTCCGAATTTATATCCGCGGGTGGTACAGGTGCCGGTCGAGGTTTGGCAGCCCCCAATAAAGCGGGCCGAATTGTTTGTAAGCACTCTTACCCTCATGCCCGATTTATAGATAATCTTCCAACAGTAAGAAGTTATAATTCGCATTTAAGAACAATGGCGGGCATTTCTTGTTAATATTATAATCATATAAAAGAGGCGCATCCGTTAGTGCCAGATTTGTTCACCACTTTCATCGTTGCGTATCGTATTGCGAGTTGTCCGTATCAGATGTTTATCCCCTCTTTCTTAAGACTTCCTGAGAACTGCCTGGGAAAGGACGGCTTTCCGCATTGCGACTTCATCCACAGCCCTTGGCGGTATAGCCATGCCTTTCACGGGGACTACGGTTGATTCATGCGACACAGCAGATTCCGGTGCTATAACAGGGTTGCCTACATACTTGTGCCTCTTTTCAGCTTGCTGTCCAGGTCCGAGTTGCGCACTTTACCCGCAGGTTGGACGGTTGTACATAACAATATTGATCTTTTGGGGGGCTAAAAGTCGAATATCCCCTTAAAAACAAGGAGCTGACGCATGTGTACAGCCCCTTATTTTTTTGTATAGCCCGGCCTCCTCTGGCATATTGCCGTTGCTTCCATCTGTAACAAGCAAAATCAGAATCTATATGCGGAACTTTTTGTTCCCGTAGCTGAGAAATTCCTTCGTGGCGTATTTCACACTGAATGGTCCGTAGTCACCGAGAGCCGAATGCGCAATTTGCTTGTCCGGTTCTGTCACATGCTCGACAGGTTCTCCCGTAGTATCAGTATCCTTGTATGACATAGGCTGCATGTTGGCGATGGCTGACCCGGTAGCCGCCGCACGTAATTTCCTGAATGCATTGGAGAGGATTCCGTCCATCATCGACCAGTATAAGGCGAAGAACGAGGTGCTGGAAAAGGAGGTTCCGCAGTTGCAGGAGATAGCGGGCAAGGTGTGGAAGAAAGAGGACGAACTGAAACAGTTGAAGTCCGAACTTGCAGCACTCGACCGAAAGATACAGTTGGAGCTTGAGCCGCCTACGCCCGAAGTCGCCGAAAAGGAGAATGACGGACAGGAGGTCAAACCGGATGCGGAAGGTGTACGAAACGTATCTCCACAACACACCGAAGATGTGCCGCAGATACGCAGCCCGGTGAATGAACGCAGTCCGTCTGGCAATTTTATTGCCGACCATATCATCATCGGGCGGCCGGGATTCAACGTCCGTGACGAGTGCAAACCGAAAGGTATAAAAATGTGAACGAGTGTGCGGATATATATGGCAGGATTGGGAACATACCATTCCTTTTCCTGCCTTTTTCCATCAATATGACATAATGGCAAGGATACCATACAACAAGCCCTCGATTATATCAAAATAGGGTGTTGAAAGTAAATCGTCATGGCAAATCCGCCATATATTCAGTATTTTCGCTAATTTTGCATTCAAAATAGTTAGGCATAATAAAATGGAACCATCTATATACAGTTATTCACTTTGTATTGCGCTACCGTTGATGTTGTTCTTCGGCTTTTATTTTTTGTTGGCTCCAACCCCGGAAAAAGCCATTTTCAATAATTATCTGCGTTCCCGGCGAATTATGGGGGTAGCCATACTGTTACTTGCCGCCAACTATTCGGTACATTTCTTTTTGGGAATCAGGTTCAAGAATACCGATGCCGCCATCCTGATGAACCTGTCCACCTATTTTTTGTGCTACTGGTTGTTCAGTTCGGCCCTCACCACTCTGCTTGACCGCTTTTATATCACCAAATGTCGGTTACGGACGCATATCTGTCTATGGATACTGTTTTCCATCCTTTCCGGCATCGTTCTGCTGTTGTTACCAAAAGGTGGTTTACAGACAACGGTGATGTTTGCCTTGGCCGCATGGTTGGTTATCTATGGGCTGTTCCTGACCCGTAGGCTTCTCCGGGCCTATCACAGGGTCATCCGCATTTTCGATGACACCCGTGCGGACGACATCGGTGCCTATATCAAATGGCTTTCCATTTTCACCTACTGGGCTGTCACATTCGGGGTGGGATGCGGACTGCTGACATTCCTGCCTGATGAATACGTCTATATCTGGATTCTGTCATCGGTACCGTTTTACATTTATCTCTTCCTTTGCTATCTGAACTATCTGCTGTTTTACGAACAGGTGGAAAACGCGATGGAAGATGGCATGACTTCTGAAGAGGAAGACCTGTGTGACACCACAAACCGGGAACAGGCACAGAGGCAGGATACTCCTTTTTTCCATGCCGAAATAGCGAAAAAAATCAAAGGTTGGATCGATGCGGACGGTTATATCCGGCCCGGCCTTACCATAAAGGAGCTTTCAGATGTGCTTCATACCAACCGTACCTACCTGTCCGGGTACATCAAAACTACGTATGACATGTCGTTTCGCGATTGGATTATCGGACTTCGTATAGAATATGCGAAACGTCTCCTTGCGCGATATCCGAGGTTGACGATAGCCGACATCTCCGAGAAATCCGGTTTTTTGTCACCAAGCCATTTTATAAGGCTGTTCAAGGAAAATGCAGGCTGTACCCCTGTCAAATGGAGGAAAACAGAGGCGGAATAATACGGTGTGTGTGGATGGGGAAAATAGACCAAACGACAAAAAAATAGTCTGAACGACAAAACCAAAATGTTCTAAATCACAAAGATGTGCGATTCTGACAATTGAGACATTTTTTATAGGCAAGAATCGGGCTGAATTTAAATCTTTTCGCTTATTTTGTATGTTAAGTCTGGATTGGAAATTTAAAAAGCATATAAAAAATGAGCAAAAGAATCCTATTCTTCATTTTGTTTTCGTGGCTGGCATCGGCAGCTTTTCCGGCTTTTGCGCAGCAGAAAGCAGACACGACCTACACCTTCCGGTTCGTTCCGCAGAAGGACATGTTCTACGTGCCTTGGAATGGCAATGACACGGAACTTGCCCGCCTGTTGGAATGTATCGAAAACAGTAAAGCAACAATTTTTGACGGCAAGTTGCCGCTACTGGTTGACGGCTACTGCAATTCGCTGGGCGGTGAAGCCGAGAACCTTGCAACGGCGAAGATCCGTGCCAATCGAGTAAAATCAGAACTGATTACACGCGCGAAAATCAAGGAAGAAAACTTCATTACCCACAATCATGCGACAGGGGGTGATTTTGTAATCGTGCGCCTAACGGTACCCGCAAAGGAAACAGCCGCGATGGATGCGGAAGCGGAAGCACGACGCAAGGCGGAAGCCGAACGACTGGCAACCGAGAAGCGTGCCGAGCAGGAACGGCTTGCCGAAGAGCAGCGCAAGGCGGAAGAAGCCCGACTTGCCGCTGAAAAGGCAGAAGCCGAGAAAACCGCTCAACAAAATACACTTGCCGACACGCCGTCGGGAACCAAAATCACAACGGATTATCATCTCTCCCTGCGTGCCAACCTGTTGCGCTGGGCTACCCTGACACCCGACCTTGGCGTGGAATGGCGCATCTGCCCATCGTGGGGCATTGCCGTAAACGGCTCGTGGACTTCATGGACGTGGAGCGACAAGGACCACCGCTATGCACTCTGGGAAGTGGCTCCGGAAGTGCGTTACTATATGGGTGAGAAGAAAGCCTGGTATGTGGGCGCGATGTTCAAGGCAGGGCAGTTCAACTACAAGCTCTCCGAAACAGGCAAGCAGGGCGACCTGATGGGTGGCGGCATCACCGCCGGCTATCAGCTGCGGCTGAACAAGGCACTGGCTCTTGATTTCAACCTCGGTTTGGGCTACCTGAATGCCGATTTCGAAAAATATGAAGTCATCGATGGTGTGCGCGTGCACTGTGGCAACGAGACAAAAAATTGGTGTGGCCCCATCAACGCCGGTGTGACATTGGTATGGAAGTTATTCTAACTCGGAGGAATCGAATATGAAAGCAAGACAATATATAAATATGATGGGAATGGCAGCCGCCGTGCTGCTCTCTTCCTGCGTGAAGGACACGCTTTATGACACGCCGCACCCCGACTACGGGAAGATTGCGGTGACAGCCGACTGGTCGGCCCGTGGTGAGGGCATCGACATACCTGCCACATGGACGGTCACCATGGGTGACTATACGGGTACGGAGACTTCCGCCACCCATGCCCCCGACCATCTGTTTGCTCCGGGCAGCTACACCCTTGCGGTGTGGAATCCGGCTGAAGGAATCACGGTAAGCGGTACCACCGCCACCGTTGCCGCAGCCACGGGAAGCCGGGCAGGCACGGATGCCTTTGTGAACAATGCTCCGGGATGGTTCTTCACCTATACGGAACAGGTGAGCATCGAAAAAGACAAGGACTATCCGCTGACCGCCGCGATGAAGCAGCAGGTACGCGAGCTGACGCTTGTCGTCGAGCCGACGGGTGATGCCGCCGGACGCATCACGGAGATTGTTGCCCGGCTGACGGGTGCAGCCGGAACACTCGACTTCGCAACCGATACCTACGGAGCCGCTTCGAACGTCGTGCTGCCCTTCACCAAGATAACCGAAGGTGATGATGTCGGCAAGTGGAAAGCCACGGTGCGGCTGCTGGGTGTGACCGGCACGGAACAGCTGCTGACGGGTGAAATCCGCTATGCTGACGGCAACCCGACCCCCACCACGCTGAAAAGCGACCTTACGGAAGCTCTCAAGGAGTTCAACACCGGAAAGGGCGAATCGCTGACCCTCGGCGGAACGCTGGAAACACCGGATGAAGTGGAAATCCAAGGAGCCACTATATCAGGTTGGAAAGAAATAGATAATGGTGAAGTAAACGCAGATTTGTAACTAATAAAATGACAGATATAATGAAGACAAGATTTTTTGCACTTGCAGCGCTCGCCCTCTCACTGGCCGCCTGCACACAGGACGAACTGGCTGACGATAACCGTCTGCCCGAAGGTGAATATCCCGTAGTCATCCGTGCCACCGGACTGTCCGTAGAGTCAACGCCGCAGGCAGCCCCATCCACCCGTGCCACCGTGGACGGCGACTGGCAGGGCGTACAGACCGTGGCACTCAAGATGGGCGACGCGGTAAAGGAATACACCGTAACGGCTACGGATGCCGACGGATACAAGAGCGCCACGCTCTCACGCACGGGCGACCCGCACTACTGGACCAGCCGCGACCCGATTACCGTATCGGCATGGTGGCCCATCGACAAGGCTGACATCACACGGATGCCTGCCGTAAAGGTGGCCGAAGACCAGAGCAAGTTGGCAGACTTCCAGAACAGCGACTTTATCTCTGCTGAAAACCAGACGGTAAAATTTGACAATCCGACTCTTGAATTTACCCACCGCACGGCACGCGTGGCAATCGCACTGAAACCCGGCACGGGATTCACGAGCGTAGCCGGTGCCACGGTGAGCCTCGTGAGCCTGTCCGCCGATAACGAAAACCCGACCGCCATCAAGACTTACAACGCAAGCGGCAACAACTACGAGGCACTGACCGCCCCGCAGACCGTTGCGGCAGGCGAGCCGTTCATCCAAGTGGAACTCGGCGGCGGCACCTTCTACTTCCGCCCGCAGAACGATGTCGTATTAGAGGCGGGCAACCGCTATAAATATACCGTCAAGGTGAACGCCACCGGCCTGACGCTGGATGGCTGCACCATCGGCGGCTGGGAACCCGGCCAAGGTGAGAGCGGCGCAGCCGAGGATTTGGGCTATTCTATACAGAACGACGGCAGCTACACGGTCTATAACGCCAACGGGCTGCTGGCATGGAACGAAGCCGCACGAAAAGACCTCAGCATCAACTGCACCCTCACCGCCGACATCGACATGACAGGTAAGGCGTGGACACCGATAGGTGATGGTGCCATTTCTGAATCCGGTTACCAAGGCATCTTCGACGGACAGGGACACCGCATCAAGGGGCTGACCATCACTACCGACAGTCCGTCCGGTGAGAATGCTGCGTTGTTCGACGGTATCGGCGGCAACGGCGAGGTGAAGAACCTGCAATTGGTGGATGTGAACTACGATGTGAAACAAGGCGGTGTGTCCAGCGGTATAGCAGCCGGCAACTTCGGCACCATCACCGCCTGCTCCGTAACGGGAACGATTACTTCTGCACGCGGCAATTCCAGCGGCATAGCAACCGGCAGCGACGGCACCATCACCGCCTGCTGGTTCAACGGAACCATAACAGGACCTAACTGCGGTAACATAGCCTCTATTAACATTGGCACCATCACCGCCTGCTATTATGGCCAGAATGGGGAGTCTGGAGTACGATTTAATTATGGCACCGCCGATACGGAGCAAATATTCTCCGGTGCCTCCTGGCAGCCAGCCGTAGATGGCATGAACCCCGCCCTCACCGGCAACGACTACCAGTGGGCACTCGGCACCGACGGCCTGCCCGTACTGCTAAAGAAACAATAACGACCCCTAAACAACACGCATCATGAAACGAACAACCATCCATATATCCGCAGCCCTCGCCCTGCTGCTCGGCCTTGCCGCCTGCACGCAGGACGAAGCGGGCTTCCTGCCGGAAGGGGCGGAAGGCACACCCATCGTCTTCACCGCCACGGGGCTGAATCCCGCCGCCACCGCCGACACCCGTGCCCCGGTGGACGGAGACTGGCAGGGCGTGCAGAGCGTGGCAGTCAGGATGGACGGCACAGTGAAAGCGTACAACGTGACGTCCTCCACCTCCGACCACACCAGCGCCACGCTGACCTCCGCCGACCCCCACTACTGGAGCAACCACGAGGACAACACCGTCACGGCGTGGTGGCCCTACACCGAGGGCGAGACCACCCCACCTGCCGTGGTGGTAAGAGCCGACCAAAGTTCGCCGACTGACTTCGAGGGAAGCGACTTTATTTCTGCCGAGAACCAGCCGGTGAGCTACGGCAACCCCACGCTCCGCTTCACCCACCGCACGGCGCGGGTGACCATCAAACTGACGGACTACACCGAGGGGCTGGCATCCGTGCGGCTGGCGGGCCTCTCCACCGAGGGCGGCAACCCGGCTACAATCGCCCCGTATGACAAGGGCAGCAACACCTACACCGCGCTCGTAGCCCCGCAAAGTGTGGCAACGGGCACAGCCTTCATCACCTGCAAATTCACCAACGGCAAGGTCTTCGTCTATAAGATGAAGAACGATGCCGAATGGAAAGCGGGCGAGGAATATACCTACACCGTCTCCCTCGCCGCGGCAGAAGACCCGGGATACACCATAGAGGGCGACGGCAGCTACACCGTCACCACCGCCGATGGGCTGAAAAATGTAGCCAAGCTGGTGAACGAAGAGGGCAAGACCGACATCAACATCACCCTTGACACAGACCTCACCCTGACGGGAGAGTGGACGCCGATAGGAACTGCAAGCCAACCATACACCGGTACCTTCGGCGGCAATTACAAAACCATCACGGGGCTGACCGTTACGGAAAGTAATGAGTATGCGGGCCTGTTCGGATATATCGGCTCCGGAGGCACGGTGCAGAACGTGGTGCTTGAAAATGTGCAAATTAACGGCGCCAAGTTTGTCGGCGGCGTGGTGGGACAGAACTATGGCACTGTAAGGAATTGCTCGTTCAGTGGCAAAGTGTATAGTACAGGGAGCGATATAGGCGGTATAGTAGGAAGAAATTATAACACCATCTCCGGCTGCTCGGCGGAAGGGACTGTGAAGAGTACTGGTACCAATGTCGGAGGAATAGCCGGACAAAGTGTCTCAAATTTTATAGGAACGGAATTAATCGGGTCAACCATCGAGGGCTGCCATTCCACAGCGGATGTATCGGGCGGTGCCGGTGTCGGCGGCGTGGTGGGCAGCTTGGGAAATTACTGCCAGCTCATTGCCAGCTACTCCACGGGCGACGTTGCCGGTAACAATAATACCGGCGGCGTGGTGGGAAATATCTCCCAAGCCACCGTAACCGGCTGCTACCACGCCACGGGCCAGATCTCCAGTTCAGGAACGGGTGTCGGCGGCATCGTTGGTTACATTACCTCAGGTGCCTTAACCGCCTGCTACTGGAGCAACTATCTGGACAATAGTATAGGAACTGAGATTATTTCGCCTGTAAAAAATGAAGTCGAAAAGGTGACGGACGATGACTGGAGGAATGCAATGGACAGGATGAACGACGCCCTGAGCGAATCAAGCTGGCAATATATTATTAAAGTTGATGGTTTACCTGAATTAATGTTTATTCAATAAAAAGGCAGTCCAAAAGTTTGGCTGATTGGATAATAAGTAACCGAAGTATCACCAATAAAGAAAGGAGGACGTGATGGAACACACGGAGAATCCACCAGTGAGAGAGGTTGTATCGGCGGTTTAGTATGAAAGGTCTAAGTGTTACGATATTCGATACTTCGATACCACAGCGAGGCAGTAAGTCAGTGAACGGTGTCATTGACGGACAAGCCCGTATTGTAGGAAGGACAATGAGTCTGTGCATTGAGGACGGTACGGATGAAGACTATAACGACCTTTATATAACATTGGCATCTTGGAAACATAAAGGATAAATCTTTCCTTGGTGTTGCTATATGTGCCAGAAAGGGGAAAAATCCCGAAAGACTGCGGACAACCACAACCTTTCGGGATTTTTCATTTGTGCCCGGTGACATCATACAGACGCAGCGGCCCGCTTACCATACGGTAAGCGGGCCGCTGTTGCATTTGCAGGAGACTTCCGGCACCGAACCCCGGCGGAAATGGGGCGGGACACGGCCTTGATCTGATACTTACTCCTTGTCGGCCTTTCCCTTGCCGGCTTTCTTGTCGGGAATTGGATATGGCAGATTGGCCGCTTCGTCCCCCACCTGCTCCAGACAGGCGTCGTACATGTCGAGGATCCATGAGTCATTCTCCTCGGTCTCCTTGTCGTGGACTTTTCCTTCAGGACCCTTGAACCACCTCTTGCAGAAATCCTGCAGACCCTCACGAGGGGGTCCGTTCTGTTTCGCCGGCGGAGTTTCGGCCTTGATTGCAGACAGAGTCCTTGTCAAATCCGTCTCAAAGGGTGTTAAAACGTGCTGCAGGCTTCTGCCGCTGCAGAACAGAGGTCTCTGTCCCTTATATTTGTTCTGTCGGAATTCGGGTGTCCGCCTTTTCCCGACAGAACTATTTTCATATGAAGAGTCTTATCGTAATAGTGGCCCTGCTGGGCTTCAATGTCTGCCTGGGACAGACCGTGACAATTCGCGGCCGCATTGTCGATGCACAGCGTGCGGCCATTCCCTTTGCCAACGTCGCCCTTTTCCGGGCCAGCGACACGCTGACCGTGGTCAGCGGCACCGCCTCGGATCTCGAGGGCCGTTATTCGGTCGAGGCGCCCGAACCGGGCGAATACCGCCTCAAGGTCTCTTATCTGGGCTACCGGAGCGTTTCGCTGGCCGTCTCTACAGGAAAGGATGGAAAGGATCCGGACCGCGAGATCCGCCTCGAAGCCGATCCGACGGCAATCGGCGAGGTGGTGGTCGAGGGAAAACGTACCGTCCGCAGCATCGACAAGACCTCGTACCTCTTCACGAAGGAGCAGATCGAGCAGGCGCCCGACGGCCGCGAACTGGTTGCCACGCTGCCCAACCTGCGCGTCGATCGGGCGACGAATGCGCTGGCGACGGTCAGCGGGAAGTCGATTCTGATCCTGATCAACGGCATCCGGGCCACCGACGAGGAACTGCGGCTGATTCCGGCCGATAAAGTCAAGAGCGTCGAACTCTACGACGTGCCGCCGATCCGCTACATGGACGACGCCGAGCAGGTGGTCAATATCCGCACGCGGCCGCTTGATACGGGCTGGAGCGGCAATCTTTACGGTACGCTGGGGCAGATGTTTTCGAACGGTTCCGTGGCGCTCTCCTGCATCAAGGGCGACAACCGCTTCACATTCAACTACGGCACCCACATCAACATGAAACGCGACCGGAGCGATCTCGAAACGGGACATTACGACTACCGGCTCGATGACGACTCTTTCCTCTACGACTACGTGCGTGAGATACGGGACTGGGGCCAACAGCACAGTGTCGGATTGACCTATTCGCTCAGCCGTGAGGGAAACTACGACCTGCAGATCCGTGCCTCGGCCAATACGGACAACGAAAAGATGGATGCCACGAAGCGCATCACCCTGACACAGAACGCCGTCAGTGAAGATCGCACGGGACAACTCACGGACCGTACACAGAGCGTGGTGCCGACGCTCGATTTCTATTTTGCCAAGCAATTCGGCTCAAACAACTCCCTGACCGTGAATCTGGTCGGCAGCTACTTCGACAACCGGCAGCAGACATACTCCACGGAGAGCGGCCCGACGGGTTTCGACGACCGAATGAATCTCGACAACCGGAAACGGACGCTGATCGGCGAGATGGTCTACGGCCATCGGTTCAAACAGGCCTCGCTCTCGGTGGGCTACCGGGGCCATTACAACTTTCTGACCAATGAGTTGAGCAACTCCCTCTCGGAAGAGGAAGAGCAGGAGACGATCCATACGCAGGCACATCGTCTTTATGCGGAGATCAGCGGCAAGGCCGGCTCGTTCCTCTACCGCGCCAGCCTGGGGGCCAACTGCGACGTGCGGACGGGGCGCGGAGGATTCCACAACCTGACCTTCACGCCGATGCTCCTGGCGGGTTACAATTTCGGCGACACGCATACGCTGCGCCTGATGTATGAATCGGGAACGCAGATGCCCGAGATGCTGCAGATGTCCGAGGCCCGGATCCTGATCATGAACGGCCTCTATCAGACGGGAAATCCCGAACTGGAGAATGCCCACAGGCAGTCATGGCGGCTGAGCTATGACCTTTACGTGCGGAAATTCACGCTGCAGGCCGCACTCTTCTACGACTACACCCGCAACAGCCTTTTCGACGCCTACCGCTACGGCGAGGGGTGCATCCTCTACCAGACCGGCAATGCCGAGCAGGACGTGCGGCGGGGCGGCGAACTGGCGCTGAACTTCACCCCCTGGAAGTTCCTCCGCATCGGCGGCAGCGTGGAGGCGGCGCAGCAACTCTTCCAGCCGTCAAAGGAGGTGCGTACGTACAGTTACTGGACGTTCCCCGTTTCGCTCTACGTCTCGGCGAATTATAAGAATTTCGCGCTGGACCTCTACCAGAAATTCGGAGGGACAAGCCTTGTCGGACTCTACAAGACGGGCATCGAGAAGGTCTCCTACATCAGTCTGGGCTATACGTACCGTAATCTCAACGTCGCGCTGCAGTGCTTCTTCCCCTTCGTCCGCGACCGTTACTCGAACGAGACGATCCCGACGAGCATCGTCCGCCACCGGACCGACTACACAATCCGGAGCAAGGACCACGCCCTGGCGCTGAGTCTCTCTTGGCGTTTCGGCGTCGGGCGGAAGAAAGCTCCCGTGCGGCCCGAACTCGAAAACTACGACGACGACAGCGGACTCTTCAAAATCAAGTAATGGGGCGGATCCGAGTGTCGAAACGGCAATAAATCGATAATCGATTTATTGCCGTTTTCTTTGATATTCAACTGGTGTTGCAGGATGATACCAGCAACATGGAGAAAATCAAATCATATGTAGCACTGGTTTTTTCCCTTTCTCAAGATCATACAGAACTTCGAGTGAACTGCTGCGGCCTTCGATGTTCATGGCATAAACGCTTTCGTTGGACATCGAGGCGATCTGAAAGTTGCGGGTTTGGACCGTCTGCCAGTTGGTGCGGCATGTGTTGCGTTCTGCGAAGATTAGAAGAATGTGCTGTTCTGCAAGTGCTGCTTGAATTTCAGGTGAATAACGGTGACATAGCGTGCGTCCCAGGCCCCAGATCACCGGGTGGCGAGCTTTCAACAGGAGATCAAAGGTTGCGCAACACGCTTCGGCCCAGCAGAGGGCTTGCTTCTCGGCGGTGGGCGAGACGACGCGTGAGGCGAAGAAGGCGACCTTTCGGTGGTCGGGCAGGGCGAGGTTTCCCGTGTTGTCGTAGTCGAAAGCCATAAAAAACGAGGGTTGCCGCATTGACTTACCCCGTACTCAGACCTTCGCTGCCCCCAATAGAAATAAGCAACACGGACAGCCCACGCAAAACGAGTATTGCACAAAGTAAGCCATAGACCTACGGTGCAATTCATACGTTTACGAGGCGTCCTGTTACATTTCTTTCATCGTGTCAAATTGCGAAGTTTGAGTACGGAAGAAATTGTAATTAAACGTCTATCAAATAGATTCCGCGGGTCGGCATGGAATCGTTTACAAAAATGGAAAATAAAATGAATTATTTCCAATAAGAGTCACCTTAAAATCCCATTGTAATCCAAAATAAGAAAATATAGACTGTATATGAGATTATTAATTATATCTGGAAATAATGAAACACAAATGCAATTATCATAATAAATAAAATACCCAGACAAATGATATAAATGGTACGTTTTAACCTCTGTTACCATTCAATAAACATGATATCGCTTTCCGGACGTCCGCTGGTGTGAGACCTGTTTCCGGATCTATCCTGACCAGACGGGGAAGCTGCCACAGCAGGAAATCCCCCTCATCATCCAAAAATGACATAAGATGCATCCGGTCCGGCGTGCCGCGCCAGCCACTCGGCAATCTCAACTCCCCGGCAACCCGGGATGAACACCATAAACGATTTCCCAGCGAAAAAGTGAGGTAGACACCGTACTCATAAAACGGAGCCACATCGGCGACTCGGGTTAGGCTCCGCAGCTGCAAGGTACCCGCGTGCGGCCACAACCGGCTGCCGGCTGGGGCAGAAGAATCTGGAGGAGTTTTACCGAAAAAAGAGCTCGAGAACCTCTGGTTTTAGAGGATTTCGAGCTCCCAAATGGCGAACCGACAACCGACAAATGTGGCCGAAAACGACTAAAATTATTTGATTCTGCCATTCGTCTTTTTTGTCGTGATTCGATTTCTTTTCGAGGTGGAGCAAAATCGAAGGGTATCTGTTCGTTTCTCAAATATACGGTCGTCTTTGCATCGTAGTAGGAAATCGACCCCGTGAAACCCTGCAAAATGGTGCGGTTTTTCGGTGGAGCAACCGCGGGAGACAGTCCCTTTTGCCGAAGTCCAATTCAAAGAGATACAGCCACCTGATCGCATGGTTCGATCCCTGGTGGTACCACTTTGAAGAGATTGCCTCTGGGCGGTCTCTTTTATTTTGCCGTGGCAACAATATGATACTCTTGACTCCTGTGGTTATATGCCGGTCGGGTGGTATCCCGAGTGTCGCAGCAGGAAATCCACGGTGATCAGTATAAGGAAGCCCGGCAGATAGTCCTTGAGTGAATCCCGCAGTTGGGTCAGCGCCTTCTGCAACTCATACTTGACCTTGTAGGAGGGAATCCGGTAGCGTTCGGCGATGTCCTTGTAACTCAACTCTTCGGTACGGCTGGCAATGAAGATCTCGCGGGTGAGTTCGGGCATCTCGTCCAGTCGTTTCTGCAGGATGTCCAGTACCTCGTCTGCATAGAGCTGCTCGGGCTTGCAGCACTCGAGACTGCCCAGGTGATATTCCAGCATGCGGTCGCTGGCATCCTGTAACTTTTTCTCGACACGCTGGTGAATTTGCTTGTTGCGCAGGTGCTCCAGACACCGTTTCTTGATTGCTCCGACAACGTAGCGTCGGGGATCCGTATCCGCTGCCAATTCGTGTCGCCGAACCCAGTATGCGACGAAACTGTCCGTGACGATGTCCTCCGCCACGGCCGTCTCCTCAACATACGAACGGGCTATCGAGATGAAATTGCTCCGATAGGTGAAATAGAGTTCGTTGAATTCCCTGACGCTGGATTCTCTCTCGTCCGGTATCGGCATACTGAATGATTTTTCGGGGATCAAAGTTATAATTTTTTTTTCAATCGCGGTACGTGCGTCTCGTCCGAGCCGTGAAAAAAAAACGTGCTGGAGGAGCTTTTGAGTCGGATTTAATCATAAAAAATCTTAACAATTTCGTAAAAATATTTATTTGCACAAAATGCTCCGATCGGGTTGTCCGATTGTTGCTTTTGTGCAATATATAGATGTCAAGAGAACGAAAAAAGTGTGATAATAGTCTGTCAGCCGGCAATGCACCGTATGTGGTTTGGGCCGATGCGGACAAAACGTACAAAAAAGAAGAATTGCGATGAAATCGACCGACATACTGAAATTCCTCGAGGGTAACTGCTCGGAACAGGAGAAGCGCCGCATGGCAGACTGGCTTGACGCTTCCCCTGAGCATGTGCACGAATTCAACGAGATTCGCTTCGTCTTCGAGACGACCAAGATGTACGGGCCCGAGCTCAAGCGTCTCGCTTCGGCAGAAGTCCCGCAGCGGGTACCGACAACTGCGGCTTCCGCCCGGCCGACGGCCATGCGTGTGGCTTTCCGTCGCGTGCTGCGTGCAGCGGCCGTCGTGGCACTGCTCCTCGGAGTGGGTTATTCGACCTATGTATATACGTTCGACCGTGTTGCCGACCAGTTTGTCGCTCTGGATGTTCCTGCCGGCCAGCGAATCGAGGTAACTCTTTCGGACGGCACCCGTGTGTGGCTCAACTCGGGGTCGCGCCTCGAGTATCCGTCGGTTTTCGGACGTCATCGTCGTGAGGTGAAACTCACCGGCGAGGCGATGTTCGAAGTTACACACGATGCCGGGCATCCGTTTGTTGTCAAGACTTTCGCCTCGAATGTGGAGGTGCTGGGAACGAAGTTCAATGTTGAGGCCGAAGCCGAGACCGGCTCTTTCTCGACCACGCTTCTCGAGGGACGTGTGCAACTGACCGATCCTGCGACGCGCCAGACCATCATCCTGGAACCCAACGACGAGGCGCGTCTGACCGAGGGACGGATCTCCGTCGTGCGGAATGCCGATCTCGATGTCGTATGTTGGACCGAGGGACTCATTAGCATCCGCGGACTGTCGTTCGAAGAGCTGATGCGCAAGTTCGAGAAGGCCTATAACGTGCGCATCGACATCCGTCGTCGGGAGATGCCCGTCATCGGGTTTAAGAGCGGCAAGATCCGCATCTCGGACGGTGTGGACCACGCCCTGCGCGTGCTGCAGCACAATTCCGACTTCCGTTTCGAACACGACGTGCGCAGCAACGTCATCACAATCTATTGATCAATGAATTACAATAACATTATTACCAACCTCTTAAAACCGCTGTCTACATGAGTTGAATCCTGCCTCCTTTTCCGACGGGGAAGTTCGAGTAATACCATAAAAAAGCCTGCGGATCTGCACACCCGCAGGCAGGTAACGGCCCCGCCCTTGACGAACGAACAAAACCTATTACCTAAACACTCTACAAATGTATGAATAAAAACGTAAGTTTCCGTATAATCGGGAAACTAATCAAGTTTATGCCTGCATTTGCCTGCGCATGCTTCTGCCTGTTCGCGACAGCGGCCTTTGCCCAGGACAATACGCTCACGGTCCGGTTGGACAAGGTTCCTCTGACGCAGGCTATTTCCAAGATCGAAGGCGAATCCCGCTATCTTTTCATGCTCGGTGACGGGATCGACGCGGCACGGCAGATCGTGTCGGTCGATGCCGAGAAACAGCCGATCAATCAGGTTCTCGATCAGTTGGTTCGTGGAACGGACCTGACCTACAGTGTCGAAGGGCAGAATATCCTGCTTTCGGTGAAGAAGGACGACAGCCGTCCCGTGCGCATTTCGGGCCAGGTGCTCGACGGAAACGGACTCCCGGTGATCGGAGCAGCCGTTCTCGTCAAGGGGACGACCATCGGCGCGAGCACCGACCTGAACGGAGGCTACTCGCTGCAGGTACCCCCCCCCGCTGAAAATGCGGTCCTGATAGTCAATTATCTGGGTTATCAGACGGTCGAGGCTGTGGTGGGAAGCCGCACGCAGGTGGACTTCACGCTCCGCGAAGAGACACAGCAGGTCGATGCGGTCGTTGTGACCGCCCTCGGCATCAAGCGCTCGGAGAAGGCCCTGTCGTACAATGTACAGCAGGTCGATTCCGAGAGCCTGCTCGCTAACAAGGACGCCAACTTCATCAATTCGCTCAACGGCAAGGTGGCTGGTGTGACGATCAACGCCTCCTCGTCGGGTGTCGGCGGTGCCTCGAAGGTCGTCATGCGCGGTCAGAAGTCGATCATGCAGTCGTCGAACGCGCTCTACGTGATCGACGGCGTGCCGATGTTCACTACGGCCCGCGACGGTGGTACGGAGTTCGGTTCGCAGGGTACGACCGACCCGATCGCCGACATCAACCCCGAGGACATCGAGTCGATCTCGGTGCTGAACGGTGCCGCCGCTGCGGCCCTTTATGGATCGGACGCCGCCAACGGCGCCATCGTTGTGACGACCAAGCGCGGTAAGGCGGGACATACGTCGGTCGTCGTGTCGAGCAACACCGAGATCATGACACCGTTCGTCCTTCCCGAGTTTCAGAACCGCTACGGCACGGGTGACCTCTCGTCGAGCGCCGGTTCGATTGTCCGCAGCTGGGGCCGACGCCTCAATGCGGCCAATTACATGGGTTATGATCCCGCTTCGGACTATTTCCAAACGGGTGTGACCGGAACCGAGAGCGTCTCCTTCTCGACGGGCAACGACAAGAACCAGGTTTATGCGTCTGCCGCCGCGATCAATTCGCGCGGTATCGTTCCCAATAACAGCTATGACCGTTATAACTTCACGTTCCGCAATACGACCTATTTCTTCAAGGATCGTATGAAACTCGACGTCGGTGCGAGCTACGTGCTTCAGCGCGACCGCAACATGACCAACCAGGGTACCTACAACAACCCGCTGGTCGGCGCCTACCTCTTCCCGCGCGGCAACGACTGGGACGACATCCGCATGTACGAGCGTTACAACCCCTCGCGCCAGCTCTATACGCAGTACTGGCCCGTGGGCGATGCCGGCATGACGATGCAGAACCCCTATTGGATCAACTACCGTAACCTGCGCGAGAACAACAAAGACCGTTACATGCTGAGCGCCGCGCTCTCGTACGACGTGCTCGACTGGCTCAATGTCTCCGGCCGTATCCGGGTCGACAACAGCAGCAACGACTATACGGAAAAGTTCTATGCTTCGACCTTCACGCAGCTGACCGAGGGCTCGAAAAACGGTCTTTACGGCATCACGAAGACCAAGGACAAGCAGGTCTACGGCGACGTGCTGGTGAATATCAACAAGACCTTCGGCGAAAACTGGTCGCTCCAGGCTAACGTCGGAGCCTCGATCTCGGACATGCGCTACGATGCCATGAAGGTGCGCGGCCCGATCCCCGACGGCGAGATCACCGACGAGAAGCCCTTGCTGGCCAACGTCTTCAACGTGCAGAACCTGAGCAACACCTCCAAGACCAAGCGGTTGCAGGAAGGGTGGCGCGAGCAGACCCAGTCGGTCTTCGCTTCGGTCGAGGTCGGCTTCAAGAACACCTATTTCCTCACGCTGACCGGCCGTAACGACTGGCCTTCGCAGCTGGCTGGCGAGCACTCGGTGAAGAGCTCGTTCTTCTATCCTTCGGTCGGCGCTTCGGTCGTGCTGTCGCAGCTCATCCCCGAGATGCCGAAGAACCTCTCCTACGTCAAACTCCGTGCGTCGTACGCATCGGTGGGTGTGGCCTTCGAGCGCTATCTTGCCAATCCGCGTTACAGCTGGAGCGAGAGCGGCCTGAACTGGAGCACCCAGACCCGCTTCCCGATCTACAACCTCAAGCCCGAGCGCACCAAGTCGTTCGAGGTCGGTCTGACGATGCGCTTCCTGCGCCACTTCAACCTCGACTTCACCTACTATAACACCAAGACGCAGGATCAGACCTTCGAGCCCAATATTTCCACCGGTTCGGGTTCGTCCAAGCTGACCATCCAGTCGGGCAATGTCCGCAACCGCGGTTTCGAGGTCGCCTTGGGTTACAGCAATACGTGGGGCAGGTTCTCGTGGGATTCGAACTACACGCTGTCGGCGAACAAGAACAAGATCCTTTCGCTGGCCGACGATGTGGTCAACCCCGAGACCGGCGAACATTTCTCGGTCGACCAGCTCGATATGGGCGGTCTGGGCGATGCCCGCTTCATCCTCCGCGAAGGCGGTACGCTCGGTGACTTCTATTCGCGCATCGACCTCAAGCGAGACAGCAACGGAGCCGTCTATATCAACGAGAAGGGCGAAATCGCAAAGGAGCCGGTGACCGATGTGGCGAACTACATCAAACTGGGCAGCGTGCTCCCCGATGCCAATATGGCATGGCGCAACGACTTCCGCTGGCGTAACTTCAACTTCGGGTTCATGGTGTCGGCCCGCCTGGGCGGCGTGGTGTTCTCGCGTACGCAGTCCATGCTCGACTACTACGGTGTTTCCGAAGCTACGGCTGCCGCCCGCGATGCCGGCGGTGTTATGATCAACGGCAACGACCTGGTGGATGCCAACAAGTGGTATACGGCTATCGGCGGCGGTAACTCCGTGCCCCAGTATTATACCTATTCGGCTACCAACGTGCGCCTGCAGGAAGCTTCGATCGGCTATACGATCCCCAAGAAAACGCTGGGCGACATCTGCGAGATCACGTTGTCGCTCGTCGGCCGCAACCTGTGGATGATCTACAACAAGGCTCCTTTCGATCCCGAGACCATCGCTACTACGGGTAACTACTACCAGGGGGTCGACTATTTCATGTCGCCCTCGATGCGCAATATCGGTTTCAACCTCAGAGTTAAATTCTAATCTGCACGATGACTATGAAATTCAATATATTAAAACCGGCTCTGGCTGCGTTGGTACTTGTCGGTACGGCCTGTACTGCCAACTACCTCGATATAAATACCAATCCCTACGAGCCGTCGGAGGACGACATGCAGACCGACGGTTATATCATCGGCTCGGCGCTGACCTCGCTCGCGAGCACGGTCGTTTCGACCGACGTCAATACGGCGCAGTTTACCGATGTGCTGCTGGGCGGCCCCATGGGCGGATATTACTCCACGACGGGCAAGTTCGACAATACGATCATGAACTACAACCCGACGGATGACTGGACGAACGTCTTTATGTACAGCGACAAGACGATCCCCGTGCTCTATTCGAACCTGCGCGAGCTGAAGAAGGTGACCGAAGATCCCATCGTGCTGGCGATCGCCGACATCATCAAGGTGGCCGCCATGCACCGTGTGACCGACGCCTACGGCCCGATCCCTTATTCGATGATCGGCGAGAACGGCCAGATCCAGGTGCCGTACGATTCGCAGGAGAAGGTTTACGACAAGTTCTTCGAAGAGCTGGATGCCGCGATCAAGGTACTTACCGAACACCGCACGGACGCCATCTCCGCCAAGGCCGACTATATCTACGGCGGCAGCGCCGAGAAATGGTGCAAACTGGCCAATTCGCTCAAACTGCGCCTGGCCATGCGTATTGTCTATGCGAACGAGGCTAAAGCCCGCGAGATGGCCGAATCGGCCGTGAACAGCGAGGTGGGCGTCATCACGTCGAATGCCGACAACGCCAGGCTGACGTCGTTCGGTGCCGACGGAAACCCGATTTACGTGGCTGTCAACTACAACAAGCCCGCAGATTGCCTGACGGGCGGCGATACACATGCCGCTGCCGACATTATCTGCTATATGAACGGTTACTCTGACCCGCGCCGCGAGAAATATTTTACGAAGTCGGAGTGGGAGGGCCATACCTATGTGGGTATCCGCCGCGGTATCGTGATACCCGATTTGAATTCCGTCGGACGCAAGTATTCGGGCGTCAATATTTCGGTTTCCTCGCCCGTCACGTGGATGAACGCAGCCGAGGTCGCCTTCCTGAAGGCTGAGGCGAAGGGGGTCTTCGGGTTCAATATGGGCTCCGGCGAAGCCGAGGATTTCTATAACGAAGGCATCCGCCTCTCGTTCGAGGAGTGGGGTGTGTCGGGCGCCGACAATTACCTGGCCAATGCCACGGGCAAACCGCAGCTCTATGCCGATCCTGCCAATTCGAATTCTTATTCGCAGGAGTTGTCCGACATTACCATTGCCTGGGATGCGGGTGCTTCGCCTGCCCAGATGCAGGAGCGCATCATCACGCAGAAGTGGATCGCCAACTGGCAGGTGGGCAACGAGGCTTGGGCCGATTACCGCCGCACGGGTTATCCCCGTCTGATGCCTGCCACCGAGAACGGCAACAAGAGCCTCGGGGTGGTCGATTCCGAGCTCGGGGCGCGCCGCATGCCTTATCCGGCAGACGAATACACGAACAACAACGTGAACGTCAACAATGCGGTTTCGTCGCTTTTGAAGGGTGCCGACAACATGGCGACCCGTATGTGGTGGGATTGCAACCCCGCAATCAAATAATAACCAACCCGAACGCTAAACGATTATGAAACGAAATATCAAGAAATTTCTGTTCCCGGCCGTAGCCGTTGCAGCCCTCTCTCTTGCGGCGTGCAGCGACTGGACCGAAACCGAAAGCCTCGACATCAACTATCCTTCGCTCGAGGAGCAGAACCCCGAGCTCTACAAGCAGTACCTCCAGGCGCTCCGGGATTACAAGGCGGGCGAGCACAAGGTCGTCTTCGTCTCGATGGACAATACCACCTCGGCTCCGGCCCAGCGCAACGAGCACCTGACGACCATGCCCGACAGCGTGGACATCATCTGCCTGATGAATCCCGACAACCTGCATCCGACCCTGGCGGGTGAATTCGCCAAGGTGCGCGAGAAGGGCACCCGGGTGATCTACAACATCGACTATAATGCGATTGAGAAACTCTGGGAGAAAGTCCTCGCAGATGAGGAGGCCAACAAACCCGAAGAACCTGCTGCGCCCGATACGCCCGAGGCAACTCAGGACGAGGGCGGCGAAGGCGGCGGCGAGGGCGAACCGACCCCCGAGGAGGAGCTGGAGCTCCGTTTTCTGGAGTTCTGCAGGCAGCAGACCGTCAGTCAGCTGAACCTGTGTGCCAAATATGGTTACGACGGTGTCCAGGTGAACTATACCGGCCGTGCCCCGCAGGCTATGCAGGACGAGGAAATAGCGCAGTATGCCGCACGCCAGGAGGCGTTCTTCTCGAACGTGAAGACCTGGAGCGGCGCCAACTCCGGCAAAGTGCTGGTCTTCCAGGGCAATCCGCAGAACCTCATCGACAAGTCCGTCCTGGGCGAATGCGATTATATCGTCATCCCGGCGCTGACCGCAACTTCGGCCGACAAGATGTCGTTCGCCGTGCTGATGGCCGCCGTGGAAGATGTCCCGACCGACCGGTTCGTCATCGGCGTGACGACCCCGTCGCTCACCGACCTGAGCGATGAGAGCGGCTATTTCTCCGGCTACGAGGCCGACGGCAAGACACGTGTGCGTGCCACCAAGGGCGCTGCCCAGTGGGTCGTAAGCCCGGCGTCGGGCTATGAGAAACTGGGTATCTCCATCGCCAACGCGCAGAACGACTATTTCAACCTGACTTTGGTTTATAAAAACATCCGGGAGGCGGTCGATATCCTGAATCCCGCACCTAAAAACTAATGCGACCTATGAAACTCAACAAGTTAAATATTGCTGTCGCGGCTCTTGCCGCCGTCGCTCTGGCAGGCTGCAAGAACGAGGATCTGTCCAGGCAGCATTACGACAATAAACTTTTCATCTCGGCGACGAATTTCACCGACGAGATGCTTATCAAGGCTGCGAATCCCTCCTATGAGCGCGAAATCACGGCCGGTATCGCCAAGCCCGTCGGGCAGGACATTTCGATCGAGTTCGCCGCGGCTCCCGAACTGTTCGACCACTACCGCCAGGCCTTCTACGACGAGGACGTGAAACTGCTCTCCGAGGAGTTCTACCAGTTCGATGAGACGAAGACCAGGATACAGGCCGGAAGCGTGGCGAGCGTTCCCGTGACGATCAGGTTCGTCGACGTGAACCTGCTGGACAAGAACGAGCGCTATGTGCTGCCCGTGACGATCCGTTCGGTGTCGGGTATCGACGTGCTGCCCAGTGCCCGTAGTGTTTACTATATCTTCAAGGGTGCCGCGCTTATCAACGTCGTGGCCGGTATCGCCGAGAACCGTGCATGGCCCGACTGGAAGGATGCCTCGCCCGTAACCAACATGCGTACCTTCACGCTCGAGGCGCTGATCAACGGCAATGCGTTCAAGAACCAGATCTCCACCATCATGGGTATCGAGGGCAAGTTCCTCGTCCGTATCGGCGATTCGGGCGTGGATCCCAACCAGATACAGGTGGCTTCGTCGAGGAACCTGACCAATTCGGATCTCAAACTCGATGCCGGCCGCTGGTACCATGTGGCCGTGACATTCGAGTCGGGAAACGTGAAAGTATACCTCGACGGTGCGGAGAAGTGCAGCGGCAACGTCGGTACTTCGTCCGTGAATTTCGGCGTAGCCCATTCCGACGAATCGGACGGCAAGCCCCGTTGCTTCTGGATCGGTTACTCGTATGCCAGCGACCGTTATTTCGACGGCCAGATCTCGGAAGTGCGTATCTGGAACAAGGCGCTGACCCCCGAGGAGATCAATGCCCCCGACCATTTCTACCAGGTGGCCGCAGCTTCCGACGGACTGGTGGCCTACTGGAAATTCGACGAGGGAGCCGGCAAGACCATCAAAGACCAGACCTCCTACGGGAACGACCTTACCGTCGAGAAGGAGTTGAAGTGGGTGAATGTATCGCTTCCCGAGCTGGGTAAATAATCTGCTAACCTTTAACCTGAAACGATTATGAACACCAAGAAATATCTGAAATACAGCATCCTTCCGCTTGCGCTGATGTTGGGTGGCCTGGCATTCACGGCCTGCACCGACGACATCGAGGGCGGCAAGCCTGTCGACGAGGGGGCATACGACGCCGTGAAGCGCGTCGACGGCATGTTGCTCGACGTGACGTCGAACAAGAACGAGTCGGTGATCGAACTGCGCTCGGACAAACACCAGACCGAGGTCTTCTTCCGCCTTACGAAAGCGCCGCAGAAGGGTGTCGACGTGAAGATCGAGATGGATCCCGCTTATCTGGAAACCTACAATGCCGAACACGGGACGGAGTTCGAACTCTTCCCCGCGGCCAATGTCGCCATCGACCGCGAGGGCAAGCTGCTGCTGGCCCCGGACGAGATCCGTTCGGTCGGGGTGGGCGTTACCCTGGCCGCAGGCAGCGAATTGCAGGAGGGGACGACCTATCTGCTTCCGCTCAAGGCAACCTCCTCGACCGAGGGTATCACGCTCTCGGAAAAGGCGCAGCATGCGGTCTATCTGGTGAAAGACCTGCGAGCCCAGGGCGACGCTTACAAGGGCCCCGACGCCGTGAGGAACGTGTGCTATTTCGAGGTCAACGACACCAACCCGCTCAATGCGCTGGAGTTCGTGCTCAAGGACAGCGGCAAGCTCTTCTTCGACGACATCATCCTTTTTTCGGCCAATATCAATTACAATGCGGAAACGGGACGGGTCTATGTGCTGAACAACCCCAACGTGCAGTTTCTGCTGGACAACAACGAGCAGTTCCTGCAGCCGTTGCGCAAGCGTGGCATGAAGGTGATCCTCGGTATCCTGGGCAACCACGATGCCGCCGGCGTGGCACAGCTGTCCGATATGGGCTGCCGCGAGTTTGCCAAGGAGCTGGCCGCTTATTGCAATGCCTACAACCTCGACGGCGTCGGTTTCGACGACGAGTATTCGAACTCTCCCGACCTGAGCAATCCCTGGTTTGCGCCGTGGTCGTCGGCTGCCGCCTCCCGGCTGCTCTATGAAACCAAGAAAGCCATGCCCGATAAAACCGTCATGGTCTACTACCTGGGAGCCATCGGCAGCCGCATCCCCTCTGTCGACGGGGTCGAGCCGGGTATGTTCGTCGACTATGCCGTCGCCGATTACGGGGGAACCGCAGCGCCGATGCAGGGCATGACCGTCAAGCAGTGCTCCGGCATGTCGATCGAGTTGAACCGGGGCAGCGGGGATTCGAGCGAGGGCACAGCCCGCTCGAAGAAGGAGGCCGGATACGGCTATTACATGTTCTTCGCACTGGGGCATACCAATTCGTTGGTAAGCGATTTCAGCGACTATCGGTTCCAGGTGAGCCGTTGCCAGTCCGTTGCCCGGGGCCTCTATGACGAGGAACTGCTGATGCCCGAGTATTATTACAAAAAGAACGACGCAACGCGTTATAAACTGCCTTAATCCGATTGTGTGCTGTACTCCCCGCAGCACGCCGCTGCGGGGAGTGCAGTTCGACTGAGAACCTAAAACAACGTAGATTTTATGAAAAAGATATTTATAGCGTTTGTAGCGGTGGCCTGTGCGCTCAGCGCCTGTTCCGACGACGATACGGCGGACGACCTTTCCCGGGCCACGATATCCATTACCCCCGATGCCATTCCCGCCGGGCCTGACGGGACGACGACGCAGGTGACCGTAACCAGTTCGGGAGACTGGCGGCTCGCCGGTGTCTGCGACTGGGTACACCCTTCGGCCGAATCCGGGAAGAGCGGCGATGTGGTAACCTTCACGATCGATCCCAATACAAGCGAAGAGAGCCGTGAAGCGGCCTTCAAATTCTTTACGGGATCGGCCGTCGCTCCCCTGAAGATCATTTCGGAAGCAGGCAATACGCTGACCCTTCTTTCCGAGGAGAGTATGACCATCGAGGCTTTGAGCGCCGACATCCAGGTGAAACTGCATACGAACATTCCGGAATTGGACGTCGCGTTTTCCGACGGCGGCGGGGAATGGGTCACGTATGTGGGGCGCAACGACGCTTTCGGCAACACGGTCTTGAATTTTACCGTCGCCAAGAACCCGGATTACGATGACCGTTCGACGGTGATCACGGTCTCGGGCATGGGGCAGTCGGTCGACATCCCGCTTACCCAGCGCCAGATCGACGCCATCAATATGGGGGACGAGGGCCTGATGTTCGACCTTGCGGAACGCACGATTTCCATCGACGTCGAATCGAACGTTGCCTATCAGGTGACCATCTCCGGCAACTGGATTACGCAGGTGCCCGAAACGCGCGGCCTGGTGACCAAGACGCTCCGATTCCACCTCGCCCCCGCGACCGTATCGCGCAGCGGTAAAATCACGATCAGCGGGGCAGGTATCACGAAGGTGGTTTCCATCGTCCAGAAGGATCCCGATGCGGTCGTGGTTACCATTGCCGACAAGGTGTTCAGAAACAAGCTGGTGGACTTGAACTGGCTGCTCGAACTCAGCGACGGCGTATGTGTGGTGACCGAGGACGGGCTGAATGCGACCGAATTCACATACCGTCCGGGTTCTTGGGACGATCCGATCCTCTCGCTCGAGGGCATCGAGATTTTCGCCAACCTCGAAAAGATCGACGTTTACAACAACAAACTGACTAAGATAGATATCAGCAAACTCACGAAGGTCAATTCGCTCAATATCGACTATAACGGCCTGTCCGAGATCGTGCTCGGCGACAATGCCGTCGAGGAGCTGAATTTCTCGGCGTTGTACCACCAGGCCCCCGATAGCTATTGGGATTACATCGTTCCCTCGTCGCTGACCGTGTCGGGCACACACCTGAAGACACTGAAGGTGCCCTTCTCCGGAGACGGAGGTTGGTGGGGGCCGACCGACGTGCTTGCCTCGATCGACGTGTCGGGCTGCCCGGCGCTCGAGACGCTCGATGCGGTACGTAATGCCGGTGTGCTCAAAACCATCTATCTGAAGCAGGGACAGGTGATTCCGAATCTGACCTGCACCTCCGGCGCGGAGATCGTCTATAAATAAATTCGATGCGCACGTGAAAACGACCGTGCA
>ENA-OPSV01000698-OPSV01000698.1-human-gut-metagenome-genome-assembly--contig:-NODE-698-length-26321-cov-3.653354_pt1 | contig 26321 bp, 18 predicted proteins | sample MGYA00241460_ERZ501912 | MGnify/ENA primary metagenome ERZ501912 (study PRJEB25962, sample SAMEA2042402) | human gut metagenome | biome: human gut; feature: human-associated habitat; material: faeces...
AGCAGCTGCCGCACCTCGCTCGCCGTATCGGCACTTAGAATTATGCGGTGTTGCCCTAACTTCCACGTTTACAGCACAATGCGGAAACTTACACTGTGGTCTTCCTCGCCAGAAACATGGTAAGGCTCTTCCACACTGTTCCCGCCGAACGAACCAACGCCGCGCACATTCAGGTCGGGCGCCGAGTCCCATGGCAGGTTCTCGCCCTGGCGCACGCCGAGTCCCGGAATCAGGCCGTAAAGGTTGCTCATCAGGTCGGTACGGCCGCCCGCTTCGATTTCACGTGCCGCAGCGCCGGCGAGCGATGCCGACGCGGAGCCTTTGCGGACGCGCTCGTCATAGCCCACGTCGAACAGCACGTCATCGTCCGTCAGGCGGATATGCATCTCGCCACCGCTGACGGCTACCGTGCGGCTCATGCGGTTCAGAAGGGTCAGCGTCATGCGGTCACCCTCCCCGGCATCGACCTCGGCCATGCCGTCGGCGCCCGTAACCGCCACGGGGATCCGCCCGCGGCCGAGCGTCACGGCAACCTCGCCGAGCGGCTTGTCCCATGCATCGGTCACATACACCTTGACGCGCTGCGCCTGTGCCAGCGGACAAACGGCAGCCAGGAACAGCAGTATGATTGATATCTTTTTCATTGTATGCTCTCTGTTTGTTTAACCATGTATGTCTACCATCCGGCATTCTGAGTCAGGCCGTACCCCTTGTTGACTTCGTTCGAAGGAAAGGCGCTCAGATACCACTTCGGATCAAAGCTGTTCTTCCAGGCGCGGTCGGTTTCGGGAATCGGCTCAGAGAAATTGAACCGGAAATTCGAGGAATCCGTTCCGTCCAGGATCGTCACCCTGATCCCGTAAAGCGTCTGCCGGAAAATATCGGCACGTTTCCAGCGCACGATGTCGAACCAACGGATCTCCTCGAAGGCGAATTCCCGGGCCCGCTCGTCGAGTATCTCCTCGCGCAGCTCGGCATCCCCGGCAAGCGCACATTCGGGATAGGACGGCAGCACCTTGCCGCGGTGCAGGCGGTGCAGCAATTCGTCGGTCATGGAGGGCAGCCCCACGCGGTTGCGGGTTTTGTCGAGCCACTTGCAGGCCTCGTCCTTGCGTCCCGTCTCATTCAATGCCTCGGCATAGGCCAGGTAAACCTCGGCCAGGCGCATATAGGAGTAGTTCATCGGTTTGTCGTAGAACGTCGCACGGTTATAGTCCCAGAGGTATTTACGGTTGCAGAAACCCGTGGCGGCCCGATCCTTGGCATAGTTCACCAAATCCTCGCTGCCACCGCCTTCCCACATCTGGGCCACACGGTCGCGGAACGGGCCGCCGGGCACCATCACCGACTGGTAGAGGCGCGGATCCCGGTTCGAGAAAGGATTGTCCGTCACCGTTCCGGTCGAATTGTGCGTCCGGATCCATTCGGCATAAGGCGCCGGTTCCCCGTTCGAGAAAGGGAATTTATCGACATAGTTAAGCGTCACGCAGCCACCGCCGTACCCCTGGGCGTTCGCTCCGTTGAAATCGGTCGAAATGCCGAAGTAATAGGCATGGTAAGTATCGCCGTAGGTACGCTTCGACCGCCCGGTGGCAATCAGTATTTCGCCGTTGTAACGGTCTGCATAGCACGCACCGAATGCCTTTCCGTAACCTTCGGCTGTCTTTTCGGTCGCTTCGACGAGTTTATAGGGATTGCCGTTGTTGGCATTCTCCGTGATGAACTCTTCACAGGCCGTAACCACGCGGTTCCAGCGCTGGGCATCGTAATTGCCATACCACGCCACTTTCCGGACACTCTCCTCGGCGATCTTGCCGATATTGCCCAGTACCGGTTGTTGCGGCTCGGCATAAGGCTGGTTCGCATTGAACAAGGGGCTGGCCGCATAGAGCAGCACACGAATCTTGAGCGCCAGCGCCGAAGCTTTCGTAAAACGCCCGTCATCGGCTGGGTCGACCGTCCATGGGAGCTCCCGGGCAGCCTGTTCGCACAGCGCGACGATGTATTCGACCGTCTCTTCGAAAGTCCGGCGCGAATAGTCTATATCGGCCTCCTTACCCGCCTCGACGGCTGTCTTGAGCAGGGGAACCCCACCGAAGTGGCGCAGCAATTCGTGGTACTGGCACGCAATGACCATTCGAGCCTCGCCCTTGCGCCGAATCTTTTCCGCCTCGCTCATGTCGGGCACACGGTCGACATGCTCGATGTAGAGGAACGCCTTGCGGATACCCGTCCACGTCACGTCCTGCTCGGGGTTGAACCCCATCTTCGTACCGCTCGACTCATTCTCGGTCTCGGCGTCGTATGCGCCCCCGTAATACATGCTGTAAACGCCGCCCCACGAACAATGCGTGTTGATGATATCGGTCAGGGCATCGAGGTTGTCCCATGCCAGTTTGTTACCGGCATTCTGGTGTTCGTACGACCCGCCGTTCACGCTGGGATTGTGCATCGTGAGCCCGCAGCGCAACGTGGCATAGGCCGAATTGAGGGCCCGGTCGGCATAGAGCTTCGACGAGAAGATCGTGTCGACGGTCACATCGCCGCCGGGCGCTTTCTCCAGGAACCCGTCCCCGAATTTCAGGTCGCTGCAATTGGTCAGTCCCGACACGAAACCGCCCAGGATCAGAATGGATATTATCGTCTTTTTCATAGTGGAGTGTCGATTAGAATGTGATGTTTACACCGAAGTTGAAAATGCGCACGTTCGGGTAGGAATCGATATTCGAACCGCTCGTCGCCCCCTCGGGGTCGATGTCGATGTCGTTCAGATCGGAGAAAAGCGTCAACAGGTTGTACCCGCTGAAATAAACCTTCAGCGACTTGACGCCGACCTTCCGGAATGCCGGAATATCCCTGAACGTATAACCTATTTCGGCAACCTTCAGCCGCAGGTACGAGCCGTCCATCAGCCACAGGTCGGAATCCTCCAGGTAGTGCGACTTATTGAGGAAGGTCAGCCGTGGAAAACGCGCATCGGGGTTCTCGGGCGTCCAACGCCCGTCGGCCAGGAATTTGAGCAGCGCACGGCCGTTTGTACTGCCGAAAGCATTACGGTATTCGCCGCTGAGCATACGCGAGGCATGCAGGCCGGCCGTCCACTGCATCGAAATTTCGAAATTCTTGTACCGGAATCCGCCCAGCAGGCCGAGCACGTAGTCCGGACGCTGACTGTAACCGAAGTAGGTCTTGTCGTTGCCGTCGATCTTGCCGTCCCCGTTGAGGTCTTTAAAGAGCGCGTCGCCTGGGCGGGGTGATCCCAGCGACATGACGGGTAGCAGCGGCTTCCCCTCCCCGTCGGTTTTCAGGGCTCCGTCGGCATCGAAGTCGTCGGCTCGCAGGAAACGGTCGAACCTGTACCCGTAGTTCAGTCCCGTGCTGCGTCCGGTCTGAGCCATCCACGGATAGTTGGGCATGACTTCGTCCATAAAAATAATCTTGTTCTTCGAGTAGGAGACGTTGCCCTGTACCCACCAGTCGATCTTCTCGGTACGCGAATTCCAGCCCAGTGAGATTTCATAGCCCCGGTTATCGACCTCGCCCAGATTGATCAGCGGCAGCTCGATGGCGACGATCGACGGCAGCGTATTGCGGGTCGAAAGAATGTCGTAGCGGTGTTCGAAAAAGTAGTCGGCCGTCAGGCTGAGGCGCGCACCGAACATTTTGAGGTCGATGCCATAGTTCTGCTTGCGTACTTTTTCCCACGTCACCTCGGAGTTGCCGACCGTATTTTCGACCGCATCGGGCAGCATCGTCATACTTCCGCCCATACCGAACTGGTAGCTGCCATAGCCGTTCTGCCATACGGCATGGTTGCCCGTCCACGAGCCGTCGAGGTAGAGGAAACGGGCACCGCTGTACTTGTCGTTCCCGACCAGTCCGAACGAGGCCCTCAACTTCAGGAAGTCGACGGTTTGCTGGTTCTTCATGAAATTCTCCTCGGAGACGATCCAACCCACGGAACCTGCCGGGAAGAACCCGTAGCGCTTCTTCGGGGCGAAATTCTCGGAGCCGTTGTAACCGGCGTTGAAATCGACCAGATAGCGGTTCTTGTAAGCATAGGTCAAACGCCCCACATAACCCACATAGGCGGTCGGGATGTCGGTATACTGACCCGGGTAGTAGGTCTTCGACTGGTTGTAAAGCAGCAGTGCCGACACCGCGTGGTCACCGAACGTACGCTGGTAGCCGAGGCTCGCCTCTATATACCAGTTGCGTGATTTGCCCGACCCGTCCTCACCATAGGTCATCGGCTCGCGCATACCCGTCACGCCGTCGGTCTGGTAGACGATCGTATTGTCGAACCTCGGGTCTGAGACATCCATTCCGGGTTGGGTGATCGTCCCCAGATAAATCGGCGTATAGGAACTGTTCGTACCGGTCGGGGCGCGTTTGGTCGCCAGGTAGTAAGAGGTATTGTATGCTCCTTTCACATTGAGGGTCAATCCCTTGGTAATCACATCGAGGTTCTGGGAAAGCGCAAGGTCGAGGTTCAGTTCATTCTGGGTCGTTTTGCGGTAACCCCAGTTGTAGTAGCAGTCCAGCCCGCTCGTGAGTTCCGTAAGCGGGATGTAGTTGTTCTTGTAATTGTAGATGTACTTCCCGTCGACGAAACCCGGACTTGCGAACGGCGTACACCACATGATATTCTGCCAGAGCGAATAGGTCAGCGGTTCTCGTTTGTCGCTCACGCGCCCGCCGATATTGACTTTCAACTGAGTCGTATTCGTAATGTCTACGTCGATGTTCGAGCGGTAGTTAAAGCGCTGATAATTGTAATTCGGGTCATAACTCTCGTCGAAACGCTTCATCATGCCGTCCTGATCCAGATAACCCAACGACACGAAATAGCGGATGCGGTCGCCGCCGCCCGACAGGGTCGCATTATGTTGTGTCTGCCAGGCGACGTTCTTGAAGATGTATTTGCTCCAGTCCACATCCGGGAACATGATCGGATCGGCCTTCGTGCGGAACATTTCCGTTACGAACGGCGAAAAGGTGAGCTGGTCATCTTTAATGCCGGGATTGTCGGAGCGCTGGGCCTCGGAATAGAGCGTAGCGTAAGTATAACTGTCGACACAGGTCAGGTGTCGCAGCGACTGAGTCAGTCCGAAGGTCGAGTTCCATGAAATCTGTGGCTTGCCCTTCGTACCGCGCCGCGTCGTGACCAGGATGACACCATTGGCGCCGCGAACCCCGAATACGGCCGTCGACGATGCATCCTTGAGGACGGTCACACTCTCGATCTCGTGCGAGTCCATCTGGAAAAACGAACGCTCGACACCGTCCACCAGGATAAGCGGCTTCGACGCCTCGTTCGAAAGCGATCCCGTACCGCGGACATAAATATCGGGGTCTTCGGCACCGGGCTGTCCGGAAATCTGTACCGACGAAATGCCTGTCACGGCCCCCGCAAGGGCACTGCCGGCACTGCCGCTCGGTGACTTGAGCAGGTCTTTGGTATTGATCGAGGCGATGGCGCCCGTCACCGACACCTTTTTCTGTTGCCCGTAGGCGATGACCTGCACCTCCTCCAGCGCCTGCGCCTCTTCCTTCAGGCGGATTTCATTCTCCGCCGCAGCCACGAGCACCGACTCCCGGGGCTGGTAGCCAATATAGGAAACCGACACGAGCGGTTGATAGCGGACGGGAATCGTGATCCGGAATTCACCCTCGGAGTTGGTCGTCATACCGATTTGCGGAGCGTCCTTGACAACAATGGCGACACCGGCGAGCGGTACGGAACTTCTTTCGTCGACCACACGGCCCTTATACGTTACCGACCGGCTGCCGCCCTGGATGGCCTGCAAGCCCGCCGCATCCGGCTCTCCCGCGCCGGCGGCAAGTGCAAACGCCGGGAACATCAGGCAGACGGCGATCAGATATATGGTTTGCTTCATGATTTGCGAGTTGTTACTGTTTGACATCTATGGCGATTGCATATTGCGCGGCCTGGTCGGCCTTTCCCACGACGACGTTTCCGCCCACCTTGAGCGTCGGCGTGAAACCGTCATCCAAGTAGTTGCTTCCGGCCACGTAGAACACGTCTTTCCAGCCCATCTTGTAGAGCAGCCACGCAGCCTGGCAGGTTCCCGTCCCCTCGGACACGGCGGCGACACCGAGTTTGTTGTCATAGGTCAGCCCGATGTACGAACGGCTGCGCGTGCCGTTCCAGGCTTCGCCCAGGGCCGTTTCCCATCCCGTATCGTTCCAATACATCTCCAGGCGGGTCAGCAGATGCCCCTCGCGTACCAACCACGGGTGTCCCGACGCCGCGGAGACCACATCCCACGGAGTCCCCGAGGTAAGATACCCGTCGCGTCCCGCCTCATCGACCCATTGGGTCATCCTGACCAGTTCGCCGTCACGGATACCCGCATTCCAAAATTCAATGTGCCCGTCCTCGTAGAAACCGACCGTCCCGCGCCAGTCGCCCTCGGAATTGCGGTCGGAGAGCACTTTCCCATTGTAGTAAATCATCGTGCTCTCCTTGGTCATCATCCCGGTGAGTGCGACCAGCGAGGCAACATCGTCCATGACCACCGAGCGGGCATCGTTGCTGACCATATAGGCTTTCGCCTTGTCAATGTCGATCGTGGCGAAGGCGAATTCGATTCCCTCGATCGTTTCGGTCGGGCGGTTTGCGGCCCAGTTGCCGATAAAGGCAAGGTAAACGTCCAGGTCACCGGCACCGGGATCCCAGCTCCATGGGGTTTCGGATGTTGCCGCACCGCGTACGGGTACGCTGTTGACCGTAGTTGCCTTATAGACATTGAGGAACGGATAGAGCTGCTGGTCGACATAATTGCCCGTGACCTCGCTAAACCCGTAGACGATCGGTTTGTCCATCACTTTCGAATAGTCTATCCTGACGTTGTAGATGCGCTCTTTGCCATCCATCTCGACTTTCAGTTGCCGGGTAAGCGACTCCGTGAAATCGAACGTCGTAGACGAGGCGATCGAAGCTCCCTCCATCAGGGCACCTTCGGCAAAATCGAGTTCGATTTCACCCCGGTTCATACTCCGCTCATAAGTGATCGTAAGCGTCTTGCCCGATACGGAAACGCAGCCCCCGATTCCCGAAGCAGTCACCTTCGTAGCATCGGTGATCGGAAATGCCTTCGACGAAATCATGAACCACACCTTGACGATCCGGTTATCGGGTGCCCGGAAGTTCAGCACCGGATAGGTATCCAGGTCGGCGGCGGTAACGTCCGTCGGGAAAATGACCGAATAGCCCTCGTTGAGCTCGACGTCGATCCGGGCATGTGAGAAATCCTCGGCCATATCGAATCTCAGGGCCAGGTTTTTATCGTCTATCCGCTCCGCCGTGACTGTCTCGCCGTCGACGGTCACGCGGATTGACTTATAGGGCAGACCGCCGGACGAGACCGTCCGATCGTCGGAACAGGAGCAGAAGGACAGCGCCGCTGCGACGAATACGGCACTCATGTAATTCTTGTAGAAATCTGCTTTCATAGATTAGGGTTTAGTTGGTTTATTCGGAAAAAAGGGAAAGGGATCGGACACTACGGTTCATCCGGGATGGCTGCATCATGTCATGGCATTGTTTTTTAGGTTAGTTTTCGGTTCCGACAGCCCCGTCCGAAGGGCTTTTGCCGGATACGAAAATACTCTGCCCGGACGGCTTTGAGGTTGAAATTTTACCGTAAAACGGCTCTGACGCAAATCGGCCGGCTGCAACAGCCGACCGACACAACGCAGGCAATACAATGCATAACAACACATTACACAAACACCTCCGGAAAATATCCGGGTTATACGATTTTTTCACCCTTGCCATCGAGTTGTTCGATGAATTCCTTGGGACTGACGCCGAACTTTTTCCGGAAACAGGTGCTGAAATACTTCGGGTCGTTGAACCCTACGGCATAAGCCAGATCGGCGATCCGCATGTGGCGCTGCTGTTCCAGCAACCGGTAAGCCGCGCGCAACCGTATGTCGACCATAAACGCGGTCGGAGTAAGCCCTGTCAGCGATTTGAGTTTCTCGGTGAGGACGGTACGCGACGTGTTCATCTCCCGCGTGAAATCGGCCTGCGAAAATTCGCCGTCGTCGATATGCGCATTGACGCACGCCATAGCCCGGCGCATGAAATCTTCGTCCATCGAGGTATATTCCAACGCTTCGATCTCAAAGACAAGCTGGTTGCGGAAATGCGAACCTTTGCGCTCCTGCTTTCTGAGCTGGTTCACGATCTGTGCATGGAGCAGCTTGAAGTTGAACGGCTTGGTAACATAACCGTCAGCCCCCGAGTCATACCCTTCGATACGGCTGTCGTCCGTGTTTTTGGCCGTCAGAAGGATGACAGGGATATGGCAATATTCGAACGTCCCCTTGATCTTGGCGCACAACTCGATCCCGTCCATCCCGGGCATCATGATGTCGGAAACGACCAGATCGACCGGTTTTTCGGCCAAAAGTTGCAGTGCCTCTTCGCCTCCGGATGCCATTTCGATGTGGAAATAAGCCGCCAGCAAGTTGGACACCAGCACCCGCAGTTCCTCGTTGTCATCCACGATCAGAATCGTATACATCCGCCCGTCTCCGGCAACCGCCTCGTCCGGCCGCATGGACGGCAACTCCGCCGATCCCGGCATCAAATCCGCCGAATCGGGCCTGGCACCGATTCGTCGACCTCTTCCCCGGAGTAGGCGTCCCGGCCTATGGGCAATACGACCCGGAAACAATTTCCCTCCCGTTCGCTGCTCGAAACCCGGATATGCCCCTTGTGGATATCGGTCAGATCCTTCACCAGCGACAACCCGATACCCGTACCGATGGTATGGAACTTACGGTAATTACCGTCGTAGAAGCGCTTGAAAAGCCCGTCGATAGTCTGCTGGCTCATGCATTCACCGCTATTGGCGATCATTATACCGACAAAACCGGGGCTTTCCATCCCCACACGGATTTTTATTTCCCCTTCGTCGGGTGTGTATTTGGCAGCGTTGGAAAGCAGGTTGTAGACGATCTTATCGAGTTTGTCGGAATCGAACCAGCCTTCGATACGGTCGGCAGAACTCTGGAAGTAGACCCGAAGGCGCTTTTTCGATACCAGCGGGGCGAATGCCTCGACACATTTGCGAACGAATGCCGCCACATCGCCTTGCGAAACCCGGATCTTCAAGTTACCACTCTCGACCTTGCGGAATTCGAGTATCTGCTGGATGAGGCGCATCAGACGCGTCGCGTTGACCGAGATTACGTTGTAGAGCGCCTCCCGGTCTGTGGAGGTGCTGCGCAGGCTGTCAAGCGAGGTAATGATGATCGTCAGGGGCGTCATCAGCTCGTGGGTGACATTGGTAAAGAACTGCAATTTCGCGTGGTTCAGCTCCTCGGTTTTCCGGCGTTCGAATTTCGAAATGCGGATTTCATGCTGCATACGCAGTCGGTAGCGCAGGAAGCGGATCGCGCCGTAGGCCACACCCGCAAGGGCTGCGAGATAGAGCGCCACGGCCCACCACGAGCGCCAGGGTGCCGGCAGGATACGCACCTTCAGCACCCGCTCGTTGCTGCTCCAGACACCGTTGCCGCCCGCCGCCTGCAAATGGAAGGTATAAATGCCCGCAGGCAGGTTGTTGTAGGAGGCGAAGCGGTGCTGTGAATCAACCAATACGTACTCCTTGTCGAACCCGTCCAGCTTGTATTTGAAGATGTTGTCCCTCGGATTGGCATAGGAAAGCATCGAAAATTCGATATAGAAATTGTTTTGCCGGTGGGTCAGCGTCACCTCATCTGCATAGTCGATCTCCCGGGAGCTGATATGCTCCCGCTCCTTTTCCGGCATGGTACGCAGGGACTGGTTGTGAACCCGGAAATCGGTCAATACGATCGGAAGTTTCGACTGGTGGGGCTGGATGCGGTTGCCCGTAAAGATGCGCAGTCCGTTCGAACCGCCGAACGCCATGCGTCCGTATTCGACACGCGCCGATGCATTGCGGTTGAAGAAGAACGATTGCAGGTCTGCCGTAATAATATAGGTGTTGATATGCTCGGGAGTACCGTTTTCGTCGGGCGAGAACGAGAACACGGCATCGTTAGTCGTAATCCACATGCGGCCGTTCTCATCCCTAGCAATGTTGGTGATCCCCTTTTTCTCGATGTTGGGAAATGCCGTGACCGCCTTGAAACGATCCTCCGAGGGCGAATATACCGCCAGTCCGTCGGCAATCGTCCCCGCCCAGAGGTTACCCGCATCGTCCGTACCGAGGCAATAGACGTTATCGGCCGTCATCCCCGCCCCGCGTCGATACTGGATCCAGTCACGTCTTTTCGTATCGACACGGATGATCCCGTCGCCGTTGGTCGCAATCCATACGACCCCGCCGCCGACGCAGCAGATATCGAATATGCGCGTCGATGCGAAGGGCGTCTTCCGCCCCAGCCACATGTCGAGCGTCGAGAGCTGCCCGGACGCCGATTCGATATAAATTCCCGACCTCGAACCGATCCACAAATTCCCGTCCGGATCCTCCCGCAGCGCGAGCACGCAGTCGTCGGCAAACAGCGGCAGCGTATTCCGGTTGATCTGGCGCACGCGATGGCGTTTCTCGTCGTAGCACCATACACCCGAACTCCACGTCGCAAAGCACAGCTCCGAAGTGGCGTTCCTCCTGATTATGGCATTGACGGTCGAAGTATAAGGCAGCACACACAGGTCGGGATGCTCCCGGTAGCTGACGATACGGCCGCTGCGGGTATTATACCTGATCAGCCCGAAATCGAGCAGCCCGAGCCAATATTCGCCCTCGCCGATGTAATACATACTCCGTACGGAACTGGTGTTGAAGCGGGCACGCACCGGATCGAGCCGGTTGAATTCGAATTTCATGCCTGCGGTCTGTATCTTGCAAACACCGCCGCCCAGCATCCCGATCCACATAAGGTTGTCCCGGGCCCGCATAATCGAATTGACCTCGTTGTATGGCAGGTCGCCCACATCCTCGCCGGGTTTGAAATTCTGGAACGAGGGCCGGTGATCCGGGTCATGCAGGATACTCAGTCCGCTGCGGGTTCCCACCCACAGCGTGTTCTGCGTAATATCCTCTTCGATGGCATAGACAATGTCGTCGAGCAGCGCCGTATCGTCGTCTTCACGGTGCATGTAACGGGCATATTGCATCCGCCCGGGAGCATAGGGGTTTATCAGGCGGATCAGGCCCGCACCCCAGGTGCCCACCCAGACATTCCCGCCCGCATCGCAGAAGACGACATGCGCATGCCGCAGGATCTCGTCGTCATACGTGTAGGTACGCTCTTCGCGCAGATCGTAGCGCAGCAATCCGCTGCCGTAGGAAGCGATCCACAGGCTGCAATTGGCATCCTTGACGACCGAAGTGATGTCCGTGACGGGCTTCCCATCGGCATTGCGCATCGTAACCGGACGGAAATCATGTTCCGAGGCATTTTTCCGGAACAAGCCCTTGTCGCTTCCGACCCAAATCCCGTTGCCCGTATCGCAGATGATGACCGAGATGTTGCAATCGCCGACCTGCTCGCAGCCCGTCGTCGAAATCATGCCCGTCTTCTTGTCGAGCCGAAACAGTCCGCGCTCAGTCCCGATCCAGATCACCTTGTCGCGGTCTTCGGCCACCACATTCACGAACGAATTGAACGCCACGCCCGAAACGTCGTGCATACCGTAAGTGACCACTCCGTATCCGTCATAGCGGGCCAGACCGTTATAGGTCGGAATCCAGATATACCCGTCGGAATCCTGATAGAGTTTGCGTACTTCGCTCGACGGCAGGATGTCGGAAGGGATCGGCACGAACCGGATTTTGGAATAGGGTTCGGCAGACACGTACCCCACCGTGGCCAGCATGGCAAGCACAGTTGCAAAAAGGCGGGAAAGTATCAGGTTCGGACGCATGGACGGTAGTTTTCGGAATTCTAAATTACACATTTTTTCCTCATCCGCAACGCCGGATATCCGATTTACCTCCGGGAAAAGCACGGAAGAGAGGCTTTCCGGTAAATTTTCAACCTCCGACGGAGTTGACCGCCTTACTTTTACTCAGCCGGAAGAGAATCCGGTAAAATTCGTTGTCCCCGCAAACCTTCCGGGCCGAAAACGGATTTACCCTGCAACCGTAGGCTCCTCGAACACCATTGCCCATCGACGGACAGCCCCCGTGAATCCGATTACGTCCCGGTATTCATCCGCAAGTCTGAAAACGGCAGTCGCTACGACTTCGGTCTCGACCGGCGAGGCGTGACCGGCGAGTCCCGGATCCGGAAAAAAACGGTAAGGGCCCCCCTTCACAAAAACAGCCACCCTCTTTTCCGAAGGTGGCTGTTTCGCATTGCGGGACGTCGTTATACCAGTCCCGAGAAGCCCATGAAGGCCATGGCGAGGATACCGGCCGTGATCAGCGCGATAGGCACCCCCTTGAATGCCTTGGGCACGTCCTCGAATTCGAGCCTCTCGCGGATGCCGGCGAAGAGCACCAGCGCCAGGGCGAATCCCAGCGCCGTAGCCACCGAATAAGTGACGCTCTGCAAGAGGTTGAACTCCTTTTGGATCATCAGGATCGCCACGCCCAGCACGGCGCAGTTGGTCGTGATCAGGGGCAGGAAGATACCCAGTGCCTGATATAACGAAGGCGAGAGTTTCTTGAGCATGATCTCGACCATCTGTACCAGCGCGGCGATCACGAGGATGAAGACGATCGTCTGCATGTAGACGATGTCCAGCGGCACGAGCACATAAGCCTGGATCAGCCAGGCCACCACGGCGGCGATTGCCATGACGAACGTTACGGCAGCGCCCATACCCATCGAGGTCTCGACCTTCGACGACACGCCCAGGAACGGGCAGATGCCGAGGAACTGCGCCAGTACGACGTTGTTGACGAAGATGGCGCCGATGATGATTGCAAAATAGGAAAGCTCCATAACTATTTCTTGGCTAATTTATTAAACAATACCATGAGGTACCCCAGCACCAGGAATGCCCCCGGTGCGAGGACGAAGATCAGCGGCATGTAATCGGCCGTTCCGAAGCTGATGCCGAAGATCGCGCCGCTGCCCAGGATCTCGCGCACGGCACCTACGGCCGTCAGGGAAAGCGTAAAGCCCAAACCGATCCCGACACCGTCGAGCACCGAATCCAGCGGCGTATTCTTCGAGGCGAAAGCCTCGGCACGCCCCAGAATAATGCAGTTCACCACGATCAGCGGGATGAAGACGCCCAGCGCCTCGTACAGGGGCGGCGTGTAGGCTTTCATCAGCATTTCGACCACGGTCACGAACGAGGCGATCACGACGATGAACGCCGGGATGCGCACTTTGTCCGGAATGATGTTCTTGATGAGCGAGATCACCAGGTTCGACATGATCAACACGGCCATCGTCGCCAGCCCCATGCCCATGCCGTTCCCGGCCGAGGTCGTCGTACCCAGCGTGGGACACATGCCCAGCACCAGCACGAACGTCGGGTTGTTCCTGACGATGCCGCTCAGAATGATGTTCAGTTTATTCATTTTGCCCTCCTTCCTGAGCCGCCGGCCCGTTGGTTTGTTCCTCTGCCGAATCTCCGGCCGCAGAAGTCGCTCCCGACGATACGTCTGTCGGCGCCGTACCCGTCGCTACGCTCTTGTAAGCCATCCAGGCGCGGTTGATCGCATCGACATAGGCGCGCGAGGATATGGTCGCGGCCGTCAGTGCATCGACGTCGCCGCCGTCCTTCTTCACGGCCAGCTTGCCGTCCACGAGCTTCATCGTTTCGAGTTTCTTGCCCTGGATGCTCCCCAGCAGCACATTTTCCTTGTCGGCCATCTTCGTCCCGAGCCCCGGGGTCTCAGCCTGCCTGAGCACGTTGACGTTGACCACTTCACCGTCGGGCGTGAAGCCCACCATCATGCTGATCGCGCCGCCGAAACCGTTCTTGGTCATCGACTCCACGGCGTAGCCCGCGACCTGTCCTCCCTTGGTTGCGGTGTAGACCGTGATCGGCATATCGTCGATCGTCAGCGCTTCGGGTGCGGTCTGGTCGAACGGCGGAAGCACGACCTTCAGCGCCTCGACCTTCGCCGCCTGCTCGGCCTGGGCGATCGGTTCGGCCGTAATCATGTTCACGGCGCCCACACCGGCCGAAGCCACGAGCGTGATGCCGAAGAGCACGGCGGTCATGTTCAAAAGAGTACTTTTCATACCTCTTTCCTCCTTATTTCACGCCGAAGCGCTTGGGTTTCACATATTTGTTGATCAGGGGCACGCACGAGTTCATGATCAGGATCGCAAACGACATGCCCTCGGGATAGGCGCCCCACAGACGGATCAGCATCGTAATGACACCGATGCCGATGCCGAAGATCACGCAACCGCGGACCGTCATCGGCGAGGTGGCGTAGTCGGTAGCCATGAAGACGGCACCGAGGATCGCACCTCCGGCCAGGACGTGGAAGAGCGGGAACTGCCACAGCGCAGCGCCCGACATGCCGCTCGCCAGCGCGTAGACGAAGGCGAACAGGGCCATCGTGACGAAGATCGTCACGGGCGTATGCCACGTGATGACGCGGCGCCAGAGCAGGTAGACGAAGCCGACGAGCAGCGCGAGGGCGGCCACCTCACCCAGCGAACCGGGCATGTTGCCCAGCAGGAGCTCCTGCGTGCCGATGACGTTCACGGCGGCGCCGTGCTTGACGGCGGCCAGCGGCGTGGCACCCGACAAGGCGTCGAACGCCCCGTTTACGGGCATCGGGAAGGTGGTCATCTGCACCGGATAGGCGATCAGCAGGAAGACGCGGCCCACGATGGCGGGGTTGAAGGGGTTCTTGCCCAGTCCGCCGAAGGTCATCTTGGCGATGGCAATGGCGACGAAGGCGCCGATGACGACGATCCACCAGGGAATCGTCGAGGGAAGGTTGAAGGCCAGCAGCACGCCGGTCACGACGGCCGACCAGTTGGAGATCGTCAGCGGCCCGCGGACCAGAAAGCGCTGGATGAGGAACTCGAAAGCCACGCACGAGGCCACCGAGAGCGCCGTGACGCGCAGCACGTCGAGACCGAAGACCACGGTCGAAACGACCAGCGCCGGCATCAGCGCGAGGACGACGTCGCGCATGATCGACGCCGTCGATTGCGGGGACTGTACGTGCGGCGCAGGAGCAACGGTAAGTTTATTCATCATACTCATGGTGTTTTGTCAGTTTACTTTTTGGCCGCGGCGGCACGTGCGCGGATGCGTCCCATGACCGTCTGCTTGCCCAGGCGCACCCAGTCGAGCAGCGGCAGGTAGGCCGGGCACGAGGACTGGCAGCAGCCGCACTCGATGCACGAGGTGATCATCCGCGCCTCGAGTTCGTCCCAGTTCTTCTTCTGGGTCATCTTCGAGAGGAAATAGGGTTCGAGGCCCATCGGGCAGGCGGCCACGCACTTGGCGCACTTGATGCACTGCGAGGCCTCGCGGCGCACGGCGTCGCGCCCCGACATCACGGTGATGCCCGAGCAGCCCTTCGTGACGGGCGAATCGAGGTTCACCATCGCGCGTCCCATCATCGGGCCGCCGTTGATGACCTTGCCCGCATCGGCGGGAAGCCCTCCGGCCGCTTCGAGCAATGCCGAAATCGGCGTGCCCATGCGGGTCAGCAGGTTCTTCGGCTCGCGAAGCCCCTTTCCGGTGATGGTCACCACACGCTGGATGAGCGGCATGCCCTTCTGCACGGCCTGGTAGACGGCATAGGTCGTCGAGGCGTTGCAGACCACGGCACCGACATCGATCGGCAGTGCGGGCGGGGGCGGCACCTGACGGCCCGTAACGGCCGCGATGAGCTGCTTCTCACCGCCCTGCGGGTACTTCACCTTGAGGGGTACGACCTCGACCCCGGCGTAGTTGCGGGCAATGCCGCGCAGGTGCTCGATGGCGTCGGGCTTGTTGTTCTCGATACCGATGTAGGCCTTCTCCACACCGACGGCCTTCATGAGGATCGTGACGCCGACGATGAGCTCCTCGCCGTGCTCGAGCATCGTGCGGTGGTCGGACGTAAGGTAGGGTTCGCACTCCACACCGTTGATGATCAGGCACTCGGCCTTCTTGCCGGGAGGAACCGAAAGTTTCACGTGCGTGGGGAACGTCGCGCCGCCCATGCCGACGATGCCGGCCTCCTTGATGCGGGCGATGATCTCCTGAGCCGAAAGCGTGCACTCGCGCACGAGGGTCTCCGAACGGTCGATGCCCTCGGCCCACTCGTCGCCTTCGCGCTTGATCGTGATCATCATCTGGCGCAGTCCCTGCCCGTTCGGCAGCAGATCGACGCCCGTCACCGTACCCGAAACCGGCGAGTGGATGTTGGCCGACATGAAGCTCGCGGCCTCGGCGATGAGCTGTCCGGTGAGGACCTTGTCGCCCTTGGCGACCTTGGCGACGGCCGGCGCGCCGATATGCTGTGCGAGCGGGATCGTCACCACCTCGGGCAGCGGCAGGATCTCGATCGGCTTGGCGCAGCTCAGTTTATTTTCCGACGGATGGACTCCGCCCATTGGAAATGTCTTCATAGTCTCTGCTTGGAATTTTACGATTCTTTATCGGATGCAGCCGAAGCCTTCTTTTCGGGAGCCGGAGCTTTCTTCGGAGCCGTATCCGCAGCCGGGGCGGCAGCCGGGGCAGCCTTCGGGGCGGCCGGGGCCTTGGGCTCCCTGGGCAGCGGATCCATACCCACGAGGCGGATGGCCCCCGTCGGGCATTCGTTCACGCACTTGCGGCACAACTTGCACTTCTGCGGATCAATGTAGGCGAGGTTATTCTCCACCTTGATGGCATCGAACGCGCAGACCTTCTGGCACTTGCCGCAACCGATACATCCGGCCTTGCAGGCCTTCATCACGGCGGCGCCCTTCTCCTTCGAAACGCACGACACGTAGACCGCACGGTTCTTGGGCCACTTCTTGCGCAGCTCGATGACCATCCGCGGGCAGGCCTTCACGCAGGCGCCGCAAGCCGTACACTTGTCGGGATCGACCTCCGGGAGTCCCGTGGCGGGATTGATGTGGATGGCATCGAAGGCACAGGCCACGACGCAGTCGCCGAAGCCCAGGCAGCCGAATGCGCAGGCGCTTTCGCCCACGTAAAGCGACGAAGCCACGGCGCACGACCGGGCTCCGTCATACTGATTCGTGCGGGGACGTTTCTCGCACGTACCGCCGCAGCGGACCGTAGCCACTTCGGGTTGCTTCTCGGCCGCAGCCTTGCCCAGGTAGGCCGCCACAGCCTTCATGCAATCCCCTCCGCCCACCGGGCAGAAGAGTTCCGAAATGTCGTCGCGCTTGACCAGCGCATCGGCCATTCCGCGGCATCCGGCGAAACCGCAACCGCCACAGTTCGCACCGGGGAGCATTTTCTCCACCTCGTCGATGCGGGGATCCTCCTCGACGCGGAACTTCTGCGCCACGAAGTAGAGGACGACCGCCGCGAGCACACCCAGCGCACACAGCGACAGGATCGTGTAAAGTAATACTTCCATTTAGCTTTTTGTTATTGTAAATTGAATTGTGTGTTCGATTCTGCTGCGGAAGCACCACAGCACCGCATAATAGAGCGACACTCCGCCGAGAGCCGCGACGACAGCCTGCCCGTCGCTTCCGCCGAGAAGTTTTGTGGCAGCGAGGACTAGAAGCAGGGCAACAAGAGCCCCGACATAGGCCAGAAGGACGGCCCGGGCCCCGGCATTGCTCCGCACGCCCACCATGACCTCATCACCTGCAGTAAACTCCGTGGCACGGCGCGTCCGCACGACGACGATCTTCTCCTGCGCCTCGGCCAGACCGCAGGCCTGTCGGGCGCTGCACGTCCCGCAGGCGCTCCGCGAGGTGATCTTCACCCGGACCGTATCGCCCTCGACACGGTCCACCACGCCGCTGTGTTCGATCAGCCGGGCCACGGGATCAGTCTCCGTATTTGTTGGTAAGGGGCATCAGACGCTCGTGTCCGAACGAGCAGGAGGAGAGACGCAACACGGGCGGGAACTGATAGCGCTTCTTCTCGTTGCGCATGATCATCGAGTGGATCTTCTCGACGACCTCCGAGTCGAATCCCGCATTGACGATCTCCTCGCGGTGCTGCCCCTCCTCGATCATGCGGAACAGGATGGCATCGACCACCTCGTAGGGCGGCAGGATGTCGCTGTCCTTCTGTCCGGGATGGAGCTCCGACGAGGGCTCCTTGGTCAGGATGCTCTCGGGAATCGGATCGCCCATCGTGCGGTTGATGTAGCGGGCCACGTCGTACATCTCGCTCTTGTAGAGGTCGCCCGTGGGGCTGAAGGCACCGGCCGTGTCGCCGTAGAGGGTGCAGAGACCCAGTGCGTTTTCGCTCTTGTTCGACGAGTTGAGCAGCACGTGCCCCGTCTTGTTCTGGAGCGCCATGAGCAGCACGGTGCGGATACGGGTCTGGATGTTCTCCTCCGTGGAGTCGAACTCCGTTCCGCCGATCACCGGCTTGAGCGTATTGACCACGCTGGTATAGATTTCCGAAATGGGAATGACGTTGTAGCTGATGCCGAGGTTGCCGGCCAGCAGTTTGGCATCCTCGACCGACTCGTCGGACGAGAAGGGCGACGGCATGAGCAGCGCATGGACGTTCTCCGCGCCCAGCGCATCGACGGCGATGGCCGCGACGACGGCCGAGTCGATACCGCCCGAGAGGCCGATGGCGAACAGACGGATATACGATAGCACGTCGGAGAGGATGCCCGTAAGGTTATTATAGGTATCCCACAATCCCAGCCCGAAATTCAGCAGCGGGTTCTTGCCCGGCGAATTGAAGAACAGCATCAGCACCGCACCTACGCCGAGCGTCGCATAGAACGCGGGCGAGGAGGTGGTGTAGAACGGGATCACCCACCCGGAGTTGAGCATCGGCAGTCCGGCGGCAAGGCTCCCGCCCAAAATGACCAGCAGCCACCCCAGCGAACCGAGCGAATAGCGGAACCCGACGGTCGACGAGATCATAACGATCTTGAGCACCATGCCGAACATGATCTGCACGAGGCCGATGGCCAGCGCGATCGAGAAGAACTGGCCCTGGAAATCGAAGAAATGGATCGACGGGAACCATTCCGACATGTTGATGCCGAAGAACGAACCGCACAGCAGCCCGAAGAGGATCGTCATCACGCCGCACAGCGTGGCGAACCACGCAGCCTGGCGCATCATGCCGGGCTTGCGGTTCCTGGAGAGCATCCAGGCTCCCAGCAGTGCCAGGATGGCACCGTAGCCGGCGTCGTTCAGGCAGATGCCGAAGAAAAGCATGTAGAACGGGGCGAAGAACGGCGTGAGATCCATCGTGCCGTATTTCGGCCGGGCATACATGTCGCCCACCAGTTCGAAAACGCGCGCGAACCGATTATTCTTGAGCTTCACGGGCGTATCGTCCTCAGGCGTAGGGTCTCCCTTGAGATAAACGACGTTGGGATACGCTTCCAGCAGGGCGTCGACCTTGTCGGAGGTCTCCTTCTCGGCCCAGCCCTCCATGACGACCAGCGTACCGTCGGCGGCCTGCTGCGCCGTGGCTTTCACGCGCACGCCCTGCAAGCGCTCCTTCAGTTGCGCAGCGTGCGCCGCAAGCAACTTCTCCGACGCCGCCACGCGCGAGAATTCAGCGTCGAGTGCCCGCAATTCCTGCCCCGCCTCGGCGATACGGCGTTCCGCTTCGCGGAAGTCCATCGAAGGAGCCTTCATCTCCTGCGCATCGAGCGTCACATCCTCGCCCGGGGCCGTCACGGCAACGAAATAGGCCGTAGAATCGGTACGGTTGATCAGCGAAAGCGTATAGCGTTCCGACCACTCGGGCCCGAACTTGTCGTAGTTGCTCTTCGGGGTGAAGAAATAGCGCAGCACGATGCCCTGCGAAGCCAGCGCCTTCGTACGCTCGGGCGAGAATTCGCCCCACGGACGCAGCTCGTCGGCCGATTTCTCCAGGCGTCCGATCTCGGCGGCGAGCGCCGTGGCCTTCTGGTGTGCGGCGACATAGTGCTCATAGGCCTCGGCACCCGAGGCGAAGGGTTTCGCACCGGCCTTGAAACGACCTTCCCCGGCACGGAAATTCCGCAGGAAGTCGGCGGCCTTCGTATGCCCCTCGATATCGAGCAGCAGTTGCCGGTCTTCTTCCGAAGGCTCCCAGCCCGTCGTCGTGATGTCGACAAGGCCCAGTTCGCGCAGCTTCTCGATAAAATCCTCACTTTGGGCCGCATAGAGCACAAAGTCGTATTTTGCCATTTTCGCTATCATAACATCGCGCCCTCCCCGGCCTGTTGCTGTTTGGTTTTCACGATCTTCTGGGCCGACTTGGAAAGGTTCTCCTCGTCTTCCATGAAGCGTTTGATCTTACGTATGGCGTCCTCGTACCCGGGTATCTGCACCTTTTCGTACAAGTTCACCTTCTGAGTGGTTTTACGGCGTGCGTGATCCAGCAACTCCATCTTGCGGTTATACACCTCGAATTCGATTCCCAGCTGCGCCATGCGCTTGAGGATATCGATTCCGTCGGCGAACCATACGGGCGACGAGAAGAGGTCGTAGGGCTTCTCCTCGAATTTCACGTCCTGCAAGACGGGTGTACGCACACCCGCGATCTTCTGTACCGAAAGTTCGACATCAGCGATGCGCAAGAGGTCACAATCAAACTCTCCCCAGAGCGATACCATGTAGTCGTACTCGGCCTTCAGGGCATCGAGCCGACGGCGGTAATCGCCCGCGGAGTCCTTCGCCTTCTTCACCTCGGAGCGCAGGGCCGACTCCTTACTTTTGATCGTAGGGAGCGCCTTCTGCCGCATTTTCAGCTGTTTGCCGAGGTCGCCGAGCGAGGTCTTGTTATATTGAAATTTGATTGCCATCGTGCCTTACGCTTCTTTCCAGTACTTTTTGATGAGTTCCTCCTTGATCGCAACTTCCTCCTTGGAGAAATATTTGGCAAAGAGCCCCCATGCCGTGTCGAGCATCTCGGTGATGCCGATGTTGACGTCGATCGAAAGGAGTTTCTCCGAATAGTCGTATGCGAACTTCAGCGTACGCTCATCGTAGTCCGAGAGGTCGAAACCGTTCTCGAGCTTGGTCTTGGCATTGGCGGCATCGGCGTACAGACGCACACAGGCGTTCATCACCTGCGGATGGTCTTCGCGGGTCTTCTTGCCGATCACGAGCTGCTTCAGACGCGACAGCGAACGGAACGGGTCGACGATGACCTTGCCCGTATCGGAATCGTTCCTCAGGAACAGCTGGCCCTCGGTGATGTAACCCGTGTTGTCGGGGATGGCGTGCGTGATGTCGCCGCCCGACAGGGTCGTCACGGCGATGATCGTGATCGAGCCGCCGTTAGGCAGCTGCACGGCCTTCTCGTAGATCTTCGCCAGGTCCGAATAGAGCGATCCGGGCATCGAGTCCTTCGAGGGGATCTGGTCCATACGGTTCGAGACGATGGCCAGGGCATCGGCGTAGAGGGTCATGTCGGTGAGCAGCACCAGCACCTTCTCGCCCTTGTCCACGGCGAAATACTCGGCGGCCGTCAGCGCCATGTCCGGCACGAGCAGTCGTTCGACGGGCGGGTTCTCCGTCGTATTGACGAACGAGACGATACGGTCCAGTGCACCGGCGTTCTCGAACACCGACTTGAAGTAGAGGAAGTCGTCGTTCGTGAGGCCCATGCCGCCCAGGATGATCTTGTCGGCCTTGGCACGCAGCGCCACGTTGGCCATCACGGCGTTATAGGGCTGGTCGGGGTCGGCGAAGAAAGGGATCTTCTGCCCCGTCACGATCGTGTTGTTCAGGTCGATACCGGCAATACCCGTGGCGATCAGCTCCGAAGGCTGGATACGGCGGAACGGGTTTACCGTCGGGCCGCCGATCTCGCGCGCCTCGCCCTCGACGGCCTCACCGCCCTCGAGCGGCTCGCCGTAGGCATTGAAGAAGCGGCCGGCAAGGGCGTCCGAGACGCGCAGCTTGGGAGGCTCGCCGTGGAAAATGACCTCGGAGTCCGTAGCCAGACCCTCCGTTCCGGCGAAGACCTGCAGCGTCACGTTCTCGCCCATGATTTTCACCACCTGCGCCAGCTTGCCGCCCACGGTGGCCAGCTCGTCGTTGCCGACGCCCTGCGCCCGCAGGGTCACGGTCGCCTTGGTGATGTTGTCGATTTTGGTATATATTTTCTGAAAAGCTCGTGTTGTCATGGTCTAAAGCTTATTTTGTTTTTTCACTCACATACTCCTCGATCTGCTTCAGGTAGCCGTTGAACTTCTCCGACTGCCACTGCGAATAGTTCATCTGGCGGAAGAGGTTGATAAGACCCTTGAAGAACTGCGAGCACTCTTCGAAATCGGCGAAGGCGAAATCCTTCCGGCAGATGTCGAGCACCATTTTATACATCATCTTCTGGCGCTCGATCGGACAGTTGGCATCGATGTCGTCGAAAGCGTCCTGCTGGAGGATCACGAAGTCGATCAGCTCCGACTTCCAGAAACGTTCGTGGTACTCCACCGGCACGCCGTCATCACCCAGGATGTTGATCTGGTCATTGGCCTCCTTGCCGCGCTGCACGATGGTCTTGCCGGCATACACGAGGTCTACCCAATCCTTCTCGATATGATCGTCGAGGTATTCGCGGATCTCGGGGTATTCCAGATATTTCGAGTAGGAATCCAGCGGGTCGATGGACGGGTAGCGCTTCGAGTCGGCGCGCCCCTGCGAAAGGGCGTAGAAACAACGCGCCGCCTTCTTCGTGGATTCGGTCACCGGCTCCTTGAGGTTACCGCCCGCGGGCGACACCGTTCCGAGGAAGGTCACCGAACCGGTCTCCCCGTTGGTGAGTTTCACCAGGCCGGCCCGCGAGTAGAAGTTCGAGATAATCGCCGAAAGGTCCATCGGGAAAGCGTCCTGTCCGGGAAGCTCCTCCAGGCGGTTCGACATCTCGCGCAGCGCCTGTGCCCAGCGCGACGTCGAGTCGGCCATCACGAGCACCTTGAGACCCATGGCACGGTAGTATTCGCCGATCGTCATGCCCGTATATACCGACGCCTCACGCGCCGCAACGGGCATGTTCGACGTATTGCAGACGATGATCGTACGCTCCATCAGGTTGTGCCCCGTACGGGGGTCGATCAGCTCGGGGAACTCCTTGAATATCTCCACCACCTCGTTGGCACGCTCGCCGCACGCCACCATGATGATGATATCGGCATCGGCCTGCTTCGAAATAGCGTGCTGGAGCACCGTCTTGCCGGCACCGAAAGGCCCGGGAATAAAACCCGTACCGCCCTCGGCCATCGGATTGAAGGTGTCGATGGCACGAACGCCCGTCTCCATCACACGCGAGGGGCGCGGCTTCTCGACGTAGCAGCGCACGGCCTGCTTCACCGGCCATTTCTGCACCATCGTGATCCCGTGCTCCCGGCCTTCGTCGTCCGTCACCACGGCAACCGTGTCCGTAACCTTGTATTTCCCGGCCGCAACGATGCTCTTGACCGTATAATTGCCGGTCATCGTGAAAGGCACCATGATCTTGTGGCTCACCCACTGCTCCTTGACCTCGCCCAGCCACGATGCGGCCGAGACCTTGTCGCCCGCCTTCGCCAGCGGGGCGAACTCCCATTCGGCCGAGAAATCGACCGGGTCGGTGATCGAACCGCGCGCGATGAACAGGCCGTCCATCTTTTCGAGGTCGTTCTGCAGACCGTCGTAGTTGCGCGACAAGAGGCCCGGAGCGAGCGTCACTTCGAGCATATGCCCCTCGAACTCGACCCTGTCGCCGATCTTCAGCCCCCGGGTGCTGTCAAAAACCTGGACATAGGCGCTGTCGCCTACGACCTTGATGACCTCGGCCATCATTTTGGTATCCCCCGTATACACGTAGCAGATTTCGTTTTGGCCCACGGCTCCGTCGGCCTTGACGATCACGATATTGGAGATGATACCATTTACACGTCCTGTAGTTTTCATGAATTATCCTATTGTTTATTTTCTATCAGCCCTTTGCCATCCAGCTCGGCCATCAAACGCTCGAACATCTCGCGTCCGCGCACCGCATCGAGCTGCGTCCAGCGCGCCACGATGTTGACACGTGACAGGTACGACAGGATGGAATTAATGTCGAAATAGTCGAACGTCGCCAGCTCCACGGCTTCGTTCCAGCGGATCAGGTCGATCTTGTGCTCCTTCTCCACGAGGTTCGCCTCCTCGTTCACCGCCGCGATCACGGCATCCACATAGGGGAGCTCGCCGCGGAGTCCGAAATCGGCGGCCGAGCTCCGCTGGAGCTGTTCGACCACCTCGCCCCCGCCTACGACGGTCTCCTCGACGGCACGTCCCGCCGCACGGGCCGACACGGCGGCCGCGATGTTGCGCAGGTTGCGGTCGAAGGCCGACCATTCGCGCAGGAAGCGGCTCTCGGCCGCTTCGCAAACCGTATAGTAGGCTCCGAACAGGGCACGTTCGAAGCGCTGCGTCGTATCGATCTCGAGCGCCTCCTCACCCTCTGGGTCGGCATACGCCCGGATGACGCGGGCCACGGCCTCGGGCATCCTCGCGGGATTCCGGAGCTCCTCCTCGAGCTCTTCGCGCGTGAGGAGTCCCAGCGGATTGCAGGCCGTGCGTCCGGCACGCAGGGCGGCCAGGTTCTCGCAGTCGTAGTAGCCGTAGAGCAGCCGCACCTGCCGGGCATCGCGCGCCGAGACGCCGTCGATCACCTCATCGACGATGGCCCGGGCATCGAACCCCTTGGTGTCGGCATCGAGGGCATACTCCCGCAATCCGGCAACCAGACAATAATAATCGGTCGCAAACATCGCTATTTATCGGCCTTGAACAACATCCGGGATACCTTCTCGCGGAGATAGCCGCTCAGCAGCGCCTCCAGATCGGCGTCGGAGAACGAGATGTAGTAGCCGCCCTCCTTGGCGACCACGCGGAAGCCCGTCTTGACCTCCTTCGACCAACCCACCTCGACACCGGCCGCAAGCAACTCCTTGGCGCTCTTCTCGAAGGCCGCGTCGAGCGTCTTGCGCTCCGCCTCGGGCAGCAGCGCCTCGAGTTCGACCTTGCCGCCCTCGGCACCGTTCCAGTTCCGGGCCACGGCCAGCAGCATCTCGCGGATGAAATCCGGATCGAGCGAGGCCTTCTTCACCCCTTCCGAGGTGGTGCGCGCCACGATCAGCGAGGCGATCTCCGACTTGATCTTCGCCACGGCCTGACGGCCAGCCAGCGCGATCTCGGTCATCGTGTTCTTGCCGACATCCTCGGCCTTGGCCTGGGCCTTGCGGACGATCGAGTCGGCCTCGGCGTGGGCCTCGGCCACAATGCGCTCGGCCTCCTTGCGGGCTTCGGCCAGCACCCGGTCGGCCTCGGCGCGACCCTTCTCCAGACCCTCGTCATAGAGCTTGCGGGTCAATTGTTCCAATTTGTTCTCCATAGCGTTTATTCGGTTTTGATTATCGTTTTTCGGTTTTGGCCTACAAATATAGAAAAGATTCCCGGAAAACCGCGCCTTCGGGCAACAATTTATCTGCTTTTAAGCAATTCGGACAACAAAGCCGGCCGACAGACGAATGGTGCGGCATCCGGCCTTGTCATACACCCCAAGATTACTGGTGCTGGGGACGCAGCAGGTCCTGCACCACTTTGACGGGCGAGAAGGTCGTAATGGGCACGTCCACGAAGACCGTATTCCACCGCGCCATCGAGCCGTTCCACAGTCCCGGCAGCTCCTGTGCACGCAGTTCGCGGCCGCTGCTCGACTTCGACGAGATGAAGCCCGTCGCGGGATCGACATAGCGCCGCAGGTCAAAGTGTCCGCCCTGCGCATCGTGCACGCCGCAGACCAGATCGACGGGGTTGAAGTGCGTGGCCGACTTCATCAGGGGCAGATCGGCCGGTGCGATCTGGCTCGACTCGGCGATCTGCAGCGACTCCGTGCCGTCGGGGTTTGCCACCCAGAACGGGCCGCCGCCCGGCTCGCCTTCGTTGCGGACCATGCCGCACACGCGGATCGGACGGTCGAGCACGGCGCGCAGCAGCGCGGCATCGTAACTTTCGGGCAGCATCACGCACAACCGCGTCTCGACGAAGCGGGCGACCGCATCGAGATCGGCCGTACCCGCATCGATGACACGCAGGCAGTCGAACGCCTCACGCTGGAGGTCGATGAGCACGCCGGCCAGCGCCTTCTTGTAACGGACCGTATCGCCGCGCCGGGCATCGGTGGTCACGTTGTCGATGTTCTTGATGAAGATCAGGTCGGCATCGATCTCGTTCAGGTTTTCGATCAGCGCGCCGTGGCCGGCCGGGCGGAAGAGCAGCGAACCGTCCTCCTGCCG
>ENA-OPSV01000707-OPSV01000707.1-human-gut-metagenome-genome-assembly--contig:-NODE-707-length-26134-cov-3.030139_pt1 | contig 26134 bp, 32 predicted proteins | sample MGYA00241460_ERZ501912 | MGnify/ENA primary metagenome ERZ501912 (study PRJEB25962, sample SAMEA2042402) | human gut metagenome | biome: human gut; feature: human-associated habitat; material: faeces...
CGTCTGGGGTATCCCAGCTTGCAAGGATTAGCTGAGTAGGGTTCCCTCCAAGAGATACAACTCCATCGGAATTTACTACAACACTGTCAGAATATCTCCAGTCAACTCCAGTACCATCATTAGTGTTGGACATTCCTAAAGTGACTTTGACTATTCTCCCCAACGCATATCCCGCCTCTTTCGCATCGTCTCCCTCCTGGTAGGCGTTGCGGTTGACAGAGGTTAGGTAGGTGACGTGGGTGCCAGGGGGAACGGCTGGATAAGCATCTACACGTTGTAGATTATCAACAGTGATAATTATTGAACTCGTACTAATATTCGCAGAACTGGGTACAAAGTACACTTTGCTTTGGTCTAATTGAGAAGGGCCAAACCAATTCCCAAAATCATTTATATAAAATAGTTTTATATATTTCCCTCTAAGCCATGATGAAGCGCTGTCTATGTCATTTGTGCTATAATGTCTCGTTGAATTATTAAGTGAAACAATACCAGCATCACTTATAGTTATAGAGTCTGCACAATCGACATATGCGGTCGATTGGTTCGAGTTTCCTAAATTGATGAGTGCATTGGGTACATCGTCTAATGTCCTATCTGTATTGTCATCCACTAATTTGTACCCCGCCGGAATCTCCTCCTCCGTAACAACCGTCTTCCTCCACACATGGACGTTGCCGATATTTGCAAGGACATTGAAAGCATCGTTAGGAGTTGAATTAGCTCCAGTAGAAAGGCCCAGCGTGGAGATCACCGTATCTGAGAGAAGATTTGCTTTGTTTAGAGGGGTTCCCCGCTGGGTCCAACCATCCTTGTTGATCCCATTGAAATCTACGGGAAATGTCCCGGCAATCATGGCCTGCAAAAAGTCCTCATAGGTTGGATAGAGGGACAAGGCTTCCCTTACTGTCTTTAGGTATCGTGAATTCCCGCTCCCTTTCATAATGGCGTCTTGCACTAAAACACACCCTTTCTTAAAATTCTCCGCACATGGCCTCTCCCGCCATGAGATAGGATTTATCCATCCATTGGAACATGGATTCTACTTGGACAAGGATCTTTTCTAAATTGTTCGCTTCCTGGAGGGTGGGGCTCTGCATATCAGATGGGGCTTCTGGAAGATCAGGTACAAAGGGGAAAGTCTCTCGAATCCGTTTAACATTAGAAACATATCCCGCAGACTGCTCTAATGTTGGCTTGTCCTCTTTCACCCAATAATCTCTGCCCGGTTTTGGATTGACTGGAACATACGGGTTTACATACCCACGGGAATATAAACTATCTGAAAGGAACTCGGCAGCCGTTGTAACCCGGTTCATATCAGTTTCGTTATATGCTCCCTTATAGCTTGTCTGTGCAAGCTGAATTAGTTCTTCTTCTGTCTGATCTTCTTTGGATAAAATCGTAAGAAGTTCCTCAATGTCCGCCTGGCTACGGTCTGTAATGAGCCGTATGACATAAAGCCGAAAAGAAGAGGACAGACCTGCTTTGTCCGTTGCGGTAACAGTGATGTAGTTCTCCCCCACGCGAAGAGGAACCGTGTGGGAAAACACCCCGTTTTCATCAATAACCGCTTCCTCCCCTCCCACAAGCAAGGTGACAGGAGACGTCGTCACATCCCTTGTTATTCCTGTAACTGTGATAGATTCATCGTCAACGATTTGCCTGTACTCATGCACAGTCAGCTCAGGAGGGACCGTATCTACAATGTAAACCAAAGATAAACTGGCTTGATTCCCGTCGTTGTCCTGGATGGAGGCGGTCAAGCTATGATTCCCTTCGCTCAGTTCATTTCGTGGAGTATAGGTGAACTGATAACCTTTCTCTGTAGCCTGCGTGGAAATATCTCCCTCGACCCCATCAATCAGCATAGACAGAGAGGATGGATCAATCCCGGAGCCGTTCTCCTCGTCAAATGCTTCTACAACAAAGGTCGGAACCTTGGTTGTCAATATCCCTTCTGCCGGAGATAATAGCTGAATAGTCGGGGGGACTTCCTCTTGCACCGTCAACCGAAGCCCAGGGATATTCGTCCCATCCGTTATAGTGGAAACTCCCTTGTCGTTCGTCGCGGTTATTTTTGTGTTGAAATATCCCCCTTCTTCATTGTGGGAGGTTTTGGCCGGAACAATGACAGTCTCATATTTCCTTGTCGTTTCATTAAATGTAAGAGTGTATTCCTGTCCATCAAACGTCGCTTTTACCGTGGTTATCGACATGAACTACACCTCCCCACTTTGAAACTCACCCGACACTCTGATCTCTTCTTGCTCTATCGTCTGCACATCAAGTACGATCACTTGGAGCAATACAGAATCCCCGACATTTGCAGTCACTGGCGTGAACGTCGCTGAGATCACAATAGGAGACCACTCTTCTGCCATTTAGATCACCCCCATTTTTTCACCACTCCACAATAATGCATCCAGGTTTCCCGTCCTGTCCTGGAGTACCGTCTTTGGGGTAGGATGCAATATAAGTTTCTGTATAGCCATCCTCAGAGGTCCACTGTGCATACTTGCCGTTTCTCCCCTGTTCGCCTCCAGCGCCGCCGGAACCCTCCAGGGCCGTTATAATCCCTCCATAGTCCGGCCCCTTCTGTGCATATACAGCGCCGCTCTGGATGTCCATAATGCCAACAGGATATGGCTTTCCATTTGCAGAGGTATATACTCCAAAAGTAGTGTCTGTTCCAGGGGTTCCTGGTTCGCCGTCGTCACCACGGCTGCCATGGGTTTCTCCTCCTGCACCGCCTTTCCCGGCAGTGCCACAAGCATAGTCATATTGTTGGTTCGCTATCGCAGTCAACTCTGTAATAAAAACATTCCCACCGTCGCCGCCAATACCGCCTGCTGTGTCTTCCGGGTCAAAGGAATCGCCCCACAGGATATTCCCTGCGCCGCCTCCCATACCACCGGCCCCTCCGCCTATCAATGTAATGCGGAATTTTCCGGCCTCTTCCTTTACGAATGTTCCCGAACCTGTCAAAATTGTTTTATTTGAGTATGCAGAATCATTGGGAGACTGAACGAGATAGGATGGCATGTTTACCATGACGCCATCTTCCAGAGAAAGCTGCTGCTTGTATAAGCGAGCGGAGATAGTAGTTAAAAATTGAGTGTCTACACTCTGAATATCTCCACATTCGCTGGACGGATTGCCTCTATGCTGCACCTCAAACGAACGTCCACCATACTCAAACAGGCAGGAGATAACCGCTTTTCTCGCATCATCTGTCGTATGAATAAATGGATTATCTACGCTTAAAGAAACCTCGGATTCGGTGTTGTTCCCTGGGAATACCACTTCTTCCCCATTATCCAACGTGAATGTAATGTCCGAAATATCATCATTTGCAGACATTTCAGGATAGGAACTCATGTTGTCCAAGGTAATCCTGTTGCCCTCAATTCTTTGTAATTTTCCTACTCTCAATTTCCCGGTCTCAAAATCTTGTCTGGGCCAAGTATTTGTTGCCATGCATGCGAAACGAAGCATTTCACCGCACTTTTTCCCTGTACATTCTTCTTCTGCTGCTGTAATGGGGATATCCTTTACATCATCATCTACGATATAATTTTTCTGAAAGTTAACGCCAAGAGAAAGCATAATCGCCTCAATCCACCCAGAAAGCGTTGTGGGAAGTGTATCAGGGACAACAAATTTCCTTTTCGTCAGCGCCCCAATAATATCCAGAAGATCAAATTGTACAGTTAAATCCTTGAGTTTCCACCCGGCGGATTGCTGATAATACGTTCCTGCGGGCAACCATTCAATAGTTCCATCTTCTAACCGCATTCCAAAATCAACAATGATTCTTTGACGATCTTCAATGGATGTGAAGAGCGTATTCGGAGCATAAGGATCAAATCTGTGGTTTTCGTTGTACAAAACAACTGTGCAAGTAGAATATGGGATGGACAATCCAGAGAATGTAACCTCAGAATATGTTTCAACTGATTTTAGAATGGACCTGTCCCAAATTTCATATAGGCCGACCATCAGCCGGGGGATTCTAACCCGTCGACCACCAAGGCTCCATTTCTTAATGGTAACGCGAATTTTTGTAGGGTTTTGAACGGTAAAGCCATCCAAAACAGTCAACATACTTTTGTTCCCTGTTTTTGTGTCTGACCAAAGAAGGGTATCGCCGCTGTAAATATCCAACGTAAATTCTGTTCCAATTCCATTGAATTCTTTTTCACTGAACCGGAAAGAGAATGCTTGCAATATACTTAGGTTTTGAATTTCAAACTCAATATAAGGATATGGTTCAGAAAAGACGCCGAAAGAATCACATAGAGATTCAGATACCCAACCAACTTGTCCTATCTGATCCATTGGGTCATCTGGTCGGATATTGAAAGTTCCGTCCAGAATCCATCTGTTAGGCTCCAAGGTCGCTATGTTCTGTTCGCTCTCTGTTGTGCCACGGTTTGTTACCTGATCTGTTAAGGAAATATCACTCTCATCATTTGTTGTTATGTTTGTTATGATCATATCTGGGTCATATAGGTCAAACACAACTCGCACAAATTGTCGCCTTGAATCAGATACAACCGCTTTGTCATAGGCTTCACTGTGATCAATCATGGCCATCAATCTCCTCAAAGGTCAGTTTGTATGCTGCCCATTCAGGCCCGTTATCTCTCCAGCGTGTGAGGGAGGGAGAGGGAGGCTCCATCAAGTGGAACCAACCTTGTACCAGCTCTGTGCCACCTGTGGATGGGAGAAAAAACAACTGATGCCGACGTGATGCTTTGAATGCAGTATTGAGCCGAGACATTGTTTCATAGTCGATAGATGAAAAGTTGACTTCTACCACCCATATAGTGGCGCGGATTTCTTCCACTCTTCTGCCGGATATCATCCGCTCAGATACGCCAAGTTCTTCCTCATAGGCGGTGTAATCCCCTTCTTCCAAGTCTTCGATTTCAATGCCATCAATTGACAAAAACATGTTTTCCATTTAATCACTCACAATTCTTGGGGACTGATCCTCTACTGCACGAATATCATTAACAATTGCTCTTGCAAATGCTTTCCCGTTGATATTCAGAACAATTTCCCTATCTCCCCGTGGTGCACTGGCAAAAGACACAGCGTTTGCTACCCTGTATGCGCTTCCGTTACTCTCTACCTGCTTGGCCTCCATGGCGTTATCCGTGCTGCGTGTGAGGCGATAGGAAGCACTCCCAGCACTCACAGTGACCGTTTCACGAAGCCTTGCCGCAGCGTTTATCCGGTTAATTTCCGCAATAATACCATCGGCAACTTTCTTTGCTGCGGCAATTGCGGTGGGACCTTCTTCCTGTACCCCAACGGCGAGGGATGTCATAGCGTCCTCTCCCGCCGCTTTTAGTTCATCAGGCATTTTGTCCACGAATTCCTGGTTGAGAGATTCAAACTCATCCTGATAAATCTGTGCTGCAATATTCTTTGCTGCTTCCGCCCGTTTCTGGTATGCCTCCATATAGGCAGTGTATTGATCATCATTTAGGCTCAACAGTTTTTCCGCGAATGCCGTTGCCTCATCCATCTCCATTTGAAGAATTTCGGAATAAAGGCCAGCATCAACCCCTTTTTCCTGCAAAGAGAGCATTGCATCCCCGTATCGTTCAATCTCCTGGATGTCCTTATCCAGGTTCAAAAGACGGGTTTCTCCTTTATAATCCGTCTCAAAAAGGTTGTCTCCAGACAATTTAGAAGCCAAGGAATCACGATCACTTTTCAGGTCATCCAAAGCGCTCTGATACTCATCTTCCATTTCCTCAAGAGCATCAATGGCGCTCTGTAATTCTTCCTTTTGAGCCTCTTCCTGCTTTTTTAGCTGCTTCTCATTCCAATCTTCTTTGAGCTCGGCTATCTCGTCCAAGATATCCTGTCGTTCATCAACTTCTGCCTCTTCCAGCCGTTCATACTTTTCTGCCAGACTTTTTTCATAGTCCGCAAGTTCCTTTTCATCTGCCCGCTTCTGCGCTGCGGCCTCAATCTCCGCAATCTTGTCATAAAGTTTAGAGGTTTCTTTTAGGACTACATCAGCAAGCTTGCCTGCGGCCGCCTGGGCTTTTTTCGCCTTGTCATTTAAGCCAAGTACCAAACCATCAACGGATTTCTCACCAATCCAGCGAAACGCCTTAGAAGGAGAATGGATGTCCAACGCATTCTTTGCCGCAGCGAGTGCACTCTTCGCCATATTGGACGCTGCACTAATCGCCTGGCTTGCCCCTGCATTGATACCCGCAGCAACACCGGAAGCAATCGCCAACCCGACACTTTTTGCAGAACCAGAGGCACCAGTTGCGGAGGAAAGAACCGCAGTAGTAACAAGGTTATTCAGCGCAGAAACAACATCAGGCGTCCCAGAGGATATCCCAGAAGATATTTTATCAATAATCCCAGTACTAATCAGAGTAGCAGAAGCTGTTGCACCTAACGCTGATTGAACGCCAGTGTCAATTAGCCCAGAGAATGCTTTGGTGAGCATGCCGCCAGATGCAGTGAGGCCATTTGCCGCAGAGTTTACAGCTGTTTCACCAACTGTTCCTGCCCCAGATGCAGCGGAATCACCAGCGGAGATTGTGTCTCCCACCACCCCTTTCATGGTAGATGGCATAGAAGATGCTGATATCTTGAGAGAGCCATCCGCATTCGTGCCAATCGTATACCCTACTTGTTGCCCACCAGATGCCGCTGCGCCTTGAGCGCCAGAAGTAGCATTGTCGACCGCGTTTTTAGTCGATTGCTCCATTTCGGCTTCCGTTGATGGCATGCGGCTTGAGTATCCGTCACCGAATCCTGCTGCTGTTTCGCCTCCATTTTGGGTTGCTGTCTGCTTCCCCGCTTCGCCCGCTTGATCTGCGACTTGCTTAGTTGCATCTGAAACTACTTGTCCATTTTCCAATATGGAATTTCCCATGAGGAAATCCCATGCGGCCGCGTCAGTTGCCATTTCGAAGCCCATGGCCTGAAGAACCTGTCTGGCACTTTCAATGACCTGGCGGATACTCTCCGGCAATACAGCGGCATTTGATAGAGCACCATTTGAAAGAAATTGAGGAATCTCAGCGCCTGTCTGTGTAAATTGCTCCAGCTGCGATTGGAATATAGTTTGCATGCTCTGGAGAGCTGCGATCTGTGTTCTTTTCGCATCTTCTCCTAAAGTGCTCCAAGATTTCGCTGTAGAATCGGCGAAGGTTTTGAACGCAGCTGCCATATCTTCGGTTGCTTGGTCAACCTGGGCTTTGTTATCCCCTGTGAACTTAACTATATCCGACTGCAATGTAGCGAGAGCGTTTCTAAGTTCTGTTGGATCTGCTGCCGCCAACGCATCCTCGTAAGCAAGGATAACTTCCTGGTTATCAAGCATTGCTTGAGTAGTTTCCACAACTGCGTCTTTTGCTCTCTCAACTTTTTCTTTTGCATCGTTAATGGCCGTCGCGGAATGCTCATTTTGTCCAGCTACAGAATTTTGAACCCTTCCAAGCTCAATTTGGGCATCCTGGAGGTTTTTCACTGCATCGACATTGTTTTGAACTAATTCTTGCTGACTTGCAAGGGCCTCCTCATACTGCCCCTGCATAGCGTTCAAAGTTGCTTCCTTCTCCTTTTGGAAAAGCATATCTTTAATATTGTCGGCAAGTTTAGCGTAGCTTTCCCCTTCTCGCTCGTGCATTTCAATTGCACCGGGGATAACATTATTTATTAAGTTCGCAAGGGCATTCGCTCTGTCTTCTTGTCCTTTTTCTACTTTTCCATTCGCATCGGTAAGTCGATCTAACTCAGCGATATAATCTTCTGTCTTGTCGATCTCAGCGTCTACTTTGCCAAGATTTTCTGCTGTGGTCTGTGCAAGCTCTTCCTTTTTTTGCTTCTGTTCCTCAATCCTATCATTGAGGTCGCTCATGGCGTCGTTAAGCTGCGCTTGGCTATCCGATGCGTCATCTACAATCGCGTTATATGCGACAAATCCACCTACTAAGGCTGTTATAGCGGTAAGCGCTATGGCCCAAGGGTTTAGCTTCATTACGGCATTATAAGCAACCTGTAATGCAGTACCAATTTTTGTTACTTGATTGAGCGCCTCTACTGCCGTAGCACCGGTTTTTACCGCAGTGAAAAATGCGGTAACATCTCGGACGACAAGCGCAGTTTTGAATGCGGCAATAGCTACGCCAGCAGACCCGAGAACTCCGAGAAAGGTTTGAACTGCGGTTACTGCCTTTGAGAAATCGAAATTTTGAATAAATTCAAGGGCCGCATCCGCAATATCAGACAACGCCGGTTTGATTTGCTCATAGATCGAGATGGCAAGATTTTGGGCCTCAGTCTTGACCATCTGCGTTTTGTGCTCCAGCGTATCAGCCATTGTGCTATACGCTTTCTCTGTGGTCCCCGCGCTGTTCTGTAACTTCTCCAGGTTGTCGTTGAAGGTGTCAAGTCCCTGGGACACAATAGCGTTTGCAGCTTTGCCAGCTTCGGCGCTTCCCCAAAGATTCATAAGGGATTCGGCGCTGCCATCAACATGATCAGAAAGAACCTCAATCACATCACCAAGGCTCTTTCCTTCCTTCATTAAGGTGCCAAAGCTCTTGCCGGTTTCTTTCTTAAGGATTTTCCCGACTTCGCTGCCAGTATCTCCCAGCTCATTCAGCATGGAGGAAATATAGGTTGTAGATTCTTCCGTGCTGATACCCGCCTTCGTTAGGCTGACATAAGCAGATTCAAGGTTTCCCAGATTGACATTGTAGGCGGAAGCCGTACTAATCGCCTTGCCCATTGCGCTGGCAAGCTGGTCAATCGTAGTAACACCAAGGTTTTGCGTCTGAATCAGGCTGTCCGAGATTGATTCAGCATCGGCAGCACTCATCCCATACGCATTGATAGTGGTTGTGAGAACAGAAAGCGCAGATTCTGCATCTGTGAATCCTGCTGTGGCAAGTCGGGTTGCATCCCCAACCAGTGAAACTGCATTCGCAGTGTCTCCGGTTGCGGAAATGGCGTTGTAAACCGCCCCAGACAATTCACTTGCGGATACCCCCATCTCCGAAGACAAGTTCTGGATAGAGCTTTTCATGTCTTCGACGGACATCTGTGAAGTGTCCATGATGGTTTCAACCTGGGCAAAAGAAGATTCAAACTCTGCCCCGATCTTGCTTATCGCGACAAGTGCTCCAGCGGACGCAGTTGCGACAGCGGCAAAACCTTTTATAATTCCGTTTAGTGCCTTCGACGCAACAGAATCAAGGTTTTGCAGTTCTTTGACTGTGAGCTGCTTCTCAAGTGGGTCATCAGACTTCTTGGACCTTTCTTTCGCTTTTTTGAGCGCCTTTTCTAAATCCGCAAGAAATTCGTCATAATCGCCCTTAATTTCAATGATTACAGAACCATCTGCCGCCAATCACGTCACCCCCTCGCCCTCAGTTCTTTCTGTGCTCCTTTTCGCTTCTTCAAATCGTTTCCGCACCTTTTCGATCAAGGCCGCGTCTCTCTCTTCGACGGTCTGCACTTCTTTCCTTCGATCATCTTTAATCGCATAGAGAGCCCGCATTTTTTTATAGTGTTTCTTTTCCTCTTTACTCATTTTGGAAATGTCGGCTGTGCGATATCGTATGCGCTGCATGAAAAGTGTCTCAGAAGGAAGATTGAATAAAAGACGACGAAAAGCCCACCAGTGCAAATCATCCTTAGATAGGTCTATCCCATACGCCGATAGAAAGGAGGCAAGGATTGCCTCTGAATCAATTTCAAAGTCATATACCCTGCCTCCTTTCTTTTTTGCTTGTCCCTGCGTTTCCTCTTTGCTTTCTTCCCCACGGAAAAACCACAACATCGCGTCGAACGCCGCGGATATATTGGAAGGAATTCCGCTTGGGTAAAACAAATTCAAGAGGCCTACAACATCTGGATTTTCTTCTTTCAGAATCTCAAGTTCGATAGAAATCCCAACGCGGAAACTTGGGTTAATCGGGAAGAGTTGTCCGTCTACATCTACGCTGGTGGGGAATCCGTTAAATGGATTCTCTCTCACGATCTTTTACTCTCTGTTCAGCTTCGGCCCGCAGCTTTGCCCGTTTTTCTGCTCTCAACTGGGAATCATCCACAACAGAAGGAGAAGAAGGCGGATTAAAATCTACCTTCATAGAGCTTACAGTTGCAGATACTTCTTCGCAGAACTTGGCATAAGCATTGATGATATCTCTTGCGTTTACATTGTCACCGAAACACTTCTTGCTTGTCCCTTCACCACAAAGAACGTCAAAGAAATCCATGAATGCATTACACATCATTCTGATTGCCTTAATGCCATTTTTGGCGGGATCTTCCTGAATCATTTCTTTCACTCGTTTTCCAACGTCAGCGATCTCTGTCACACCGTTGGTATACAATTCCAAGTTGACGAGATCGAAAGTATCATACTGAATTTCCACGCCGTTGATATTGTAGGTCTCCATAATTTATCCTCCTGTCAGTTAAACACCAGAATCATCGGAATATGTATAAGCAGCGGGCGCAGAAGTCGCCATGATATCGATGTCAATTTCAGAAGATGCGCCAGCATCGCCGGAACCATCAGAATTGACAATGATAGATGCTGTCCCCTTCTCTCCTTCTCCTGTCAACAGAGAGAAATACACATAAGGTTTAACTACTTTCTGTCCGGTGCCGAACTTGATTGCGTGAGACAACACAAAGTCTTGGAATTCATCCCCAAAGATACGATCACCAGTAACATTGAATGTACGCTGAGTAGATGTTTTGGTAGAAACTGCACCCTGTCTGATATATGCTTTTTCATCTGTTTCGGGGTTCAACTGACTATCCACCGATGCAATACCGGACTGGACTACAATATAATTGGCTACTTTTCCGGCTGATTCTTCCGCGATATCTACGGCAAGAACAAAATCATCATTTGTTGCGACCCCTGCAAACTCAGCGGAAGGGGTGTAATCAGCCATCAGAGCGGAAAGTTTCATAATATTTCCTCCTAATAAATGAATTTCGGCTCGTCGGCTCACGAAAAAATTTTATTCAGATGTGTAATCCATCGTCATAATAATTTGGTGATCTTCTGTTCCATCCTCATATCGGTTAAATAAAACGGAATCAGGGTCACTTTCGCTTCGAGAAAATTTGACAACCTTTTTCCCGTCCTCTAATTGAGGCGTTGTTCCGTTGTTGATAATCCAATCTGCGAAGCTTTCCAACGTTTCATCAGCAGAGAGACGCTTGTTATTGCTGTTCCCGGGGATAACACGATAAATGATCTTGAATGTATATCTCGCTTGATACGCACCGCGAACATATTTCCTAACCATAAACGTCCCCTGCGGCGTGGACAATGACATTCCCTCTGCGTCATCCGGGACATAAGTGAAGTTGATGACCCCTACGGGCTTATCTGGCCAAGTATTGAGCCAGGAGAGCAATGATCTTGAAATAGATTCCTGCTCTTTATTTGATATTTTTTGTGCCATAGACACCTCACTTGAAGGACTTTTTATAGGACTCTAACCACTTGGGCATGAACTCTGCCTTTGCCGGTTCAATCCAATGCGGTTGTGCGGAGGACTTTGTAAACACCAAAGCCTTGCCGGACGCGACCTTTTTGACCCCAGTGCGAGACCTCCAAGTCCCATCTGGAAGACGAAAGCCCGCAGCCCCCGTTTGAGGGTCCACGTAAACAACACCCTCCCAAAGATAATGAGCATAAGGCCCCGGATATACAATCTTGTCATCGAAAATCCTTGTTCGTTTGGCCAGAGAACCATTCAGCCAGGGAAGAAATTTACTTTCTGTATCCTTCGCCACTTTCTTTGTGAGTTCTTTGTTAGCTTTTTTCAGCTTTGTTTCGATCTTTTCGATATCAATATCGACATGAACAACAACACTTGCCATTAAGCGCCACCAACTTCCCAATGCTGCATCGAAGGGGAACCAAAATCTTTTGCATCCACTTTGGTGATCCTGTGAACATTATCGTAAATCCGATTCATCCACTGAAAGTCTTTCCCTTGCTCAACGATTTCTCCCTTGACAAAGAAAGTGGTTGAGCTTTGCATAGAATCCGTATCAAGGGTCCATAAATTACGTTTATCTTCGGCAGCTTCATATTGCTTCGGAGTAGCGAACTTTTTGTGCGCACCCGTAATTCCATCAATAGCGTCCACATTAAATGGAATAAACAGATTAACGAAATCCGCGCCTTCCAACCCACTTTCTCTCACATTGGCGGCATGTGCGGCATCAAAGAACACCCCCCGCAAAATGGTAATGTTATAAACAGATTCGAAAGTGACTTCATCTTCTGTTATTGTGTAAACAGTTATAGAATGTGGGGCGTACACGGAAAGCACCTCCCGCCGCGATAAAGCAAGCCAGTTCTTCCAAGATACCTGGATACGATTGACGACATCTCCTCTGTGGAATTCTTCGCTAATTCTGCCGAACTTCGGTAACTCACAGAGTAACTACCAACCGTCTCACTGGACTTCTCTCCGGTTTCGCTTAGAGATGATTCTTGCGCTTTCTCAACAACCTTGTACTGCTCAGCAAGAGCACAACAAGCGTCCTTTATTTCCAGCATAGACGCATGCTCAGAGGCTTTTCCAACTGTGATGTAGTCCAGATATTCACTTGCCCGCTTTGCCAGCATTGGGAACTCAGATTCTGAAATCAACGTCCCAAGGTAGGTTTCTTTGTAATATGTATAATCCGCATATACCATAAGAAACCTCCTTTATTTTCCTTTCTTATAAGTTGCTTTAGGTTGGGAATCAAACGTAGCATCCTTGAAATTGAATGTCACAACGCTGTTCTCATCCACTAAAACCTCAAAAGTGTCATCTTTCGTAACGCGGAAAATAATATCGGCATCAAAAGGAATGTCTTGTTTGGTCGGAGACCCGTTCTTTTTGAATGTCATATTAGTTCCGGTTTTAGTTAAGTGGAATGGGAAGTAATATCCGCTGTCCTCTCCAGGAACATCACTAAATTCCGTATAGCCGGTCACATAGTGAAATGTACCAACCACGGAACCATCTTTCTTAACCTTCAAATCATCACCTACAAGCTCTGAGACTTGTTTCCCCAATAGGGCCTGACTGCTGGGGAAAAGCGTTAAGATGTCAGACCCCATTAACCCCCCGCCGGTTCGTAAATAGCAAAAGGGAATGCATTCTCATTTCCAACGTTATATGCGTTAATAGGGTTCGGAATCTCCCACCCAAGCCGCATAACGGCCCGGAGTGCAACCATGTCGTTCTGCATCAGGTTGTACAGAATATTACCAGTGGTGGGGTCCTGAACAATGCCGCTGTCAAACACCTTAAACGTAATGTCCTGGCGAATCGAATAGACCAGCTGGCTCCAGTCACCCACGATAGCAAGGGATTCCTCCGGGTCATAAGCGCCGTTTACGGGGAAGTACATGCTCATGCCATCCAGCGCGTAGCGGGTATCGCCCTGCATATCAGTCTTAAAGATAGGCTGACCGTTCTTGTCCACCAGGCCGCGCAGTTTGGCACGCATCTGGATAGCAGCCATTACGCCGTTTGGGATATAACCGCTTTCCTCCACTTTCGCGATCACGCCACCCTCGCCCATGATATCTTTGAAAATATCGCTGGTAGCCGTTACAACAGCATTTGCAGTAGTTGCAGAGGGGACAAGGCCATCTCTCCACGAAGTAGGCTTGTTGGTCCCATACAGAATAGCCTTATCAATAACTTTGCCAAATGCCTCTGACAGTCTGGGACGAACTTCACCCCAAATGTCATAGGTGCTATCATCAAGAACTGCTTCCGGAATGGGAACAATAACCGCAATCTCCTCAGCATGAATCTTCTTCTGATCCCACGCCATGTTAGTCACATTCTTAAGGGAAGCTTTGGAATCAGCCGTTCCGGAAGTTGCCTCGCCATTTACGAAGTAAGCCGTAGGCAGTGCGTCAAGCACATTCAAAACCTGTGTCTTGCTGGACATGTTAGGAAGCCGACGAGCCATCCGCAGCACAGCCGATTCAGCTACAGCCCCTTGAATGATCTCGCGGGTTACAGGTTCCGGGATAAGTCCGGATAATTTGCTTCTGTCAATGATATTAACTGGCATTTACAATCTCCTCTCATTTTAATGCACCGCGCAGCAATGCATTCATCACGTCATTTTCACTCGTTTTTTTAGACCCATCTCCAACCGGAGCAGTCCAATCAAATGTTGTTTTTTTCCTGTCAGCAGTCAACGAATCTACTGCTTGCTCAAACGTCGTTTTGTCATCTACCATTTTTAGGGCCTTAAAGGCAATAAATTCGGCCTCTTCCCCACTCAAACCCTTTTTAAGTACATACAAATCTCTTTTGAGTTGGTCTCTTTCGTTTTCTGCTGCGGTCAGTTTCCCGGAAAGAGCCTCTCTCTCCCCGGTCAACCGTTCCCACTTATCCTTTTCAGACTGCTGATTTTCTTTCCATGTACGGAACGCATTTAACTCAGCTTCATCCGGGATACCCTTTGTTGCCTTTGCTACCGCTCTTGCTTTTTCCTTACTGATAAGAGCGTCAACTTCGGCCTGAGTAAAGGTCACCTCGCCACCTGTCCCCGGTGTCGGGTCCTGTACAACAGGATTGCTAATAGGTTCAGCCATTTTATAAACCTCCGTTTTTTGTTTTTGGCCCGTCGGCCACCGTTTAACGCCCGTCGGCAAAAAAGGAGCCATTAACTACCAGTTGTGGTAGTCAATGGCTCAATGGCTCTCGATCAGTTATATTTAATTTCTCCAGACCAATTGCATCTGGTTCCATCCTGTCTTTTTTGTTTGCACACAACATATACGCCGCGTGCCCCATGCTTTACTGGATGAATTTTCTTCCCGCAATTTGGGCAACAAAACCATGTTTCACCGTTTATTTCTTTAATCAATATGTAACCGCCGCCCTTTCGTATTGTGTCGGAAGTCCAGCTTTCTCGCTGAACGCATCATAATATTTCCGAAGCCTTTTAATTCGAATATTTACAGCTTGCGCATCCTCTGACAGCGCCGCAGCTTCATACGCCTTGGCCTCTCTTCGTAGTTTCCTGAGCGTTCTTTCCACTCTCCGCTGCTCCTGACTTGCTTCATATTGATTATATTCTTTCCCCTGATAAACGAAGGGTGGTTTATCTATCTTCTTTAAGTCCTCGTCTGTATAGGTTCGATAAGATACTCCTTCTATATACGGATAATATCTGTGGCGGCAGTTCCACCCTCCGAGACCTGCGCCCTGTCCAAAGCCTGTCGTCGCCTCAAAGTCTTTATACTTTCCTTTTGAGGTTTTCGGCTTCTTTGACCAACGGTATACTTTTCCTTGCCATGACGCATGATTTTCAATTCCATACCCGGTATTTCTTGCGCCTGCATGGGCAGTTACTTCTACCAGATCGGTCTCCAAGTCATCTTGCAATGTTTCCATATAAACTGTATTCATTCTGTTTATGCTGGACATTACCGCCCGCCGGACAGATACATCTACTTGATCTCTATGTCCACTTTCCCAACTAACAGTTTTTAGGCCGCTGTCCGCCAGACCTTTCACGGCTTTTCTAATAGCCGAATTATAATCAATCGCACCGGACATAATCTCAAGTTCCGCCTGGTCTAACGCCCATTGATATGCCTCCAACGCAGACATGACTTTTTGAGAATTTCCCATCCCAACGAAGCCCATCGACCGAGTAATATTCCTGTATTCTGAAAGAGCTTGCTTTCTAATCGCCTCAACGTCCACGTCGTTAATCATTAACTTTGGCGTTGTAATCGCTGCGATTGTCAACATTTCCTTCGCATAATTTTGATATCTTGAAACTACATCATCCAGTAGTTTATTTAACTCTTTCTCTCCAATCTCAGTTACAGAAGATATTGCTTCTTCAATTTTTTTGAGATCAATGCCATGGCTCCTTAATGCCCTGATTGCCTCAACTGTTACCTCATTAAGTTCTCCTGCTTTTTTTAGCCTCTTGCATATTTCAATAAGGAGTGTATCTTCGAGCCCCCTAAACAGCTCTGCGAGCGGTTCTGGCATCGAATCTAAGACTTCTGGAGTGAAAGGATATCTTGGCATTACTCGACCTCGTTTTGACCTTCTGTAACCATATCTTCCATTTTAGGCAGCATCCTCTTCGCAGTTTCATCGTCCTCGTTCAACCATTTTGCGCGGAATTCCCAATCATTCAGGATCCCTGCATTGAGTAATTGCATATCCCGTGAAAAGTCAGTTTGCTCATCCTCAATGATACTGTCATCAAAGTCAATGGATATTTCGACGTCCTCATTCACCCCAGCTCCCATCGCAACATTACCCAAACGAAGAATAATACGGCACAACTCAACAAGCACTTGCTCCAAAATGATTTCATGCTTTTTTATATTTCGAAAAAGCGTGCTGTTTTCACTTATTACCTGTGTTGCCGTAGATATATTCCCCTGATCAAACCTGTAATGGCTTTCTCCAAATCCACATTTACTCGAAAGCAAATTGAGTTGGTCTTGAATACCAGTGTTATGTTCTTGGGTGCGGAGTGTCATATCGATAGGAGTAATAACTGCCCCATCCTGGATGTCCTCTGGAAGCACATAAAACACAAGATCATCACTGTCAAAGACCGGTTCTCCGTCCAGATATTCCGTCGCCGACGGTTTGACCATAATTCTCTTTTTCCCAAGGGCAAACTCATTAACATAGCTGTCATAAGCAATATCTACGCCCTTGAGCACATCAATGGAATTTGCAAATACGGAAATTCCCAATGGAACGTTTTCGTTATAGTTGTTAGAGATATTAGGACGATCGATAACGAACTGCCGCCGATCCGAGTTTGTATGTACTACCGGTGGAACTTTCTCAAAGCCAGAAACGCTTGTCAACGAAACTTCGGATTCTACATTATTATTTCGATATCGGTATATCCGGTTCTCAATGTCATACATCCCGTTTGCTTTATGATGTATCTGTAGATAGCAGTAATCCTCTCCGTTGTCGGTAACGATACTGTCAAAAGCACACTCAGTAATAATTCCATTCTGCCACGCCAATGGCCAGATATGCTCCACGGTCACATAGTCCATCACAATTCCATCTGCGCTGTTTGGAATCGGCCCAGCTTCATCTACTTTCATGCCCACAACACGTGGGATAATTGCAACTGTTCCCAAAGCGAAAGCCTTTTCCTGCATCTCATTGGATTTGACCAGAAAATTATTTTCCTCAAATACACTGTTAACAAATTCCTGCTCTTTTGTTCCCTCAAGGGTTATTTGCACCTTCTCATTCATCAAGAGGTTTGCCCAATCCTCTGGGATTTTCTTGCCCATATTGAGGGTATACCGCTTGCAGCGGACAACGCTTGTACCGTTTCGGACCTTGTACTTGTGGAACCCCTTCACATCTCCGACATACCAAGACTTCCACTCCTGCACCTTCGTATAAAACTCTTCTGACACTGTGGAGTAACCAAGTTGTTTCAGTTTTTCGATAATATTCAAGCAGTTACCCCCATTCTCATAAATGCGCGTTCAAAGGCATACCTTGTCGCGGACAAAATGTGGTCATTCCTGTCTGGATATCCGCTGATAAATTCACCGTCTTTATCGCGTTCATATTCATAATTCGCAAACTCCTGGTATGCGTTAGGTGTTCTATGGCGGTCAATCACTATTTTCCTTTTTTGGAGCCACTTAAACCCATAGTCCACGCTTCCAGGCCCTTTCATTGCTGATTGTGCTGGAAGTCCGAACGCTCTTAAATCCGCCACGCTTTTAGGCTCTGCACTGTCGCATGTGATATAAGCGTCTGTGTATTTCTTCCCCTTTATCCAGTCTGCAAGATTCTCGTTAGGCCATTTATTCACATATAGCTCATCCAGCAAATATATCGTTTCTTGGTTTCTGTCGTAATGAGCGCGGATAAAGGCGAGTTGATCTGGGAACCACCCGAAGTCCACGCCCTGATAAATCCGGTCAAAATGAGAAATTTCCTTGTCTGTTATTTTCCGCAGTTCCAAATTCTCAAATACATTTCCACCGGTGCCCACTGCTTCGCCCAGATATTCATGTCGGTATGCCCGCTCATCTGTGGATTTCAAATGCTCAGCTTCCGACAGGAATTGCGACCCAAGCCATTCTGGCGGCGCTTCCAGGTATGTGCTCTTGTGACACAGCCTATCCGGCCTTTCTTCCAGACTATCTTTGTTCGCCCAATTATCACGACTAATGGGCGGATTATAGCTCTCGAAATTCCAGAACTTTGATCCACCACGCATGGTAGATTGCAGAATGTTTCGAATTTCGGCCCTGCCCGCAAACTGGTCCTTCTCCTCGAAATGCGTTACGGCGATATAGCCAAACGGGACCTTAATAGACTTGATTTTCATGGGGTCATCAGCGCCCCGGAACATAATTTTCTGCCCTGTAGGGCGATAAATCAACTCCATGGGCTGGACCTTTGCTTCCCAATACGAGGCCATTCCGAGCTCTCCAATAGCCCATAGGTACTGTGCATATACGCTATCTCGGATAGTGTTTGCCACCTTGCGAAGTACCAAAGCATGGGTATTCTTATTGGCCAGCAGAATGAGCGGCACCAACAGGGACACGCAGGAGGATTTGAGCGACCCACGCCCCCCGGACAGGTCATAGTGGGTATGTCCATGTTGGAACACGTCGCGGGCCAGCAGGTGGAATGCAGGACCAATAACGGAAGACAGACGAATTTCAGACATCTATGACCACCTTGACTTCCATATTTCCCTCTGCATTCTCGGGCGGCTTATCCCGCCATCTACCTGGCCTTCTGTTTTTTAACCAAAAGATTTGCGCTGTAGTGTCCCCAGCAAGCGCCCTTTTCAGCAAGGCATTTTCTACCTCGTAGTCCACGACTTCCTTGCCTTTTTTTAAGGTCTCACGGATATCACTGTATAACTTCTTCCACTCGTACAGTGTTTTCGCAGTAATTCCCATATTGTGAGCTATCTGCTCATCCGTGAGCCCATCCCGGGCCCATCCTTTCAGCAACAAAAGCCCATCTGGTTCCAGCCATTTTTGATACTTGCCTTTTGCCACAATGGGCTCACCACCTTATCATTATTGTATATTCTGGTGGTCCGCCCTGGAGTCGAACCAGGATGTCCCCGGTTATGAGCCGGGCGCTCTGACCATTTGAGATAGCGGACCAGATACCCCTTTCGGGGTATATCGGGGGTTTTGTCAGGCTTCCCGAAGGCCTGTTTGTAATTCTGCGCGCACCTTCACTTAAATTGTCTGCGTCTCCAACCGCAGGTTTCAGTGAAATGGAGAATGGTACGTGCTTCGGTTCACTTCGCGGCCGCAAAGCAATTTGCTGATTCGATAGAAGCACAATCTCCTTCCATCAAATTTCCCCAGCTGGGGATGGTCACCCGTTTTGGAGTTGCACCAAAATCCGCTCTGGCCGGGTGATAGGGAGGCGAGAACAAGGCTCGCGCTCCCAAAGAAAAAGGAGGTACGCCCGATATTGAGACCGCCTCGGAGCCGGGCGAAGGAGGAAGAAAATCTTCTGTTTTGTACATAGCGAGAAAGAAAATTCATTTTCTTTCTCGCGTATATGTACAAAACTATTTCCTGATCAAATTATACCTAAACGCTCCATTTCGGTCAAATTGTTAGACGATCTTAACACTTTGTTTACAATTCAGTTTTGTTTCTGTGTACGTAATTCCAACTGCATACGCCGCCCATACATCGGCAGAGAACCCATAGAACCAATCTGGATTCTTTTTGGTTCCCTTCCCGTTTTTCAGATCATGGGTTGCAAATCGGTCAATCAGTGCTCGGCGGATATTGGCATCCTTGGCCCTGCTGTCATGGCAGAGATGGAGTTTTTCATCCTGGCGGTATATGTAGTCCACTGGCTTCTGTGCTGCTTGCGTGAATCTCCCAACCCATTCGCAGGTTTCAAAAACATTGCGTCCAACCGGCATGCCATAGCTTGCCAAACGCTCAATCACCACAAGATCATACTTCTCCAACTGGAGAATCAAAAGGACCACGGCATTTTGTTCTTTGCCAAACCGCAGCGGACGTAAATCTTCGCTGTCTATGAAGCAATAGGCGCTCTGCTTGTCCCCTGGGTCAATCGCTAAGATTGTCATTCATTGCCCTCATGCTGTCAAATATCCTCATCAAGATCGTAGTGGTTAAACACCCACCGCAGGACCTCCACTAACCCGTCTTTATCAAAGTTGTAGTGGTCAAGCAGCCACCACAGAGCCTTCGCTAACTCGTCTTTTGTAACGCTACTGCACCTCTCCATGTATGCCACCTGTTCAATGGCAAGTCTCCTTGTTTTGAAGGGAATGCGTTCGTCGGTCAACCCTGTTTTTATAATATTTACGGCCTGATCGGGAGAGACATTGGAAGTTGGAAAAAGGATTTTACTGCTCATGCTGTCCGCCCTCCCCGTCGTGGATGGAGCCGCAGTGAATCAGATTTGGCCAGTTTTCCGGTTGGGCCACATCTTCCAGCGTCCAATCATTGCACAGTCCATTTTCGTCCGCCAACACATAGCGCCCTTCATCCTCCCAATAAGTCACGATACCGAAGAAGCCAATATACTCGTTACCGTCTTCATCTTCAGTCCGTTCGCCCAGCACATCACCGGTGAATATCTTTTTAGATTCAAAGTGTTCGCCACACTCTTCCCGCGTATCAATATTTGTATACTGACAAACTGTAAAGGGGTTTACCTCAACTTCATCGTACTCGTGAAGGTTATCAATCCATCCGAAAAACGCAATTAGACTACCATCATGGATGCACTGGCATTTCCCTCGCCTTTTTAAGGTGCAATCAGCACGGTCATATACCGGATATCCTTCCACCCACTCGCCATCACTTAGCCGCTTGGCTTTGAAAAGGAGCTCTCTCATTCTGCACCTCCGATGATCTCGTCAAGGGTGATGATTTCATTTGGGCGAAGAGAAGGGAACAAAAAAGGGGTCGAGTGTTGCAATGACAAGTTTTCTGTTGAAAACTCTAATGCCGAAGCCGTACATCTCAATGCTTTCTGCCTCTGAGTATAACATCTTAATAGCCTTTGCCCTCTCTACCTCCTGCTCCGTCCAGCGGGGCTTGCGGATGATGCGGTCGGGGTGGTTGATAAAGTCCATCAACGTTTTTTCGTTGGAACTCAGTCTCCAAATGTCTGTATCCTCTTTAAACATTCTTTCCCCTTCTTTAGTTATTTTCCATAAATATTTATTCTCCTGACTTTTTTCACACTTGTAGTAAAACCTCTCTTCTGGTTCAACCCCCAGCACCTCGCAAATTCTTGGCTTGCTCATGCGAGCGCCATAAGAGCAATAGTCCGTTTCGGTAATTTCCATTCCGGACGATGGGCAAATCAGAAATCCCTTCTTGTTGATTTTTGCGTCCTGGTAATATTGGCAATCTTTACAGCGCACCACCTCCGCAACGTCGGCGGCGGGGACAGCAGATAGAGCGTCCCGACACCTTCTTGCAACCAGCTCATCGCAATCATCATGCATCTCATATTCCTGCCGCAAAACTTCAAGTTCCTGCACGGCAACCGCCCTCTCAATGTACTCCTTCATTCCCACTCCCTCCGTAGTGCGGCCTCAATTTCCAAAATCGAGAATGTATGACTTAACGGCTCTGCTTTCGGGATTTCAGTCTCCGCCGTGATAAATATATTTTCAGGCGTGTAATCCTTAATAACCGCATTGCACCAAAACCCTGTGCTACTCTTGTATGAAACTTTATCCCCAGGTTGGCACGGCATCACCACACACCGCCCCTCCCTGTCCGCCTGGGCCAATTCGCGGATTCTTTTAAGGGGAAGTTCGCCACAAGCGTCTACATAAAGGTCTCTCTGCTTTGCAAGCAGTTCTATCTCCTCCGGCTCCAGGCCAGTTTCCTCATAGGCGGCGAGGCGGTCAACAGCTTTGTTTATCACCTCTTGTTGGATAGGGCTGATACAATCAATACAATCTTCCAGCACACACCTTAATTTCTCCGTCAATTTTTCCATACTCACCCCTCCTTCGGGCCGAATTGATAATGATCGTTTTCAACTGTGCAGTGCCTCCAATCTCCATGTACTATACGGCGCATGATATAGCCGCCCATCGTTTGTCCTCACCATAATCTGCATTGCGGAGGCGGTCGGGGTGTAGATTTTTGTTATCACACCTCGCACACCACTCACCATGCAGACAACTCGGTCACCTATCTCCATACAGTGCCTCCAGTCTCTCCATCGCCATCTGTACAGCCTCATCTGTCATGAGTGCGCCGCATTTTGGGCAAAAGTGAGTGTATTTCCTGTAATTTTTTAGTGCTCTTTCATCCCCACGTGTATCAATCTTCTTGCATCTTGAGCATTTTATAGCACCGTATGTTGCATTTACAAACTTACTCTGCTCAAATTCCCATTCGCCTCTCCATACACGCTCCAGTTTCTCTGGTGTTAGCGACTCATCGCCGATCTGGGGAAGTGTTGGCATATCAAGTACAAGGTCCTCTGCCATGTCCTTGTCTCTCTCACTATCCCAACTGACAACTTGGATTTCAAGCAATAATTCACTGGCATCAATCACTCGCGTCATCTCTGCCCCTCCTTTCCCGGCCTAAATATCACAACCATGCACGGAAACGGTGCATTCCATTTTGCGCCGCCAAATTTTAGGCGGCCAGCTACAAACCGGATCTCTGCCTGGTGATAGATGTACCGGTGAAACCACTGCGTGTCCGTCCTGGCTGGCAGCAGCATCACAACCGTGGCACCTTCTGAAACGCTGGCAACCGCTTTTTCGACCCATTTCCCGATCTTCCGTCCATAGGGAGGATTGCACCATACAACACCGGTCCAGGGCTGAGACAATCCGTCTTGCTCTGGGGTGTAATATCTTTCACACTTCGCATTCCACGGCAGAGCGCATGCGTCCAGGGAAAAACAAAACTCTGCATTGAGTTGGTCAAAAAATGCTTGCGGTGTTTCCCAGAGATCCGTTGTGCTGGTGAACATTCCTTTTGTGATACTCAATCCTTTCCCCCCAGCGTCGCCAATTCCCCGCCGCAAGCCATATACCCCGCGCCATCAATCCAGCTATCAATGTGCTCCGGGTTTGCAGATGCCCGGGCAATCTTTAGCAAGGCCATCATGGCCGCCACATCCTCCGGCTCTAACTGTACATGGACCCCAGCGGCAACACACTTCGCACTGAGGTAGGTGTGCCAGAATGCCGCAATCAAACGAAAGCTGTTTTCTGGAATTCCATAATCCCGCTCCCGATCTCCGCAAACGCACTTCTCCGCAGCGGCGAGAATTTCTTTCCTTGTCATGGGGTTCCCTCCTTCTTCTTCGCTGGCTTTCCATACCGATTCGCGATATAACACTTTCTGCTGCAATAAATTTCATCTCTGGAGATAGGCAGAAATTTTGTTTTGCACACCGGGCAGGTTTTGATCTCTCTTCTTTTTCCTTTCATCTTGCTTCTCTCCGTGCAAATATGCGACCCGCTTATCAATGCAAGCCTGGCACAATTTCTTTCCTGGCACGACATCTGGAGATTTGCAAAAGAAACAGGTCTCCCCGCTCAGCGCCATCTCCCAGGTTCTCTGTCCCTCTTGATTCTGTTTTTTTCTCTTGCGGGTTCTGTGCTTTATGCGACAGAGTTCGCAGAGAGAATATCCGTCATCAGGTTTCTTCTTGTAGCAAGTTGGGCAAATATTTTCCGCGATCATCTTCGCATATCGCTCTTTACCAGCTGTTCTTGCCGCTTCTCTATACTTTGGCCGTTTTCTCTTGTTCTTTGTCCACTCATTGGACTTTTGGGCGCATATCGCACACATGGCTCTCCCGGCCATTGTGTAGGCGTCTTCTCTGCCGCAGACAGTGCATAGGCCGCTCTCCCGTCTGACCTTTCTACGCCGCCTTTCAAATTCTCTATCTGCTTCTGTATGCGTTCCCATCTTTAGTTTCCCTCAGACATTTCTTGATAAATCCGGCTGGCTACCACATCCCGGCTGCCCTGGTACTTTCCGTGGTACTGGCTTAAAATCTCCCCGGTGGTGGTCTGATAATAAATCTGGCAAATCTCCATGCCGGGGTACACCCGCACCGGCTGCACGCAGGTCAGTTCCAGGGTCCAGTTCCCAGAAAAGCCCACATCGCCAAACCCGGCGGTCACGTGGACAAAGATGCCCAGGCGGCCAATGGAGGACCGGCCCACCAGCATGGAGACCAGGTTGTGGGTCTCGGTATATTCCATGGTCTTGGCCAGATAGAGCCGCCCGGGTTGCAGCACCAGGCCCTCCTCTGGGATCACCAGCCGCCCCGTCCGGTTGTCCTGCTTCGGGTCCAGGACAGCCTCCTTGTAGGCCATCAGCTCAGGGGCCAGCCGCAGGTTGTAACTGTTGGGGCCCAACCGGGATTCCTCCCAATCACTGATGACGATGTTGCCCGCCTCCCGTTGGAGTTTGATTTCATTGCCGGTTAGAATCATGTTGTCTCCTCCAGTTTCATTTGTTCTGGTTTGAATGCGCTGTCTTTAATGTCCACATAACGCACGGTCCCGTATTTCTCCATGTCACAGGCAATCGCCTCCCGCGTCCCTTCGGGATTCTCGACACTGGACGGAATGGGCCGCAGCTTCACGGTGATTTCCCACATGGCTCAAAGCTCCAACAGGCGGCAGAGGGTTCCCTCTACCCGGGCCATGGCATGCCGTGAGAGGTAGTCCTTTCTGCGCTGTAAGCTGCGCTCCGGCAGCGATTTGACGTGCTCCAGGACCGCCACATAGGTTTTGCCTTGGACGCTCTCCACGGCGATATGGGACGCCGCCGCGTAGCGTTCCCGGGACACCAAGGGCGCCGCCACCACGCATCCGGTTTCCCGGTTGTTCTCAGCGGAGGAGAGGATCAGCACCGGTCTGCCGTAGTCCTTCTTTCCGCCTCGGTATCGGTCGGTTATGTAAATCTCGCCTTTGTGAATCATGCCTGCCTCCTTGCTGTGCGCCAGTTTTTTGCTCTGGAACAGTCAACGTAATATCCGCCTGCCATCTCAAACAGTCTTGAGCCGATGGCTTCATCGCCCCGGAGAATCGCCTCCAGGGTGTTTTCGCTGGAAAGGATGGTGGGCTTTTTGCTGATGTATCGTGCGTTAATCAACTCGAACGCCAAGTGAACGTCCGCCGGTCGAATTTCCCCCTTCCAGAAGTCATCCAGATAGAGCAGCGGCGTGTTTTTCAAGGGTTCGGTCTCCTCCCGAAAATCGTCCCGGTCATTTCCAACCGCCTTGGCCCTTCGCGCAAATTCCCGCCACGAAACATACAGGCCGGGTTTGCCGCCCTCCACGATGGCCCGGAAAATGGTGGTGCATAACGTGGTTTTCCCACAGCCCGGGGTCCCGCAGATGATGAACCAGGAAGGATCTCCTGCCGCGATTTGCTGTACATAGTCTTGCGCCATGGCAAGTGCTGCCCTTTGCCAGTTCTCCGGTGTTTTCCAGTTCTCCCAGGTGCAAGCCGCCAAGGCATCCGGCGGGATTCCGCTGCGGTCCATGGCCCCCATGGCGTCACGGATACTCTGGCATTTGCAGCGTTGAAACAGCAGCGCCCCATTTTCCTCCACCGTCATGTACCCGCCCCGGTCATGGCACGTGGGGCAATGATAGCCTTTCAGCGTTCCGGGGGTCGCGTTGAAAAGTTCTGCCCGCTTCCGCTGCGCCGCGAAAAAATCAAAACGGCTCGTCGTCCCAGCAGCCATCGGTTGCGGAGGGAAGCTTGTCGATGATGGGACCCTTGTTGGGAAGTCTTGCAAATGGATCATCCTCCTTTGCCCGCTTTTTCTTCTCCTCTTGGAGCCGGGTTACCACCCAGTTCAGAATGGCTCTGTAATCACTCTTGTAGGTCTTCCCCGTTGCCCCCTTGTAGTTGTCCAGAATCTCGATCAAACGCTCGGTGTCGGCGGGGCCATGAGTGTCAAGCAGCTTCTGGTGCTCGGCATTGGTCATGGAAACAAACTCCGCCCATTGGACCTTGGGCTCTTGTTCGGATTTTCCGGCAGTTTTCTTCGTTTTCGCGCGCGCCTTATTGCGTGGGGGGG
>ENA-OPSV01000717-OPSV01000717.1-human-gut-metagenome-genome-assembly--contig:-NODE-717-length-25940-cov-2.610392_pt1 | contig 25940 bp, 22 predicted proteins | sample MGYA00241460_ERZ501912 | MGnify/ENA primary metagenome ERZ501912 (study PRJEB25962, sample SAMEA2042402) | human gut metagenome | biome: human gut; feature: human-associated habitat; material: faeces...
TATAAGAAATATTCAAGCGTATAATATAGAATTAGATGCTTCCTCTGATAATAGTGGAAACTATGTAAAAGCAGGAGAAACTATAAGTTATAAAATTAATGTAAAAAACAATGGAAATACAACAATAAATAGTTTTGAAATAGTAAATGAAATTTCACCTTATACTTCTTTTGTAAGTGTAGAAAAAAATGGAGAAAAAATTAGTGAAGATGAATATTCATTAAAGCAAAAACAAGTACAAATTAATACATCATTAGAAGCAAATGAAAGTGAAGAATATATAATAAAAGGTGTAGTAAATGCTATTCCAAATAATAAAGAAGCTATTGAAATTAACAACATAACAAAATTTAATTTGGATGCTTCAACAATTGAGGAAAAAACTGTAAAACATATTATGGAACCATCTACAAACAGTGACAATATGGATGATGATTCACAAGATGAAAATGATAATAATGATAACAATATTAAAAATGATAATGATAGTAATGACAATGAAAATAATACAAATAACTCAGATGAAAAAAATAACGTTGCAAAGGTAATTTCTGGTGTTGCTTGGTTAGACAAAAATAGCAATGGAGAAAAAGATTCAGAAGATACTGAATTGAGTGGTATTACAGTTAAATTATTTAATACACAAAATAATAAAGTTGCAGAAAATAGTCAAGGCAAAGAAATTACGGCAGTAACAAACGAGAATGGATTTTATAGTTTAACTAATGTTCCACAAGGTGAATATTTTGTTATATTTGAATATGATAGTGAAAAATATATTTTAACAACTTATTTGAAAAATGAAATTTCAGAACAAAATAATTCTAATGCTATTTTAAGAGATTTAATAATTGATAACAAAGAAGTTAATGTAGGAGCAACAGATGTAATTAAAGTAACAGATAAGAATATAGGAAATATAAATATTGGATTACAAGAAGCTAAAAAATTCGATTTAAAACTTGAAAAGTTTGTAAGTAAAGTAACAGTTCAAAACTCTAAAGGAACTAAAGTAAATGAATTTACAAATGCAAGTTTAGCAAAAGAAGAAATTGATGCTAAATTAGTAAATGGAACAACAGTTGTTGTTGAATATATAATTAGGGTTACTAATGAAGGTGAAGTAGAAGGATATGCAAGAAAACTAGTAGACTATTTATCATCAGAATTTGATTTTAGCTCTGATTTAAATGCTGATTGGTATCGTTCTGGAAGTAATATTTATACAACTAGTTTAGCAAATGAAAAAATTAAACCAGGAGAAAGCAAAGAGGTAAAATTAATTGTTACAAAGAAAATGAATGAAAATAGTACAGGACTTATAGCAAATGTTGCTGAAATAGCAGAGAGCTATAATGAATTGGGATTAAAAGATGTAGATTCAACAGAAGCTAACAAAGTAAAAGGTGAAGATGATATGAGTACAGCAGAATTAATCTTAAGTATAAAAACTGGACAAGTAGTAGCAACAATAGGAATAACAATTTTGATTATTGCAATAGTAAGTGTTGGAGTTCTATGTATGGTTAAAATTATTCTAAGAAGAAAAGTATTATAGGAAAGGAGGATGAATGGAAAATGGAAAAATTAATAAATAAAGTGAAAATAATTGTTATCATGTTAATTGCTATTTTGACAATTTTTGCTACAAATGTTAAAGCAGAAGATGCAAAGGGAACAGATGCAAATCCATACACAATATATGAAGTACTAAATGGTAATAATCAGTTTGTTGGTAATGTTGTAAGCGTAACAACGGCGGATTTGACAACGGGAAGTAATAATTTATATTGTGTACAACATAATGTACCTTTTTCAGGTGGAAATTATACAATATCTAAATTCTTAGGAATAAGAGGATGTTGGGATACAGTAGGACAAACTACGAATCCATCAATATATACAGCAATGTTAGGTTATATTTTTAATCAAGCAAATGGGTTAGGATATGGAACTGCAATTGGTGCATATAGCAAAGGACAAATAGCTTTGTATCATACATATAATGATTGGTATAATAATGTTGTTAAAGGACATGAAGAGGCTTATAATAATGGTGGTTCAGTTATAGGACCTACAGAAGCTAATACGGTTGTACCGTTTACTACAGAATCACAAACAATATACAATGAATCAGTAGATTACGCGAATTTCTTATATAATTATGAAGTTTCAGGAATAACAATAACAGATAAAACAGATAAGAATAATATTTCAGTAACACCATATGTTCATGATAGTAATGGATATTTAAGAGTTGGACCTTTTAATTGGAATTTTAGTGGAACTGTTGATGAAGTAGAAGTTTATTCTGAAGGTGATAGTAAGATGTCAAGTAATAGTGTTTTGTTTAGTAAATTTGAAGGAACAACTGAAAGTTTTATAAATAAGACTGAAATAAAATCAGATGAAAACTTTTATATAAGTGTAAAAATGAATGCAAACCATACAAATATAAAGAAAATAAAGGTTAAGGTTAAATTTCCTACTGCAACGAGATATGGTGCAGACATATGGTTTTTGACAAATTTAAGTCAACAAAATTTAATTTTAGTAAAACCAACACAAGATGAAATTCAAAAAGATGATACAAAAGAATTTGCTTATAATATAAATCTTACAAAAAAAATAAAAATTTATAAAGTAGATTCTAGAGATACAACAATTCCATTAGATGGGGTAGGATTTGTATTAAAAAATAATGAAATGGATAAATATGTAAAAAAATCAGGAAGTAAAATAACTTATGTATCAGAAAAAAGAGATGCAACTACATTTTATACAGATAGAAAAGGTAAACTTAATATAAGTGGTGTTTTGATAGGAAATTATACAGCATATGAAACTAAGAATCCACATTATGGATATGTAGTTTCAGAACAAGAGCCTGTAACAATACCTTATCAAAGAACAGAGATTACAAAGATAACAAACTATCAAAGATATATAAAATTATCTGGATATATATGGTTGGATGTTCAGGATGAAAAACAAACAGTATCAAATGATTTATATAAAAATGATAAATATGATACTAAGGATAAGTCTTTTAATGGAATTAAAGTGAAATTAAAAGATAAAGATGGAAACATTGTAAAAGCAGGAACAAAAACAGGTACAGAACTTACAGGAGAAGAACAAATAAAAACTTCAAAAGAAAGAGGATTATATTCAGAAATTGATGGTGGTGAGTATGTTTTTGGATATGTAACAATAGATGAACTTGCTAATTATCATATAGAATTTGAATATGATGGTTTAGTGTATAAATCTGTAGCAATGGGAGATTGGAAGGTAAAAAATGCATCTAAGGCAACAGATAAAGAAGAAAGAGAAATATTAGATAAAAACTTTACAAGTATAGATTCAACAGGAAAAAATCAAGTTAGTGTTAATAATGGTAAATATAATATTTATTATAATGACACAGTTAACCATGCAACATCTATAATAGAGAAAACAACTACAACAGAAAGTAGTGTAAATTTCGTTAAAGATGATAGTGATTGTATTTTGCATGCAAATACACAATATAATTTTAAAAAGAGTTTTAGTCCTACAATGGAAGAAATAAAATATATTAACTTAGGATTATGGCAAAAACCACAAGCTGATTTAGCATTAGCACAAGACTTAGCAAATGTAAATGTAGGAGTTAATGGATACTGGCATATTTATAATTATGGAAGCAGACTTAATGCAGGAAATAAGAATGGAGTATTTGCTAATGATTCAAATTCTTGGAATGTAGGTGTAAAATTTAAAAATGATTATACAGGAAGTTATAAGAGAGCTGTATATAAAGCAGATTATGAATATGAAAATAATGATAAAAGCAAAGAAATGCAAGTTTATTTAACTTATAAAATAGGATTGAGAAATGAATCAACATATTTAACAAAAGTTAATAATATAATGGATTATTTTGATAACCGTTATGAATTTATTGCAGCAGGAACTGGCTTAAATAATAATAATGAAATAACAGGTAAATTAGATAATGATTCTGCGACAAAGTATAATGATGAATATCAACAAGTTAAGATCTATACTAATACAACTGTTGAAGCGGGACAAACAAATTATATTTTTGTACAATTTAAATTAAATAAGGATGCTGTAAGAGATATAGTTAATAAGAAAGAAACTTTATATAATGTTTCAGAAATTAACTCATATACAGTATATCAAGATGATAAAGGTACTACAGTTGCTGCAGTAGATAGAGACTCAGTTCCTGGAAATGCAACTATAGGAAAGATTGATACATATGAAGATGATATTGATTCTGCACCACCAATTCAATTAGAATTGGCAAATGCAAGAAGAGTAGAAGGTACAGTATTCTTAGATAGTACTAAGAATGAATTAAATACGGGAAATATTAGGCAAGGTGATGGTATTTTTAATGATAGAGAAACAACAATCAAGGGTGTAAAAGTAACATTCCATGAGTTAAACAATTCAATTCCTGACAAAGAAGTTATAACTGATGATTATGGAAACTTTGAATTTGATGAATATATTCCTGGTCAATATATAATAACATATACTTGGGGAGATAAAACATATAAAGTTCAAAATTATAAAGGAACAATTTATCAAGCTAATAGGGATCAAAATAATATGTATTGGTATAAAGATAATGATCAACGAGGCTATGCACCTAGATATACTGATGCAATTGATGATTATCAACAAAGATTAAAAATTGATAAACAAACAGCTGATATTACAGATAGTAAAATTTACAATATTATAGAAGAGGCATACAATGGAAATAATCCACAAAATATAATTACTACTATGGATTCTGTTACACCAACAATGGAATTCAGTGTTGAATACGAAACAATAGAGACTGATGGAACAGGAAATGAGGTTGTATTTACAATTCCAAATGTTGACTTCGGTATTGTGGAAAGAGCAAGACAACAATTAGATATGAAGAAAAAAGTACATGAATTTAAGATAACATTGGCAAATGGACAGATTTTAGTTGATGCAATAGTTGATGAAAATGGAAATTTACAAGGTTCTCATAATCATGTAACTTATATGGCACCAAGTATAAATAATGGTATTGCAGACAAAGGATATATAAAAGCAGAGGTTGATAATGAATTGCTAGAGGGGGCTTCATTAGACTTAACGTATAATATTACAGCAATTAATAATAGTGAAATGGATTATATGTCTGAAAGATATTATAAATATGGAATAGTAGAAGGAAATCCTGTAACATTAACACCATCAGCAGTGGTAGATTATCTAAATGCAAATTTGGTATTTGAACAAGATAAAAATCCAGATTGGAAACATATTACAGTAGAAGAATTGACGAATATGAATCCGGTTAAATTCCAATTAGGAAATGCAGATTATATAAATTCAAAAACAATTTTATATACAGAAGCAACAGCTCAACCATTAAAACCAACGGAAACTAAGAGTGTTTCATTAAATGTATCAAAATTGTTAACAACTACTAGTGATTTAACATTTGATAATGAAACAGAGACTGTTAAAATAAATAAACCAAATCAACCAATAACTCCAACAGGAAGTATTGTTAGATATTTCCCTGGGGCTGATGCAGAAGACGTTAGAATAACACCAAGTACAGGTGAAAATAGAAATTATGCTTTACCAATTACAATTGTAATAGTAGCATTCTCAATCTTAGGAGTAGGAATTGTATTTATTAAGAAAAAAGTAATTGATAATAAATAGAATTTATAAAAGCAAAAAAATCTTGTGATAAAAAAATCACAAGATTTTTTTATTTTGGCTAGAATATTGCTTTTTTCATCAAATTATAATAGAATAAAGAGCATAATATGGGATACAATTAAAATTTTTCATATTATATATCACAAAATGTAAAAAACTTTTTTGGATTTGATTGCTAAAAAAGACAAAAAGTACTAAGGACAAGTAGTAAAATATATCCATAAAAAGTTTAAGAGGTGGTAAGGATGTTTCAAAATATAGATGAATCAACAATTAATATAAAAGAAAATCAAAACGAAAAGAATAAAAAAATAAAAACAAATATATTTGCAGATGTATTTGCATTAAAAAATATACCAATATATATAATGACATTGATGTTATCCATGGTAGGTATAACAGGAGATTTTTCACCATTTAGTATTAGTATATTTGGAGCATGTTTGGCAAATTCTGTTCCAGCATTAGGAATTATATTTTTTGGAATTCTAGGTAATGCAATTAAGTTTGGAATGAATGGAGCATTAACATATTTATTAACAGCATTATTAGTTGTAGTAACAATGTTCTTTATAAAGCCAAGATATACTGACGAAGAAAAAAATGAAAAAATAAGAAACTTTATATTTGTTACAATTATTTTAACTATAATTTTAGGTATTATAGTAAATTTAATAAGTGGTTTTCTTTTTTAATTCATATAAGTAAAAATTGATGATCATATATGGTTATTTAAATAAAATAAGAGAATAAGGATAGAAGGATATATTATGAAGGGATATAAGGCACTTCAATATGAAAATGGTATTTTACGCTCTAAAATTCTTTTAAAAAATGGAAGGGATATTTTTGAAGTTGGTATTCCTAAACAATAAGTAGAGACCAAAGAAGACATTGCTTTTAGTGAAAATGGGTATAGTTTTTGTGGCACGATAGAAGAAGTTGCTGATTGTATGAATATTCTTGCTCCCCTAAAGGGAAGAAGTCCTGTGGGAGTTGATGAAAGATTATTCTTAATCGATACACTTGATAGTTGTGTGATTGGAAGTTCAAAACATTTTAAAGCAGAACAAATAGTTATAGAAAAAGAAATCACACAAGATGAAATTATTCAATATTATTTGGATCATCCTGAATTAAAACCTAATATTAGGGAAGATTTATGGAATGAATTTTGTAATGATAAGATACAGCCATATGTATACGTAAAAGAAGAAAAAGAAATTGAAGATTTAATAATAAAAAATTGTTTGCGATATGGTCAAGATGATTTATGTGCTCAAATATCAAATGATTCATATATGGAAATATGTGAAAAATGTATAGGTTGGCAATGGCGAGGTGACACGCGAAGCAATATGAAAGACTATCTATATTTGATCATTAGAAGTAAACTTTACAACGGTATTGAACTTAATTGTATTGAAGAATACCATAAGTTAGAAGGTTATGAAAATGAACGAAAAAGCTTGCGTTTAATCAGTGAGTACTTAAAAAAACAAGCAATAAAGCTATATGATTTTTAATGAAAGAACGGTTGAATTATGATAAATTAATCATAGGTCAATCGTTTTTTATGGAGGTCATTATGAAAAAAGGAATTATTATCGCTATTATCTTATGTTTACTAGGAATGATTTTTTTATCAGGAAGTGTTGGTGTTTTTTATAAACCAGTAGAAGTATCTAATAAAGTTGTTATTTTGGCTATTTTAATTATTGTTTTTATTATTTGTTATTTTTATAGAAAGAATAAGAAAAGAAGATAGTTGGGAGAGTGTCAAAGACATTCTCTTTTATGTTATAATGAATAAGGTGATAAACATGAAACATATCTTTATATTAAAACCAGATACTTCTAAAAGTTTGATTAATTGTATAGTAACAATGATGCAAGGAAAACGTTATGAATTACGCTATACCAAAGATTTAGATGATGCAAGAAAGATAGCCTTGTCTTATCAAGATGAAAAGGAAGTTTGTCGTTTATATGCGATAGGTGGCGATGGCTTTGTTCATAAGGTGGTCAATGGCATGGTAGGGTCTTTTCATGAACTCGTTGTCATTCCGCAAGGAACAGGTAATGATTTTGCTAGAAGCATCTACAAAAATTTAGATGCGATAAAGATTTTTAAAGAGTCATTAAATAAGCAAGCCAAAGCAATTGATGTGATTCAATGCAAAGAAGATTTATATTGTATCAATGTCTTTTGTTGTGGTTTAGATGCTGATGTTGGAAATCTAGTGAATACAAATCGTAAGACAACCTTATTTCCAAGAATTATGCAATATAGTTTAACGATTTTAAATAAGATCTTTCATTTAAAATTTTATCCAACCGATATTTATACATATAATAAAGATATTTATCAAGGTAATGTTTTGATTTGTACCTTTTGTAATGGTCATTATTTTGGTGGAGGCTATCAGGCAGGGTATTATTCATCTTTAGATGATGGGATGATTGATATGTCTGTAGTGGGTGAGATTTCTAAAAAAGAATTACCGTATTATTTAAAAGGACTCATTACCAATAAGTTACATAAAACAAAAAAATTTCAACATTTTAAAGAAGATGATGTTTGGGTCAAAACCAATCAATATGTTAATATTGATGGTGAAAAATATGAACCAGGAACATATCACTTAAAATGTTTACATAAAAAAATTCAATTAGTTTATTAAGGAGATTACTATGGAAATAGATTTAAAAACAGATTCACGTAAAGTAAAACCAGGAGATACTTTTATTGCGATTAGAAATGTTAATCGCGATGGACATGATTATATTCCTCAAGCTATTAAAAATGGGGCAACAAAAGTAATTGTTGAAGAAGGAAATTATGATGTTGAAACTGTTGTTGTTGAAGATACAAGAGCATATTTAAAAGATTATTTGTATGAACATTATTATCCTTATTTCAAAGATATGAAATTAATAGGGGTTACAGGTACAAATGGGAAAACAACAATTGGTTATATGATGTATCAAATGATGACGATGCTTGATATTCCTTGTGCTTATATGGGAACAATTGGTTTTTATTATTGTGGGAACTTTATTAAAATGGTTAATACCACACCTGATGTAGATGTACTTTATGATTATTTTATTAAAGCAAAAGATGCGGGGTGTAAAGTACTTGTGATGGAGGTTTCTTCACATGCGCTTGCGAAAGATCGTATTCATGGCTTAGAATTTGATGAAGTTGCTTTTACAAACTTAACACAAGACCATTTAGATTTTCATAAAACATTAGAAAACTATGCGAATGCTAAACAACTCTTATTTAAAAAGACAAGAGGAAAGAAAATTGCTGTCATAAATGGTGATGATCCACATGCTTCACATTTTGAATTAGAAGGAAATCAAAATCTTTTGATTTCTGATCAAAAAGGTGATGTTCTCATTCAAAATATTGAATTTTCTCACTTAGGGACAACCTTTACCTTTAAATATCAAGAAAAAGAATATCAAACACATATTCAAATGGTAGGAAGATACAATGTTTATAACTATCTTACAGCGATGCTTTTAATTCATGAATTAGGATATGAAATTGATGCTATTTTAGCCTTAAATACAAAACTCAAAGCACCTAAAGGAAGAATGGAGTTAATCGTTTATGATACAAATGGTATCTTTGTAGATTATGCCCATACCCCTGATGCCACTTTGAATGTTTTAGAAAGTGCTCAAGAATTTAAAAAAGGAAAAATTATTACGATTATTGGTTGTGGGGGAGATCGTGATACGACCAAACGACCAATCATGGGGGAAATTGCCTGCAAACATAGCGATCATGTCATTATTACGGATGATAATCCACGAACAGAAGATCCTCAAAAAATCATTAATGATATTTTAAAAGGGGTTAGTGGTGATTATGAAGTCATCAATGATCGTCATCTCGCCATTGCTAAAGGAATGAGTTTATTAAAAGAAAATGATATCTTAATGATTTTAGGAAAAGGTCATGAAGATTATCAAATTATTGGAACAGAAAAGATTCATTTTTCTGATCAAGAAGAAGTAGAAAAATATATAAGGGAGCATATACATGACTAAAATTGCATTTTTTGATGTGGATGGAACCATGATTAATGTACCTCATCAATTATTAAAACCGACAGATAAGACGATACGTGCTTTAAAAGAATTTCAAAAACAAGGAAATTATATTGTTGTAGCAAGTGCTCGTGGCGTTAAACCAGAATGTTTAGACGAAATTCCTTTTGATGGCTTTATTGGTTGTGATGGAGGCTATATTGAATTCCATCAAGAAGTTTTATTAAATAATGTTTTTAGTGTGAAAGATTTAAACTTACAAAATAGTATTTATGAAGCAACAAATGGACAATATATAATCAGTGAAAGGAATCAAAGTTATTTCAGTGACATGAATGGGGAACTTATCAAAAAACATTTAAGACTTTATACAGGAACAGATAAGCTTCCTGATGATTATGATGATAACTGGCGCTTTCAAAATGTTAAAGCTAATACAGTAACCGCTCTTTTCTATAATGCAAAAGACTTACATGAAGCCTTAGATATGTTACCAAAAGAATGGTCTATCAATGCTTATGATACAGGACATATTCGTATGGATGTCCATCCTCAAGGTTACACAAAAGGAATAGCGTGTGAATATTTATATCAAAAATTAAATATTCCTAAAGAAAATACGTATGCTTTTGGTGATGGAGAAAATGATATTGAAATGTTGCATCTTGTAGGAACTTCTATTGCGATGGGTAATGCGGATGTTGAAGTTAAAAAACATGCATCTACTGTGACTTTAACAGTAGATGAAGATGGTATTGCTGATTTTTTTGAAAAGGAATTTAAAATCAAATGAGAATTAGAAAAATAAATTTTCAAGAAATAAATTTTGAGTATTGTCCTTATCCTCAATCAATGTATGATTCCATAAAAAGAATAGGACTTTCTTTTCCTATTAAAGTGAATATTATTAATGGTAAATATTATTGTAAAGATGGACATAAACGTCTTTCTATTATTCAAGATTTATTAAAAAATGAAGAAGGTTATGAAAAAAGAAGGGATGTTCCCTATATTATTTATAATGATGGGAGTTCTAGATCTAATGATTGTTGGCGTGATCGCAACATGCATTAGATCTTTTTCATTTTTTGAAAGCATAAAACGAGAATAAATAAGAGGTATATAATAGATGCGAGGAAGTGATTATTTTGTTATTTAGTAATAGAGATTTAAAAAAATTGATAATACCTTTAATTATTGAACAGGTATTAGCATTGACAATTGGGATTTTTGATACGATGATGGTTTCCCAATGCGGGCAAAGTGCGGTTTCAGGAGTGAGTATTGTCGATGGGTTAAATGTGTTGATTATCAATATCTTTTCGGCACTAGCTACAGGAGGAGCTGTTGTTTGTTCGCAATATATTGGTAAAAAAGATGAAGAGATGGCTTGCCATAGTGCTAAACAGCTCTTATTTACCATCTTAGGTTTATCACTTGTTATTATGGTTTTATGTATGATTTTCAATGGGAATTTATTGAATTTGATTTTTGGACATATTGAAAGTGATGTGATGGCTTATGCAAGAACTTATTTTTTCTTTTCAGCCTTATCTTATCCTTTTATTGGTTTATTTAACGGTGGGGCTGCTTTATTTAGATCAATGGGAAATAGTAAAGTGGCTATGACAAATTCATTTTATATGAATATTGGAAATATCGTTTTGAACTACCTCTTTATTTTTATTTTAAATATGTCAGTCAAAGGAGCAGCAATTGCTACTTTACTTTCAAGAATGTTCTGTTCATTTATTATTTTATATATGTTATTAAATAAAGAACATATTGTACATATAGATACGTATTTAAAATATAAGTTTGATTTTTCAACTGTCAAAAGAATCTTAAAAATTGGTATTCCAAATGGTTTAGAAAATGGAATGTTTCAAATGGGGAAAATCCTTGTGCAAAGACTTGTTTCAACTTTTGGAACAGCTGCCATTGCAGCCCATGCTGTTGCCTTTAGTTTAACATCCATTGCCGTTGTTCCAGGAATGGCTTTAGGACTTGCTATTTTAACAGTTGTAGGCCAATGTATTGGAGCTAATGATTATCAGCAAGCTAAATATTATACAAAGAAACTGATGATTATTGCTTATTTATCAACAATTGTAGCAGCTGGTATTTTACTTGTTGGGGTTAGATATATTTTAAGATTTTATGCTTTACCACAAGATACTGCTAATTTGGCGGTTTCAATGGTTTCACTTCATTGTGTTTTTGATTTCTTTGTTTGGCCAATGGCATTTTCTTTTCCAAATGCCTTACGTGCAGCCAATGATGCAACTTTTACAATGATCGTTTCTACATTTTCAATGTGGACTTTCCGTTTTGCTTTAAGCTATGTTTTTGCTTTGTATTTACGCATGGGTGTCATTGGTGTTTGGTGGGCTATGATTGTTGACTGGATTTTTAGGTCAATTTGTTTTATGATTAGATATAAATCCAATAAATGGATGAATAGAACGTTAGTATAGGAGAATTATATGGAAAAAGTAGAATATTATTTTAGAGAAATTTCAAAGATTCCAAGAGGATCTTACAATGAAAAAGCAATTTGTGATTATGTGGAAAACTTTGCTAAAGAAAGAAATATAAAATATGTAAGAGATAAAATGCATAATATCGTGCTTTTTACAGAAGCAACAAAAGGCTATGAAGATCATGAAACAGTCATGTTAGAAGGACATATGGATATGGTCTGTGAAAAAAATAATGATAGTGATCATGATTTTTCAAAAGATTCCATTGAACTTATTGAAGAAGATGGTTTTTTACATGCCAATAAAACAACATTAGGAGCGGATGATGGTGTTGGTGTTTGTTATATGCTTGCTTTATTAGATGATGAAAGCTTAAAACATCCAGCTTTAGAATGTGTTTTTACTGTTCAAGAAGAAGTAGGACTTAATGGAGCAATGGGTCTTGATAAAAGTATTTTAAAAGCGAAAAAGATGATTGGACTTGATAGAGGGAAAGAAAAAATTATTACTGTAAGCTGTTCTGGAGGAAGAAGAGCTGTTGTTGAAAAAGAACTTTCTTATCTAAAAAATGAATCACCTTGTTATCAACTTTATGTGGGTGGCTTACAAGGTGGACATTCAGGAGGCGTTATTCATTTAGAAAGAGGAAACGCTAATGTGATTATGACACGTGTCTATTATCATCTTTCTTTAAATAACATTGAATTTTTATTAGGAAGTTTTAAAGGTGGTTTAAAAGATAATGCGATTCCTAGAGAATGTGTCAGTGTCTTTGCTTCAAATGATGATTTTAAAAAAATCAAAGAAGTTGTTTTAAAAGTAGAAAATGATTTAAAAGAAGAATTAAAAGAAAGTGATGAACATGTATTTGTTCGTTTAGAAAAAGTAGATTCTTTAAATGAAGTGATTTCAGTTAAAGAAAGCCAAGATATTATTTCAATGATGTATTTAATGCCTAATGGCTTTATGCATAAATCTTTAAAAATGGATCTTACCAATATTTCTTTAAATATGGGTGTAGTGGAAATGAATGAAAAATTCAATATTTATTTTTCAATTCGTTCTCCAATGGAATCGGCTAAAGATGAATTATCAAACAAATTGAGTTTAATTGCATCAATGTTTATGGCAAAATATGTTTTAGATAATAACTATCCAGGATGGAATTACGATGAAGGTTCAAAACTTAGAAAACAATATGTTGATTTTGTAAAAGAAACAGAAGGAATCACTTTAAAAGAAGAAGGGACACATAGTGGTCTTGAAACAGGTATTTTCAAAGGGGCACTTCAAGATTTAGATATTATTACTTTAGGGCCAGATATGTTTGATATTCATACTCCTGATGAAAGATTAAATATGAATTCATTTTATAAATGTTATCAAAGACTAATTCATTTTTTAGAGAGATTATAAGATGTTAGAACTTATTAAAGTAAAATATGATCAAGATATCAAAAATCAATTAGAAAAAAGATTTATTGCTTTTGACGTAGAAACAACAGGTTTGAATCCAAAAGAGGAAAGAATTATTGAATTAGGAGCTGTTCTTTTTGAAAATGGACAAGCTGTTCAAAAATTTAATACACTTGTCAATGCTGAAGTAGAAGTCTCTGAGTTTATTTCTAATTTGACACATATTACCAATGAGATGTTAGAAAATCAACCACGAGAAGAAAAAGCATACGAGATGTTCCAAGAGTTTATGAAAGTGGCTCTTGAAGGCAAAGTGATTGTTTGTGCGCATAATGCGAAATTTGATATGTCGTTTTTAAAGGAAACATTTGATCGACTTCAATTAACAGGAAAAATCTGTTACGTAGATACCTTACAATTGTCAAGAAAGTATATTCATGGACCTTATAATTATAAACAAGGAACGATTGCTCATTATTTACATATCAAGAATGAAAATGCGCATCGTGCTTATGATGATGCTTATGTTTGTGGACAAATATTAAATCATATAGTAAAAGGAAGTTTTTAATAAACTTCCTTTTAATGTACAATTTCATTGAGTAAATTGACGGCAGCCATGGCATCTTTTGTATAGTAATCGGCATGAATATCTTGAGCGATATCTTCTGTTAATACAGCACCGCCAACAAAGATTGGACACATATTTACTTCTTTTTTTAATAAAGTAATTGTTTCTTCCATTGAAACAACCGTTGTTGTCATTAAAGCTGAAAGACCAATAGCTTTAGGATGATGCTTATGATAGGCTTCTAAAACGACTTCTGCAGGCACATCTTTTCCTAAATCAATGACTTGATAACCGTAACTTTCTAAAACAACTTTTACAATATTTTTCCCGATATCATGGATATCACCATGGACAGTCGCAATTAAAACAGGACCTTTAGAAGATTTCGTTGTTTTAAATGTTTGTTTGATCACATCAAAGGCAATTTTGCTTGCTTCTGCTGATTGGATCAATTGAGGTAAAAAGATTTTACCAGTTTCATAATCCTTCCCAATTTGGTCAAGAGCAGGAATTAAAATGTCATTGACGATTGTTAGTCCATCTTGACTTTCTAAGGCTGTTTCTGTTGCTTTTTTGACTTCATCTTTTAAACCGTGTAAGACAACATCATTTAAAGAAAAGGATGTTGTTTGTTTTGGTAAAACGACTTGGCTTTGTGCTTGTTTTTGAATGTAATTTGTAGCATCTTGGTCATAATTATAAAGTACATTGAAGGCATCGATTGTATTCATCAGTTCTTGATCTAATGGGTTGATAATTGGTAAATCAAGTCCTGCCGACATTGCCATTGCTAAGAATGTTTTATTAAGTAAAGGACGATTTGGTAACCCAAAAGAAACGTTACTTACTCCTAAAACAGTATGGACACCCAATGTTTTAACCATAGAAACAGCTTTGATTGTTTCCATGACTTCTTTTTGTTGAGCAGAGGCGGTTAAAACAAGACAGTCAATAATGATATCTTTTTTGTCAATGCCATATTCTTTTGCTTTGTTAATGATCTTTTTAGCGATTTCAAATCTTTGCTCAGCCTTTGGAGGAATGCCATTTTCATCTAAGGCTAAGCCAATGACAACACTACCATATTTTTTTACAACAGGGAAGACGGCTTCCATGGTTTCATCTTTCCCGTTGACAGAGTTAATAAGTGGTTTTCCATTATAATAACGACAAGCTTCTTCAATTGCTTGGAAATTAGAACTATCAATTTGTAAAGGAAGTTGAATAACTTCTTGTAATAATTTAATAACATGCTTCATCACTTTTGGTTCATCAATACCAGGCAAACCGACATTGACATCTAAAACATGAGCTCCTGCTTGTTCTTGTTTGATGGCTTCTACAACAAGTTCATCATAACGTTCTTCTTTTAAAGCAGCTTTTAATTTTTTCTTTCCTGTTGGATTTAATCTTTCTCCACAAACAACAACATGTTTTCCAAATTCAACAGTTGTTGTTCCTGAAGAGACACGTGTCAACGAAGAAACTTCTCTTGGAGTCACTGTTGTTGGGCAGTTTTCTTTTAATTTTTGAATAAATTCAGGGGTTGTTCCACAACATCCACCAACGATAGCGATTCCTTTTTTGACAAGAGGAACGATTGCCTCAATAAATTCATCTACTTTCATTGGATAAACGGTTTGTCCGTCTTCTAAAAGAGGGAGACCCGCATTTGGTTGAATCATCACAGGGAAAGAGGTACTTTCTAAAATATTTTCAATAATAGGAGCCATTTCATTTGGTCCTAAAGAACAGTTAATTCCTAAAGCGTCCACTTTTAATCCTTCTAAGACATTGACCATTGTAAGAGGATCACAGCCTGATAAACTACGACCATTTGTTTCAAAGGTCATTGTTGCAAAAACAGGAAGATCACTACACTCTTTGACAGCTAAAATACTCGCTTTTAATTCATAAATATCTGTCATTGTTTCAAATAAAACAACATCAATATCCTCTTTTACAAGTTCTACCATTTGCTTAACGCTTTGATAAACTTCGTCAAAAGTTAAAGTTCCCATCGGTTCCATAAGTTTACCAATAGGTCCAATATCTAAAGCAATATAAGCATCAGGTTTGATTTTTTTAGCTTCTTTTGCATTTTGGATAGCTGCTAAAATCACTTCTTGATAGCTATATTTATGTTGTTCTAATTTAAGAGGATTTGCGCCAAATGTATTGGTTGTAATAAAATCAGCTCCTGCTTTTAAATAACGGTGATGGATATCAATAATTATTTTAGGATGTTCAATATTATAATATTCTGGAATTTCTCCAGCCTTCATTCCTAGTTCTTGAAGTTGTGAACCAAAACCACCATCAAAAATAAGAAGATCTTTATTTAATCTTTCGCGTAACATGTTTGACCTCTCTTTCTAAAATTACAATCTTTTATATGTAAACAATTCTGACATGTTTTTTCTTTTCTGTTATCACCTAAACCAATCAAACCAATCATTGATTTTTGTGGTAATAAAATATTACTTTCTTGGACAGTCAAACCAATTTTTTTAGAACTTTCGATAATGAAAGCAAGCTCTTTATTGAGTTCAATAGGGACACGACCATAACCAGGACAAAAACGAAACGTTCTTTTACCAATCAGTTGTTCATTTTCATATTCATCACATTTCACTTCTAAAAAACTACTTGCGACAGCATCAAAAATCGTCGCTTTGGTCATGTCAATATGACTGTAATAATGAGATCTTTTTTCTACCTGTAATCCTAAAGTACAGCCAATAATAACAACATCATGACAATTTTGAAATAAATCATTCAAGTCTGGATAATCGAGATTTAAAGAAATTTCATCAATTCTTAAAGGATGAAAAGAAAGAGGAAATTTACGATAAGTTACTCTAAAAGAACTCATTTTTTCAATTTCCTCTATGCATTCATCAATCAAAACATTCATTTTTTCATCAAGTATTTGATGATGATATCCTAAATACTTTAAAGCGTTTTCTTTAATCTTTGAAAAATTCATCACGAATATATTCTGTTCTTTTTAAAATTTCTTTTGCAATCTCTGGTTTATTCATTGTATAAATATGTATTCCATCTACACCATGAGTCATTAAATCGATGATTTGATAAGTTGCATAGTGTAAACCAACTTCCCTTCCTGCTTTAGGATTTCCAGCAAAACGATCAATCATCGCTGCTAAATCAAACGGAACAGAACAATTTGACATTTTTGCGATATTTTTTAACTGTTTTGGATTATGAGCAGGCATAATTCCTGCAAGAATAGGGATATGAATTCCAATTTTTCTTGCTTCTCTGACTAGACGATAATAATATTGATTGTCATAAAAAATTTGAGTAACAAGATATTTAGCTCCAGCATCGACTTTTTTCTTTAGGTTTAAAAGATCTTCTTCAAAGTTTTTAGCTTCATAATGTGTTTCTGGATAACATCCACCAGATAAACAAAAATCATTAGGAAAGTTTTCTTCAATGAATTCATTTAATTCACTAGCATATTTAAAATCACCATGATTAATACCATCACTATCTTTAGGATAGTCGCCACGTAAAGAAAGGACATTTTCGATACCATTTTCTTTAAGTTCTTCTAGAATTTCTTTGATTTCATCTTTTGTATTATTCATACATGTTAAATGAGCTACAGATTCAATACCATATTTATTTTTAATGGTTGAGGCAATCTTACATGTATTTTTAGATGTAGAACTATTAGCTCCATAAGTGACAGAAATGAAATCAGGATTCATTTTTGCTAGTTCATCAATGGTTGCATAAATAGATGTGATATCATTTTCATTGTTTTTTGGTGGGAATATTTCAAAAGACAATGTAGGTCTTTTATTTAATAATTCATTAATTTTCATATAGTACCTCACTTTTTGTATACATTATATAGAAAAATAAATAGATAGTAAACGAAGAAAAAATAAAAGTTGGCTATAGTTTTAAATTATATCTCTTTCGTTTCAATAAGCATTTCCGCAATATTTGTTAGCGAATGACTTAATGAAGATAAAATAGCTACCAATAAAAATAAATCTTGATAGTTTTCAATTTTTAATTGATAATCATCCATTATTTTTTGAATCATTTTTTGAAGTTGGGAATTTAAAGAGTGTTTAATATCTATAAAATGATCATAAAGATTTGATAAATCATCGGTATTTTCATAAATAGGTGTCAATAGATCTTTAATTTTCTGAATGGAAAGATTATTTTTTAATTGATAGATGATCAACATTTGAATGATTTGTTCCTTAGTGTATTTTTTCCCTTTTACAGGCGTAATGACTTTGGCTTTGGAATAATTATTGATCATGGTTTTAGTAAGTAATTTATCATCTTCATTTTTTTTATGATTTGCTAGATGGATTTCAAAAAGAGTCATAATTTGATCCATATAGAGATCTAAATCAGGAATATCTTTAGACATAATAGAACTTTTTTGACTTTCTTTTTCAACAAGAGTTTCTAGTGTTTCTTTATTCATAATTTCACCTCATATTTATTTTATAGATTATCATATTTTTTTGCAATATAAACTATTTGAAATGGTTTTAAATACTACATATTTAAAAAAGTCATACTAGGATTTTAAAAAGCTTTATTGTATAATGTCCTTGGTGATTAGATGAAAAATATAAGTAAGAAAAATTGGGTTTTATATATTGTTACTTTTTTGGTGATTGTTATTGGAGATCAACTTACAAAAATATTAGTGTCTTCTTCGATGATGCTAGGGCAATCGCAAGCGATTATTGATAATTTCTTTTATTATACATATTCGCATAATCAAGGAGCAGCTTGGGGAATGTTATCAGGACATATTAGTTTGTTTGTAGTTGTTTCGCTTGCTGCAGCAATTTTTATGTTTTATTACTTTAGTAAGACAACCAAAGCTCAAAGATTAACACGTTATGGAATTGTTTTAACTTTTGCAGGTCTTGTTGGAAATCTAACAGATCGTCTTTATTTTGGATATGTGAGAGATTTTATTGATTTTATTATTTTTGGTTATGATTTTCCTATTTTTAATATTGCTGATATGGCAGTAGTAATAGGAGTAGGATTGATTATTTTAGAGATTATATTTGAGGATTATATTAATGGAAAAAAGAAAATTAGAGATTAATGAAGAAAATGTACGTTTAGATAAGTTTATTATGAATTCAATTTCTGATTTATCAAGAACACTTATTCAAGAATATATTAAAGAAGGGCATGTTCTTGTAAATGGAAAAATTGAAAAAGCAAGTTATAAAATTAAAATGAATGATGCTATTGAAATCACGATTCCTGATAATAAGGAGATGGATGTTTTACCAGAAGATATTCCTTTAGATATCGTTTATGAAGATCAAGATGTCATCGTTGTCAATAAACCTTCAGGGATGATCGTTCATCCAAGTGCGGGAATTTATAGTGGTACTCTAGTAAATGCTTTACTTTATCATTGTAAAGATTTATCAGGAATCAATGGTGTGAATCGTCCTGGTATTGTTCATCGTATAGATAAAGAAACAAGTGGTTTATTAATGGTAGCAAAAAACGATAAAGCTCATAAATCATTGAGTGAACAGTTAAAAGAACATAGTGTTACACGTCGTTATGTGGCTTTAGTTCATGGTGTTATTCCACATGTTCATGGTAAAGTCAATGCGCCAATTGGTAGAGATGCCAATGATCGTCAAAAAATGGCTGTCACAAAAAACAACAGTAAAGAAGCAATTACTAATTTTACAGTATTAGAAAGATATGATGATATGTCTTTAATTGAATGTCGACTTGAAACAGGAAGAACGCATCAAATTAGGGTGCATATGTCTTATATTGGTTATCCAGTTTATGGAGATCCTAAGTATGGAAAGAAAAAAGATAATCAGAGTCATGGACAATTCTTACATGCTAAAAAATTAGGATTTATTCATCCTACTACAGGTGAATATTTAGAGTTTGAATGTCCTTTACCTGATTATTTTCAAGCAAAACTTGATGAATTGAAAGGAGAATAAAATGTCTAAAAAGATTATTAGTTGGCAACAATATTTTATGGGAGTTGCTAAGCTTTCAGCTTATCGTTCAAAAGATCCTAATACCCAAGTAGGAGCGTGTATTGTTTCTCCAGAAAATAAGATCGTAGGAGTAGGATATAATGGACTTCCATGGGGATGTGAAGATGATCAGTTTCCATGGGCAGCAAGAGAAGGAGATTTGTATGATACAAAATATCCTTACGTTGTTCATGCAGAATTGAATGCTATCTTAAATAGTATTTCTCATTTACAAGGATGTACGATCTATGTTTCTTTATTTCCATGTCATGAATGTGTGAAAGCCATTATTCAAAGTGGTATTAAAGAAATTATTTATGAAGATGATAAATATAATGGAACAGACAGTGATCGTGCTGCAAAACGTATGTTAGATGCCGCAGGTGTCAAATACACAAAAATTCTAGCATTTGAATTAAATAGTTTATAAAATAAAAAGGTCTTCTTTGGAAGACCTTAAATTACATCTTTAATACGCTTATAATTAGTCATATTAGTTTTTGTTACTTTAAGTAACATTTTTTTACCATACTTTTTAGCAATACTTACAGCAACATGATCGACAACTGAGCTTGTATTACCACGAGGTAATTTTACTTTCAAGCTTCTAGACATGTTATTAAAATATTGGTAAAAGGCATATTTTGAAAGAATAGACGAACACATAATTGCAAAGTATTGTTCTTCTCCTTTTTGTTCAAAAGATAAATCCTTAACAACGATTACTTCACTCTTTAAATAATTATAATACGTTTTAGGTGAAACAAATTGATTTACGACTTTTTTATCAACTTTTATTGCAACTTTTTGCATTACATTTGTAACGGCCTGATTATAAAGTTTTGCTTTAATGTTTGCTAGATTATTACCAGCAACTGCCATTTGATTGTAGTGAGAATTATCAAGAATCAACAAACTATAAACAAGTCGATCTTTGATCTCTCTAGCAATTTCAATAACTTCTTGAGGTGTCATGAGTTTAGGATCACGAACATTTAAGCTCGCTAACCAATCATAATCGCGTTCATCGATATAGCATGCAACAACACATAATGGTCCAAAAAAATCACCTGATCCTGTTTCATCACAACCAATGTGAGAATAAGGATAATATTGTTTTTCTTGGTTTGATGGACCACCATCACTTAAAGGGGCGTAGTTTTCAACATGCATATCTATAATATTCATTGGTTTGTTATTATTTGCTACATTCATGTCATTTCTTTCCTCCTACCATATATATTAATTATAGCATATTTTTCAAATTTTGACACTATATTTTTGTTTTGATACAATAATTGCAAGGAGGTATTTATGGCTTTATTAAATAATCCCTACATAATCGATATAATTATAGGTCTATTCCTTATTATACATACATTTATTGGTTATCTAAAAGGATTCATTATTCGACTTTATGACTTTTTTAGTCTTTTTATAGCTTATTTTCTAACAATTAATTTTTCTTTTCCTTTATCTAAATTGATTACACTTTATCAATTAGAAGGTTTATTAGAACCAATTGGTATAAAGGTAAATCAATTGTTAGTTGCTGTTATTTTATTTATTGTTATCTATTTCCTTTTAAAAGGAATTGGTGTTTTATTAAAACCGTTTTTAAAGAAAATTGTTTCTTTATTAAAAATGACAAAATTATTAGATCGTTTATTAGGTTTGATTTTATCAATTATTGAAGGAATCATTATTGTATATTTTGTTATTTCAATGATTTTTATTCCTTTTATCAATCAAGGAAAAGAAACAATTGAACAAACGTATATAGGCTCTTTTATAATTGATACCATGCCTCATTATTTTTCATCTATTGCTGATTTTAAAGATTTAAATCAATTAACACATCTAGATGTTTCTTTATCTGATGAAAAACAAGTATCTATGGTGACAAATTTTATAGAAGAAGCAAGTCAAAATAAATGGTTAGATGATGAAACAATAAAAGATTTTATTTATAACTATTATAGTGAAATAGATTTACAAACAGTAGATCAAGAAGATTATCAAAGAATATCTTCTTTATGTCAAAATTATGATATTGATATCAATCTTTTAACGAAAGGACATTAGAAATGAAAAAGAGTTATCGAACATTGGAGTTTTCATTTATTCAAGATTATATTAAAAACTATTGTTTTAGTGAAATGGCTAAAAAGCGAATTGATCAAATCAAACCATTTCAAGATATAGATGATTTAAAACTCTATCAAGATGATATTTCAAGTGCTATGAAAATCATCTATGCTTATGGACGTATTCCTTTAGCCCCTTATGAAGATATTAAAGAAATACTTCAAAAAGCACAAAAAGGTGGTGTTTGTTATCCTCAAGATTTATTAAAAATCGTACAAATATTAAAAAATGTACAAGAGGTACAAGCTTATTTGGATCAAGAAATTGAACAAAGTCATTTACTTGAAATACTTTCATTACTTTATTTACCTAAAGATTTATATAATGAAATTTTAAAATGCGTCGATCCAAGTGGAAATATTTATGATCATGCAAGTCATGAGCTTTATCGTTTAAGAAGACAAATTTCAGCGATTGAAGCCAATATGAGAAAGAAAATTGAAGCATTAAGAGCACAAAATAAAGATTATTTATCTCATGATGTCATTTCAACAAGAAATGATCATTTTGTTTTACCCGTCAATGTTTCTTATAAAAATCAAATCAAGGGAATTCATCATGGACATTCTTCTTCAGGAAGAACAACATATGTAGAACCAGAAGAAATTGTTTCTTACAACAATCAACTTTCACAAATTAAACAAGATGAACAATTAGAAATTCATCGTATTTTATTAGAACTAACAAAAAAGGTAAGAAGTTATGATCGTGTTTTAAATGAAGATTTAGAAATCATGATAGAAATGGATGCTGTTTTTGCTATTAGTGAATATGGCAAAAAGTTAGATATGGTGATGCCAGTTGTTGATGAAAATTGTCAGGAAATTGAGTTACTTAAAGCAAGACATCCTTTGATTGATCAAAAAGAAGTTGTTGCTAATGATATTGTATTAAAGAAACCACAAGATATTTTACTCATTAGTGGAAGTAACACAGGAGGGAAGACAGTTGCTTTAAAAACAGCGGGTTTACTTTCTTTAATGGCTATTTGTGGACTTCCAATTCCAGTCACACAAGCAAAACTTCCATTATTTGATGATGTTTTTGTAGATGTAGGAGATGAACAATCTATTGAACAATCGCTTTCTACTTTTTCATCGCATATGAAAAGATTGGTTTTTATTACGCAACATGCGACAAAAAATAGTTTAGTTATAATTGATGAAATTTGTTCAGGAACTGATCCTAAAGAAGGTGAAAGTTTAGCAGAAGCTATTTTAACTTATTTACATAAAAAAGGTGCTTATATTTTAGCTTCTACTCACTACAGTGCATTAAAAGAATTTGCGAAAGAATCAGATTATATTAAGATTGCTTCGGTTGAATTTGATCAAGAAAAAATGCAACCTACTTATCGTTTATTAGATGGTAGCGTAGGAAATTCTTATGCTATTGAAATTTCAAAACATTTAGGTTTAAATCAAGACATTATTCAACATGCTTTCATCATCAAAGATGAAAGTATGACAACATCACAAAAGTTATTAGAAAAATTACAATCAGAATTATCAGCTGTTTTACAAGAAAAAGAAGCTCTTGAAAAATTACAAAAAGAAACAGCAGATAAAGAAAAGCATTATCAACAATTGATTGATAATTATCAATCTAAAAAAGAAAAAATGATTGAAGAGGCTCAAAGTGATGCGAATGAGATTCTTGAAGAAGCACAAAATAAAGCAGATGCAATTTTAAAAGAATTACAAGGACAAATTAAGCCGCATCAAGTTATTCAAGCTAAAAAACAATTAGGTGATTTAAAACATCAAAAGAAACAAGTAGAAAATCATGAAAATCATGATTATAAAATAGGAGATATTGTTAAAGTATTATCTGTCAATCGACAAGGAGAAGTTGTTGACATCAATAAAAAAGGAATGTTGACGATCTCAATGGGTGGTTTAAAATTGAATGCTAAAAAAACAGAAGTTCAATTCATGCATGAAAAAGTACCAGAAAAGAAAGAAACATCTAATATCCGTTCATTACGAAGAGCTAATAAACAAAGTTATGAACTTAATATTATTGGTATGCGTTATGAAGAAGCAATGAATGCAGTAGATAAATTTATTGATGGAGCACTTGTATCAAATTATTCAACAGTACGAATTATCCATGGAATGGGAACAGGTGTTTTAAGAAAAGGTGTTCGAAAGTTATTGGATAAAAATAAATATGTAAAATCTTATCAAGATGGTGGACCAAATGAAGGTGGATTAGGTGCAACAGTGGTATATTTTGAATAATGGATCTTCAATATATTAAAGATAAGTTATCACTTTTACCAATGCAACCAGGCTGTTATTTAATGAAAGATAAAGATGGTACGGTGATTTATGTTGGGAAAGCAAAAAAATTAAAAAATAGGGTTTCTTCTTATTTTGCAGGAAGTCATAATTATAAAACAACAAAGCTTGTTCAAGAAATTGTTGATTTTGAATATATTGTAACAGATAGTGAAAAGGAAGCCCTTTTATTAGAAATCAATCTAATTAAAGATTATGCACCTAAATATAATATTAGTTTTATGGATAATAAATATTATCCATATATCCAATTAACAAAAGAAAGACACCCACGTTTAAAAATCGTTCGAAACGCTAAAGATAAAAAACATAAACACTTTGGTCCTTTTCCAGATGGTACAGCAGCTAGAGAAACATTTAAATTATTAAATCGTTTGTATCCTCTAAGAAAATGTAATCACATTCCTAAAAAAACATGCCTTTACTATCAATTGAATCAATGTTTAGGGCCATGTGTCAATGAAGTAGATGAAGAAGAATATAAAAAAATAACCAAACAAATTACACAGTTTATTCAAGGAGATACCAAAGAAATCATCGATGATTTACAAAATAAAATGATGCAAGCTTCAGAAAGTTTAAATTTTGAACTTGCGAAAGAATACCGTGATTTGATCCAGCATATCAATCATGTTACAAGTAAACAACATGTTCAATTTGCAGATCAAATTGATCGAGATATTTTTGGCTATTATCAAGATAAAGGGTATCTTTCTTTACAACTTTTCTTTATGAGAAATGGAAAATTACTCGCAAGAGATTTAAATCTAGTACCTTTACAAGATGTCCATGAACAAATTACACAATTTATTGTTGGGTTTTATCAAGAAAATACATATCCTAAAGAGATTCTATTACCAGAGGATATTGATACAACTTTGTTAGAAGAAATAGTTGAATGCAAGATCATTAAACCTCAAAAAGGTCAAAAAGCAAAACTTGTAGAAATGGCAACAAATAATGCAAAAGAAGCTTTAGAAAAGAAATTTTTATTGATTCTACATTAAAAGCAGTTGACGTACAAGATTTGGAATGCTTTATTAAAAAATTGGATAAATTAGCTGCTTTTGCTGAGACCAAGATTACATTGTCTGTTTCCATGGATGAGTCTGAACTTCCTGCAGGTGTAAAAGAGATTGTAACTTGCATCTAATTTCAGATAGACATATAAAAG
>ENA-OPSV01000746-OPSV01000746.1-human-gut-metagenome-genome-assembly--contig:-NODE-746-length-25329-cov-2.631281_pt1 | contig 25329 bp, 20 predicted proteins | sample MGYA00241460_ERZ501912 | MGnify/ENA primary metagenome ERZ501912 (study PRJEB25962, sample SAMEA2042402) | human gut metagenome | biome: human gut; feature: human-associated habitat; material: faeces...
AGAGCACAATATATGGCGATGGATGCTGCTAAAGAAGCCCATATTGATTGTTTAGTAACAGATGGGGGAAATGGTATTACTTTACATAATGAACTTCAATATATTAAACCGATAGATTTTGTTCAAGCCAATCGTGTCATTGATCAATGTATTGAACATCATTTCCCATTTGCAGTTGCTTTAGGAAATGAAGCTGTTTTGTATACGAATCAAAGTGATCAAAAAGATCAAAAACTTCCGGTAAAATTAGTTGTTGATGAAAGTATAGATTTTCATCAAGTAAAGGAAATTTATAAGGTTTTTATTGAATGTAGTGAACAAGAAGAAAAATTATTGGATTTAGGAACTTTGGAATATATGCGTTATTTTAAAGGACAAATCATCATCGAACCAGCAGATAAATATAAAGGTATTTTAGAAATGGTTCATTTATTAAAGGGAAACGAAAAGGATATTGTGGTCTTTGGGGATGGCTTAAATGATATTTCTATGATTGACCAAGCTCCTTTAGGTATTGCTATGGGTAATGCAATCGATGAAGTCAAAGCAGTCGCAAATTTTATAACCAAAAGAAATGATGATGACGGTATTGAATATGCTTGTCGTCATTTTGGCTGGATTGATTAAACAAAATAGGCTATACTAAAGATGGGTGAGATTATGGAACTAATTAAAGATTTTTTAATCATTATTGGTATTTTTGTATGTATGTCTTTAGGTATTTTCTTTTTACTTCATAGTGGTGATGCCAAAAAGAAAACCAAGCAAACAGTTCAAGATACAAGAGACAGTATTCAAGAAACCAATCAACAACTCGATGATGTTTTAGAACAATTACAAGAAATGAATGCTCCTTTAGAAAAAGCAATGAAGGCAGTACGTTCTTTTAATGAAAAAGTTTTATCAAAAAAATAATCGAGGAATGTTGACAAAGCTTAAATATTATCTATAATACAGGTATATAAATAAACTCAATGAAAAAGAGAGTAGTTTTATTGGATATGTTAGAGAGTCTATGTTGGTGGAAATTAGATATTGAAAATAAAATGAAGCGCACTTTGGAGGGGGTTATCTGAATACATAGGATAACAAGCTAACCAGCTTTAACGGTGAGGTGGATATGTTTATCATATCAACAAGAGTGGTACCGCGGAATCTTTCGTCTCTTAGCAATCGCTAAGGGACGTTTTTTATTGAGTAGAAAAGGGGAAAAGAATATGAAAAAAGTATTAAAATTAATGTTAGCACTTGTGATGACTTGTGCCATTGCTGGATGTTCTTCTAGCAGTAAAAGTGATGCTGATGTAACTATTACAATTGGGACATCACCTGATTATGCACCTTATGAATCTTTAAACAAAAAAGGTGAAATTGTTGGATTTGATGTGGATATGGCTAAATTATTTGAAGGTTATTTATCTGATATGGAAGGTAAAACTTATTCATTAGAATTCAAACAAATGGATTTTGATAACATTGTTACTCAAATTCAAGGGGATCAAATTGATTTAGGTATTTCTGGTTTTACTTATAGTGAAGATAGAGTTGTTGAATGGTCTGATCCATATTTAGGAACTCAACAAGTTGCTGTTGTACCAAATGGTTCTTCAATTACTTCAAATGATCAATTAGTTGGTAAAAAATTAGCTGCTCAAACTGGAGCTACTGGTGAACAAGCTGCCAAAGAAGTTGAAAATGCTGAAGTTGTTTCAATGAAAAATGTTCAAGATATTTTCAATGGTTTAGCAAGTAATCAATATGATGCAGCAATCGTTGACTTAGGTGTTGCTCAACAATATGTATCTGGTGGAAACTTTACACAATTAGATGGTTCATTAATGGATGAAAAGAACTATGTTATCGCTAAAAAAGGTAATACAAAAATGATCAAATTAATGAATAAATGTATTAAAAAATTCTTAGCTTCAAAAGATTACGATAAATTATGTAAAAAATATGATTTATCACCATTAGAAAAATAAAAAATTATAGAAAAGGGGTATAGAAATGTTTGTAGCTTTCTCAAAAGTGTTTACTCCTGAAAACTTACTTTACTTTGCTAAGGGTGCAGTAGTATCACTTTTACTCGCTGCTGTATCCCTTTTATTTGGTATTGTTTTTGGGATTTTAGGATCTTCAGCAAAAAGATCTAAATATAAAATTTTTAGAATTATTGGAAATGTGTATGTTGAAGTCATTCGTGGGACACCAATGTTACTTCAAATCTTGATTTTATTCTCAGTTATTCCATCTATTTATACAGCGTTTACAGGAAATGTTTTAAGAATTAATGTCTTTTTAATTGGTGCTGTTGCTATGTCTATTAACAGTGGGGCTTATTCAACTGAATTAATTCGTAGTGGAATTAATGGAGTTGATAAAGGACAATGGGAAGCTTGTGAAACTTTAGGACTTTCTCATAAACAAACAATGAGACTTGTTATCTTACCACAAGCGTTTAAAAGAATTATTCCACCAATGATCAGTGAATTTATCACATTAATTAAAGATTCTTCTTTAATTAGTTGTATTGGTGCTGTTGAATTATTAAAATCTGCTCAAGTAGTGGGGGCACAATATTATGATGTTATGTCACCTTATTGTATTGTTGCAGTTTATTATTTAATTATGACAATTAGTATTTCTTATTTAGGTAGATATGTAGAAAAGAGGTTAGCTGAAAGTGATTAAAGTTGAACATATATCAAAACAATTTAAAAAAGTAAAAGCAGTTGATGATGTTTCTCTTGAAGTAAAAAAAGGAGAAATTGTGTGTTTAATTGGACCTTCTGGTTCAGGTAAGAGTACAGTTTTAAGATGTATTCATGGTTTAGAAGTACCAGAAACAGGACATGTATACCTTAATGGGGAAGTATTAGATCCAAAGAAATCTAATTATCAAGAATTAAGAAATAAAATGGGATTTGTTTTCCAACATTTCAATTTATTTCCACATATGACAGTCTTAGAAAACTTAACACTTTCACTTACAAAAGTACGTCACATGGAGGAAGAAAAAGCCAATGAAATAGCTTGTAACTATCTTACAAGAGTTGGTTTATTAGATAAAAAAGATGAGTATCCAAATAAACTTTCAGGTGGACAAAAACAAAGGGTAGCGATTGCGAGAAGCTTATGTACAAGCCCTGAAATCATGCTTTTTGATGAACCAACAAGTGCCTTGGATCCAGAAATGGTTATTGAAGTATTAGAAGTTATGCAACAACTTGCTAAAGAAGGAATGACAATGATTGTTGTTACTCATGAAATGGGCTTTGCTAAAACAGTTGCAGATCGTGTTATTTTCTTAGAAAATGGTAAAATCGTTGAAGAAAATGATGCAAAAGCTTTCTATGAAAATCCTAAAACTGAACGTGCTCAAGATTTCTTAAAGAAGGTTATGCACTAATGAAACTACAACGTTTTGAAGTAGAGTCTTATATGACTTTGCATGAAAATAACTGTCGCTATAACTTGGCAGATACAGTTGCTAAATCTTTAACTTTAAAGGAATTATTAGCGTATGATAAAAAAGATTCATTAGAAGATTTAATGAATCTTTCTTTAGATTATGGTGCTATTGAAGGTTCTCATGAATTAAAAAAAGGTATTTTAAGTTTATATCAAAGTGGTGATGATGAAGAAATTGCTATTTGCCATGGTGGTGTCAATGCCAATGAACTTGTTTTAATGACATTACTTTCAACAAATGATCATATTTTATCATTTTTACCAACGTATCAACAACTTTATAGTTTTCCTGAATCTTTAGGGGTAGAAGTTGATTTTATTCATTTAAAAGAAGAAAATGAATGGAAAATCGATTTTGAAGAATTAGAAAAAAATATTAGAGAAAATACAAAAATGATTTGTTTGAATTTACCAAACAATCCTACTGGAACAACTTTAAATCATGAAGAAATGCAACAACTGATTCAAATATGTAAAAAGCATGATCTCTATGTTCTTGTGGATGAAATCTATCGAGGACTTTATCAAGAAGAATCCATTAGTGATCTTTATGAAAAAGGAATAGCAACCTCAGGACTTTCTAAAGTTTTATCAACTCCTGGACTTCGTATTGGTTGGATCAAAACAAAAGATAAAGAACTTATTCGTTTAATCAATGAAAGACGTGATTATTCAATTATTAGTAGTGGACCAATCAATGATTATTTAGGGGCACTTACTTTAAAATATAGTAAAGAAATTTTATCTAGAAATCGTGAAATTTTAGAAGAAAATAAAAATTATTTAAGAAAATGGTTAAAAGCTCATTCCCATCTTTCTTGTGTTATACCAGAATATGGAACAGTTTGTTTTCTAAAATACGATTATCAAATAGACTCAAATACTTTCTGTGAAACATTACAAGAAGAAACAGGTGTCTTCTTTGTACCGGGATGTTGTTTTGATGTGGAAAATCATTTGCGTTTTGGACTTGCAAATGACCCACAAATTGTTAAAGAAGGTTTAGAAGTATTTTCAAATTGGTTAAAAAAATTAGACACTTCAAGATAAAGAAGTGTCTTTTATTATTTTAAAACAATAAATTGCACTTAAAGTTAAGGTTGTAATCAATCCTGTAAATAAACTAATCAAAATAGCGTTAACATAAAGATAATGAGATAAAGTATAAGTTAAGATAATTTCTAAAGTACATTCAATCATAGAGATGATAAACATCACTTTATTTTTATTTTTAGCTTGTAGGATAGTTGAAAGGGGCGTTTGTAAATAAAAGAGTAAAAAAGGAAAAGACATGTATTTTAATTGTTGATAGCCACTTGTTGTATTGTAAAGAATCATAAGGGATCGTTTTGGAAAAAAATAGAAAATTAAAGTAAAAGGAAGACCGATAAGAAAACAAATAAGTAAAGCATAAAGAAGATGTAAAAAAGTATTACTTTTATGATAATAAAGATCATCTGTAGCAATAGGCAAATAGAGGCGATAGATGATCGTACAAAAAAAAGTAGGCGTGACAAGCATTGAGACGACATAGCCAGAAAGGATGGCATATTGGTCTTGGATAAAGTTTTGAGTTAAACCAAGTCGAGTTAAAACATGAATTAAAAGAATGGGCTCTAAAAAATTCATAAAACAATGGTAAAGACGTGAACCTGTCAAAGGTAAAGAAATGTTTAAAAGATCTTTCATAATCAAGTTTTGCTTGTTTATGTTTTTTAAAGGAGTAAAAGAATATCTTTTACGACTTAAAAGGAGTAGATAGATAATTGACATCAATTCACCAAAACTCATTGATAAATAAGCGATTGTTACTAAAAAAGGTAAGGATGAACTTAAAGGAATTTCTAAAAATAAATAGGTAAATAATAAGCGTGAAGTTTCTTCGACAATTTGGCTTTTAGCAATGACATAGACATGCCCTTTGGCTAAATAATAGTTTTTAATAATACCACTGATAGCAATCAATGGAATAAAAATTAAAAAGGATAAAATGGGATAAAGAGTATAATCGTTTTTTAATAAAGAATGAGCAATGAAAGGACTTAAAATAAAGAGGGTTCCACAAATAACAATGACAGAAAAAAAGGATAGAATAATTGCGGTAATAATGACTTTGTAGTTTTTATATTTTGGATGTAATATAAGACGAAAAACAGCAGAAGGAATCCCAACCTGTCCAAGTGTTAAACACAAAGAAAGTGTTGGCATAATGACAAGATATAATGACATAGCTTCTAAAGGAAGAAGCCTGGAAAGCAACATTCTATTTAAAATACTAAATATTTTAGAGATAGCTGAACTAGCGGAAAGAATAATGAATGAATTGATAAGTTTTCTTTTCATAAAAGACTTCCTTTATGTCGAATTTTCATCTATAATAGACGAAGTGGGAGTTGGTTTATCATGAATGAAAAACTGGATTATAAATTTGGTAAATATGATTTAGATTTTCTAATCAAATTAAAAGCTCATGAGTTTCGTAAGCAAAAAATAGATAATATATCCGAAAAAGAAATAAGAGATTATTTATTCAATATTAAATGGAAATCTCAAAAGAGTCTACCAATGTGTGATATTATTGATAATGTAATGAATTTACAATTTTCGGAAATTTTTGATTATTTAAGTATACAAGCAGTTAAAGAAGCAAGTACACTCGATTTAGCAGCATTTCAAGAATTCATTTCAAAATAGTTGGTAACAACTATTTTTTATTTAAGGAGATTTTATGAACTGGGATATAAAAGAAATACATAACTATAATGAATATATGCAAAAGTATTCAATACATTCTTTACTTGCAAAGATTTTTGCACAAAGAAAATATAATGAACAAGATGTTCAAGGACATACTTCAAAAAGATTGATTTATCATGATTTTTCATTGTTTTTAGATGCGGATTTAGTTTTAGATCGTATACAAGAAGCTTTGGAAAATGATGAAAAAATATGTATTTATGGAGATTATGATTGTGATGGAATCTTGTCAACAGCCATTCTTGTTCAAGCTTTTTTAGAATTAGGGAAAAAAGTAGGGTATCATATTCCTAATCGTTTTGAAGATGGTTATGGACTAAATAAAGAAAGAGTTCAACAAATGTATGAAAAAGGGTATTCTTTGTTAATTACAGTAGATAATGGTATTAAAGCGTATGAAGCTATTGATTTAGCGAATGAACTTGGTATTGATGTTATTGTTATTGATCATCATGATTATGACGAATTGCCGGATGCATGTGCAATCATTCATACAAAAATGTCACCGGATTATCCATTTAAAGAAATATGTGGAGGTTTTTTAGCGTATAAACTTGCCAGTAGTTTGCTTGGAAAACATGATAAATATTTATTTTCTTTAGCAGCTATTACGACCATTTCAGATATGATGCCTTTAGTTGATGAAAATAAATCGCTTGTTTCGCGAGGTCTGCAATTTATGAATGAAGAAAAATATCTTCAATTAGAACTTTTAATTGGTGAAAATCAAAAATATAATACAACAACTTTAGGTTTTAATATTGCACCTAAAATCAATTCCTTTGGAAGACTACCAGAACTTGTTAATCCAAATCATTTAGTACGTTATTTTTTAAAGGATGTCGATCAAAAATTTGCAATCCAAATTTCTCAATACGCTAAAAAAATCAATAGTAAAAGACAATCTCTTACAAATGAACAATACAAAAACATTTTAGAAAATAGCCAAAAAGATGAATTTTTATATAGCTATGATCAAGAAGTTCATGAAGGAATCGTAGGTTTAATTGCGGGAAAGTATACTCATGAATTTCAAAAGCCGAGTTTTGTGATGAAATACGATGAAAAAAATGAAGTCTATCGAGGAAGTGCCAGAAGTATTGAAAGTATTCCTTTAAATCAAATCTTTGATGATTTAAAAGATTATTTTGTACAATATGGTGGACATGCTTTAGCGGGTGGCTTTCAAGTAGCTAAAGATGAAGTGTTAACTTTAAAAGAAACATTGCATACCTACTTAACAACACATACTTTTTCTAATGAAAAAGTTCTTGAAGGGATTCAAATTGAATTAAATGAGCTTACTTTACCAGCTGTTAAAGAATTAGAGTTGTTAGAGCCGTATGGGCAATGTAATGAAGAAATGAAATTTGTTTTAAAAGATATTACGAATTTTACCAGTCGTGTATTATCTGATGGGAAACATTTACGTTTCGATATTCCTTTAAATAAAGGTAATTTACAAGCACTTTATTTTAATTGTTCGAATGAAATTGAGCAATTACAACAAAAAAAGACAATTTCTTTAATAGGAACTTTAAAAATTAATAAATATTTAAATACAGAATCAATAAATATGATTATAGAGGATATGAAATAGTTTCCTTGATAATAAAAGTTTGTTATAATAGAAATAGGAGGAGTACATAAAATGGACTTTAAAAAATATATTGAAGATATTAAAGATTTCCCTGAAGAAGGAATTATCTTTAGAGATGTAACACCTTTATTAAAAGATAAAGAAGCTTATAAAGAATCAATTGACACATTCGCTAAATGGATCGATGGACTTGGAGTTCAAGTAGATGTTGTTGCTGGTCCTGAAGCAAGAGGTTTTTTATTTGGATGTCCTGTTGCTTACAAAGTAAATGCAGGGTTTGTACCTGTTAGAAAACCAGGAAAATTACCAAGAGAAACAGTTTCAGCAAGTTATGATTTAGAATATGGAAAAAATGAAGTTCATATTCATGCCGATAGTATCAAACCTGGTGAAAATGTTGTTATTATTGATGATTTACTTGCTACAGGTGGAACAGTTGAAGCAACTATTCAACTTGTTGAACAACTTGGTGGTAAAGTTGTAGGAATTGCCTTTTTAATTGAACTTGAAGCTCTAAAAGGTAGAGAAAAATTAAAAGACTATAATGTCTATTCAGTATTAACTTATTAAATAAAAGAGAGGAAACTCTCTTTTATCATATGAGGGGGTTATAATATGAAAGAGTTTAAAAAAGCTGGAGATAAAGTCACTATAGAAGATGTCTATGAATCATGTAGACGCTATATTACCAATGAAGATGATATGAAGCTTATTAAAAAAGCTTATAATTATATCATGGTTAAACACGAAGGACAAAAACGTAAAAGTGGAGAACCTTATACAATTCATTTGATTTGGGTTGCTTATATTTTATCAACATTACAAACAGGACCACTTACCATTACAGCGGGTCTTTTACACGATGTCATGGAAGATTGTGATGTATCACGTGAAGAAATGGTGAAAGAATTTGGAGAAGAAGTAACGACCCTTGTTGAAGGTGTTACGAAGATTTCTAAAATGCCATTTAAAGATGAAGCAGATGTATATGCTGAAAATCATCGTAAAATCTATATTGCGATGGCTAAAGATATACGTGTTATCTTGATCAAATTTGCCGATCGTTTACACAATATGCGTACATTACAATTCATGCCCCCAGAAAAACAAAAACGTATTTCTCGAGAAACTTTAGAAGTCTATACACCGATTGCTCATCGTTTAGGGTTGAGCGATATTAAAACAGAATTGGAAGATCTTTCTTTATCTTATTTAGATCCAATTGCTTATCATGATATTGCGAGACTTCTTCAAACAAAACAAGATGAGCGAAAAGAATCTGTGGCGAAGATGATGGAAGAAGTTGAAAACTTATTAAAGGAAAATCATTATCAATATCGTATTTTAGGTCGTGCGAAATCTATCTATAGTATTTATAAGAAGATGTTTAAAAAACATAAACGTTTTGATGAACTTTATGATCTTTATGCACTCCGTATTATTTTACAAAATAAACTTGATTGTTATAGTGTTTTAGGATTGATTCATGATCATTATCGTCCAATTCCAGGACGTTTTAAAGATTATATTGCTATGCCTAAACCAAATATGTATCAATCACTTCATACTTCTGTTATTGGTGAAGATGGTAATACTTTTGAAATCCAAATTCGTACTGAAGAAATGGATGAGCTTGCTGAACTTGGGGTTGCTGCTCATTGGCGTTATAAAGAAGGCAAAGGTTATTCTGCCAAAGCGGAACAAAAAGAAATTGGAGAAAAACTTCAATGGTTACGAGAATTTATTTCTTTGTCAGATGATATCAAAGATGGCGATGCCAAAGAATATTATGACTCCATTTCTCGTGATATTTTTGAAGCCAATGTTTATGTTTTAACGCCACAAGGAAAAATTGTTGAACTTCCTAACGGTTCAACACCAGTTGATTTTGCTTATCGTATTCATACAGAAGTAGGACATCATACAGTTGGTGCGATTGTCAATAATGTCATGGTGCCTATCGATACAAAATTAAATACAGGGGATGTTTGTGAAATCAAAACCAACAAACAATCCGCTGGACCAAGTGAAGATTGGTTGAAATTTGTAAGAACCGCAGGAGCTCGTAATAAAATTCGTACTTTCCTCGCTAAAAAAGAAGCTGAAACTAAGAAAGATACGATTGAAGATGGTAAGAAAATCTTAAAAGATGAAATCAAAAAACGTGGACTTGATGAAAAGAAATTCTTGGATCCAGAAACTTACAAAACATATTTAGGTGCTTTTGGAGCAAGAAGTTTAGATGATATTTTCTATTTTATTGGAAAGAAAAATCTTTCAGTAGCGACACTTTTAGAAAAAGTAAATCCAAAGAAAACAGGTTTCTTTGATAACTTATCTAAAATCTTACAAAGAAATAATGAACAAAAAGAAAAATTAGAAAAAACGACATCTAATAATGGAGTTGTTGTTAAAGGTGTTTCAGGATTAAAAATACAATTATCTAAATGTTGTAATCCAATTCCAGGAGATCAAATTACTGGTTATGTTTCACAAGGACAAGGAATCAAAGTTCATCGTGTGGATTGTCCAAATATTAAACAAAAAGAAATTCAAAGCCGTTTAATTGATGTTTATTGGGATTTTGCATCACTTTCTAATTTGAAATTTGATGCTGATTTACAAATTGATGGCTTAGATCGTACAAATTTATTAAATGATATTATTACGGTTTTAGGACAAATGAAAATCAATATTTTAAATATTCATGCGGATGCATCAGATGATGGTAGAGCTTTAATTAAATTAAAGATTGGTGTTGATGATGCTGAACATTTAAATCGTGCAATTGCTAATCTTGAACGTATTCAAGGAATTTATGATATAAAAAGAGTGATACATTAGAATTATAGCTTTAAGCTATAATTCTTTTTTTTGAGAAAAACTATGAAAGAAGAAAAAGTAATTATTCATTTTGAAGATAAAACAACAAAAACAAAACAAACAAGTTGTTGATGATTTTAAACAAGAGATAAAAAAAGAAACAAAGAGTACATTTCCTAAAGGAAATGGTAGGAAATTTAAAAAATATTTCTTTTAGTTTATATTATAATCATATTATTGATGACAGTCTTACTTTGTGGAGTTATAAGTGGGTTATTTGCTTTCTTTATTTTAGGATTCCTTATTTTTGTAGGAATCCTTTATTATTTATTTAGACATAAAAAATCTATCGCATGGATAGATTTTTTTATAATAAATGAATATTATTTTTTTCACATTCATCAATCATTTCTTGAGGCCAAATACTTGCTTGTACTTCACCAATATGAGCACGATTTAAAAGTAACATACAAAGTCTTGATTGACCAATACCACCACCGATAGTGTAAGGTAATTCTTTATTCACGATGGCTTGATGATATGGAAGATTTAAACGATCTTCACAGTTTTCTTTCTTTAATTGTTCAACTAAAGAATCTTCATCCACACGGATACCCATTGATGAGATTTCTAAGGCACATTGTAATGGTTCGTACCAGAATAACAAGTCACCATTGAGTTTCCAATCATCATAGTCTGGTGCACGTCCATCATGCTTTTGTCCACTTTGTAAAACATTACCGATTTGCATAACAAAGACACACCCGAATTCTTTACAAATTTTATTTTCTCTTTCTTTAGCTGCTAAATCAGGATATTGATTTTCTAATTCTTGTGCAGTAATGAAATGAACACGATCTGGTAAACGATTAACAACATGAGGGTATTTATACCAAACTTCATGTTCCATATGTTTAATGACTTTAAAAATCTTTTTAACATGATTTTTTAATGTTGTAATATTGCGATCTTCTTTTTCGATGACACGTTCCCAATCCCATTGATCAACATAGTAAGAATGTAGGTTATCAACTTCTTCATCTTTTCTAATAGCGTTCATATTTGTATAAAGTCCTTCACGGACACCAAAACCATATTTTTTAAGTGCCATTCTTTTCCATTTAGCAAGAGAATGAACGACTTCAATATCATCGTTTTCAAAACAACTGATTTGGAAAGAAACAGGTTTTTCAACACCATTTAAGTTATCATTTAAACCACTGCTTTTTTGGACAAAAAGAGGTGCTGAAATTCTTTCTAACATTAAAGCTCTTCCAAATTCTTTTTGAAATGTATCCCTTATGTATTTAATTGCTTCTTGTGTTTGTCTTAAAGATAACACAGGATCATATTTTTCTGGAATAATGAGATTCATTTTAATTTTTCCCCCTTAATAATATGTTCTATTTTATCATTTATCTAGATATATGAAAGATAATAATAAAAAATTATTATAGCTATAAAAGTGTTTCAAATGTATTCGCTAAAAGTGTTTCAAATGTATTCATTTGTTGTCAATTGCCGTTCTTTTCTGTATAATAAGAAAAAATGAAAAGTAGGTGTAAACATGAGAAATTTAGAACATGTCAAACATGTTATTATAAAGATTGGTTCGACTTCTTTGTGTAATGAAGATGGACAACTAGATAAAGAAAGAATTTTAAAACTCATCCAACAAATAGCTATTTTAAAACGTAAAGGGTTAAAAGTAACACTTGTTTCATCAGGAGCGATTTCTTCAGGAATGGGTGTTTTAAATTTAAGTGAAAAACCTAAAGAAATTTCTAAAAAACAAGCACTTGCGGCTATTGGACAAGCTCATTTGATGCAAATTTATGAAGATTTATTTTCATTGTTTCATTTAAAATGTGCACAGATTTTATTAAATCATGATGATTTTGATCATCGTAAACGTTTGATGAATTTAAGCTATGCTTTATCTTCTATTTTAGATTATGATGCGATTCCTATTATTAATGAAAATGATACATTAGCGGTAGATGAAATCAAAGTAGGAGATAATGATACATTATCTGCCTTACTATTACCTATTGTGGATGCACAATTACTTGTTTTAGTTTCAGATATTGATGGACTTTATAATGATAATCCTCATACCAATTCCAATGCAAAATTATTAAGTGATATTGAACTTGTGGATGATAAAATTATGAACTATGCGAAAGATTCAAGTAGTCAATTTGGTACAGGTGGGATGGTGACAAAATTACGTGCTGCAAAAATCGTTAATGATTATGGAGGAGATATGGCCATCGTTAATGGCAATAATGAAACAGCTCTTATTGATTTATTAGAAGGAAAACAAATTGGAACATATTTTAGTGGAAAAGCGGGGCGTACTTTAAGTGCTAGAGATCATTGGATCATGTATCGTAGTTCTCCTAAGGGAAAAGTCATTGTTGATGATGGTGCATGTGAGGCTTTAAAAACACATACAAGTTTACTACCTAAAGGAATCAAAGAAGTTGAAGGTTCATTTATGCAAGGTAGTGTCATTGATGTTCTTTCTTTTAAAGGACAACTCATTGCTAGAGGTATTACGAATTATTCAAGTGATGAGTTAAAATTGATTAAAGATCATCATAGTAATGAAATAGAAAGTATTTTACATTATAAAGATTATGATGAAGTGATTCATGCAGATAATCTAGTCATTAATAAGGGGTGAAATTATGATTAAGGAACAACTTAAAGAAGCTAAAAAAGCATGTCGTTTTATGCAAAATGTTAAACCAGAAGTAAAAAATAAAGCTTTAAAAAATATTTCTGAGGCATTAATTCAAAAAAGTGAATTGATTATTCAAGAAAATCAAAAAGATATTGCAGAAGCTAAAAATAATGGTATTAAAGAATCAATGGTTGATCGTTTATTATTAAATAAAGAACGTATTGAAGCGATGGCAAAAGATATTTTAAAAGTAATTGATTTACAAGATCCTATTGGAACTCTTGTAAGAGAAATTAAAAGACCCAATGGTTTAGTGATTCAACAAATCAGAATTCCTTTAGGAGTGATTGGGGTAATTTATGAATCAAGACCTAATGTAACAGTAGATATTGCCAGTTTATGTATTAAAACAAACAATGTTTGTGTTTTAAAAGGTGGTAAAGAAGCCATTCATTCAAATCGCATTTTAGTTCAAATTATAAATGAGGCTATTCAAGATGTTTTACCAACACATACGGTTACTCTTATTGAAACAAAAAAGCGTGAAGAAACTTTAGATTTAATTCAAGCCTATGATTATGTAGATGTCATTATTCCTCGTGGAAGTGCAGGGCTTATTCAATATGTTGTTAAAAATGCAACTGTTCCAGTAATTGAAACAGGAGCAGGAATTTGTCATCTTTATGTTGATCAAGATGCTAGTCTTGATATGGCTTTAGAAATTGCAAAAAATGCAAAGATCCAAAGACCATCTGTATGTAATGCAATTGAAACGATTCTTGTTCATCAAAAAGTAGCACCAGAATTCTTACCAAAACTTCAAGAAATATTTAAAAATGTACAAATCTATGGTGATGAAAAAACAAGAAAAAACATAGATTGTCTAGAAGCTACTGAAAAAAATTATGCTACAGAATATGATGATTATATTTGTAATATAAAAGTTGTAGATGATATTGAAGAAGCGATTGAACATATTTATAACTATTCAACAAAACATTCAGAATCGATTATTACCGAAAATAAAGAAACAGCAAAATATTTCATGGAGTCTTTAGATTCGGCTTGTGTTTATCATAATGCTTCTACACGTTTTAGTGATGGAGGAGAGTTTGGTTTTGGGGCAGAAGTTGGTATTTCTACACAAAAGCTTCATGCTAGAGGCCCACTTGGTTTACAGGAAATTACTTCTACAAAATATATGATTTATGGAAATGGCCAAGTAAGGAGCTAAGCCTCCTTCTTTTTTTATAGAAAATTAATTAGTGTACTAATTATATTGACATTAATTAGTGCACTAATTATAATATTTAGTATACTAACTAATAAAAGGAGGTGTCTTATGGATCTATTGGAATTTGAGGATATTAAAGAAATCTTTTTACAATTTAAATCTCTCCATAAAAATATTCAAGAACTTACTAGTAAAAAAAGCAATAGGGAAGGATTATCTGCTGATCAGTGTTATTTGTTAGGTCTTATTGATCATTTTGGTCATCCTAATCAAAAAATTCTTGCAGAACGTTTAAAAATTACACCAGCTACTTTATCAGTAAGATTACAACGTTTAGAAAAAGCAGGTTTTATTGAAAAAGTTGTAAGTAGACATGATAAAAGAAATGTCTCATTACATATTACGGAAAAGGGAAAAGAAGAAATTAAAAGTTGTAAAGATGATATGAAAATGTTTACAACACGCTTATTTGGAGGAATAAATAAAGAAGATTTAGATAGAATGAAAACGTATTGTCAAATCTTTGAAAAGAATATTCGTTTAATGAAGGAGGAGTTAGATGTTCAAGATTAAAGGATATTTAAAGAAATTCTGGTATTTAATTCTTGCTTGTATTTGTTTATTGTTTGTACAAGCACAAACTGAATTAACTTTACCAGATTATATGAGTGATATTGTTTCAGTGGGAATTCAAGCAGGGGGATTTGCTTCACCTGTTTCAGATGTTTTAACGGAAGAAACTTATCAACATTTATTATTGTTTGTTGATCAAAAGGATCAAAAAACAGTAAAAAAAGATTATAAAAAAGTTAGTAAAGTCAATCAAGATATCATTGATACATTTCCTAAGGCTAAAGGAAAAACAGTTTATCAATTGAAAGATTTATCAAGTGATGAAGAAAGTGAATTAGAAGATATTTTAATGAAACCGATGTTAATTATTACTTCGCTTGATAGTATGGATACTTCTAGTAAAGAGTATCAAGAAAAATTTGGACAATTACCTCCAAATATGAGTGTTTATGATGCGATTTCTTTTATGGATGAAAGTCAAAAATCAAAGATGTTTGAAGACATGGATACAAGAATAGATACAATGGGTGAAAGTACTTTAAAAATTGCAGCCGGTAATGGTGTTAAAGCTGAATATAAAAAATTAGGTGCTGACATTGACAAAGTACAAACCGATTATATTTTTAAAACAGGTTTAAAGATGTTAGGAATTGCTTTACTTGGAACAGTGGCTGCAATTTCAGTTGCTTTCTTTGCGACAAAAGTTGGTGCTGGTGTAGCGCGAGCTTTAAGAAAAGATGTTTTTGAAAAAGTAGAAAGCTTTTCTAATGAAGAATTTAATCATTTTTCAACAGCGTCACTTATTACACGTACAACAAATGATATTACTCAAGTACAAATGGTGACAATGATGCTTTTACGTATTGTATGTTTTGCACCAATTATTGGTATTGGGGCTTTAATTAAAGTTTTAAAAGAATCACCATCAATGACATGGATCATTGCGGTTGTTATTCTTGTTATTTTTGGTGTGATGGCGGTTGCGTTTGCTGTAGTTATGCCAAAATTCAAAATTATTCAAAATTTAATTGACCGTTTAAATCTCACAATGCGTGAAAATTTATCAGGAATGCTTGTTATTCGTGCTTTTGGTAACGAAAAACATAGTGAAGATCGTTTTGATAAAGCCAACAAAGATGTTACAAATTTAAACTTATTTGTTAATAGATCAATGGCTTCTATTATGCCGATTATGATGTTTATCTTTAATGTCGTTACTTTAGTCATTGTCTATTATGGTTCTAAACAAATCGATTTAGGTAATTTAGCAATTGGACAAATGATGGCCTTTATGCAATATGCAATGCAAATTATTATGGCCTTTTTAATGATTGCAATGATTGCTATTATGTTACCTCGAGCTAGTGTTGCTGCTAATCGTGTTTATGAAATCATTGAAACTAAGCCAACGATTCAAGATCCAACAAATCCAGTTGCTTTAGATGAAAGTAAAAAAGGACTTGTTGAATTTAATCATGTTTCATTTGCTTATCCAGGGGCAAGTGAACCGGTTTTAAAAGATATTGATTTTGTTGCTAAACCTGGACAAACAACAGCCTTTATTGGCTCTACTGGTTCAGGAAAATCAACACTTATTAATTTAGTACCTCGTTTTTATGAAGTCAGTGAAGGAAGTATTAAGGTTGCAGGGGTTGATGTTCGTGAGATGACACAACATGAATTACGTGATCGTATTGGACTTGTTCCTCAAAAAGGAAACTTATTTTCTGGAACAATTCGTTCTAATTTAAAATATGGTGCACCAGAGGCAACAGATGAAGAATTAGAAGAAGTGATTCGAATTGCTCAAGCAAAAGAATTTATTGATCAAAAAGAAGAACGTTTTGATATGGAAATTTCACAAGGTGGAACAAACGTTTCTGGTGGTCAAAAACAAAGACTTGCGATTGCTCGTGCTATTGCGAAAAATCCAGATATTTATATTTTTGATGATAGTTTTTCAGCACTTGATTTCAAAACAGATGCTAAACTTCGTCAAGAATTAAATCAACTTGTTAAAAAGACAAAAAGTACAGTTTTATTAGTAGGACAACGTATTGCTTCTATTATGGATGCAGACCAAATCATTGTCCTTGATGAAGGAAGAATTGTTGGTAAAGGAACACATGATGAATTAATGAAATCATGTCAGGTTTATCAAGAAATTGCCTATTCTCAATTATCTAAGGAGGAACTAAGTCATGAGTAATGAAAGAAGAAGACAAGGGCCTCGTGGACCAATGGGTCATGGAATGAGAGGTAATGGTGAAAAAGCCAAGAATTTTAAAGGAACATTAAAGAAATTATTTGTTTATTTAAAACCTTATTATTTTAAATTAGCGGTTGTTATTATTTTTGCGGTAGGATCAACGATTTTTACAATTGTAGGACCAAAGATTCTTGCTAAAGCAACAGATAAATTATCTGAAGGAATTATGGCCAAGGTAAGTAATACAGGAGGAATTGATTTTGATTATATTGGTATGATCTGTTTGATTCTTGTTGGTTTCTATCTTGTGAGTGCACTTTTTAGTTTTATTCAAGGATTTATTACATCTTCGATTTCACAAAAAGTTGCTTATGATTTAAGAAGCTCTTTATCTAAGAAGATGTCAAGAATGCCTTTAAGTTATTTTGATAGACATTCTAGTGGAGACACTTTAAGTAGAGTAACCAATGATATTGATACAATTGCACAATCACTCAATCAAAGTTTATCGCAAGTGATTACATCTTCTGTTACAGTTGTTGGAATCTTTATTATGATGCTTACGATTTCAGTAAAGATGACTTTGATTGCGGTACTTGTTTTACCACTTTCGATGTTACTTATTATGTTTGTTATGAAACATTCACAAAAGTATTTTAGTAGACAACAAAAAAGTTTAGGGGATGTCAATGGTCATATTGAAGAAATGTATGGTGCTCATGATGTTGTCAAAGCATTTAATGGGGAAGAAGATTCTGTTAAAACTTTTAATGAATATAATGATGCGCTTTATGATTCAGCATGGAAATCTCAATTTTTATCAGGTTTAATGCAACCTTTAAGTAACTTTGTAGGAAACTCGGGATATGTAAGTGTTTGTTTATTAGGTGGTTTTTTAGCAGGGGGTAATACGATTACGATTGGTGATATTCAAGCCTTTATCCAATATGTACGCCAATTCAATCAACCAATTGCCCAACTTGCTCAAACAATGAATATGTTACAAAGTACAGCAGCCGCTGCGGAACGTGTTTTTGAATTCTTAGAGGAAGAAGAATTAGAACCTGAAACCGTTAAAATTGAAACAGATGAAGTTGAAAAATTACATGGTTCAGTTACTTTCAATCAAGTTAATTTTGGTTATCTTCCAGAAAAAACAATTATTCATGATTTCAATATGCATGTTCATGCTGGACAAACAGTCGCTATTGTTGGTCCAACAGGAGCAGGAAAAACAACGATTGTTAAATTGTTGATGCGCTTTTATGAATTAAATAAAGGTTCAATTATGATTGATGGTCATGATATTAAAGATTTTTCAAGACATGATTTAAGAAGTTTGTTTGGAATGGTTTTACAAGATACATGGCTTTTTCATGGAACAATTAAGGAAAACTTGATGTATGGTAAATTAGATGCCAGTGATGAAGAAGTAAAAAATGCCTGTGAAATGGCGTATGTAGATCATTTTGTCAATACTTTAGAAGATGGTTATGATACGGTTCTTGATGAAGAAACATCAAATATTTCACAAGGACAAAAACAATTATTGACAATTGCGAGAGCGTTTCTAAAAGATCCTAAAATTCTTATTTTAGATGAAGCAACTTCTTCAGTTGATACACGTACAGAAGTGCTTATTCAAAAAGGTATGGAAAAATTAATGGAAGGACGTACAAGCTTTGTTATTGCACATCGTTTATCAACAATTCGTGATGCCAATACAATCATTGTCATGAAGGATGGCGACATTGTAGAAATTGGTAATCATGATGAATTGTTAGAAAAAGGTGGATTCTATGCCTCACTTTATCAATCACAATTTGAAGGTAGCGAAATTTAGAAGCAAAGAAATTTGCTTCTTTTTCTTTTCAAAACATGTTTATATATGGTATAGTACAAGCCGAGGGGATGATGTTATGGTGAAAAGAAAACCACAATATGTCAAAATTAAAGAATATATTATTCAAAATATTGAAGATGAAAAATATAATGAAAATGAACAAATTGAAAGTGAACATGCTTTGTGTGAACTTTTTGGTGTTACCCGAATGACAGTGCGCCAAGCTTTAACAGATTTAATCAATGAAAACATAATCTATTCTGTTCCTAAAGTTGGCTCATTTGTTTGTAAAAAATCCAGATTTAAAAGTTTTGATGGATTAAACAGTGTTACAGAAGACTGTGCTAAGAAAAAAGAAGATTGTACAAGTCATGTTGTTTTAAATGAACTTGAAGAAGCTACAGATTTAATGAAAAAAGAAATGGCTTTAGAAGATAATAAAGTATGGCACGTTAAACGTGTAAGACTTGTAAACGGAGAGCCTTTATGTTTTGAAGATGATTACTGTAATTATGATTTAACAGGAGATATTCCTTTAGAAGTATCCAGTACATCTTTATTTAATCATTTTGAAAATGATCTCAATTTACATATTGCTTTTTCCGATCAACAAATTGATGCGGTTTTAGCGGGTGAAGAACTAGGAAAATATTTACAAGTCGATCCGGTGACACCTTTGCTTAGAGTTTTATCGATTACATGCTTACATAATGGTAAATGTATTGAATATGGGTATACTTATTATCGTGTAGACAAGTATACTTTTAACCAAGTTGCATATCGTAGAAAATAAAAGGATGTTGTCAAATCCGTTTGGTTTGTTATAATGAGAATGTTAAAAAGGAGATTTTAGATGAATTATTTATATATTGCATTAATATCAATGGTACCTTTAATTGAACTTAGAGGAGCAATTCCTGTTTCTCAAGGATTAGGATTACCAATTATTCCATCTTATATTGTTTGTATTTTAGCAAATATGGTACCTGTACCTTTTATTTACTTATTTGCTAGAAAGGTTTTAGTATGGGGTTGCGATAAACCAGTTATTGGTAAATTTTTCACTTGGTGTTTAGACAAAGGTGAAAGAGGTGGAAAAAAACTTCAAGAAAAAGTAGGAAGAAGTACTTTTGTTGCTTTATTATTATTTGTAGGAATTCCACTTCCAGGGACAGGTGCATGGACAGGAACACTTGCAGCTAGTATTTTAGATATGGATTTTAAATCAACAACGATTGCCGTTATGCTAGGAGTTTTACTTGCTGGTGTAATTATGATGGTGGTTAGCTTTTTAGGATTTTCATTAATTTAGAAGTATCTTTATACTTCTTTTTTTGTAAGGAGGACGTGTATGAACGTAGAAATTATTAATGTTGGAACAGAATTGTTACTTGGAGAAATTGTCAATACCAATGCAACTTATTTACAAAAAATGTGTAAGGAATTAGGTTTTAATGTTTTCTTTCAAACGGTAGTAGGAGATAATTCACAAAGATTTTTAGATTGCTTAGAAATTGCTTTTAATAGAGGATGTGATTGTGTTATTACTACAGGTGGGCTAGGACCAACTGAAGATGATCTCACAAAAGAATTATCTGCAAAGTATTTAGGCTTAGAAATGATTTATAATGAAGCAGAAGCCAAAAAAGTGAATGATAAATGCTGCTTTGTATCACAACTAGATCAAGTGACGGATAATAACTTTAAACAAGCTTATTTTCCTAAAGATTGTTATGTTTTAGATAATCCAATAGGAACTGCTAATGGGTGTGTGATGTCTAAAGATAAAAAAATGATTGTTAATCTTCCTGGGCCACCAAAAGAAATGACATATGTTGTTGATCATCAGCTTCAACCATATTTAGAAAAATATCGTCAAGCTAAAATCTATACGTATGATATTTTAACTCAAGGTGTTGGTGAATCGGCAGCAGCTACTTTGATTGATGATATTGTTCAAAGTCAAAAAGATATTTCTATTGCTTTGTATGCTTCTGAAGAGTATGTAAGAATTCGTTTAGGAGTTAAAGCAAAACATCAAGATGAAGCAGATGTTTTAGTGAAAGAAACAAAAGAATTGATTGAAGAAAGATTAAAGGATTATCTTGTTGAAAATCCTAATTTATTTGAAGAAGTGATGAAAAAGATTAATGGTTTTACGATTTTAAATGAATGTGATTTTTCTTTAAGTGATTATTTTATTAATAATGGAGGACCTGTTTTTATTCATTTAACGTTAAAAGAACATGCTCTTGGAGAAATTGTTCATGTGTTATTAAAATACAAAGAAAAAGAAATATCTTTCGATATTCCTTTACTTGTTAAAGCAAGTCTTTCTTTATCTAAACTTGAATCTAAATTGATTTATCAAATTGATCAATTAATTCGATAAATTTTAAAGTAGCTTGTGATAAGCTTCTTCTTTTAAGATAGCCATAACCGATGCTTCTTGAAGGAAGAGGCTTTTTGAGTTTTAACTCATAAACTTTATTTTTATCTAAAAAATCATGAGAAAACTCTTTGACAACACAAGCATTTCCTAAATTAGCATGGGTAAATTCTAATAAAAGATGATGTGCTCCGAGTTCCATTTCGGGTTTTAATAAAATACCATGTTTCGCAAAATATTTATCAATATAATTTCTAGAATTACTTGATTTTTCTAAAAGAATAAGATTCTTTTTTGAGATTTCTTGATAGGTATACAAATGTTCATCTTTTTTTTTGGAAATAAAGATATCATGTATGGTCAAACATTCTTTTAAAACTAAACTTTCATCATCATAGGGAAGATTGATAAAGGCAAGATCAATCGTTCCATTTTTTAAATGTTCAACTGTTTCAATAGAAGTTCCATTGACAACATTGATTTTGATTGTTGGATAAAGATGATGAAATTGTTTTAATAGGTCAATTAAGTAATTTTCACAAATTGAATCACCAGCACCAATATTTAACTGTCCTGAAAGTAATTCATTATAATGAGAAAGTTCATTTTCAACACTGGTAATTAAAGCAAGGGCTTCAGTAATGTTTTTATGAAGGAGCATACCTTCTTTAGTAAGAGTAACACCTTTGTTTAAACGAATGAAGAGTTGAGTGTTGAGTTCTTTTTCTAAAGCATGAATTGTTTGAGAAACAGCGGATTGGGAAATGAATAAATTTTTGGCTGCTTTTGAAAAAGATAGGGTAGAAGCCGCTTCGTTAAATATCTTATATTGTTCTAGTTTTATCATATTAGTACTCCTTATATCAAATATATTATATATTAATTTTACTTATATTAAAATATAGCATATAATAAAAATGTATGAAAAAGCCAATGATAGAAAGGTGGAAATGAATTATGGCTGGTGTAGTTGTTGTAGGAAGTATGTGGGGAGATGAAGGTAAAGGAAAAGTTACCGATTATCTTGCACAAAAAGCAGATGTTGTATGTCGTTATGCTGGAGGTAACAATGCAGGTCATACCATTGTTTATGGTGGTAAGAAATTTGCTTTGAAATTAATACCATCAGGTATTTTCTCTGGGCATGAAGTAATTATGGGAAATGGGATGGTTGTTAATCCTAAAGCATTTTTAGAAGAAGTGAAATATTTAAATGACGGTGGTATTGATACAAGCAAAATCAGAATTTCTGATCGTTGTCATGTGATTTTACCTTATCATCTTGAAATTGATGAATTACAAGAAAAGAGAAAAGGTGATAAAAGTATTGGAACCACAAAAAGAGGTATTGGACCTGCTTATGTAGATAAATATAGTCGTATTGGTATTCGTATGGGAGAATTCGTTGATGAAGAATTATTCTTAGAAAGATTAAAAGAAACTTTCCCAATGAAAGTTGCAGAATATCCTGAATTAAAAGACATGTTTACTGTAGAAGAAATTTTTGAAGAATACAAAGAATACGCTAAAATTATTAAGCCTTTAGTTTGTGATACAGGAATGTTATTAGATCAATATTTACAAGAAGATAAAAAGGTTTTATTTGAAGGGGCTCAAGGAGCAATGTTAGATATTGATTATGGTACTTATCCATTTGTTACATCATCACATCCAGGAGCTAATGGGGTATCTGAAGGGGCTGGTATTGGACCTTTATATATCAAAGAAGCAATTGGAATTATTAAAGCTTATACAACTCGTGTTGGATCAGGACCATTCCCAACTGAATTAAATGATGCTACAGGTGATTTAATTAGAGAAAGAGGACATGAATATGGTACTGTAACTGAACGTCCAAGAAGAACTGGATGGTTTGATGCTGTAGTTGTTAATCAATCAAGAAGAATGTCTTCTTTAACAGGTATTTCATTAATGTTATTAGATGTTATGAGTGGATTTGATACAATTAAAATCTGTAAAGCTTATAAATTAGATGGTAAAGAAATTTATGGTTTACCTGCAACTGTTAAAGATATTGAAAGATGTGAACCTGTTTATGAAGAATTACCAGGATGGAAAGAAGATATTACACATGTAAAATCTTTTGAAGAATTACCTGTAAATTGTCAAAATTATATTCGTAAAATCGAAGAACTTGTTCATTGTCCAGTAAGAATGTTTAGTGTTGGACCAGATAGAGAACAAACAGTTGTTTTAAAAGATATTAAATTTTAATAAAGGAGGTCTTTCATGAAAAGAGAATTAGTCATTGTCATGGATTTCGGAGGGCAATATAATCAATTAGTTGCTCGTCGTGTTCGTGAATGTAATGTATATTGTGAAATCTATTCTTATAAAACACCTTTAGAAAAAATTAAAGAAATGAATCCTAAAGGAATCATTTTAACAGGTGGACCAAATAGTTGTTATTTAGAAGATTCACCAACTTATTCTAAAGAATTATTTGAATTAGGTATTCCTGTATTAGGTTTATGTTATGGTGCTCAATTAATGCAACATGTTTTAGGTGGAAAAGTTGAAAGAGCAAATGTAAGAGAATATGGTAAATCAATTTTATTAGTTGATCAACCACAATCTAAAATTTTAAAAGATGTTCCTGAAACATCTACAGTTTGGATGTCACATTTTGATTATATTTCAAAAATTGCACCTGGTTTTGAAATTACAACACATACAAAAGATTGTCCAGTAGCATCTTGTGAAGATAAAGAAAAAGATTTATATGCGATTCAATTCCATCCAGAAGTTTTACATAGCGAATATGGTAAAACAATGCTTTCTAACTTTGTTTTAGATGTATGTAACTGTGCTGGTGATTGGCGCATGGATTCTTTCGTTGAAGAACAAATCAAAGCGATCAAAGAAAAAGTTGGTAATGGTAAAGTATTATGTGCTTTATCAGGTGGTGTTGACTCATCTGTTGCAGCCGTTTTACTTTCTAAAGCCATTGGTAATCAATTAACTTGTGTCTTTGTAGATCATGGTTTACTTCGTAAAAACGAAGGGGATGAAGTAGAAGCTGTCTTTGGGCCTGATGGAAATTATGAATTAAATTTCATTAGAGTAAATGCACAAGAAAGATATTATGAAAAGTTAAAAGGTGTGACTGAACCAGAAGCTAAACGTAAAATCATTGGTGAAGAATTTATTCGTGTTTTTGAAGAAGAAGCAAAGAAAATTGGAGCAGTTGATTTCTTAGTACAAGGAACAATTTATCCAGATGTTGTTGAAAGTGGTCTTGGTGGAGAATCTGCCGTTATCAAATCACACCATAATGTTGGTGGATTACCAGATCATGTTGACTTTAAAGAAATCATCGAACCATTACGTGATTTATTCAAAGATGAAGTACGTAAAGTAGGTTTAGAATTAGGAATTCCTGAATACTTAGTATTTAGACAACCATTTCCAGGACCAGGTCTTGGTATTCGTATCATTGGTGAAGTCAATGCTGAAAAAGTAAAAATCGTACAAGATGCAGATGCAATCTATAGAGAAGAAATTGCAAATGCTGGACTTGATCGTTCTATTGGTCAATACTTTGCGGCACTTACAAATATGCGTTCAGTAGGAGTTATGGGAGACGAAAGAACATATGACTATGCAATTGCTTTACGTGCAGTAAACACAATTGATTTCATGACAGCAGAGAGTGCAGAGATTCCATTTGAGGTTCTCCAGACAGTCATGAGCAGAATTATAAATGAGGTAAAGGGAGTC
>ENA-OPSV01000750-OPSV01000750.1-human-gut-metagenome-genome-assembly--contig:-NODE-750-length-25193-cov-3.580635_pt1 | contig 25193 bp, 38 predicted proteins | sample MGYA00241460_ERZ501912 | MGnify/ENA primary metagenome ERZ501912 (study PRJEB25962, sample SAMEA2042402) | human gut metagenome | biome: human gut; feature: human-associated habitat; material: faeces...
CTACTATTGGTCCTCGTCGCCGTACTACGGAAACAACAACTACGCGGGCAACCTCTACTTCACCTCGGGCTACGTCTTCCCGCAGGACAAAAGCATCCGTACCTTCAGCTTCAGCGTGCGGTGCGTGCGGGATAAATAATCGGAAACGAACTATGTAATAAATAACGGCTATGGAAACTGAAAAAGAATTGGCACGGGCCTCGATGGAAAGGTCGAGAGCTCCGTATATAGCCTCTCAATCGTTTTTGACGCAGCTAAAAAAAACGCTGTTCCACGAGGAAACCAAAAAGCGGTTCGAGATGATGTTGGGGGAGTACGCACCCTCTTTTATGCAGTCGATATTGTCGGCCACGACAAACAATAAGCTGCTGATGAAAGCCGATCCCACATCGATTATCCGGTCCTCTTTGGTTGCGGCGTATACGAATCTGTCGATAGATACCAATCTGGGACAGGCGGCATTGGTACCCTACGGCGGAGTCGCGCAGTTCCAGATAATGAAGAACGGATATGTGCAACTCGCCCACAGGACGGGCAACGTAGCGCGCATCAATGTGGCTAACGTGTACGAAGGGGACATCGAGGCAATAAATCCCTTTACGGGCGACATGCGATTCAATCTAAACAATCCGGACAGGTCGATACTGAACGGATTCGTCTCTTACCTGAAGCTGATGACCGGTGCGGATTTCTATCTGTACATGACGGTGGACGAATGCAAGGCTCACGGGGCAAAGTATTCCAAATCATTCTACAGGGAGAATGGATTGTGGCAAACGGATTTCGTAGCTATGGGGCAAAAGACGGTGTTGAAAAGCATTATTAAAAAGTGGTGCCCGATCAACCCGCAACAGCAACCCAAGATAACGGCGGCGCTGAAATTCGACCAATCCGTTCCCAGTTCCGAAGACATAGAGTCCTGCGATCCGATATATGTGGATGGAGTCGATGCCAAAGAGGCGGAGAAAAAGGAAGTAGACGAAATAGTAGCAAAAATTACGAATGAATGATGGAGGATGAGAAAGTTCTGATCCGGCTGAAAACTTACGCCATGATGTCCGGAATCACCTATAACGGCGTCAAGAAAAGAATAGCATTAGGAAAGATAAAAGCCGAAAATATAGATGGGGTGCTGTTTGTCGATATATCCAAATATCCCGTCCTGCCTTCGGCGAGAATACGGAAAAAACTGGATAAGGAATACTGACATGGAAGGAGAACCCAAAACAATAGACAAGTGCATAGGCAAATTCGATCAGTGGGCTAAGTGGAGTAAAAAAGACCCAATAAGAGAGATAGTGTTTTTAATTGCCGTTCATATTCTTGCCGTCTTATCTATCATATTGTCCCCCATAATCGCAATCATTATGGGCAACGCCTACGAAAAAGCATGTTGGGAGGAAGAAGAAAAAGAAAACGAAGAATATTTTGAAAGGTGGAGAAAAGAGGGAGAAGAAGAATACCTGAAATGGATAAGAGAAGGACGAAAGTAAAATGCGAGACATGCCGATTCGTCCAAGACGTGGAGCAGGGGATAGGGTATTGCCCTGTAATCAAGATGCTATCCCCGGTACATAACGAGAAAGTTTGCGTGCATCACGTGTGTCGTGATTGTCGTGATTTGATGTAGAAACGATGAAGTTCATAATTGCCAAATACTATGTTAACCCGATTGGAATGCCGGATGATGTAACGGAAGTATGGGAAATAATATATCCCCATTACCATAGCATTATAAGCGCGAGAGAGGGGCGGGAGATTATCCGGGAGAACGGATTGGTGTTAGCAGTGAGCAATCGGTATGGCAAGGTATGGGAGATACCTGGCAAGCCTTTAACGAAGATAAAAATTTAGGAGACATGATAAAGGGGGGATACATATTGCAGCCGCGCTGCATACAGGAGGGGAGCATGGCGCACAATCCGCCGGTAGACAGAGAACTGTGGCAATACTTTCTGCGAAGTGTAAACTACTATAAGCACGACCTTATGCCTCGGGGATCGGGGTTCTTCCGGCTGGAGGACATACAGGAAGATTTGAGCTGGAAAGTCGGTTTCAGGAAGATGAAATACTCGAAATCTCAGCTCTCAAAATCCATCCGGCGGATGAGAGATGCAGGCGTCGCTACCGTTACGAAGGAAACGGGCGGAATGATTGTAACTATCTGTAAATACGATTATTATCAGGACCCGAATAACTACGAAGGAAATTCCTTTTATGAAGGAAACAATGGCGGGATAATGAAAGGTAGTGAAACTCTTGACACGAAGGAAACAGAAGGTGTAAGCTTAAATGACTGTGGAACAGTAGGAATAGAGGAGGTGTGCGAAGATCGAAGGAAACGATATGTCGAGCATGAAGGAAACGCGAAGGCAACAACGAAAGATGACCAATATATAAAGAATTATAAGAAAGAAAAGAATAATACACACACACAGTATAAACTGAAAAATATACAGAACACTTCGTGCGCGCGCGAGGAAGGCGAGGACGGCATGGAGAGATGGGCGGAGTCGTCGAAAAAGCTGCTCGTGAAAAACGTGAGAGAGTGGATAGCCCAGTATACGCCCTCTGTGGCGCTCATGGAGTTTCCGTTGACAGACCGTCAGATACTGGGGATTTTCGAGCGCATGACTCCGGACGATTTGAAGCGGCTACTTATAGCCATGTGCAACAAGGGGGCCACAAAACGAAATAGAAGTGCCTATTTTACGCTTTTGGCATTCGAGGGTAGGGATTATATCATCAAACAGAGAAAATTGAAAATTGCCACCAAAGAAGGCCGAATACGAGGGTTTTTGGAAGTGGAATGAAACTGAAAAACGATTGAGCCATGAAAAGCGAAAGAGCGGAGGCATACATCAATGCCAATGAGATGGATGCCGCATATTTGGTAGATAAGGATGGTTGCGGATGGGCAGTAATTGGTATTTATCAAGCTCGCAAAGCTGTCGAATTAGCCGAGCAGGATGCCGAGGCAAGGATGCGGCGGAAAGCGGTACAGGCATTCGACGATATGTGGTTCAGCGGCCTTGAACCGGACTATGAATATCACCGCAGGAATTTTATCAAGAAACTGAACGAAATATGAAACTGACAAAAAACGAAGAGTGGATAATAGCCTACGGCAACGCCATAGTCCCGCAGGTAGTACTGCGGATATTCGAGACGATCAACGATTACGAGAAATTGATACGATTATGAAAACATTACGTGAATCAAACCCCATCGAGCTTTGCGGGCTCTTGTGGGACAGGGAGAATTTGGCCATCGGCGGTTACGAGAAGGACGGCCACCATTACTACTCATGGCAGGAGGCAATGGATGCCGCGAGGTCCGTCGGGAAGCGCCTGCCGACCCGGGAGGAATTGAAGGCATTATGTGATCTCGGCTCGACTTGGGACGATGAGCTCAAGGGCCGTTGGTTCGGGGGTAATCACGACTCGGATCACAAGGGCTCGTTATTCCTGCCTGCTGCGGGCCTGCGCTACAGCAATAGCGGCGAGTTGGCCAGCACGAGCTCCTACGGCTACTATTGGTCCTCGTCGCCGTACTACGGAGGCGACAACGGCGCGGGCACCCTCGGCTTCTACTCGGGCTACGTCAACCCGCTGAGCTACAACGGTCGCGCCCTCGGCTTCAGCGTGCGTTGCGTGCGGGAAATAATAACAGATAGATTATGAGAGTCATAGTTACTTTTTCCGGCGGTAAAGATAGCCTTGCAGCGCTGTTGTGGACCCGCGAACATATCACCAAGAATTTCACGACGGTATTCTGCGACACGGGTTGGGAACATCCGTTGACTTACGAATACATCCATCGCATTGCCGACAAGCTGCATCTCGATCTGGTAACATTGAAGTCGAAGAAGTATGCAGGTATGGTCGATCTTGCCCGGCAGAAGCATCGCTGCCCGTCGGCGCGCGCCCGGTACTGTACAGAGGAACTGAAGACGAAGCCAATGACTGACTACATCCTCGACGTCGTACAAGATAATACGCTCATTATTCAGGGCATCCGTGCCGCGGAATCCTCGGCACGAGCCAAGATGAAGACGCAATGCACCTATTTCAAGTATTATTTCGAGCCTTACGGCTACGACAAAAACGGAAAGCCGAAGAAGTATAGCTACCGCGGCAAGGATGTTCGGGTGTTCCGGTCGCATTATGCGGACGACCTCTTGCGACCGGTGTTCGACTGGTCGGCGCAACAGGTCATCGACTACATCCTCGCCGCAGGGTTGGAACCGAATCCACTCTACAAAATGGGCTATAAGCGTGTCGGTTGTTGGCCGTGCGTGATGGCGAATCAGCGGGACATCCTGAACATCGCCCGGCAAGCTCCGGAACGGATAGATGAGATTGGAAACCTTGAAACGGAATTGGGCTATTCGTTTTTCGGTAAGGACAAGATACCCGCCCGCGCGATCCACAGTGGCAATAAATATCCGAATATCCATGATGTCGTGCGCTACGTCGAGTGGCAGAACGCGACGGGCTCCTTGTTCGACGACGACACGGCCACGAGTTGCATGAGTTATTATGGGTTATGCGAATGATAAATGACAGCTTCACTCTCCAGTTGTCAAATAATAATTGACAACTGAAACCTTTAAAAAACATTAAACACTTTAAAGAATGAGCTATGAAAAACAAAATTAACATTGAAATCACACAAGACGGCTGGACGACAGACATTCTGTTTAATGGCAAAAAGTATAGGGAACGCCACGAACGTATACCGACAGGGTCTAAATGTGTTGAAGGTGATTTTGAATCGGAAGAAGAATTGCCGGATGACATCATAGGTGCTGTTGGTGGATTTTTCTGTTTCGATTGTATGATGGCGCTTATACATAATGAGCTATGAAAATGATCCCTGATGCAGACATAGTTTGGGATAAAAGAGAACAATCCCGCATCGAGGCCCAAATCAAAAAGCAGCAAGAGTTGAAGCTGATCGGAAGCATGAAGAAGGTACCGGGGCACACTCTGTTCTCTTTCAACTACAAAACAGGCGAGATCAAGCCGGCCGACGTGATTCGGGAGTGTGCGATGGGCTTTGACGGATTGCCGGTCTACAAGGAGAGAATAGTGGTGGAGAAGGATTGCTACTACGAACAGGCGCTGAATGTCAAGAATTTTGTAAAACGATTGAAAAGAAAGAGCTATGAAAACACTTGAGTTGAAAGATATTTGCGGCTATATGCCGTACGGGCTAATGCAAAAGCATTATAAAAATGTTTGTCCTTTTGCCGTTGAGATTAAGTCACATATAGGTGGATATGTGTTTCTCAAAATACCTCCCAAACATGGAAAGCCTCTTCTTCGCCCGATGTCCGACCTAACCAAAGAGATCACCCACGAAGGGGAAAGGTTTGTGCCGACTTTAGCATTAGATAAATTAAATTGTTTCCCTGTATCTGATACAGAGAAGGCGTTAAGGTACTACGACAAGCTCAATGAATGGATGTTCGACTACCGGAACCTGATCTACGCCGGACTGGCAATCGACGTGAATACCTTACCTGAAAATCCTTATGAATGATGAAAACACCAGAAGAAGCTGCCCGAGAGTATGCAAAGAAGATTTGGAAAAATGGCCGTACTTACAGAAGTAGGATAGGATATTCTGCTGAAGATTTCCTTGCCGGCCTCGCAATCGTCGGAGCAATGGCGGTTGACGCAGAAAAGGAAGGTCGATTTATCCCGGCGCAAGAGATACTCAAGGAGATTCAGAAATCTAAAACCGATAACTAACAAAAATTGTAAATCATGCGAGAGATACTTTTCAGAGGCAAGAGCCTCGACAATGGGAAATGGGAGAGCGGATACCTACTCGAAAATCAAGGTCGGACCTTCATTTACCAAGCAACGAACGATAACGGCCGCATCTCCGTCGCTGCGGTAGAAGTCGATCCGGCCACCGTCGGCCAGTACACGGGTTTGAAAGACAAGAATGGCAAGAGCTTTTGGGAAGGGGATATATTCAAAGAAGATGATAGCGGAATTGTGCGATCCATCTTCCGAGTTCCCGGCGGACTCGCTTTTGAGGATAATCCTGTGGCATTCGGCTATGACCATAGAGCACCAGTATATCCGTATTCCTCTATTGCTGAAATGCAAAACGCATCATGGTTATCGCAATGTTGCGAAATAATCGGCAACATCCACGATAATGCGGGCCTGATAAAAATAGACGAAATATGAAAAAGATGATGTTTAACGATCGGTACGGCCTGACGCAGGCGGTCCGATACCAGAATAATTCCGTATATTTAGCAGTGTGAAAGGATTGTGGCACGCTTTTACAGGGGAAAACGTCATCATTAAAACGCAGAGACATGAAAACGATTCTAATGATTGCATTGATGTGGCTGGCAGCGCCGCCGACCACACAAAAACAGACCATTTATAAGGACGGTAGAAATGTCGGACGAGTGGAAATAGAGCGGGACAATATCCGTGTGTATGATGAGCAGGGACGGCTGAAAATGAGAGGAAAGAAGCAAAAAGGGGTTATCAAGCTATACGATAAGAACGGTAAGTACATAGGTCAGATAAAAGACAGTGACCTGTCATTTTGAGTTGTGATTTGATGTAGAAACGATGAATTCATGGATAACGAGGATAAAATAACAATTCTATGCGAGTTACGGACAGACTTGGTCCCTGACCGGTGTATTCGGGAATTCGCCCGGAGGGATGGAGGAAACGGAATGAGTATCAAATTCTTTCTGACATCCTTGAAGGGAAGGAAAAACGGCAATGATTATGGACTGAAGATACAGACCGAGGATAATCAGACGATTTGGGTGGGAACCGGACGGCTGATTTTTAAGAATGGGAAAAAAATGATTTGATTGAAAATGGAGAAAGAATTAGACACGATACTTGCTACAATGCAGGTAACCAAGTCCAATGTGAAAGGAAGGCATTGGATGGTAACAGGGCACGAATACGAGGCTCTGCACAAAATGTTCGATAAGATATACAAGGTACTCGACGACGGGACGGATAAGGTGGGCGAGATATTCCGCCAGCTCAGAATGATTCCTCCGTTCAGTATGGAGTTGTGTATTTCTGAATCCAAAGTGGAAGACGAGAAATTAATCATGCCGACATGGGACATGGTAGCAAAAACACGCGATGAGGTAGACAAAATCATCGCGCTCGTCCATGAAGGATGCTATGCCCAAAAATTCGACCCGACTACCGAGAACGATCTGCTCAATATCACAAGCCAGTTGAGATTTTGGGTGATGCACCTGAATTCGCTGTTGGGTGACATGAAAGGAAGCTCATCTATATAATTTCATGGTACGGTGAGGTTCTTAATGTCGAAATAAACGAATTCCTCACCTTTTTGTGTCTTGACTTTTTCGACAACGGCCCTGAAAATGTCCTTGTCGTTGAATCCGTACCTTTTCTGCAATATATCCTGAAAGGGCTTGATCGGATTGTCCCAGTCGGCCAAAGAAGTGGATAGCCCGAATACATAGTGTACTTCGTATGGAGGTTCGGGCAGCACTATGTCGGGCAGCTTCAATAGGCACTCCGTCGTATAAGCATCATACATGGAGGTACGGAATCTCTTACCCTGCCATGCTCGGTTTACGGTCAGCGGTTTAACGAATATTTTCGGCATATCAGAATGTGATAAAAGAGTAACTGATTCCGGCTCCTATATAAGGCTTTACCCCTTGAGGCGTAAGGGCATACCCGGCGCTCACGCCGATTCCCCAGCGCTTGGGTTTGCCGGGAACCTCGACCCGCTGGACGACCGTATTCGTCACGGTCTGCGTTTTTCGGAAAATATCGAGCGTATCGAGCGACGCGCGGAAGCCGGACACGACGGCGCGGTAATCCTCCCCTTCGTATACTTTCCGGGAAATCGGGACCAGTACCGGGACTTCCACCGTATCGCCCGGAACAGGCAAAAGTACCGTATCGACACGGGTCAAGTAGCGGACTTTGGGCACGAGGACAGTTTCCCGGACCGTGTCGCGCACGACCACCGTGTCCTTCCGGTGGATCTCGACGATCTCCGGCTTCACACTCCGTCGCCCCAGCAGAAATGCGACCGCGATCAGGGCTAAAGCTATAACAACGTTTTTCATGTTTCAGTAAAATAAAAATGCCCGAACCTATCCGCCCGGGCATAAAAAAGGCGGTAACTCCGAATATTGGAATTACCGCTTTCTACATCAAATCACAACTTTAAAATGCCTAATACAAATATTGGGCGATTATTTTGATCTTACTTACATTCATCCATGAGTATATTATAGTCGCTTAGCACGCCTTTCCCGCGACACTCTCCCGTAACAGAGATTACATCCCCTTTGGAATATCGAGCCAATCTGTCGCTATATTCACGTTTGAAAACACACTGCACATAATAGAACGGAATATTCGGGTCCTCGATTATAACATATTTGCGTCCCAATATCTCGGTTCCAAAATCTGTAATCACTCCTGCCACACTGATAATTCTGCCTTTTAAATGCATGTCAGCGGCAATCTCGTTGGCATCGTAGGCTGCTATTAACTGGCTTACAGATATTTCAAGGGGTTTTTTTCGTGCTTCCAGTATCGAGTCTATTTTTGCTGCTTCTTTCTTTGCTGCATTTATGGAATCTTCCGCTTTTGTGAGTGGGGTGCTAAATACTATGCTTTTATGATGTTGTTGAGTATCGTTTAAAGAGAGTAGAGAACTATCTATTTGCGAATAAGTTGCCATGTGTGACGCGGAAATGCTGGGAATATCAGAATACCTATTGTATTCTTGTTCTTGTGTTTCATCTTTGTTGCATAAATGAACAATAAACAGAAACACAATGATAATCCCCGCTACCTTAATAAAGGTATTGATTTCTGAATTTTCTCCCATGATTTCCTATTTTTCAGTTTATGGCATCACAACGTCCTCGATCTCCAAAGCTCTCGTTGATGTCGTCAAATAATGATAATTGAGTTGGCACAATCGTTCCGGATGTAGGGCTAAATGTAAGATTAAGTTTCGGTTGCGCGAGCCTGTTTTTAGCCTGCCTTGCCATTTGTTGCGTTCTTGTGTGCGGGAATGCAAATGCCAGATTCTCCTTAAATTTATCCATATTTGGAGAGGCTTTAATAATACCCATTACGGACAACAAGTGATCTGCGAGCAATTTATAACCAGTCTCATTTAGCTTTTGGTGATGATGTTTTTTACCGCCGGGATTAGGATTGTTTTTTCTTAAATAATCAGCGACATCAGGATCAAGAGTATCATAAACAAATTGCATTACATATTTACCAAATCTTTGAGGATAATATTTTTCGTCCAAAGGGATAGCATTGCCCTCAAGTCTGTAAAGATGCATGAAAAATTCTTTAGGGAATGTGCGCGTCCATTCTCTATACCCATCCTGTATATAGGTATCAAGTTTAGACTGAAGTTCATCCGCTTTTCTGAAATATTGATAACCGGTTACCTCATCAATCACTGCATCGATTCCACTCTTTGCAGACGCAGATATGAAAATTTCTGATTGCTCTGCAAGTTTCGACTGATTGGGGGCTAATATTCCAAGCTGGCGTGCTTTCAGATAAGTATTGCAGATGTCAATTACATCGCTCGACCTAATACCGTTAATAATAGTGCTGCCCACTCTGAAAATCAGAACATTAGCTTTATTGGATACTATTTCTGCGTCCTTTTTTCCACTCTGCCTGCCCGCCTTGATTTTCAGCTGGTTACGGTTTTGCTGAAATTTCTCAGGCAGGATTGCCTGTATATTTTTTGCAGATAAGTAGGCATTCAAGTTACCGCTATCACGACCACCCGAAATAAGCCTTACCACTTCTCGCTGTGACAATACACGCTCTACTTTCTCTCCATCGTCGATAACGTAGCAAGGTATTTCGTACTCTCCGCCATTGAGTGAGATTATCCCTTTGTAAATTTTGGCAATTTTATCCATAACTTTATATTATCACAATTCTAAACTTACTCCTTCTTGACCTCCACCACCTTCGTCAAAGTGGAATCCAAAACGAATACCTCGTCATAAACCACCACATTGTCCGTGTTCTTCTTGGCCCTGTACTTGTGGCGGATCGAGTAACCGGTGAGGTGGGGGACGTAGTGCTTTACTATACTATCCCCCATATGTATGTACTTAAGCAGCCATTTACGGGATATATCCCATGCTGCTTGTCGACCTCTCGTAAGATACCCTTGACTTAGCAATTCTTGCTCAATCTCTGAACCCGCCATGTAGTATTTAACTGCTTCATCCCGTACCACTTGATATGCTGGATCATCTTCTACTTTAGAATAAACCGTATCCAACTTTCCCCATTCGAGAGGCTTGTACCGACGGATACTGTCGGAATACGTAAGATATTCCATAACAATCTGCTGTTCCTTAGGGGCTTCGGAACAGCCGACAAAAAAGAAAAGAAGAAAAAGGTACAACAGCTTTTTCATACGCTAAATATTATTAGGGGTGAGAATTGGCCTACTATTATCTTAGATATACGAAGCGTGGGCGATCACTTCTTGACTAAGAGGTACGACCAATACCCGCCAACCAAAAGTAATGCCCACGCACAACGCAGACATCAGCTTGATTGTTTAGGGTTGGATTGTTAATTGGTCGTTTTCTTAGTCCTAAAACAATAGCTAATGCTATTCAATATGTCAATACAAACATAGGAAATTTTATCTCACGCCCTGTTTTTATATATTTATGGAATCAGGCGGAGTATAATTCAAACTTATAATTTCCAGGCATTTGTTGGTGGAGTACACAAGCTATATGAACCGGGGGGATCATTGTGCCCCCCGGTTCTCGGCAATTGCAATGTGTAAATTTTGCACATTGCTCAGATCGGTAATTCCAATATGTCAAAGAACCGCTGCGAATGTCTACATCATGTCGCGCCACGCCTCGGGCTTTCGGTTGTAGAGGTAGTTCAAATCCCGTTCATGGGTTTTGGCCTCTATTTCGAAAGGATTCCCCTTGTAGCCGTGGCATATCCATTGCCAGATATATCGGCAGTAATACGGGAAATATCCATGACAGTCTTTGGCTTGGGCCGCATGGATCGATTCGTGATTGACGGTAACGGCGCTCAGGGGCTTGAACTTTTTGCGCGCGAATATGACCCCGAACAGCATCATGGCCTTATATCCGCGAAACGGGATCAGGGAGTTGTAGATGATTTTCATTTCCGAATCGTGATGTAAATATCTTCGCCCCGGGATTCGGCCTCGTCGAGAATGTCGAGCAGGCGGAACAGGGTAGCCCGGGAGTTGATGACCTGTCCTTTTACCTTGTTCTCTCCGACCAAGATACAACCTTCCGTGTCGGCCGGCGTGTTCCCCGAATGGATAAGTATTCCTGAAAAGTGAGGCACATCCGGCAGCAGGGGGACATTTCGTCCGCCGTACCGGGGCGAGAACTTGGGCGACTGGGTCATGGCGATCCGATAGCGACCGTAAGGTATAGCCGTCTTGCCGTATATCTTGACTTCCTGACCGTCGAATACGCCATTGGCGTTGGCATCCCGGTCGGTATCTTCCAGCGTATCGCACTCGAAGGATGCCGACGGGATGCTTAAACGCCCGATGGTATAAGTGGGCGCGAAATAGATTCGCCTCAGAGATAGAAGCATGGCTATTTCAGAATACCGGCGGTTTTCAGAGCGTTTGCCAGCAGGACCAGGTTCGCCTGCACGCCTTCGGCCGTGTCCGATGCACCCCATGTGGGCGTGGTCTGCGGTGTAACCAGTTTGGCGGTAACGTCCGACGCGAGTTTTGCCAGAGTAACTTTTGCGTTCCCGATAGTCGGATTCGGGTAGCTTCCGGTCAAATCGCCACCAGCAGAACCGGACGGAGGCAGAGAAGTCGGAACATTCGGAATAACCCCGTCGGCCAGCTTTGCAGCGGTCACGGCTTTGTCGGCGATTTTGTCGGTTGTCACTTTCCCGGTGCCGATAGTCGGGTTAGGATAGGTCCCGGTCAAATCGCCACCGGCAGCGCCGCTCGGAGTTGCGCCGCCCCCTTCGATGGACTCGAAGTTTTCGTTGATTTTGTTGGCCATCCTGTCGATGCTCGGGATAGGAGGCAGATCGGATTTGGTGATTTTCTTAACCATAGCAATAAAGTTTAATTAGTGTGAGAGCCAATGTATCTGGGCAAAATATACTGAATGTTTTTTGAGATTACGTGCAATTTGCTTCTGAGAAAAGATTCTGAGATGCTGGAGTCTTTTCTCAGTTCGCAGACGATGGACCCGACCCAGTCGTGCTGGTTGTCGCTCATACGGTATATCCCTAATATGGAGCTGCCGTGAGAGGAAAAGAGCGAACGGGCATACATATCGTCCATTTGCGTCTCGATGTCGGATATGTGGATGTACGGATTACGGTTCAGGTCCGCACAGAATTTAGGCATGTCCGACATGCTTATGTCATGGATATATTGTTTCATCCCGTCGATGCCTTTACGCTTCACCTCGAAGTAGATCGAAACGTAAGCCTCGTTGCCCAGCGGGTGAGGCTGGATAATATATACCCTGTCGGCATCCAGCGTGTACAGTATGTCCCACAGTTCGCCGAACACGATTGCCGAATTGTCTACCCGACGCAGGGAAGTTTCCGACATATCCTGCTTTATCTGGGATATTTTCAGGTCGGTCATCTTGTCCCGTCGGTACTGGTTGTATTTGAACCATGCGGTTATGATGGTGCCGATGGCCGCTATGATCGCTGCGATGTATTCCATTGTGCTGATTGTTATACCACTTTGCCGTAGGTTATTTCTACCCAGTAATCCACTTGTTCCCGAACAGTTGCCAAACCGCCTGTGAAATTGGCCATAACTTGATATATGGATGATTGGTTGACATAGGTGGAAAACATATATCCGGCATTGTTTTGGCTGTTAACGGGCACGATAGCCAAAGTCGCTTTGGTGGAATAGTTCGTGAACTTAGCGTATCCGCGAAAAGCGATAGGCGCATATTGGGAGTACGTTCCCGGGAATTGAGTCGAGGCATAGTTGTCCAGTGCAACAGTCGCAGGCCCGTATTTATTGGTATACGATCCTTTGACGAGCTTCTTGACAACGGGTGCGTCGTTGAAATGCGTCGCGTCTAATTGTTGTTCAAAATAGACGTTCTGTCCGAAATCGCTGTTTTCCGCAAAGCAACTCCACGGGGAGAATGTGGATGCTGAAGCTGTATTGGAAGTACGATAGAAAGAAGGGCCGGCATATGATGTCGAGTAGAAAATGGTAACGAACTGTATGATTTTATCGGTAAGTACTATTTGAAGTCCTCCGCCTCCTTGAGGCATAGGAGCGTTCGTCGTCGATGCGGCAAATTGGAAAAAGCACGTACCCTCTGAAATAAGCGTATTCAGATTAGTGGTAGTAACTTTCTTTACAACTCCGTCCTTACCTGCAGGCCCGGTAGCTCCTGTGGCCCCCCTCGGGATACCAAACTTGAAGTTGAATACCTTCGCTGTGTTGGCCCCTGAAGCGGTCACGGTTACGGTAGGATTGCCTCCGGCAGCGACAGCCGTAGCGGATGCCGTGGGCGTGCCGAACCCGGCGGCAGGTCCGGTAGGTCCTGTAGCGCCTTGCGCGCCGTCCTTACCGGCAGGTCCGGTAGCTCCGGTAGCGCCGGTGTCGCCCTTGTCGCCCTTGGGAATGCCGAATTGGAAGTTGAATACCTTCGCATCGTCAGGGCCCGACACGCTCATATCGACCGTAGGATTACTGCCCGCCGGTAGAGACGAGGCCGAAGCCGTAGGAGTGCCGAGCCCCGTAAGGATGCCTTCTGCGATCTTTTCGGCTGTCACGGCACCGTCGGCGATCATATCGGTAGTTATGGGCGGAATACCTTGCGCGGCATTCTTGAGCTCGGCGACATAGTCGTCGGTCAGTGGCTCCGAGGTAATCAGATCGTCGCCCGTGTCCACATCGTTGGCGACAAATTCGTAGCGCTTGAAGGCGTTATATATTACGCCGTTTTCAGCCACTCGTTCTCCGTACAGTATTTCCCGGCTGTGCAGGTACGATCCGGCGGGGATGCTCTCACCGGGGTAGGAGTACATGACACCTTTATATAATATGATACCGGGAGTATACGAGCCGTCCCCGTTCTTGTCGAAGCCGTGCAGTATGGCGATGTTCTGGCCGAACAGATTGATCGCGGCTTTCAGGTAGTTTATCTGACGCGGCAGATTGGACAGGTCCGTGATGAACACGGGATTGCCCGTGCCGTCCTGAAATAGCATATCGTAAATGGGGTCGAGTGCCATGTCAATATGTTTTAATGGTGTATTTGATTCCGTATATTATGAGCGAGTTAAGCGTTGCGAGGAAGTCCCACCACACATCGGACATGGGCGCGTCGTTCGTTTGGATGGTCCCGTCCGACAGATTCTGGAAGTACATCTGGCCGTTGCCTACGAGTCCGAATCCCTGCGTCGTGCCGTATATGGTATGGTAGGAGCCTTTCTCTATTCCCTCTATTCCCTCTATTTCCTGCATGCTCCACGTGTTTCCGTTGTCTTTGCTGACGAACATAGAGCGGTAGAAGGGAAATGTGCGGAACGACCCGTCCTGCGGAACGTAGGTAACGGACTTGCATACGTATTCCGGCAGAATGGGAGAGGACGAGGCGACAGGCTCGTAGTCGGGGGATGCCGCATAGGCCGATCCTTTGCCGACGAATACGAGACGAGTCCCCGTAGAATCGGCTGCGCAATCGTAGTACAGTCCATAGGGGAGCGATTTGACGGACGAGTTGACGATTTGGTAGTTATTGTCAAGCTCGACGAGCTCCATTTGGGAATCGTTCATAAAAACGAATCCGTCTTTGTACGGGCACAGCGATGTATAGGATGAGCCGATTCCTTCGAGCGGTTTCCAAGTTTGAGTCCCGTTCAGAAGGTCCAGATACATCGCCATCGGTTGCAGCCCGTCCCCAATGGCAATGGCGTAGTGGTTGTCTATCGACACATTCGACAGGTAGCTGCCGACGACTTTCGTGTAGTCCCCTTCCGGAAAATCGACCGCCTTCCATGTCTCGCCCATATCGAAAGACATAGCCGATATGCCGTCCCCGATAGCGATGATAGGCCGGGTTTGGTCCGATCCTTTGATTGAATAAGTAATACTCTTGTAGAGCGCCGTATCGCTCGCATTGTTGGGCAGAACGACCGTTTTATAGGATAGCCAGTTGTTATTGGTTATGTAGGCGGTCTTGTCGCTTATGGCGATAGTAGGTCCTCCCGGGACGGATACGGCGTTATAGATGACAGCTCCGCTGTACTGAAGCTCGACGGGAACGCTGACGATAGTCTCGTTGGACGTAGCGCCCTGAAATCCCCAGTAGACCGGGGCGTTTTCGCTTCCTTCGGTATACAGGTACACTTGTTTCGACTCATCATCGGGGTACGAATCGTACAGGTACATCTGGTTCAGGCTCGAATTGGAGATGATGATCTCTCCGTATTGCCCGAAAAGATGATTGAGGACATTGGAAACGTTGCTGATGTTCGGTTCGCACGATGCGATCATGTAATACTTCCGCCTCAGCGCGTCGTATTCGTTCCATTTGGGTTGCAGCGGATAAAGGCATGCCAGCAGGAACTTGTACGTCTGATTGAGGGCCGGCAGCGTCTTTTCGTCCCCGTATGTGACGGCATAATTGGGCCGGAGTATCTGATAAATCAGATTGGGTATGTCGACAGCTCTGAATTTCATACTACACCGATTCGAAGATGGTTATGGGACTATCCGCCGTAAAGTCGGAAATATTGTCGTTGAAATTGAAATATCCGGCGTACAGGTAGATGATTCCCTGATAGGGGTTGGATGCCACGTCGTCCGGAACATACGGGACGTACTTGCCCTCGCCTTCGGATGTGTCCCACCGGTTGATGGTAACGCCGTCGAAAAAGGCGTCCCTTACGCCCGTAATATCCTTGATGGCCGACTCGATGTCGTTTATATAAAGAGCCGAGCGATTGAGGCGCTGCATCTGGAACTGGTCGAGCAGCGCTTTGATGTTATCCTGAATGGCTATCAGGTTGTAGTCGCGCGAGTATCTGACGTACAGGTGAGCGCAGTCGAACCGGTCGGGGACCTGACTGAATACCGTCACGGCAATGCCCACCGGCTCCCAGTTTTTCATGTAGCCTTTGAATGCGTCGAGTTGCTGCGTCGTGAGCGGAATCAGGTTGTTGTCCGAATCCGTCGTGGCTACTTTCAGATATATTTCCCCGTTATCCGGGACGGATGTATACACCTGCTTGATAATCTGTTTGCTGGTGTCTGTCTCGGCATAGCCCATCGCTAATGTTTCGTCGTTCACTACGACCAAATCGTCGCCCTCCTGATAGGCAAGCGCCTTGTCGATGTAGTATTGCTGGCCCATGACGCGCAGCGAGCGGGCGGCCGTCTCTATGATGGTATTCGAGCGGCCGATCTCTCCGGTCAGGATGTCGATGATCGTGGAGAATACGTCTACGAACCGGGTCCAGATTGCCGAGGCGCTGGAGTTGAGATTCGGCAGGATATTGGCCAGATAGGCTTTTATCTGATTAGCTGTTTGACTTGCCATTTTGGGTCATTGTATTTACGAGGTTATTGATCTGATTTTGCAAATCTTCTTCCGACAGGCGGGTGGAATAGAACGGATATTGACCGGCCCACAATACGCAGGCATTGTTGACGATAGGTATGCCCGTTATGTCGAGTTGAGTCCCGAAAGGTATCTCGGCGGTATAGCTTTCTATGCCGTTTAGCTCCATGAGCTTGTCGAGCACGACGATAGACCCCGATACGTTGTAGCATATATCGTAGATAGTCTGGAATGCCTGAACCTGATAGGATGCCATAGCTTGTTATTCGTTATAGATGACCGACCCGTCCGTGGAGAATATGTTTTGCCAGCCCGAGCGGATCGTTTTCTCGTCTACGTATTTGGCCCCGTCTTCATATATCTGCCCGATCCCTTCGGTAAGGAGCAGATCGAAGTCCCCCGGTGCCAGATTGGGATATAGCTCGTCGAGGGCCACGCCGATGTGAGCCTTCGTGATGTTCACGGCACGCTTGATAAGGATCAGAGCGCCGTTTTGGTTCGAGCACCGATCCGTCATGGCGAAATCGCCGTCGGCGATGACAATGTCGTTTACCTTAGTGTCCCATCGTATGTCTTTCATTGTACTATGTCTTCGTTTTGGTATTCATCGTCGGAGAATTGAGAGAAGGAGCCCGTGAATCCGGGAGTAGGGGAGCTTGTCGGTCCGCCTCCGGATGGGGCTGTATGCGTGTGGGAGTTGACGAACTCTTTCAGGCTGTCTATTTCCCCCACCAGTTTGTTAAGCCGGGCAGTCAGTTCTCCGATAACCACCGTAGGGCCTTTCTCCCCTCCGTTCAGGGTGACGAGCGGATTTTCTCCCGAGGAATCCAGCGCGACGGAAGCCGATCCGACGGTCAGGGACAATAACCCGTTCCGCATTTCCATACCGGCATCCCCTCTTTGGGCCGATATGCTGGATGCGTCGATCGTGATGACATCCCTCGCTCCTTCGTTCCCGAAATCGTATTTGACGACAATCTTGTCGAGATGGGTAAAGGAAACGACGAACGGGAGCTCCGGCCGGTTCTCCACGAATCCGAGCACCACCGTAGAGCCGACGGTGGGGATAAAAAGAATGCCATTGTCCCCATTCACGACAATGTCAAGATTTATGTCGCTGATCGTCTTGTCATTGTCTACAATGGCATTCAGGGTCCTGTTCTCCTCGTCTACGCTATCGACGGTAGCATACACGAGAGCGACCGATTCGGCCATCGTGAATCGACGGTCGAGCAGTCGCCCTATTTCTGCGACGCGGGCTGAAAAGGTCTCGTTACGCTTTCTCATAGTAGAACATTTCGTCGGTAACGCTCAGGACATTATGGTAGCCTGAGTCGTCGCAGTTCAGTTCCGTCCCGATCACATAGTAGTTGCTGCTCAGTTCGGGAAACAAGGTGTCTTCATATTCGATGAAATCCCACAGCGAGACGAACGGATATAGCAGCGTGGTGATAGAACCTTTGTTTCGGTTTCCCTTGAGCCGAGCCAGCGCCGCGTCGGCTATCGTTTCCAGTTGCTCCTGTTTCCGAGCCGGAGAGAATGGAAGGCGGACCGGCTCTCCTTTGGTTTCATCTCCGCGGGTAACCTGTATCTTGTTGCCTTTTTCGTCATATCCGTTGATCTCGACGTAGTAATCGGTAAAGAGGCCGTCTTCAGGCGTAATATCCCTGTTGATGACGTTCAGCCGGGTGCTCAGCTTGATTGTCGGTCGGTCCGTATTGGTCGCTCCTGTCCCTACATAGACTTTTCCCGTATTGCTGACTTGGCCGTACAGCACATATTCCTCTGCGAAACGGGAGATAGCCTCATAGGGCGCTATGGCCTTCCAGACGTTCAGCGTGAATTCCACGTCGGCGCTTTCCGATTCGGCTACGGACAGGAACGGAAACTCTCCGGTCAGCCCGGCTTCTTTGCGGAATTTGGCGAAAGCGTCGTTGGCAATCGGGACGACTTCGTTCATAACCTCCTTTAAAGGAGTCATTTTCGACCAGCTTTTATTGACTTGCCCGAACTTGAGAATAAACGAATTGTCCTCGCATTTGATCGTGGTGGGGAAACCGCTCACCACTTTTCTGATAAACCCGGAGAACGCGAGAATCTTGGGGAACGTATGCTGCAAGGTCGTATTGTCCTTATACCACACGTAGACCTCGATGCGGGCTCCCGTCGCAAGCTGGGCCCCGTCTACGCCTATTCGCAGGCTGTCTGCTACGGGGCGCTGCTTGTCGGTGACGGAAATGGTGTAGAGCGGTATTTTGATCTCTGCCGTAGCTCCTATGACATCCCTGCTGTTGCTTACGTTGAATGACGAGAAGCGGCCGAGAGAGAATCCCTCGACGATCACTTCGTTGCCGCATTCAAAGTAGTTTCCGGTCATGGCAGTAATGGTTATCCGTTCACGGCAAAGCCGGTATCGGTCGTTACGACATTGGCCGCATCTTCCGATATGACATTCGAGGTAACGTCCACTTCGATCAGCTGCATGCGTATCTCGGTAAGCAGCGACCCGGCTTGTGGCGACACGTCGTATTCGGACATATACACGTAGTTGACATGCAGGTTTTGGTTGATGAACGTATTGACGATCCGGAACACGTCCTGATTCTCGAAAAGATCGTTGAACATGCTCGAAAGGTTCTCCAATTCCAGCTTGTACGGGTCGCCTTCGGTATCGTTGACCGTACTTTCGTAGGCCGCGAACAGGTTGGACGTAGCCGGGGACAGCTGCTTGGTCTGCACCTGAATATTCACCGATATGATCTTCGGCTCCTTGTACACCCGCTCGAATATGACGGGTCCGTCCACCAACTGGGACGATGCCGTGTGTTTCTTGGCATTGACCGAATAGGTGAACGAGAGGGGCAGAAAGTAGTCGCCGCACTTGAAATAGTAGTCCTGATTCGGGTCGTATCGGCCCAAAGAGACTCCGCCGGCGGAATACCGGTCGTTCCGTGACACGAAGGGCGAGTTTACCGTGACGGCCACATTGCCCATCTCGTCGTAAGAGTAGGCAGCGCCGCCGCGCAATAGCTGTTTGGCGATTCCCGCTTCGGCCATGACGATCTTATAGCCCCGCTGGGCCGCGTTGTACGCATCCTCGACATAGTTGCCCACGGTCTGATAGCCTCTGCCGATCAGGCCGTTGTCTATGCGGCTGATAACCGAATCGACCCCCGAACTGAACAATCCGCCTCCCGATATGGATGTATATTTGTTTCTGCTCATATCATGCGGGTTGAATTGTTTAGCGCAATGGTAAGGCCGCGCACGATCATGTCCTCTATGGCGGGCTCCAACTGTTGCTTTATGTCCTCCACGTCGTTTGCGTTGATCGTCGTGGGCATGCTGACTATCTCGCGGTTAAAGTTGATGACGAGCGCCCGGGTAGTGCCGGACATGCCCCGAATGGTTTGGGCATCGGACGCTCCGACCGACTGGGTGTCGAAAGAATCGGTTATAGGTTTGATATAATCATCAGGATATTTGTTTGGAATTTCCCATCCTTTAATTGCATTGTTAAAATCTTCTTGTGCTTTTTCTTGGTCTTTGGTTTTTGAAGGAGGAATTTTATAGGGAACTCCATTAAAGCCGACATTTGGTCTTTCAAAAAAACCAATTTTAGCCATGTTCCATGCGTAGGGTAATGCGTTTTGGATCATTTCCCACGACCACGGTCCATATTCTTGCTCGATTGCTCTAAAGCCCTTGTCCCTAAATGTTAACCTATCGAGATAAGAACTCCCGTGTATATACCTTGCGGTCGCTCCCAATAGTTGTTTGCTTTTTTCGTCGTTCGGATGTGAAAAAACATAATCAGCCGTTTCTTTATACTTCGATGCAGGAATGCCGCTTGCTGCAAGCATTTCATTGAAAGCTATGTATCTTTCAGGTCGAGATAAAAGCTCTTTACCTGCAACTTCTTTTGCTTTATTGTCCGCCTTTTTGTTGCCATCTATAATACTACCGGCAATAATGGTAGCCACTTTCATCTGCAACGACCCTTTGCCGAAAAGCGCGTATAGCCCGGCAATAGTGGTCCACGGATTCTCCACCGTCCATGAGCCCACGTCGATTGCCGCATTACCGAATTTGACAGCGGCTTTCAGTAATGTTTTCGAGGCTTTCTGAAAGTTATCGAGAATCGAATCGACATTGTCCAAGTTCTGATTAGAGAAAAATTCCTCGGCCACATCTCCTAATATATCGTAGAGTTTTGTGTTTATGTCGGCCATTCTTTTGGCGACCGGCTCGAAAAGTTTCTCTAACTTCAGGAAGAAATTCTCCCGATTGAGGGCTATTTGCCCCCGGGCCATAGCCACCGGGGAGATTTTGACCGTTTTGTTGAATTCCTCCAGCGCACGGAAGAACGCTTGGGGATTCGACCGGACGAAGGCGTATATATCCTCGTTGCTGCCCGCCTTTCTCCGCTCGTCTTGGATAAATTTCCCGATAAGCGGTACGCTCTTGATGAGCTCCTTGATGTCGATCCCCTGCCATGAAGTGAGTATCTGCTGCATGTTCAGGCCGACGACGCCCATATCTCTATTACTGGCATGTGCTAACTTGGCTGTGATATTGGCCAAATAGGATGCTTGCTCCTGCGACAATAATTTGCCTCCTACGTTCAGGCCGGTCAGGGTCGATATAAGGTCCAGCGTTCCCACGCGGGAGGAACCGGTCGATACGGCGATGTCGCTGGCCGCCCGGAAGGCGTCGTCGTAGCCTTCCCCGAGCGAGTGCCGCGCCATGTTGTACCGCATGTTGTTCGCGGCAGCCTCCTGCATGCTTTGGCTTTTCAGTGTGCGCATGCCGGCCCAGTAGCCGAGACCGCCGGCCAAAGCGGGTATTCCTTGTCCTATGAGGGCGCTTTTCCCGATACTGCCTGCCGTGCCTATGGCGGGTACGGCTGCTCCTACGGTACGCGAAAAGCTGGATACGACCTTGACCGCATTCGCAAAATTTTCGCGCATGCCGTACAGCGTAAGGCAGTTTCGAAGGAAATCGCTGGAAAATTTGTTGAATACTTTTGCGGAGCGGTCGAAGTTCCTCAGGAAGTCTTTGTCATTAAAGCCACGGTGTCGCTTCAAAAAGGAGTTAGCCCATGAAACCCTTTTTTGCCATTGAGGTCTAATATGGGGATACCGCTTGAATAAATCTTCTTCAGATATCTCGCCGGTCTTTTTTAGCCTCCGCGTTCTCGATCCGGCAGAAGCGTTTCGGGACACTTTGCCGAGCTCGCTGTTCAGGATACGGCTCTTGGCGATAGCCGAATCGAGAACGCTATTCATATTGCCCTCCAGATTGAGGACCACAGAATATACGGGAGACGCCATAGTTACTTTTTCTGGTTAAAAGGAGCCCAATCGAAATGATATATCATATACAGAGCGGCATAGAACATGCTATCGATATGATCGGCGGAAAACTTGCCTACTATCTCCGAAAAAGGCTCGTGGAAATACCGGGAAATAACCGCTTTCTTTATCAGATACGGGTCTTTTTTGGTAAACTCCGAGATTATTTCGTCGATTTTTCTTTCCGGCTCAGGTTTTCGGCTTTTCTTATCATTTTTTGGACGAAACCCAAGCCCGATAGAAAATTTTCTATATCCTCCGCTACGGCTTCGGATTGGAATATATCCAAGCAGCAGCCCATATCTTTGACGATGGACTCCCGTAGCTTGTCGTCCTTGATGACGCACTTGCAGAACTCGACGGACAGAGTCCCGAGCTGGTCCAGATGCTCGTATCCTTCGAGGATTTTCAGCGCGACGGCCATATGGGCCGGATTGGTGCGTTGCAGGTGCAGGATTTCGACGTCCACCTCGGTGGGCTTTTCGGTCATGTTCCCCTCTACGTCGGGGACCCAGCTAAAGTAGCTTGTTTTTACGGTGTAAGTTAGCGACATAGTTTTAAAAATTTGGGGACCCCGGTTGAGACATGAAGCGAAAAACGGATGTTAAACCGTAATGGGAGATACGTCTCGTTTAATACCCGTTCCTCGGAGAGAGATAGTGACGAGAGTCTGCGGATCGTTGGCGTCCACGTCGCCGCTGACATCCGATACCCGGCAGTTCAGGAAGTTGACGATAGCCGACTTGGGCGTTCCTGCGTTTTTGAGCGCGTAGGCGCACGTCAAGGTAAATCCGGCGACTTCCAGCATGGAGGCGTACAGTTGGCCCGCCGGTGCGGCAGCGTTGATCGCGTCCCTCAGCGCGTTATACTCTCCGCTCTGCATCGTGACCGAGGCGGTGTACGTGGCATTGAGCGCGACGATTCCGATGGGGTCTACGTGACTGATAGCGAATATGTCCTGCACGCTCTGGGAGTTGGCCCAGTTGAGTCGCGACCCCGTATCGAGTTTCATGCTCGGAATGCCGCTGAAAGTCATGTTTATCTGTACGTCGCTGCTCGGAACGATATACTCACTTAAATTAGGCATAGTCTTTAGATTAGAGAGATGAAACGAACATGACGGTAATAAACGCTTCCCTCATAGGAGCGTTCGGGAGAATCTCGACGGTTACTTCGAGGGCCCGCGACTGTACGAAATTGCCGTCTTTGGCCTCGAAATCCACGTTGATCTGCGATGCGTCGCCCCGGTTGATATACGGGTCGATATACAGGCTTCTCAGATTGGCCAGCGTGCCGGATTTGAACGCCGCGTTGATCGTACCGTTGCTCTGTACGGGGATATTGACGTTCAGCAGCTTCGTAAAGAAGGTGTCGCAGTCGTCGCACACGGCGTTCGCCACGCGGACGAAATCGATGCTTGAGAGGGCATTGGCGGCCGAGTTCATCGTCGCGCCGTCGTTGTAGCAGATACCTACGTCATTGCGCCGGAGCGTGAACAGGTATTGTTTCGCGCCCAGATCGTTCGTCTGCGTGCGCGTAAGGAGCGTAACAGGCGTATTGACAGGCGTGTTGGACGCGGAATCTACGAGATAGTCGGCGGTCGTTACGCTGCCCATCGATACGTTCCCGATGGACGTGGCCAGATTGCGGGCCGATACGATACCGCCGGAGCGTCCGACAGAGGCGTTCCGCGTCTTGGTCGAGGTAACGATCTGCAACGCGACGCGAGGGGCGTTGTATTTCGATACGTCGGGAAGATCGGAGATGCCCGATACTACGGCGGCATCGAGAATGCCGACCCCGCGGATGCCTTCGCCGAACAGAGTTTCGAGAGCCGACTCGAAATCCGTGCAGCAGGTGATAGTGTCTTCCGACAATCCGCCTTCGGTCGGCGTATCCTGACCTTCTGCCTGAGCGACCATGATGATGCGCGGGCTGTTGTTTTCCAGCGTTTCCATAGTCGAGCGGACGGCCGTCAGGAAGTCGGGGGCTTGCAGAAACTTCGACGTCTGCGCGTAGGTCGTCTTGTCGTAGACGTAAATCCACAGTTTCGTTCCGGCGTCGGCCTTGTCGTAGAACTCCTTGATATTGAAGTACAGGGGCGTTTTGTTCGTCGTGTCGTACTCTTCGTTGATCCCGAGGTTGACGGCATCCTCTAAGCCGGTGAGCATATAGGAGGTACCCACTTCGAGAGTAACGCCGCCGGGTCCGGGGGCTGTGCCTTTAGCGCCCGGCGCGAAAAGCATCGACACGCTGTTATCCTGAGCCGTTCCGCCGAGGGCGGTATCGATGAGCTCGGTATATATGCCAGTTTGTGCCATTTTCGGTTGTGTGAAATGATCTAATCTTCTTTCTTTTGAGCATTCGCGCCCGCCTTCTTCTTACGGCGTGATTCGAGTATCTCGGCTGCGCTTTCCAGACTCATATCCGGCTTTTCGGCCTTCTTGGGCGGCAGCGCCTGCTTGTCCTCGTAGGCGCGGAGCATGTTTTCGAATTCCTCGTTGGAAACGGGCTCCTTGCCTTTCTCTACCTTGCAATAGCGGCAGCGGCCTCTAAGGGCCAATGCGGTTTTGTACCGGTCTTTGGCCGATGCCTCGTTCCGATACACGTTGCCGTCCTCGCAGCAGTAGAGCGTGCCGTATTTGGCGGTTGCGATAATGAGGTTCTGATAATATCTGTCGGAAAAGTTTACCATAGCTGTAACGTATTTACGAATGGGTGTAAAAGAAGGGGCGGCCGTGCGGAGGGTCGTGTATGACATGTGACCCGGACATGATGTTTTTAAGGGAACAGTCCGCGTCAGCCGCCCCTGATGATTACGCGCTTACGGCAGGAGTGATGATGCCGATACCGAGCCCGCCTTTACGAGCGGCTCCGGCTCCCGAACGAATATCCATAGACATAACCCAAGAATAGTCGTTGGGGTTCTGTACCATGTGTACGTTCGTGTTGCCCTGCGCGATGATGGCCTCGCCGGGGATGAAGCCCAAAGCGATGTCGTAGGCCGTAGCGGCCAGCACGGGCGGCGTGTAGGACGGGATCGTGCCGTCTGCGTTCACCTTGCCGTCGCAATAGAGCTCGGAGCCGTTCACCTCGACGCGGTACCGGTCGCCGCTCACTACGATACGCCCCTGCACGCCGTCGAACTCTCCGTCCATATCGGCCGTGAACAACACCTCGTAGGAAGCGTAGGA
>ENA-OPSV01000751-OPSV01000751.1-human-gut-metagenome-genome-assembly--contig:-NODE-751-length-25166-cov-2.103341_pt1 | contig 25166 bp, 10 predicted proteins | sample MGYA00241460_ERZ501912 | MGnify/ENA primary metagenome ERZ501912 (study PRJEB25962, sample SAMEA2042402) | human gut metagenome | biome: human gut; feature: human-associated habitat; material: faeces...
TCCCCTTTTTTGAACGCACAAATTATATCATATTTTTGTACATTTGTCAATTTTATTGTTTCTACCTCATCATCAAGAAAAAATTACTCACTTGTAAAAGTAATTTCCACCTTTAAGTGGAAATTACCCATTCAAACTTAATAGTGGAAATAAAGTGCTCAAATGATTATAATACACATCAGATGGTGCTTATTTAAGAAAGGAGTTTAAAATGTCAAATAATAAACATCTATCTTTTGAAGATAGATTAACCATCGAAAATTATTTATTTTCATCTAAATCTTTTAAGTATATTGGGAAGTCTTTAAATAAAGATTGCACTACTATTTCCAAGGAAGTCAGAAATCATTACAAAGTTATGAATACTGGATCTGTAGGAAGAAAATTTAATAATTGTCTTTTTCGAAGAACATGTATTAATAAAGGAAAAAATTGTGTTATTTCTAACTGTATTCATTTTAAAGAAGAAAAATGCCCTTTACTCGACAAACCACCTTATGTTTGTAACGGTTGTAAAAAACGAAAGCATTGTACTTTAACAAAACATTTTTATGATGCGGCATTTGCTTTTCAAGAATACAAAGATGTTTTAGTAGAAACAAGACAAGGACTTTGGATTAATCAATCAGAAATAAATTATCTTAATTCTATTTTAGTTCCTCTAATTAAGGAGCAAGGTCAATCTATTCATCAAGCTATAGTAAATAACAAAAATAAAATTATGTTTAGCGATAAAACTATTTATAAATTGATTGACTTAGGTCTTTTAAAAGTTAGAAATATTGATTTGCCTAGAAAAGTCAGATTTAGACAAAGAAAAAAAGAAACTACTATTTACAAGGTAGATAAAAATTGCATACAAAATATCTAATTTAAGAAGTAAGTATAGTGAGAATAGTTATTTCATAGTACCTAGTATTTTAAAGAATGATTATGGTGTTATAGAAAAATATATGAAAGAAAATCCTGATACTCCAATCGTTGAAATGGACTCGGTAGAAGGTAAAAAGGGAGGCAACATTTTACTTACTATTCACTTTGTTAATTGTTCTTTTATGCTTGCCTTTCTTAGAGAACATAATGATGCTCAATCAGTGATTGATATATTTAATCGTCTTCAAAGCATATTGGGCATAGATAAGTTCAAAGAACTATTTATCTTGATTTTGACAGATAATGGCTCAGAATTCTCTAATCCGTTGGAAATTGAATTTGATTCTGAGACTGGTGAAAAAAGAACACAAATTTTTTACTGTCACCCTTCCAGCCCTTATCAAAAAGGTTCTTGTGAAGTTAATCATGAGTTATTAAGACGAATTCTTCCAAAAGGAACATCATTTGATGACTTAACTCAAAAAAATATTAACTTAATGATGTCGCATATTAATTCCTATAAAAGAAAAAAACTGAACAATGTGTCACCATACACAGTGTTCAGTAATCTTTACGGTGAAAACACCACAAAGTTATTAGATATTCAAGAAATTGATCCTAATAAAGTCAACTTATCTACCACCTTATTAAAAAAATAAGTTAACTTTAATGATAAGCACCATCAACATTTTAGTATCAATCCTAGGAGTGGAATTCTAAATTTCAAAAAATTATATAGACATTCGACTCCTTTTAATCATGAATATTTTTAATTGTTTTGGAGCTTTCATTCATATTTTATACGAAAATAAAGAAAAAATCCATTACTTTAAGATTATTTTTTATATAGATATCTTACTAAAAAACTCTAACCTGGCACATGCTTGATTAGAGTTTTCTTTTTTACTTTGAATGAAAAATGCTTTTTTCAATTTCTGCCATATACTCATTAGCAATACTTGCAACAGCTGACCATGAACCAACTTGTGTAGAAATAGATTTTACCATACTCTGCAATCCTGATATTGTTTTAAGTGCTTCACTCTTGGTAGAACAGAAATTTTTTAAATTCTTCTTGAAGTATAATGCTGTTTCATTTGATGAATCAATAGATTCAAACTGTTTTTCAACTTCTTGCTTAAATCCAGCTTGAGAGTATTTTCCGTTATTCACAAATATTTTCAAATTTTCTAAAATATTAGCTAATTTGGTAAATGGATCATTACTCTGTTCGTTTGAATTTTTCACAGCATCTAACATCCTTTTTTTATAGTTTTCAAAAGTCAGAGCGTTCAGCAAATGGTAAAAGATGGAGCTAAATCTGCATTCGATATTTGGTATGAATGGGATAAGTCATTGTATTTTGATGATGAGACATTCTCCAATATTCTTGATTATGTGAAAGAGATTAATACTCAACAAGATTTTTAATGTAACTCGTAAACAATAATTTGTTAGGAGGAAAGCTATGGCATTTGAAGATTACAAAGATTTAGATGTAAAACCTGAAAAAAACAATGTACAAAAGGAAATTTAGTTAGAAATATTCCTAATGAAACATGTTTCACTTGTGTTCATTATGGATGCACAGATGGAATTGAAACCATATGTCAGGGTTATAAACGAGCTGGAATGATTACAATATTTTTTAGAAAGCTAATTAATTCTAATAATCGTTAAATGCAAGATTAGGGAGATTATCAATTATGATAGACTCCCTTTTATTTACTTTTAAGTGTAATTGTGATATAATTCACATAATTTTTTTTCATAATCTCCTTAAGGAGTTAAGCATAAAGAAAATAATAAACATCTCAATTAATATTGAAGGAGGAATAGAAAATGGCAGAAAAATTTCATGTAGGAAATGTGCACGAATAACAAATTCTGATAAAAATGGATTTCACAATGTGGAATCCATTTTTTGCTATATTTTAAGTTACACAATTTTAAAAAAACACCCAACTTAAAAGTAATACAACAAGTTGTTACCATTATTATTGAGGACAAGACATACTTGTGAAATTATAAATTTAAATAATGTACCAGTAATTTATGATGAGAAACTAGAAGAAAGTTAATGTGTATATAATAAAAAAATTATAAAAAAAAGATTTAAAGGCTACTAAAATTGTTTAAATCTCACCAAAAAAAGGACTTGCAATGCAAGTCTTTTTTTTATTTATTATTCAATTCTTTATATCTCTTAATTTTCATAGTAGAAGTTTTTTCAAATTCGCCCTCTTTGATTTCCAATGCCTTTATTGCTTTATAGGAAGTCAATTTTTTATTTACTTCTTTGATATTTTTCCAAATCACATCATAAATTTCTTTTTCTGATAACTCTCCATGTAATTCTTTAATCTTGTCATAATCTGGAATTACTCTTGCTGTGATAATTAATTCTTTTTCTTCTTTTTTGCTATTAGCATCTGGTTTCTTACCATAAACCATTGATTCTTTTATTTCATCTACTTTATCCAATAGCATTTCTATTTCTTCAGGATATATATTTTTTCCGTTTTGTGTTACTATAACGTTTTTACTTCTTCCTGTTATAAATATGTATCCGTCTTCATCTATGTATCCAATGTCTCCAGCATTAAAGTATCCCTCTTCGTCTATTACTTTTTTAGTTTCTTCTTCGTCTTCATAGTAACCTAGCATTAGAGTTGGTGATTTTATTAAAATCTCCCCTTCTCCGTTTTCGTTTGGGTCTTTTATTTTAATGTCTGCTTGTACAATTGCTTTTCCTGCAGAACCTATACATGGTTTGTATTCTGGTGTTAATGCTGCTATTGGTGCTGTTTCAGTTAGTCCATAACCTTGTAAGAAGGTAATTCCTATATCGTCAAGCCAATTTCCAACTTTTTTATCTATTGGTGCTGCTGCTGATACTATTATTCTTATTCTTCCACCTAGGTTATCATATATTTCTTTGAATACTTTTTTCTTGATATCTATTCCAGCTCCTTTTAGAGCATTTGTTACTGATATCATTGTATTTACTATTTTGTCTTTTTTGCTTTTTACTATTTTTTCATTTATTTTTTTATATAAGCTTTCTACTAATAATGGTACTGTTAATATAGCTGTTGGATGTGCTTCTTGTAAGTTTGGAACTATGTATCTTAGTCCTTCACATATTGCTACTGATGCACCTGTTGCCATTGGTAGTAAAAATCCTATTGTTGATTCATAGCAATGGTGTAATGGTAATACTGAAAATAACATGTCTATTGGATATAGTTTTACATATGCTGATACTGCATTGATATTTTCTGCTAAGTTTCTATTGTTTAACATTACTCCTTTTGCATTTGATGTAGTTCCTGATGTGAAAAATAATATTTTGAATTCTTCTGGGTCTATTTGTATTTTTTCGAAGCTATTGTCTCCAGATTTTATTATTGATTTTCCTAAGTCTATTAAATATTGTAGCCCTACATCTTTGTCTTCTAGTTTATTTTCTGATTTCATTTCAATAAAATATTCTACTTCTGGTATATTTTCTTTTATTTTTTTGATATCTTCCGCTTTTTTAGGTGAATATATTATTGCTGATGCTTTAGATCTTTTTACTATGTTTTCTAATTCATTTAATGGTAGTTCTCTATCTGTTGGTACTGCAATTCCAACTCCACATAGCATTGCCATGTATGATACATACCATCCATATTGAGTTTCTCCTATTATAATTACTCTTTTATTTTTTAGGTTTAATACATTTACTAATGCTGTTCCTAATCCAAATACATCTTCTTTAAATTCTTTATATGTCGTTATTTTATATGGTGTTTTATGGTCTGGCTTTTCTAATATACAGTCTTCATCTGGATATTTTTCTGCTGAATTTAAGAAAAATTCTTTTACTGTTTTGTAATTTGTCATATCTTCATATGGTGTTTCTCTTTTTTTCTTCAAATTCTTTTTTTCTAATTTTTCATAGTCTATTTCTTTTAGTTCTTCCATTACATCCATTTTCATTTTTTTAAATTTCATTTTTGGTATTTTAAAATCTCTTAAACTCATTTTAATCCCTCTTATCTTTTTACTCTATGTGTTTATTATACATAAAAATATTGATTTTTTCAAGTATTTATTATTATCGTTTTATATTTTTTGACCGCTTATTCTAATTTTTATTTTAATATTTTTTATCTAATAAATTCCATGTTAATTTTAGGCAAAATATATTAAACTACCTATATATAAAGCATAAGTTATTACAAATATTAGTCCATTGATTCTTTGCATTACATCTTTTTTTCCTATGTATGGGAATAGTCCTAATAAAATAGTTCCTATTGTTAAAAGGATTAAGTTACTATTATAGCTTGTTGAATATGCTATTGGGCTTAATACTGCTGATGTTCCTATTATTAATAAAATATTGAATATTTGTGAACCTAATACATTTCCTATTGCCATATCTGTATCTCCTTTTTTTGTTGCTGTTATTGATGTTATTAATTCTGGTAAACTTGTGCTAAATGCTACAATTGTTAGGCTTATCATTTTTTCTGTTATTCCTAATATTCTTGCTATTTCGACTGAATTATCAACTACTAGGTCTCCACCTATTTTTAGTCCAATAATTCCTATTACAATTCCAAATAATGCTTCAAAAATTGATACTTTCTTGTTCTCTGTTTTCATTTCTAATATAATTCCATCATTGTCAAATGCTTCTCCTTTTTTAGCCATTATTAAGTTATATATTATGAATAAAATACAAAATGCTAATAAAATAAATCCTTCGCTTTTTATTATTGTGTTTTTGTATTCTCCTGTTCCATTTATGCATAAAAAGAATAATAATAGTGTTGTAAATATTGTGAATGGTATTTCAAATATTTGAGTTTCTTTTTTAAATTTTAGTGGTTTTATCATTGCACATATCCCTAGTATTAAAAACAAATTTGCCATATTGCTTCCTACAATATTTCCTATTGCCAAATCCGCGTGTCCTTCTATTGCCGATGTAACACTTACTACTAATTCTGGCATTGATGTTCCTATTGCTACAATAGTTAGTCCTATTACTATTTCTGGTATGTTAAATTTTTTGGCTATTTCACTTGCTCCACTAACTAAAAAATCTGCTCCTTTTATTAGCAGTACAAATCCTATTAGTATTAATATACAGTTTAAAATCATTTTTACCTCTTTCTTTGTTATTATAATTTTTATGTTTTATTTTAATAATTATACATTACAATTTTTATTTTTTAATTACTAATTCTGAATATAGTTTAAAATAAATCCAAATTATTAACTTTTATGTTAAATAATCTGGATTTATTTTATATTTTTGTTTTATTTTTTATCCTTAGTTTTTATTTTACTACTTTTGAAGTTTTTTTATATAGTATATAACTAAATATACCAACTATTGTAACAACAACTATAGCAATTATTCCGGCTTGTCCAAGTCCTGTTTTTGGTAGTTTTTTTGATGTTGTTACTGTATTGTCTTTTTTTACTGTATTACTTGTTATTGTATTTGTTGTTGGACTGCTTGGAGTTTCTGTTGTTAATGTAAGAACTGCTGTATCTACAGGAATATCTCCAGTGTCTCCATCTTGTACTCTTCCACCTGTAACTGTTATTCCACTTAATGTAATTTTTGTTGAGTTAACACTAAGTGTATCTTTTACTTTAAATGTAATTGTTACTACAGTTTCTGGTGATGTTACTTTGCTATCTTTTCTTATTGTCATTTTTTTAGTTGATGGAGCATATGTTGGTGTCCAACCATTTGTTGAACTCATACTTGAAGTTGTAATAGCTTCAAATACATTTGTATCATAATCTAGACTTGCATCGATAGCATCTATACCTTTTCCAGCATTTACACTAGTCAAATTAATATTTACTGTAATAGTTGCACCTGCCTTTAATTTTGCATTACTTGTTAATGCCATTCCTACTGAGTAGTTATTGTCTGCTCTAACTGTTGTGCTTAATGCAACCGCAATCATTAGCATTATTAATAAAATTACTTGAATCTTTTGTTTTACTTTCATTTGTTTCTCCTTCCTTTTATAATTTATATATTTTATTTTATAAAATATTTAACTTATTTTTTTGGTTTTGTGTATGTTAAAGTTATATTTCCTAAAATAGTATTGTTAATAGTTGAAAAGTCTGTTATTGTTAATTTTTTATTATCGTCCAAATCTGCTGCTTTAAAATATGGTTCTTCTAAAGTTGCAATTTCTAATAACACTTGATTTATTGCAGAAAAATCTGTTATTGTTACAATTCCATTTCCGTCTAAATCACCCATTACTACTGCTGTTAATGTTATTTCTTCATCATACCTTGTGTCTTTTATTGTCATTCCTGTTCCGATTAAGTCATCCTCTTTTAATTCTTTTCCGTCTTTATTAATAACTTTAATTATACCATTTGTGTCGCAATTTTCTATAAATTGTTTTAAAGTTGTATTTGGTTCTATTTTATCTAAATATATATCACCTTGCTCATAATTGTCAATATCATTTTCACCAATTTTATATTTTTCTGATTTCAAATATAAATTATCTTCTTCCCATTGTGCATATACTATTATATTTTCCAATTTTGAAGTATCTATACTTGTAATTTGATTTCCTCCTAATGCTTTATTAAACCATCCTTTAAAAATAAATTTTTGTTGATTTGGTAAGTCTGTTAGAGTGATATTTTTATCTTTTATAGTATATGTTGATGGATTTTTTGAATTATCACTATTTTTTAAATTGTTATATATTATTTTATATTGAATTATTGATAATTCGTATGTTGCTGTTACTGTAGTATCTTGTGTTACACTATTTAATACATTTTCATTATCCCATCCTTTAAATTTTGCATCATATCCTGGTGTTGCTTTAGTTGTTTCAGGTGTTTTTCCTGAGTATTCTACTTTATCTTGATATTGAATAGTTGTTGTATAAAGAATGCTTCCATCATCATTTTTAAATGTTACTGTATATTTATTTTTTTCATATTTTGCATGTAATGTTTGATTTTCTGTTATATTTACAATAGTTGTACTTTCTATTTTATTTCCATTATCATCATACCAGCCTATAAATGTATGTCCTTGTTTATTTGGTATTGGTAATTCTCCATATGTTCCTTCATTTCTTACTGTTTTACTTGTTGGTGTTACTGTTCCACCGTCTGCGTCAAAGTTTATTGTAAGTTCAGCTCCTAACCATTTTGCTGTTAGTGTTGTATCTGATGTAATATTTGCAATGGTTGTGCTTTCTATTTGGTTGCCTGCATCATCATACCATCCAACAAAGTCATATCCTGTTCTTGTTGGTGTTGGCAATGTTCCATATGCTTGTCCATATATTACTTGTTTTGTACCTTCTCCATTTTGTAATGTTCCTTTATCTGGATTAAATGTTACATTATATTGATTAGCAGTCCAATGTGCATATAAGGTTTCATCATTTGTTGGCATATATGGAGACTCAATTTTTGTTCCTCCAACTGACTGTGTATACCATCCATCTAATGTATATCCTTGTCTTGTTGCTGTTGGTAAGTTTATATTATTATCTGTATATTCTGCTGTGATTGTTTCATCATTTGTTCCAAATGTATATTGCGTTCCTTTAATTGTTCCTATTCCTTGTGTTGTCCATTGTTTAAATGTTTTTGTTTGAATTACTTGTTGCTTTGTTCCTGTTCCATCATTTGAATCAAATGCTACTTTATATCCGTTTGGAGCTACAGGATTACTTATTTCTGTTGTTGTGTTATATGCTCCCTTTACTGTTGAATTACTCGTTACACCTTTCCATGTTCCTCCATTTGGATTTACTATTAATGTATATTCTACTTCATTCCATTGTGCATATAGTGTTATTGCTGATGTTGGCAAATAACTATCTCCTGCTTCTCCTATTTTGCTTCCACCTGTTTTTGATGTATACCATCCTTTAAATGTTGTTCCTGTTTTTGTTGCATTTGGTAATATTATATTTTGTCCTTTATAAGAAGCTGTAAGTGTTCCTGCTGTTTCTGCAAATGTATATGTTATTCCTACAAATGTTCCTCCACCTGTTAGATTCCATTTGTCAAACACTGTTGTTTGTGTTATTTGAGTTTTATCTGATGTTCCTCCGTTTGCATCAAAGTTTACTACAAAACCATCTGGTGTTGCTGTAGGATTGTTTATTTGTTTTGTTGTATTAAAATTTTGTGTAAAGTTTTGTGCTGTTGTGCTTCCATTCCATGTTCCATTATTTGGATTTACTGTTAATTGTGTTTTTATTGCTTCCCATTGTGCTTTTAATGTTATATCTGTTGTTGTATTTACTGTTGTTGTGCTTTCTACTTTATTTGAACCATTATACCATCCTTTAAATGTATAACCAGTTTTTGTTGGTGTTGGTAATTCTCCATATGTTCCTTCATTTCTTACTGTCTTACTTGTTGTTGATACTGTTCCGCCATCTGCATCAAAGTTTACTGTATATTCTGCTCCTAACCATTTTGCTGTTAATGTAGTGTCTGATGTAATATTAACTGTTGTTGTACTTTCTATTTTATTTGATCCATTATACCATCCGTCAAATGTATATCCTGGTCTTGTTGGTGTTGGTAATGTTCCATAATTTTGTCCATAAGTTACTTGTTTTGTATTTGAACCAGTTATTGTTCCTGTGCCTGGATTAAATGTTATATTATATTGATTAGCTGTCCAGTGTGCATATAATGTAATATCATTTGTTGGTGTATATGGTGATGTGATTTTTGTTCCTCCATTTTGTAATGTATACCATCCATCAAATGTATATCCTGTTTTACTTAGTGTTTCTAATTCTACAGAATTTGCTATATAAGTTGCTGTTAATTGTCCATCTCCATTTCCAAAAGTATATGTAATTCTATCTATACTTCCATTTCCAGTTGTAACCCACTTATCAAATCTCATTGTTTGAATTACTCTACTTGTTACACCATCATTATTTAATGTTATTGTATATCCATTTGGAGCTGTAGGATTTGTTATTGCTGTTGTATCGTTGTATGCTCCTTTTACTGTTGAATTATTTGTTGTTCCATTCCAAGTTCCTCCATTTGGATTTACTGTTAATGTATATTCTACTTCATTCCATTGTGCAAATAATGTTGTTGCTGATGTTGGTGTATAGTTATCTCCTGCTTCACCAACTTTTGTTCCTCCTGTTGAAGATGTATACCACCCTTTAAACGTTGAGCCTGTTTTTGTTGCATTTGGTAGAACTATTGAATTCCCTTCATATTCAGCTGTTAATGTTGCTGTTGTATCTTTAAATGTATATGTTGTTCCTGCAAATGTTCCACCACCAGTTAATTTCCATTCTTTAAATCTCATTGTTTGTGTTATTTGCAATGTATCTGGTGTTCCACCATTTCCATTAAATTTTACTATATTTCCATTTGGTGCTGTTGTTGGTATATTTATAGTTTTTGTTGTATCATAACCTTGTGTAAATGTTTGGTTTGCTGAACTACCATCCCAAACTCCTCCATTTGGATTTACTGTTAATGTTGTTTTTATTATTTCCCATTGAGCATATAATTCTAAATTTGCATCTTGAGAATATACACTTCCTGCTGCATAAGGTGTACCACTTCCATCAGATTGTGTATTCCAACCTTTGAATGTATAGCCTGTTCTTTTTGGTATTGTTGTTGATACTGTATATGGTAATCCTTGTGTTTTTTTATCATTATCTGGCATGTTTGTTACGGTTTCTGTTGTGCTTGCATTATATCTAACAATATATTCTTGAGCTCCTGGCGCTGGTAATTCACATTCAGTATCATCTGCTGAATAGTAGTCATTTTCTCCATCAACCTCTATAGTTTTAAACTTAATTTTTGATGATGTTACATCTTTTTTAGCTACTAATTTTATTTGTAATAATAAACCTCCGTCAGGTATTGTATAATACCCTCCCTCGCTTTCTAATACTACTAATTTATTTATATCACTTGTAAATGTTGCTGAATATGTACCATATCCGTCATCTCCTTTTAATTTTTCTGATATTATTAAACTTGAATTTTTTATATTATCAAATAAATCTTTATCATATTCTAAATATCCAGAAATTCCTGAGATAGCATCTCCTGTTACATAAACATTTACATATACCGTATCTCCTTTTCTTATATTAGTAGCTTTTGTATCCATTGATACAGAAATACTTGTCGCTACACTTTTTAATGGCATTAATATAGGTAATGTAATTGAAAGTATTAATAAACTTATTATTACTTTTTTTAATAGCATATTTTTGGTTTTAGTATTCATCTTATATCCTCCCTCAGTGTATTCATTTATATACACGATTTATCATCTATTTAACTTTATCATCTTTAATTTTATTATTCAATAGCTCAAATTTTTAAGTTACAAATAATTTATTTTTTTTGGTTACGGATACTTGTTTTTGTATTTTTATATTTTAAATATTATATTTATGTTACATTTATATTACATAAATATATATTTAAAAAGATAATATCTTTATCTATTTTTTCCCTAATAATTTATCTATTTTTATTTTGTTTTATATTATAAATAAAAAAGAAACAGAAGATTTTTATATCTTCTATTTCTTTTTTTATTTTATAGAATTCCTAATAGCATTTTATTTATTGTTGATAGATCTGTTACTGTTATATTGTTATTTTCATCTAAATCAGCTGCTATCTTATATTCGTTTTCTAATGTTGTTGTTTGTAATAATGTTTGATTTAATACTGATAAATCTGTTATTGTTACTTTTCCATTTCCATCTAAATCTCCCATTACAGCTATTTGTAATTCTATTTTTTCTTTATCTTTTGTTACTTGTAAGGTCATTCCTGTTCCTACATATTCACCCTTTTGTAATTCTGTTCCGTCTGTCTTAAGTACTTTTATTGTACCATTTGTTTTTAAGTTTGCTATATATTTTTCTAATGTTGTTTTTTCTATTACTCTTGAAATATACTTATCTCCTACTTCATAGTTCTTTATGTCATTATTTCCTATTTTATATATTTCTGATGATAAATATAATGCTTCTGGTGTTGGGTCTGGTGTTGGGTCTGGTGTTGGGTCTGGCTGTTTATTTAATTCTGTAGTTTTACTTATTGTATCATAATCTGTTAGATTTTCTGTTTCTTCTGTATATGTTTCTACTTTTCCTAATGATGTTACAAATGATTTTATATTGTTTATATTAACATTTTCTTTTAGTTTTAATTTTATTGTGCATATTATGTTTATATTCTCTATATCTTCTACATAATATATTGTTATCTTATTTGTTGTATTACTGTAAACTATTGTGTCCACTTTATCTTCTGATACACTTGTGGTTATATTGTCATTACGAATTTCTTCAAATATATTTGTATCATAATGGAAATATGCTGTAAATGATGATATTCCTTGTTTCTGTTCTTTTAATATTACTTGTACATCAACATTTCTGGTTTGATCTATATCATCTGTTAATATATTTAACTCTATATTTCCATTATCTATTGCCTGCACACTAATATTTTTTGACATTATACCAATTAATATCAGTATCAAAATTGTTATTATTATTAAAATATTTCTAATATTTTTTTTCATTCTGTTTTCCTCCTATTTCTTTAATTCTCTAATGTCATCATTACTTTGTGCACGTTGCATATTATTAGCATCTTTCATGTTTAGTTTTCCGTCCATATTTACATCAAATGCTAGTTTTTTTGTTACAGTGTCTAATATAGTAATATTATTTGTTCTGATGTATTTTTTAGCTTTTGTTACATCACCAATATTTAGTATTCCATCTCCATTTATATCACCTTTTGCTACTATTGTTATTCTTATTGGAGTTTGATTTCCCTTAATGAATTCTATTATCATGCCTGTTCCTAAATATCTGTCTTGTTTAGTAATTTCATTATTATTTATGTCATATAGTTTTATTTCATCTGCATTTGTGTTTATATTTTTCTTAAAGTCTTCTAATTTTGTTCCCTTTGTCCATTCTGTTGCAGTATCTTCACTTTCTGTTGTTAGTTTTGGAAGAATTCCCATTATATGAGTGTCTCCATCCTCGTATGTATTTTCGATTAATTTTGCATCTTCTACATAGTTATTTTCATCTGTAATTACATATTCAGTTGATTTTAAATATAATTTTTCTTCCCATATTGCATATAGTGTTGTATCTGCATCCACTCCAAATGTGTCACTTGGTTGATATTTACCTGTTGTAGCTTCTTTATTTGTTGACCAACCTTTGAATATATAGCCCTCTCTTTCTGGTTCTATGTCACTTAATGTTATATCTGTTCCTTTTTCTTTTGTTTGATCATTTGGAACTGCTGTTCCTTCTCCATTATCATTTGCATCATAATGTATTGTAAATTCTGTTTGTTCTTTTTGTTTATTTGTGATATCTATACTTATTACTGTATCTGTATTACATGGTGTTATTGTGTTAATCTTTAGATATTCATCATTACTTGGAATTATTTGGTCTATATAAATTTTTCCAGTACTTTCTTCTTTTTTAAATACTATATCTAATTCAAGATCTTCGTCTATTTTTGCATATCCTTCTGGAGCGACTACTTCTTTAAATATATATTTAAGTGTTTTTTCTTCTTTTGGTATTTCCATGCTTGTTAATCTAGTACTGTAATCTTTATCTTGCTCAATATAACAATAGTCTAATTTTCCTTTTCCGTACTCATTATTCATTGTTTCCGCATATAAAGCTGTATTTTCATTATCAGGTAACCATACTTTAAATAATGCCATGTCTTCAATTGGTTCTTCTGTGTTTGCATCTACTTTTGTAATATCAAGTGTATATTTATTTATATCTTTTTCATTTAAGTTATTTATTGTTATATTTAATAAATCATTCTTTTTACTCTTTATAGATGCGTCTCCTGATAATATTATTGGATTATTTTTCATTATGATTTTTCCATTTATATCTTCTTCAAATTCTATTTGTAATATAACAGGTTCTTCTAATTTAACATATCCATCTGGTGATTTTGTTTCTGTGATTTCATATTTGTATATTCCTGGTTTTGTTGGCTTTTGTAGGTTCTCTATTTTAGCTTTTCCTTTATTATCTGTTGTATATTTTCCTACATATGTTTCTACATCTTCCATTTCAGGTTCATCAGTTGTTCCAATATTTTCTTGTGATATCATTTTAACTTCAAATTCTGCTTGGCTTTCTGTAATTAATTTACCTGTTTTTGTATCTGCTTTATTAGCTATAATTGTATATAAATCATCTTTTGGTTCATTTACTGGATCTAAATATATAATAGAATTTTTCTCATCATAATTAAATCCCATATCTTTACAGTCAACTTCCCTTACAATTCCAGTATTCTTACTTCTTGTATATCTACCTATCATTGTTTTGCCATCTGTTTTAAATCCTTCAGGTGCGTTCAATTCTGTTACTTTTACAGTAATATTTCCATATCCCTCAAATAAATCACTTGTAATTATTCCATCTTCATCTGTAATAGCTTCCCACGTTGTATTATATTCTCCATATTCTTGTTCTACTTCAATTTTAAATTTAGCTCCAGGTATGTATTCTTCATATTCAGCATCATCTATATGATGTTTTCTTAAAATAAATCTATATCCATGTTTATTATTTCCTAATGTATTAATTACTTTCAATTTTATATTTCTAGTTCCTATTTCTCCTACTATTTTTGCATCGTCTGGATTGCTTAATATTTCATAGTATTTAATAAGTCCTTTTGTATTATATTGAACAAGTAATGTTATATCACTTATTGTTGCATATTCTTCTCTTTCTTCTTGATGTATTGTATATACTACTGTTTTTCCTGCATATGGCATTCCTGTTTTAGTCTCTGTTTTACCTTCTTCATCTGTCATTGGTGTTGTAACATTTAGATCTGTAGCTGTGATATCTGTTTTTGTTTGTATCTGTGATGTTATTGTAAACTTAGAGCCTTCAATGTTTGTCTCTTCAATATTTCCTTCTTCATTCTTTGTCTTTAATATATTTGTTATTTCCATATTTATTTCTGGTTCATTGTTTACTTTTACAGTTATAACTTTATTTGTATTGTCTACAGAAACTTCAAAACCTGCATCATTTAATACATTAAATACTGGTTCTTCCATTCCATCATCTGTTGTTTTATTATAATCTACTTTAATTTTTACAGTTCCAGATGTTATTTGATTTCCAAATTTATATCCTTCTGCTGGCTCTTTTTGGTCTACATGAATATTTATTTCTCCATTTTTTCTAACATCTTCTACCTTTATAGCTCCTTTTTCTAGTATATAACCTTTTTTCTCAACATTTGATGTTAATACTCCTTGCATTTGTGAAATAAGATTTTCTTCACCTTGCATTACTTCTATATCAAATACAGATTCGTTAATTCTTAATTTTGTATCAACTTCTTGAGATACTACCTTTATTGTATATGGAATTCTATTTTTTTCAATTTGCTCATCTGTCATTACAGTAGCATATATATCTCCAGAGCCAACTGGTTCTTCCTCTGTTGACAAGAAATAATTGTTGTTTTCTATATTTGTTATTTTTCCATTTTCGTTATATGTAACTTTAATTTCAAATGTTCCTCTTGATTTATACTCTTCTGGTATAGCTTTTTCTGTAAATGTATAAATCATCGTTTTGTTTATTACATTTTGTCTTAAACATACATATATTTTTCTTCTTGCAGAATCATTTTCATACTCTTCAAATATTGTTTTTTCATTTTCGTTATTGTCTTCTTTTGATGTTATTTTGTATTTTACATTTTCATCTGCTTTTGTTACTACTAAGCTTCCATATTCTTCTCCAATAACTACTGCTATATCATTGCTGCCTTCTGGTATCATTTTAGCTTTTGCTTTATTTGAACTACTATTAATTTTATATATCAAACCTTCTGCATTAGTTTCTGCTGTTATTTCTATAATTCCGTTTGCTACATATCCATCTGGTATTGAAACTTCTCTAATTGTAATTACTATTGATTTTTCTTTTGGTAATTTTCCTAATTCATAATATAATTGTTCTTTTGACTCAAGTGCTTTACTTTCGTCTCCAATTATTTTTATGTTTGTTTCATTTCCCTCTGAGTCGATTTCTTTATAACCTACTTGATATTTTACATCTTTATTGTCTTTTACAATTGTAACTGAACTTTTATCAATATCTCCAGAATCAGCTCCTGAATCATTTTCTTTATATTCAGATACCATTACAACAATATCATGAGATTTTTCTGGATTTTCTATAGCATCTACTCTATTAGAATTATCGCTTATCTTTTTGATATTTCCGTACATGTCATATTCCACTGTTACATCAAATGTTCCAACTTTATAATAATCCATTGGATAATCAACTTGTTCAAATGTATATACTATTGTTTTATTTTGTGGTGTTACACCTAATTCATAATGTAAAGTTTCTTCTATTTTTGTAGATGATATATCTGTTCCTATTACTTTATTGTTTATAAATCCACCTTGTCCATCACTTTCTTTTGATGTAATATTATATTTAACTTCTTTTACATCTTTTATTAAAGTGATACTTGACCTTGTTTCATTTTTAAACTTAATATTTACTGTTCCATAGTCTTCGTTTACTTCCACATCTGCATATGTTGGATTACTGTTTGACACTAATGCTAATGAATAATTTGTTGTTCCTTTTTCTAATACAATTGTTGTATTATTATTGCTATTAGCTGCATATCCTATTCCTGGTGTATTTTCTGCAATTTGAATTGTAATTGTTCCTACTTCTTGTCTTTCTAGTATATTTGCAATTCCATCTGCATCTGTTGTTATTTCTTCTTGTTTTCCATTTATAGTAACATTATATAGTGTTCCTTCAATTCCTAAATCTTTATAATTCTTATCTTCGTCTTTTACTATTAAGTCATATGCATTATCATTTGAAATATCTAATAATATGTGAACTGATTCATCTCCACAATATTGTAATTTTCCTCCTAATGCTACTTGTACATCAACATTACTTGTGTTACTTAATATACTTCTAGATAACATACTTCCATCTTCATTATATGTAATTTGTAATACTATATCTTGTATTTTTCTATATGAATCTGGTTTATTAATTTGTGAAATTGTATAATTTACAATTCTTTTTGTTTCTACCTCTTTAAATGTATCTATTGACTCTATTGCTTTACCTTTTTCATCAGTTATTGCACTCTTATCTTTTATTGCACTTCCTCCAATTACTTCTTGTGATGTTACTTTAAATTCTATTCCTGAAATTGGTGTATTTGTTATCTTATCTTTATTATTAATTCCTATAACAATATCTTTTGGTTTATTTCCTAAAATATCAAGTTCTATATACCTTTCGTTTTGGAATTTAGTTGTATCTATTTTTGTAACTTCATTTCCTGAAATTATTGTATATTCTTTAATCTTTCCTTGTTCATTAAATTTCACTTCTAAAACTATTGGTGTTGTATTTTCGTAATATCCATTTGGTGTTGAAGTTTGATTTATTGTATATCTTATAGTTTCATTTGTATATGGTTTTGCTATATATGCCGTTAAACTTCCATTCTGATCTGTTATTGGATTTCCTGTTGCTGTATCACCTTTATCACTTGTAATATTAAATGTTACATCTGAAAGTTTCTTTTCATTATAGTATTTATCCATAACATTTAATTTTATTGCAAATCTTGGTTCATTTTTAATTTTAATCCTTAAGTCTTCAATACTTGTTGGTCTTATTGTATCAACCGTTTCTCTTTTTGTAACAACTTCAAATAATGGGCTATCTGATTCTACTTTCTTTATTGTTCCATCTTGATTATATGTTATTGTAAATTTTAGATTCTCTAGTGGAATATATCCTTGTGGTACAGATGTTTCAGAAATTGAATATTCTACTTTTTCTCCTGGTCTAATCATTCCTACTGTTGTTAGGTTATCAGATGTTATTGATGTTTTTTCATCTTTATTAGATTGTATATCAAATTGTGCAGTTAGTTTTGTATTTTCGTCATATTCATCTTGTTTTTCTATTTTCAAATTAAACTTTCTATTAAATACAATATTTATTTTTAAATTATTATTTTCAAATCCTACTATTTCTGCATTTGGTAATCCATTTTCATTTGTGCTTAATACATCTGCCGCTGATATTCTTCCATTTTCATCATAAGCTACTTTTATTCTTATTTTTCCTGTTGCAAAATATCCTGTATATCCCATTAAGGCTGTATCAATCACATATTCATTTTGTCCGCCGTTTACGTTTCCTCCCCAATATGTGTAATTTGTTTGTCCTTGTGAATTTGTAGTATAATATCCTATTGTTCTATATTCATAAGACATTCTTGTTCCATAATCTTCTCCATTGTATGGAGATACTCTAATATTTGATATTCCTTGTCTTGAAACATTATCAATTGTAGTAACTTCCATTGTTGTTATTGGTGCATATTTGATTGTTATTCCTAAATTTGTACCGTCTAATATTTCTACATCTAAGAATTCTTTAATATTATTATTAGAACGTGTATCGTCTATTGTATATTTTTCTATTCTACCTTTATTGTCATATTTTACAGTTATTGTTGCAATTATTTTTGAATATTCCCATGATAAATATCTTGGTCTATATTGTTGATATTGCATTGGTGATGATGGTGCTTGCTCTTCATAAATATAGTACGTTCTTTCAGCCTCATTGGTTTCTGTTGGTCCTATACCTATTTTATTCCAATTTCCGTCATCTGTCGTTGTATAATTCTCTGTTAATATTTCTCCTATTCCACTACCAATATAATCAATATTTGTTATTCCTGTTGTTCCGGAATAATATCCTGGTGATTGTGCTTTTGTTACTTCTAATATGCTATTTACAGTATATACTGTTGTTCCTACTGTAAATGTTGCACTTTGTTTGTCTGTAGCATAATTTATTCTGTCTATAGATGGATCTTTAGATAAAATATTTACTAGGTCATCCAATGTTGTGCCTCTATGCTCTTTATCATTAATATCACTTTGTACTTTTGCAATTTTATTTTGCATTGGTAATTTAGATACATCAACATATGAATATCCTGGTCCTCTTGTTGTACTAATTTTATATTTACCTACTAATTCATCATTAGTATACATATCTACTGCTTTAACATTCATAAATAAATATGGATAATGTTTAATTGTTACAGATACTGTATGTCTTGTATGTGTTGCAGTTACAAATCTTGTATCTGCTACCCATCCAATATATGTATTATATCCTCCAGGCACACTTACATCTTGTATAATTCCATCTGCATTAAATGTTACATTAACAACAATTTCTGCTCTTATTGTTCTATATTGATCTGATAAATTTGTTTCTTTTATTCTAATACTTCTTGTTTCATTACCATTTGGATTACTTGAAATATATTTTCCATATTGAACATATCCTTCTCCATTTTGGTCTGTTGTTGTATTTCCTGTATATGAATTGTCTTTTGAGTAATCTGATGTCATTAAGTATACTTCATAGTCAATATCTTTTATTTTTTGATTATCATCATATTTGTCTACTGCTGTTATTGCTACTCCAAAATCTTCTGTTTCTTCATTTGTAATTGTTAAGTTTATATTAAATCCATCTGTATCTATATTTGTTATTTCTGTATATCCTGCTCCTTGTAGTATTTTTACTGAATCACTAATAATTTTTCCTTGGCTATCATATGTTACTTCAATTATTAAATCTTCTGCAGGGAATTGATATCCAGAAACTTTTTTAGTTTCTTTTATTGTATATTTAATTGTCCTATTAGCATAATCCTTATCTAGTCCTAATGTTCCTTGTCCATTTATATCTGTCTGCATTGAACTTTTACTTAGTTCTTCTCCATCTAATTCAGATTGTGCTGTAAATGTTAGTCCTCTTAATGCATATGTTTTATCTTGACTATCTACTGCTGTAATATTAAATTTCAACATCTTGCAATTCTTAATTTCTACATTAATTACAAAATTTTCTCTTGGATCTGTAATATTTGTAATTTTACTTACTGTTGCAAAATCTGTTCCATCAATTACTCTTGCATCTTTTACATATCCGTTTTCATCAAATGTAACTTCTACTTTTACTGGTTTTTCTATTGTTTGATATAAACTTGCTGCTCTTTTTTCTTCTATTGTATATACTATTTTATCATCTATTAATGTTTTATCTAAATGTGCAACTCCTAATCCTGTACTATCTGTTAATACATTATCATCATTTGTATTAATACTAGATGTTACATTATACAATGTTCCTGCTAAGTTAACAGTATCATCTAATCTATCTTTATTTGTAATATTCATTAAGAACTCTGGATAGTGCTTTAATGTTAATTGTACTATTCCTTTGTTATTTCCATTATAACCTGTATCTCCTGCTTCAGATGGTGTTTTATATGTTACAGAAATCCAACGGTTAGCTTCTCCATCTAAACTTACATTATCAATTTCTCTATTTGAATTATAATGTACTTTTATCTTAAATGAATCTAATTTTACATATCCTTGTGTTACTTTGTTTTCTGTTATTGTATATGTAATTTCTTCATCAGTTCCTAGTTTTCCATTGTATATTGTAGCAATACCACTATCATTTGTTTTTCCTGTTGTTGAATCATTAGTTTGTTGTATTGTATATTCTGTGTCTTTTAATGGTGAATTATCAAAATATCCTATAGAATTTATTACAATTGGTGTTTTTGGTTCTAAATATACTTTAAATTTGATTGTTTTACCTACTTTTTCTACAAATTCTAAGCTACCTGATACATTAGATTCTTCTTGTATTTCTCCATCTGCATTATATAATAATCTAAATGATTGTGTATTTATTGTCTTGTAATTATCTAATTGTGTTAATTGTGTTAGTGTATATATTTGTAGTGATCCTGGTGCTACATATCCAACATCTATTTCTGTTGTTCCCTTTCCTTCTAAGTTAATAGTTGGATTTATTTGATATTCAATATTGTCTATTTGTGCTCCTGTCACTTTGTCTACTGTTTGTAACTCTACCTTTAATGGATCTTGTGGTTCATTTTTAATTTCTATGTCTATATCATTTCCATTATTTTCATCTGATGCTTTAGTTTTTACTATATCCCATGTTTTTTTATAATTTACATCTGTTTGTGCAGCTATTGTTGCAGCTGCATCTATTGTTCCATCATCTGAATATACTATTTTTAATGTAATTGTATCTTTCAATCCTTTATAGTATTTTGCAGTTTGTGTTTCTTTGATTGTATATTCAACTGTTTGTCCAGCATAACTTGCACCTACTCTTGTTGTTACTTCTCCTTCACTATTTGTTTCATCTGATTCTACTTGTGCTCCTTTGCTTGTGTGGAAATAGTATTTAAATCCTTTAATTCCTAATGATGAAACTGCATCTTTTGTAGTTATTCCAAATTTGAATGTATTTAAACTTTGATCTATTAAATCTAATGTAACACATGTTTTCTTCGTTCCATCATCTAATGATATGTATTGAATATCATTTATTTTAGATCTATTTTGTGCATATCCTGCATTATCTAATTCTACTGATATTGTTCCATCATCTGAAATTTCTGAAACTCTTAAAATTTCTGTATATTCATTAACTTTGTATCCTAAAGGTGCTTCTTTTTCTGTTATCTCTATAGTTGTTCCTTTTGTTACATTGATTCCTGCAAATTCTACTGAATCTTTTATTTCTAAATCTCTTTTAACTAATTTTGTTCCATCTGGTCTTGTTACAACAATATCATATATTGCTCCATTTAAAACTTGCTCTTCTTCATTTAATTTTCTAATATCTAAAGAGAAATTTCCTACATCATCATAATTTCCATATACATCTAAATATAAGTTAGATTCATATGCGCTGTCTGTTTCATAACCATTAAATGTCTTATTTTTTATTAGTCTATTTCCCCATGTTGATTCTGCATTTGTTAACTCTACAATTTGTTTTTCTTCGTTATATCTAAAAGTTAATTTTATTTTAATTTTTGTATTTGAAATTGAATTTCCTTCTCCATCTATTTCTTCTATATATAAGAAATGTTCTGAATCTTGTGGAATTTCAATATTTGTTACTTTTATTTTTTCTATTTCAATATATCCATTTTCGTCTGTCTCTACTTCTTCGTTTAATAATTCTCCATTGCTATTTTTTAATGTGTCTGAAGATACTCTTACTTTTACATTTGGTAAAAGCATATCTTTCTCATCCATTTTATTTATGTAAAGGTTTAATATTACACTATCATTATCTTTCTTTACATTTGTATGATTAAATATAATTTCTTTGTCTTGTATTATTGCCCCATTTTTATTATCTGAATAATCATATGGATTTTGGTTTACTATTGTGTATACTCCATTTTTCTTTTGTAATTCTATTGTTTGTTCATTTGTATCAATTACATATCCAACTTTACTTTTTACTTCTTTTATTGTAATTGTTAGATTATCTGCTGGTACTAGTCTTGTAGATAACATTCCATTATTATCAGTTACTCTTCCTGTTACTTTTCTTGTTGTTGTTCCATCTGTTATTGTTATATCATATACAGCCCCTGAGATTGGTTTTGCACTTTCTTCATCTTTTAAACTCAATTTAAAGTTATAAGAATCTGTATCATTCAATTCAATCCCTATTCCAGCATATGCTGCATGATATGTAAAATCATCCTGTGTATATTTTATTGGTTCGCATTTAAAGAATGGTCCTTTTATATCACTGCAATCATCTATTTCATTATTATCATTAAATTGAACACTTAATAGCATATCTTCTGTTACAGGTGAGTATGTGTTTGGTATTGTTGCACTATTTAATTCAACTTTATATTGATATATACCTGCATTTTGTGGTTGTACTAAAAATGTTACTTTACCTTCTTCATCTGTAATTCCTGTATATTCTTCATTTGTCATTGTTCCTACTAATTTTACAGATACTCCTGGAATAAATATATCATTTTCTTGCATATCTGCTATTTGAATTTGAATTGCACTTGGATTTGCATTCATTTCACTTATTAGATTTAATTTAAGCTTGTTATCATTTGCTATGTTTATATTTAAATCTGCTGGTATTGCTCTTGATACATATTGTAATCTGCCTTCATTTCTGTAGACTACCATCTCTTTAACTATTGTATCTTTATAATATCCAACTTTTGGAGTCACTTCTGTTACTTTAATTTGAATATATCCGCTTCCAGATAATGATAAGTTTATTTTTCCATTTTCATTTGTTTTTTGATTTTCATATGTAACTGTTCCATCATCTTGTGTTGTTACTTCTATATTGTAAATAGCTCCTTCTATTTTGCTATTATTGTTAATTTTATCTGATACTTCTATTTCAAAATCAAATATGTTGTTTAATTTATTTACATTATATACATTAACAACTGCATATGTATCATCTATTTTTTGAACATTTACATTGTTATTATATTTCTTTTCTATTTTTGTAACTCTTCCTACATCATCAAATGTAATTTTTAAAGTTACATTTCCCATAGATTCATAATTTTCTTGTTCTGATGTCTGTGATAATAAGTATTCATATGTTCCTGCTTTTGGCATAATGCTTGGTGTAAATACTAATTCACCATTTGTTCCTGTTGTTCCATATAATGCACTTAATTCATATTTGTTATTTATTTTTGGTTGTATTAATCTAAATTCTGTATTTCCTATTTTTGTATTTATATTGTCTTTTTCTGCTAAAACCACTTTTAAACTGAATTTTTGTGTACTAATTGGTAATTTAACTAATATATCTCTTTTATTGTTGTCAATTGTTGCTTCTATACTATCTGTTGTTACACTTAGTGTTTTTCCAGTTTGATCATTGTATGTTTCAAATTCTATTCCAGAACTTGCTTGATATCCTACTTTATTTACTTGTGGTGTTATTGTAAATGTTAATTTTCCTAATGTTTTTAAATTATCTACTGTTACTTTTCCACTTGAGTTTGTTGTTTCTGTTCCACTATATACTATTTTTCCATCTTCTTTTTTTGCTATAATATTTACGTCTATTCCTTCAACTGGTAAATTATTATTTTCTTCACTAACTGCTTGTATTGTTACACTATATTTTTCACATATTAATATTATTGGTGATTCTGTAACATCATAATTTATTGCTGTTTCTATATCTTTATATTGTACATTCATATTTGCACTTGTATTTATATTTTTATATGTATCAATTTCTTCTATTTTTGAAGAATCTTTTAATGTTAACTTAAATTTTAGTGTTGCTGTTGTATTTGCACTTAAATTATTTATTTTCCATGTATATCCATTTGTTGTTGTTTCAACTACATCAGCATCTTCTTTATTTACAATACTAAAATCAAAATACTTTTTAACTTCTTCTGAAAATTCATCTGTTACTACAAAATTTGTTAATGTTTTATTTAATGCCCCCATAATATTTTCCGTATCAATGTTATCAATCATATATGTTGTTCCAATTGTTGATACTCCATTTTCTTCAAATGACTCTCTAGTCATATTATCTAATATAGATACTACAGAAATACCGTCATCTTGTACTTTTTTTAATTCGTTCATTGTATCTGTTGCATCTGTAAAAACAATCATACATTTTGCATTAGCTTCATTTGAAAAAGAAGTTTTTGCTGTTACTATTGCTTCATCAACAGATTTTCCATCTTCAACTGTTAATGCATTTATAGTATCTAGTACAGTTTGTTTACTTGTGCTTTTATTTAATTTAATTCCATTACTATCTGCTACAGAAATCTTGATTCCAGAAACGTTATCAAATAATGTTTCTGCAAGATTTGCCGCTTTACCTCTAACATTTTGTTCTGGATCATTTATTCCTGTACTTTTAGAAGTATCTATTAATAGAGTAACTTCTTTTGTAGAACTTACTTGCAACTTATTCTTTAACTTTACTTCATATGTTAAATTAGAAGAGTTGTCTTCAATGATTTTCTTTGTAATTTCTGTTTGTTCATTACCATTTAAGTTACTACTTCCGTCATCAATTACTTCTACTAAATAGTTTTTAGAATTGCTTGCATTTACAATTCCAACTACTATTAATAATGTTACTAGAATACTTGTAATTGTTGTTAATAAAATAATCTTCTTTTTCATATTCTTTCCCTCTTTTATAAAGTATTTTTCTTTTACAAGTTTAACATAT